>Ga0187833_10000318_pt1 | contig 56907 bp, 50 predicted proteins | sample ETNtaG_37_FD_167968 | JGI IMG/M metagenome (GOLD analysis project Ga0187833, IMG submission 167968) | Marine microbial and viral communities from oxygen minimum zone, Eastern Pacific Ocean - ETNP2014_SV_400_PacBio MetaG (Illumina Assembly) | ecosystem: Environmental > Aquatic > Marine > Hypoxic...
GGAACACTGCGAAATGAGGATGGAGCAGATGTTATGGCAAAGGTAATGACGTTAGTCTCCACGTGGAGATTAAACGGGGCAAGCCCGTATTATTCTTTGAAAGCGTTATTGTGAGCTATGCACATACGTATTCTGAAAACATGAATTAGATTAAGAGCGCTTTAGTTTTTTCTCTGCATTTAAAACGGTCACTATTGTTTTCATCAATGCATCGGGCGCAACAGAAATAGAATGGATGCCTTGTTCTACTAGAAATTGAGCAAAATCGGGGAGTGAACCGGCTTCTCCGCATAATCCTATGTGTCTTTTATTGGCTCTTGCTTTATGGATGGCGGTAGCGACTAGTGCTTTTACGGCATCATTGCGTTCATCATAGACTTCTGCTACTAATTCGGAGTCGCGATCTAGGCCTAATGTTAATTGTGTTAGGTCGTTTGTTCCTATACTGAAACCGTCGAAGATCTTTGCGAATTCGTCTGCTAGGATGACGTTAGCAGGGATTTCACACATGACGTAGATTTCTAGATTGTCTTTGTGTCGCTTTAATCCGTTCTTTGCCATCTCTTTTAGTACTAATTTTCCTTCTTTTATGGTTCTGCAAAATGGAACCATGATTTTGAGGTTTTTTAGTCCCATTTCTTTTCTTACTTTAGCTAGTGCTTTACATTCTAGGGCGAATGCTTGTTTGTATTCTTTCGTGTGGTATCTTGAGGCTCCGCGCCAGCCGATCATGGGATTGTCTTCTAACGGTTCGAAGAGTTTTCCTCCAATTAAATGGGCGTATTCGTTGCTTTTGAAGTCGGATAATCTTACAATAACATCTTTTGGGTAGAAGGCGGCTGCTAATGTTGCTACGCCTTGGCTCAATTTGTCGATGAAGAATTGTTGCTTGTTTTTGTAGCCTTTGGTTAGTGTTGTTATTTGTCTTTTGGCTTCTTTATCTGCTAGGGTGTGGTAGTTTATCAATGCTTTTGGATGGATCTTAATATATTCATTGATGATGAATTCTTCTCGTGCTAGACCGATGCCTTCATGGGGTTTTTGAGCTACTTCAAACGCTTGTTCGGGATTTCCTAGGTTGACCATTACTTTTGTTCGTGGTTTTTCTAGATTATGTAAGTTGTGGGTTTTGACGTGGTATTTGAGGATGCCGTCGTAGATATACCCTGTTTCGCCTTCTGCGCAGCTTACGGTGATGGGTTGTTTGTTTCTTATCTTTTGGGTTGCTACATTAGTTCCTACAATGCAGGGAATGCCTAATTCTCTAGAGATGATTGCGGCGTGGCAGGTTCGGCCTCCCCTGTTAGTTACAATGCCAGAGGCAATTTTCATGATGGGTTCCCAATCGGGATCGGTCATGTCGGTTACGAGGACATTTCCTTTTCTGAATTTCTTCATGTCGTGGACATCTTGTACAATTTGAGCTTTGCCTGTACCTATTTTTGATCCAACACTTCTTCCAGTGGTTATTACTTTTCCTCTTTTTCCGATATGGTATTCCTCAAGGATGCTAGGATCTTTTCTGCTTTGAATGGTTTCTGGGCGTGCTTGAACGATGAAGAGTTTTCCTGATTTCCCGTCTTTCGCCCATTCCATATCCATGGGTTTTCGGTAATGATGCTCTATTTGGCATGCCCATCTCGCCAATTGGAGTGTTTCTTCCTCAGTGATTGCGTATTCGTTACGCTCTTTTGTGGTTGTTTGGATGTTTTTTGTTGAGTCTTTCGAACCTTCATGGGAATAGATCATCTTTAGTTTTTTATTTCCTAGTTTTTTGCTTAAGATTGGTTTATAGCCTAGTGCTAATGTTGGTTTATGAACGTAGAATTCGTCTGGGTTTACTCTGCCTAGGACGATATTTTCTCCTAGACCATAGATGGCATTAATTAAGACAACATCTCTGAATCCGGTTTCGGTGTCTATAGAAAACATGATACCTGAGGTTGCTATGTCGGATCTTACCATGAGTTGTACTCCTATGGATAGGGCAACTTGGAAATGGTCGAAGTTTTTGTCAATTCGATAATGTATTGCTCTGTTTGTAAATAAAGATGCGAAACATTTCTTGCAGGCTTCTAACAGATGGGCTTCTCCTCTTACGTTAAGGTATGTTTCTTGCTGGCCTGCGAAGGATGCATCTGGAAGGTCTTCTGCGGTTGCAGATGATCTTACGGCAACTTCTCGATTTCTGCCATACTTTCTTTGGAATTTTTTGTAGGCGTCTAGAATTGCTATTCTTAATTTTGGGGGTATACTGGCCCTTAGGATATGTTCTCGAATTTCATGGCCGTATTTTCTTAAGGAGGTGACGCTGTTAGGGTTAATGTTTCTTATTAATCGTTTTATTTCCGGTTCTAGGCCTTCTTCCCTGAGAAAGTATCGGTATGCTGCTGCGGTTACTGCGAAACCGTCTGGGATGTTGATCTTCTTTTTTGTGAGTTTTTGATACATCTCACCTAGAGAAGCGTTTTTTCCTCCAACTAACGGCACATCCTCTATTCCGATCTCATTAAACCAAAGAACTAATTCATTTGATTTCATCTATCCCTCTTCTTTTGATATTAGGTATTATGTTATATAAATCTTATGTAATGGTGACTTTTGTTGATTTCTTCATTTCTTTACACGCTTCTCTCCATTTTAGGAGCTTATTTGTTGCTCCATGGTGTTGGATTACTGATTCTGCATTAGTTCTTGCTAACTGTAAGGCGAATTTGATATCGTTCTTTTTAATCATTCCAGACAGGAAGGATGAAGCAAATGCGTCTCCGGCTCCGGTTGTTTCTACTACTTTGACATTTTTTGTTTTTATGTGGTAGGTGTTCGTTTGATCGTATGCAATTGCACCTTGCTCTCCATCTGTTATGATCGCTATTTTGGGTCCTACGCGGGTTAGTTTCTTTAGCTGGTCTTTGGTTTGTGATTTTTTGGTTAGTAGAATGGCTTCTTCTTTGTTGCAGATGAAGATGGTGGTGTGTTGTAAGATGGGTTTGCAATAATTTAATCCTTTCTCGGCTAGATACTCGCTCATGTTGAAGATGATATGGATGTTGTTGTTTTTAGCGTATTTTGCTAGTTTCGTTTGTGTATTGAATGATTCTCCTATCATGGTTGAGAAATAGAACCATTTCGTTTTTGGTATTTTCTTGATATCTTTGTAGCGGAGATGGTTATTTGCTCCTTTGAATGCTAATATTGTTCTATCGTGTTCGATGCTGTCTAGTATGATTGATGTTCCTGATTCTATCTTCTTGTCTTTGATTGCTAGTACCTCTACGTTGTCAGCTTTTAGTTGATCTAGAATGAAGTTTGCGTTATTTCCTTTTCCTACATTTCCTAGAAAAGCTACTTTGTGACCTAGTCGTTTTAACGCTATGGCGGTGTTGACGCCACAACCTCCAACTGTTTCGTGCATTTTGTCAACGAGAATTTTACTTCCGATAGGGTATGCTTGTAAGTCGCATGGAATGCCTTTCTTTTTGCATTTTTTTATTGTTTCAGAATAGTGTGTTTTTACGAAAATGTCCACAGTTGCAGAACCTACGGTGATGACGTCGTACATATCTAATTATTATTTTTGGGGTATAAAAAGGTTTGTTAGAAACTCAACGTGTCAAGAATTTCATGGGTGTTTTTGGTTGTTTGGTATGTTTCTAATAACGATGCTTCTTTTCCTAGTTTTGTTTTTATTTTCGTTTTTTGATAGTCTACTTCTTGGTTAGTAATTCTTGCTTGCTTATCTGCTTCGATTAAACCGTAGGGGTAGCCGAGGAAAACTGGATCTGAGGCGTTTTGCTTTAATGAATCTGCTATTTCTTGCCATCCGAGTTTACTTAGAGGGTAGCGCTCTGCTTTGAAGGCGTATCGTGCTTTTTTATGGAGGTTTAGGATTGCTAGATCTCGCTTCCAGTTGCCTAATGGGTGGTAGATCCAAGAAGTTTCTGGAGCACTGGTTCTTAGGACTGGGATGAATGCGTTTCCGGTTTCTGTAACTAAGTCATTTGTTTTTGCGATCGCTGCTACTGTGCCTTGGGTGTAGAGATCTTCTAATGCTTTTGTTTCTTGTTGTGTTTTGGGGTTTAATTCTCCATCTAGGATGATGATTTCGGCTTGTGCTCGAGCTGCTATTTCAGCTTCAAGAATCTTTCTTACTGGGTTGATGATTGAAGATGGATCTAGTTTAGTACCTGTTGTTAGAGTTGGATCGTGAGGGTCGAAGATTAGTTTTTGGTGTGATATTCCGTGAAAGGTTACTTCGTACTGGTTGTTTTTTTCTTGTATGAAAACGAACCCTTCGTTCCTGATTGTTCGTAATCGTTCTTTTCCTTTGTAGGTTATTGCAGCTGTTTTTACTAATTGTAATGAGAAGTTTGATGCTGCTATTAGTTCTGCGTTGCCACCGTCTACGAATGCAACTGTTGTTTCCTTTTCTTCAATTTTGTGGAAGTTTTCTTTTGTTATTTCAATTGGTTGGAATTCAGGGTCTTTAATGTGTAGATGGGTGCCTTTGTTTTCGATGGTTTGTTTTAGGCTGTTGATGACTTCCTTGAGAATATCATTGTTCATTAGGATGGTAAGTTGTATGGGTTTAAAATTGTTTAGTCAAACCAAAGCCTTAAAAGTTAAAGTATGTTCTTTTGGCGTATGGAAAGAGGGGATTATGTTAGAAGTGTATTGGATAGTAAGTCTGAGTTAGTTGTTACTGGAGATCGTTATAAGCAAGGGTTACTGGATGTTGTTCTTGCTCCCATAATCGCTGATGTTGGTGGACGAGATGTTACAGGGCATTCGGTTTTATCTTCTAATAAGCCTGCTAGAGCTGCAATTATTGCTCAGTCTCAGTTTCTTGTTGCTGGGATGGAGGAGGCTGAATTTTTATTCTCACAGTTTTATGTTACTTGTAACATAAAGAAAAAGGATGGTGAACGGGTAAAATCGGGTAGTGTGTTACTTGAGCTTGAGGGGAAGGAACAGGATATTGTTAAGGCAGAAAGGGGCATACTTGAGGTTATTGCAAGAATGTCTGGAATTGCTACTGGGGCTGCAAAGCTGGTGAAGACGCTTCCGGATGGTGTTTCTTTGGCTTCTACTCGGAAATCTTTGTTTCCTTTGCTGGATAAGAAGGCTGTTTCTATAGGTGGCGGTTTAACGCATCGTTTAGGGCTTTTTGATGCTGTTTTGATTAAGGACACCCATCTTACCCAGGTTAAGTCGGAAGCTGAGGAGTATGTTAAGACGGCTTTAGAACGTGGTTGGAAATCAAAGGGCAAATTTGTTGAAATTGAGGTTTCTACTGAAAAAGAAGCGTTAGCTGCTGCTTCTGCATTTTCTTCTTTAATTGGAGATCGCGGCAAAATTATTATGTTTGATAATATGGATGTTGATGCTATTAAGGATACTCTTACTCAAATTAGGAATGTTGAGGGTTCTGATTCTCTTATCTTCGAGGCTAGTGGTGGAATTACTGAAAAGAATCTTGCTTTATATGTGGCAGCAGGTGTTGATGTTATTTCTATGGGAATGTTAACAAGAACTTTTCCTTCTATTGACGTGAGTTTAGAGATGATTCCATGAAAACGGATATTTTGGTTGTTGGAAGTGGTATAGCAGGGTTGAGCTTTGCTTTACGAGCTGCGAAGTTTGCTTCTGTTACTGTTGTTACTAAAGATGACGCGATGGAATCTAATACTCAATACGCTCAGGGTGGTTTGGCTGGTGTTTTTGGTAAGGATGATGACTTTGCGTTGCATGTTCAGGATACGTTGAAGGCAGGGGATGGTTTGTGTGAGGAAGAAGCTGTTAAGGTTTTAGTTGAAAATGCTCCTGAGGCTATTAGCTGGTTAGATGAGTTAGGTGTCGGGTTTGACAAGAATGGTAGTTTTCATTTAGGAAAGGAGGCAGTGCATTCAAAACGTCGCATTGTCCACGTTGGAGATAGTACTGGGAAAAGTATTCAAAAGATTTTGGTTGAGAAGGTTAAGGCAGATAAGAATATTACTTTACTGCAGCATCAGGATGTTGTTTCGTTGCTTGTTAAAGATAATCGTTGTGGCGGGGCCGTAGTTAGTGGAGACAAACATTCTTTCATTCATGCTCGAGCTGTTGTTTTGGCTACAGGCGGTTTAGGAAATTTATATTCTCGTACATGCAATCCTGCAATAGCAACTGGTGATGGGATTGCTTTGGCATATGAAGCTGGTGCTACGCTTATGGATATGGAGTTTGTGCAATTTCATCCTACTGGGTTGTTGCACTCAGGTAAGAGTTTTTTGTTAACTGAACGATTGAGGGGAGAGGGAGCTACTTTGGTAAATGCTTCTGGTGAACGGTTTATGGAACAGTATCATCCTGAACTTGAAATGGCGGCAAGAGATATTGTTGCACGAGCATGTGTTGAAGAGGCTCAGAAAACTAATGCTGATGTGTATTTGGATATGACTGTTATCGAAAAGGATGTTTTGGAGAGAGAATTTCCTGCTATTACTGCTACGTGTAAGGAATTAGGTTTTGATGTGTTTAAAGGGCCGGTTCCTATTAGTCCAACGGCACATTATCTTTGTGGCGGGGTTAAGGTAGATTTTTCTGGAAGGACTGATGTTGAGCAGTTATTTGCTATTGGAGAGGTTTCTTGCAGGGGCATTCATGGTGCTGATCGTTTGGCTTCGAATTCTTTAATAGAGGGTTTAGTGTTTGGGAATAAACTAGCTGAGTATTTGAAGGATGCATTGGGCGATTATGTTGAGATTGAGGAGACTTCTTTTGATGAGGAAAAAAGTTCGTTATCCAAGATTCAGGCACTGCTTTGGGAGCATGTTGGGATTGTGCGTACTCAACAGGGTTTACAGTATTGTCTGGATGAGTTGAAGAAACTTTCTGGTAGGTATGCTTTGGTTGCTGAGTTGATTACTCGCTGTGCTTTAGCTCGTGAAGAAAGTCGTGGAACGCATTATCGTTCTGATTTTTCTTCTAAAAAAGATAGCTTTAGGAAGCATACCCTTATTAATAAGGAAGGCATTACTTTTGATTAAGATGGATGGGAAAGTTATCATCTCTTTTATTTTACCTATTGTCAGTATTGCTTTTGTTTTTGGGTTTTTAGTGTATACTGAACCTACGATTACCGGTTTTTCTGTTGTTAATGGGTCTGGAGTTTTACGTGATTTGGATGCTCGTGTTACTTTAGAGACTTCGGCTGGCGAAGTTATTCCGGAAAATGCGTATGTTGTTGTGAAGATAGATAGAAAACAGGCAATTATGAAGGTGGGAGATTTTATTTTGAAAACTGGTCAGGTGTTTAACTATACTTCTGGGAAACTGGAAAGTATTTCGTATGAAGGTTTAGGGTTTTCTGGCGACTTTGTTTATGAACTTTGGTTAAGAGACTTTAATTTGGATAGAAGAGTGACGTCTGGGGTGCATACGGTGACGATGCAGATATTGTATTTGCAGCATGTTCTTTTGGAGAAGTCTGAGGAGGTTATTGTGCAATAGTGTTTTTTGGTTTTCCATACTCATACTTGATTATTGATTGAATGTTCCCTCTTTTTTCTCCAAGACCCCAAATATCTATTTTCTTTCTGATTCCATTTCTTTTTCCCACTCTTTTCACAATTCTCTTAATCTCCAAATCTCTTAGCATTTTGTGTATTAATGAGGAATTTTTCTCAAGCAGCGTTGCAATTTCGCCTCGTGAAAGATTTTTCTTTCTCAAAGCGGCGATTATTTTAGTCTTTGTTATGCCCGGAGTCCAGGACTTAGATAGGTTTAGGAATCCTCTCTTGAATTTCTCATTCTTCTGCGGATGTAAGCTTGCCATTTTGTACTGTTCAAAGATTTTGAAATTGAAATATCCAGTTATCCACAATGCGTCTTTTGGTTTGTTTTCAGATGATGTTACATTTATTTTTTTGAGCAAGCTTTGCACATATTTTCTTCTATCGTGATCTTTTATCGCTATTCCTAACATTTGTACTGATTTGTTTCTAATAGTTACGTGTCCTTCGGCGGCAAAAAGTCCTTTAATGAAATTTGGAATAAATTTTCTTTTTTTAGACAAGATTTCTAAACAATGATCAAATATTTCATTGAATATTAGCCTAAATGTGATGCTATTAAACTCGGTTGAAAGAACACCAAATCCAGAGCACCTTTCTTTACTCTTGCTTACTCTTGCAAAACTGTTTTTTGGAATATGTGTTTTCTTAATCCAATACTCTAAAACTTTTCCTTCATCAGCGTGTTTATGTGTGCTAATTTGTGCGAATAATTCTCTTTTCTTTATGCCAAACCTACTTAAGAACTTTATCCAGTATTGATGAAGTTTGTAATTGCTGTTTGCAAAAGCGGTTCTTCGGATTCCAGAGTAGCTCCTTGTATTTAAGCCGTCTCCGAAATATAGACCTACAATCTCAAATAGAAATCCATCTAAGATGATTTCTTTGTTTATTCTGAGAACTTTTGAACGTTTGCATTTTGTAATAATTAATTTGTTTCCTCTCTCCACAATAGAATTTTTTGATCTATTTACTGTTTTTGGAATAAAATTAATTATTTTCATCTAAATCACTATTCCCCCACGTGAATCTATGTAATTGATTTTCATTTAAATAGGCTGTGGCTGCAGTTGGCAAGTGGCAAGTGCAGAGTCATTTTGTCCTTTAAACCTCTAAGGGGACAAAATTCAGCCATTACAGACTGGACAGTTAGAATTGTCCAGTGGAAAATTATTATTTGATTGATTTGCGTAATTAGTGTGATTTAGAATGGACTTATTTCTGCATTTTATTCATCAATTTACTCATTGCCTTCTCGGGATCCTTCCCTTTAAACATCTTCATCATCTTTTTTCCCTGACGATACTGCTTTAGGAGATCCCTGACATCCTGAACTTTCCTTCCAGACCCTTTAGCAATTCTCTCGATTCTAGAAGAGTTCATGATATCTGGTTCTTGTTTCTCTTGACGAGTCATAGATTGCATCACATACTTCCAAGACTTTAGCTTTCCTTCTTGGACTTTCAAGGCATCTTTGGGCATCTTGATTTGACCCATTCCAGGAATCATTTCCATAATCTTTCCTAATGATCCCATTTTCGACATTGCTTCCATTTGTTCGTAGAGATCTTCTAACGTAAATTCTCCTTTTAGTAAACGCTTGCTTAGATCTTCAGCGTCTTCTTCCGAAATGGCGCCTTGTGCCTTTTCTAACAATGCTTCAAGATCTCCCATTCCTAGAAGTCTTCCTACAAAGCCTTCCGGGTTGAATGATTCTAAATCTTCTAACTTTTCTCCTACTCCCAAGAATTTAATGGGTGCTTGGGTAATGGCGCAAGCTGAGAGTGCTCCACCCGCTTTTGCGGTTCCATCCATTTTTGTTGCTATTACTCCTGTAATCTTGCAAGACTCATGGAATTTCTTCGCTTGTGCTTCTGCGGCTTGTCCAATGTCGGCTGAAATAACGAGTAATCGTTCATCAGGTTTAATTGCTTTATTTACTGATTCGATTTCTTTGATTAATTCCTGGCTTAATGCGTCTCTGCCTGCAGTGTCCACAATAATGACGTCTTTTTGGTTGAGTTCTTGTTCGAATTCCTTGTAGATTTTAACGGGATCTTTTTCTTTTTTGTTGATGTAGCTCGGCACATTTGCTTTCTTGGCCACTTGTTCTAATTGGTCCATAGCTGCGGGTCGATGAACATCTAGACCTACAACGGCTACCTTTTTTCCTCTTTTTACGAAATATTTTGCTAGTTTTCCGGTTGTGGTAGTTTTACCGGAACCGAATAATCCTACAAGCATGATTTTGAATGGTTTCTTGTCGGGTTCAATTTTTTGAGATTCTTTTCCTAAGAATGCTACTAATGCTTCATAGACAATGTTTACGAGATGTTCTCTCTTGCTTAGGCCTTTGGGAGTATCTTCTTTCTTTATTCGGTCTTTAATGCCGTTCGTTAAGTTAAAGACTAATTTTACATTGACGTCTGCTTGTAGAAGTGCTTTTTGAATGTCCTTTATGAGTTCATTGATTAGTTTATCATCGACGAAGACGGCTTTTGCTATCTTGCTCATGGTGTTTTTTAGTGAGGTTCCTAGTTTGTCTAATACCATCTTTGGTTAGAAAGTGTAGATTTGTTTAAAAGGTTTTTTAAATAAAAATGCGTTTTACTCGGTTATGACTCATAGAAAAGATGTAGACTGTAAAAGGCTTGAAGGAGTTATTGCCAACACCACGATCACACTTGTTAAGGAAGGTCGAGAGACGGTCGATGTGGAATGTGGTTATTTTGTTGAGGGCAAGGGTTGCAGGGTTAGTGTGGACCAGGCTGATGCACACGAAGCTCAACGAGCGGCTACGGGAGATGGTTCGTTTACTAGTCAGGCTAAGAGTTTGCTTTTTGGATTTCGTAAGCTTAAGCAGAGGGTTGTTGAATCACCCATTATAGGTGGCGTGGTGAGTTATAGACCTTGTGAATTCTATGAGTAACATTTCTTCTTACTTGTTTACCCAACAAAAATAGGTCTTTTAGAAAGTTCTCTAGGTAAGGATAATTTTTTGAATGGCATGCCTTCTGTTTCTTTCTTGATGTTTTCTATCAATTGTTTTGTTGACATTGCTTGAAGGTCTTTTTTGCCGCGAATACGGACATTTAGCTTCTTGCTCTTCTTTTCTTTTTCTCCGTAGACGATTGTGGTGGAGCACCACTCTATCTCTGCAGCTCTAATCTTCTTTCCTACATGCAATTCTCGATCATCGATGTCAACTCTAATGTTTTCTTTAGCGATCTCTTCTGCAATCTTTTCGGCATCTTTGTTGAATTTTTCATTAACTGGGATAACTCTAACCTGTGTTGGTGCTAGCCAGAGTGGCAACATCGGTGTTTTGCCTTCATTTTGCTGCATTGCAGCTTTTTCTAAGAGTGCATAGATGTTTCTTTCAATGGCTCCGGAGGGTGAACAATGTAACACTAAGGGATGTTTTTTCTTTCCATCTTTGTCGGTAAACTGCATATTGTAGCGCTCTCCGTTTTCTACATCGATTTGATCTGTACTTAATGCGGAGGCTTTATCTAATCCGTCTACGAAGTTGAGTTCGTATTTCAGCATGAAGTAGAAGATGCGTTCGTCCCACATCTCTATTAACGCAGGTTTTCCAATCTCTTTTACTAATCCTTCAACAATCTCTTTGTTTTTTTCGTAAAATTCTTTTGTTACACGTACTGCCAATTCTACGTCGTCCTTTTTTAGTCCTACTCCTTTCAAGACACTGTGACAGAACTTGTATCTTATCTTGAATTCTTTCATCGCTTGATCGAGGTCTGCACAGAGAGCGTGGCAGTCTGGCATGGTAAAAGCGCGAAGTCTTCTTAATCCTGTTAATTCTCCGGATTGTTCGCGTCTGAATGAGTAACGAGTCATTTCGTAGAGTTTTAGTGGTAGATCTCGGTAGCTGATGGTTGCGTCATGTGCCATGAGGAATTGTCCGAAACATGCTGCGAATCTTAGAAAAAAGCTTCTTTTGTCTGAGTCTATCTGGTATTGTCTTGCTGGAAATCTTTGGAGGTATTTGCTTAATGTTGGATGATTCATGTCATACATGATGGGTGTTTCTACTTCTACACCGCCGTAATCTACTACTCGATCGGTGATGTAGGTTTCTAAGAGTGATTTCATTAATCTTCCTTTAGGATAGTAGCGCATGTTTCCTGCATCGGAGCCGGGTTCGTAGTCGGCTATCTCTAATTTCTTCATTAATGCTACGTGGGCAGGTTCTTTGTCTACCTGTCTGACTTTTTCTTTTTCGTAGACTGCGAATTTCTTTAGATTTTCATGGCCTTGGAAGTTGAACTTGTCGATGTCATGGAGTTTTCCATCTACATCCATGATGTGCCAGTAACTTTTGATCTTTTCTTCTTTCTTTAACGCTTCGGATTCTCCACAACAGGCATCCTTGCTTTCTGGGCCGAATTCTCTTGATAGTTCTGCCATCGGATGGCCTTTGCACGCAATTGTGAAGGCTTTGTAGTAGCCGAAGGGTGAGGAATCTACTTTGAAATCTTTTTTGAGATCTTTCTCTACTTTTTTTAGGATATCCATCGCTACTTGAGGAGAAGAGGGTTCAGATGTTAGGTGCACATACGGGTAGATGACAATAGAATCTGCTTTTACTTCCTTTGCAACTGCTTTTACTTCTTTTACATAGCGTTCTGCAATAGCATCGGGATCGTTTTCGTCTCGTTTTTCTACTGAGGTGAGGACTACTAGACATTCCTCTATTTTCTTTTTTGCTTTCTCTACATCGGGAGCTGATTTGAGTGCTTTCTTTTTTGCTTCAAACTCAACGAAGTCGGAATGCAGGCAAAGTATCTTCATAGAAGGTGATGGTTATGGTGATTTTAAATAGGTTGTGGTTATTTTCCCTTGTAGCGGTTCCATTTAGATTCTAGGTTACCATAGATTCCGTCAATGTAAAGCTTTCTGGGTCTCCTCGCTTCAGGACTAGTGATCACATCAACATAGGGATCATTTATTGGAATATATTCACTGAAGAACGATGTTAGAAATCTTTCTTGAGCTTCATTACTTACTCGAGAAAGTCTATCTGATAATGGATACGCTTCTGGGTCGAATCTTTTTTCTGCTTTTTCACGCATCCCCCATGTCCTTCGATTTGCGTTATTACTTAGTTCTTCATTAAGCGAGTAAAAATCTCTGGAGAGATGCTGATGGCCGTTGTATCGTTTTAGATTGCCTGCTGCGACATATCGAGTTAGAATCTCATCTGTATTAAGGATATCTAACATTTCTTCAGGAATATCTAGATTGGGTAATGCAGTATAGGCGTCTTCGATTTCGTCATCTCGTAGTCTATTGATGTCTCCTCTCCTGATACCCCAAATAGGTTCCTCTTGAAAGTTTTCAATTACCCAATCAATTCCAGCCTGTGGATTAAATTCGCTAGAATCTTGCGCATCTGCTTCCACTTCATCAAATAAGGATAGTTGTCTTTTCTGTATTGTCATACTTGACGATAAGCTTACTTTATTTATAAACCTAGGCTATATGAACTACTTATTGGGGACAAAATTAGTATATATTCACCCGCAAGAATTATATCGTTTTGTTGCGGCTTCCTGATACTAAACTGCATTATCCACGAACGGTTTAGATGCAGTTTAGTATATTTTAATGGGTCCTTCTTTTTTGCTTACTAGTTTGACGTTCTTTACTTTGCTGAGGTCATCTAGGGCGTTGATTCTTAATAATGAAGGGGATTTGGTGTAGAGGAGCTCTTCGATGTATAATGAGCGCTCTACATGAGGGGTGTAGCGTTCTTCGTCGTCCTGGGAGTGGTCGATTAATCCTCTTAGTTCGATGCTGTCTGCCTCGATGTTAAAGACCATTGCTCCGTTGTAGTTGTTTTCTTTATTTTGCCAGTCGTAGTTGTAGGCCGGAATTACTAGTAGGTTCTTTTCTTTGCTAAATAAGAATGCTTTGTGCTCCCACTCAGCTGAGGTTTGGGAGTAGCGTTGTTCAGAGATATAATTTGCAACTTCTTTTGGATTTGCTACATCTTTTACATTGAATAGTGAGATCTTGATACCTTTTGTTCTGCCGGTGTCGGTTGCATCTCTGCCTATTCCTATGATGGTGTCTTTATCGTACGGGTGAAGATATCTTGAGAAACCTGGAATCTTTAGTTGTCCTAGTTCTTTGATTATCGATGGATTGCTTAGGTCGATTACGAAAAAGGGATCGGTTTGGCGGAAAGTAACCATGTACAATCTATCATCGATGAATCTTGTTGAGAAGATACGCTCTCCAGATGCTAAATTGGTGAGTTCGCCTAGTTGTACTAGCTCTGCATTTAGGGTGTAGACATTATTACTGGATTCTGATCTTTGCTGGTCGAAACGAGACCATCTTTGGTTTAATGTTGTTGCAACTCTGAGGATTCCGTTATTTTCATCTAGGGATAACTGGTTGTTGAGTGCTCCGGGAACTTTTCCGGTTGTTTCTACGTTGATATTGCTTCCGTCAACAGCAATTTTCTGGATGATGGTGAATTCTAGATGTTTATAGCTGTCTAGTTTTCGTTTTAGCTTTGATTCTATCTGGTCTTCTATCTCATCTCGGTCTTCATGGAAATTGAGATAGGTACTGATGATGTTGAAGATTTTCTGCTCTTTTTCGTATTGGGAGAGAATGTCGTTATCCGCATTCTTTATTTTCTGGATGAGTGCTTTTGATTCTGCAGGGAGTTTGGGTTCCACTACTTCGATAAGGATTTTGTTTCTGAGCTCCCATTCGTCTATATATTCGGTATGGGTAATGTAAATGTTGTTTTCGGACATGTAGAGATTTTGTGAGCCTTCAACGGCTACTGATTTTGAGGTGATGGAATCGGGATCAGAGAGCTTGATGGCATGGATGTTGTTTAGCTGAGGGTTATCGTAGGGAATTGGGAGGATGGAGATGTGCTCGGGAGCTATTCGGGTAATCTGAGTGCCTTCCATTACGATGGGGAGTGGCATCCCTTCCGAGATATAGGTTGTGGTGATGAAGTAGACATAGTCTCCAATCATTCTTGCTCTGAAGAATCTTCCATCGAATCTAAATTCTTTGATGAGTTCTGGATTGGATTTGTCTTTGATATCGTAGATGTTGAGGAACGTCATGCTTTGTGAGGGTAGGAACCCTATTTTTCTCAGGGTTTCTTGATTGTTAAAGTCGCCAAAGACTGCTAGGTGGTTGTTGTTAATGAAGAGGCCTTCGATACGGTTTTTGAAGTCTAGAGTGGTGGTTACTTCTGCGTCCTCTCCGGGATATGCATTTACAATGAAAAGTGTATTGCCGGATGCGGTGTAGATGTAGTTGCCATCGGTTTTGATGATGTCTGCTTCGTCTACATTGGCTACCTGGTTATTTGTTTGGGAAAAATCATTTGGTTGAGGCGGTGCTACTGCTTTTGAGGATGTTGCGGATTCTGCAAACGTGATATCGGGTACTCCAAGAGATCGAATGATGCCGCCATCATAGCTATCGTAACCGCGATTGGAGTAGGTTTCTATGAATTGGTTGAATTCAGCTTCTGAAGAGAAGGTTGTGGGTGTAAGGGCATCGCTGGGATCGAAAACGTTGCTATTATAGGATCCGGGTGAAAATTCAATGGTGGAGCATGCCGTTAGGATCAGTACTGCAAACAAAATGATGGTTGATTGTATTTGGTTTTTCATGGTAGAACTAGAATAGTATGCGTATATAAATACATTGGTAAGGTTTTAAGTTGAGTTGAAGTTAACTCCAACTAAATCTTTACCTCAGGAGGGATTTTTCCGAGAATTATTATATCACAGTCTGTAATTTTTCTTAATTCTTTCATAAGGCCCAGTACATGTAAAGCCCCGAAGAAAATCAATCCTTGCTGTCGTTTGTATTTTTTCATTGCAGTAATGAATTTTTCTGCTGCAACTTTGTTGCGGTCTTCTAGGATTATCTTATTGTAATAGTGATCCTTTAAAATGTTTTTTTGAACCTTTTTGTCGAAATCTTTTACTTTTAGGTAGTTTTCAATTTTATTTCTTAGTTCATTCATATTCTCTGCTGTAGGCGTAAGATTAAGTTGCTTGAGAAGCTGGTCACGACCATTTGTTACTTCCCTTATTTCTTTATCATAGGCAAATTTAAAGGGTGTTTTCGTATATTTCTCGAGTTCGTAATGATAGCTTAATGCGTAGGCAGTTCTCGCTCTGGTCTGGGTTTCTCTCTCTTCTAGTGCGATGGGCGTGATTCCGAATTTGGGAGCATACCCTTTGTCAATAAGTTGGGCTAGCAGGAGATCTTCTCCTCCTCGAGATTTCTTTTCTTTTTCTGTTTCGCTTGGTCCTAGCCATCCTTCAAGGCCAATTAGATCTAATCCTTCGTCTCTTGCGGCTAGTGCTAGTGTTACGAAATCTGCCTGTGCCGTATGGCTTTTTAATTTGGGATCTGAATCATATCCTACATGATGGTCTAGAAGGATTACTATTAGCGGCCCCTTTCCCTTCTTTGAGGCGTAGATCTTTGATATTGGTTTTTCTCGTTCCTCTGCGAAGCTCTTTAGATATCTATAATAGTATGAGGGGACCATCCACAAATATTCTGGAGGATTTCCTAATCGTATCCTAAAGGTGTCGGTGGGCCTTGTTTTCGATGCAATTGCTAGTGGTAGATCATCATCTGCAGCAGATGCTTTCTTGAATACTCCTGACAACATTGCTGCTGCTGTTCCTTTGGTTGCTTCCCGTAGGAATGTTCTTCTTGTAAGCCCCGTTCTTGGGTCTTTTTGGAGGAGAGATAGTTCTCTTCGTGACATTCCGATTTCTTTTTTGAACTTCATAAGATTTTGGATAATCACCCTTTTATCGTTCACGGTTTTACCTACTTCTTTAAAGAAATCCAGTTTTTGAAGGGAATCGAAATAGGTATTGAGCAGTTGGATTTGTTCTATTGAGAATAATCTGAGAAGGGTTTCTTGCTGAACATGAGATAGTTCTTTCATTGTATGAGTTAACTTATCCTAGCGCCCTCTTTAGTCGCGTTTACAGGCACTTTATTTACTTCTAATCTTTTGTTGTCATAGAAGACTTCTTTGTTCTTTACCAGCATTTTCAATTGTAGAAAGTCTTTGAAGGTGATTTGTTTCTTGCTGTTCTTGAGGTTGCCGAAGCTAGCTGTATCTCCTGGTTTTGCATCGGTTTCTAGGATTTCAACTGAGTCGTCATCGGTTGCGGCTAGTAGCATTGCTTGTGATTCAACCCCTCGGAGTTTTGCGGGTTCTAGATTGGCTACTACGATTATTTTCTTGCCAGGTAATTCTTGAAGTGAGTAATGTCCTTTAAGTCCAGCTACGATCTGGCGTTTTTCCCCTAGGTCGAGTTTGAGTACTAGTAGTTTATCTGCATCCAGATGGTCCTTTACTTCTAGAATCTCTGCTACCTTGAGATCTAGGGGGAAGAGTTCTTCCTTGGGTAGTGCTTCGATTCTCTTGAAGATGATTTCTGCTTTCGCTAGTTTTTGGTTTTTTAGTGGGGTTGCGAGATCCTTCCAAAGTTGCTCTTTTATTTTGAGTTGTTTTTGCAGGTTTTTAGTAAATTCAGGCATTGCGGGTTCTAATAAGATACTGAGGTCTTTTGCGATGTTGACTGCGGTGCTGATCACCTTATGGGCTTTTTTAGCATCTGTCTTTACTAGTTTCCACGGTTCGTTGTCTTGGAAGTATTTGTTGCCTTCTGCAGAAACGGCAAGGATGAGGTTCAAGGCTACTTTGAAGTCGTATTGTTCGTATGCTTTCTTGATATCTTCATAGCTTTTTGCTAATTTCTTTAGAAAAGCGGTATCGGGTACGGTAATTTCTGAATTGAAGTTTTTGTTGGTGAATGAAAGTACACGATAACAGAAATTTGAGAGATTGCCCACTAGTTCGGCGTTTACTTTTTCTGTGATGAGGTCGTGGGTGTAGTCGCCATCATCGCCAAGAGGCATTGCTTCTAGAAGATACCATCTAAAGGGATCTACTCCATAGCGTTGCATCTGTTCAAATGGTTCGATGACGTTTCCGGTGGATTTTCCCATCTTTGTGCCGCGAGAGAGGATGAAACCGTGGACAAGTAATTCTTTTGGAAGGTCAATCTTTGCTGAGAGTAGCATCGCTGGCCAGAAGGCTGCGTGAAATCGTAAGATATCTTTTCCGATGATTTGCGTATTGGCGGGCCACAGCTTTTTGAACTTTTTTTCGTCTCTTCCGTAGCCGGCTCCCGTAATATAATTTGATAATGCATCGCACCAGACATACATTACCTGGTCTTTATCATCGGGGACTTCGATTCCCCAGGGTAGTGATGTTTTTGGACGGGAGAAACTGATATCTTTTGCTTCTTTTAGAAATGAGAGGATTTCATTCTTTCTTATTTTAGGAATGACTTTGAATTCATCTTTTTCTATTTTTTTTGTAATGGTGTCTGCGTATTTTGATAAACGGAAAAAGTAGTTTTCTTCTTTGAAGGATTCGATCTTTCGTGTAGGGTGGTTGGGGCATTGTCCATTCTCTAGTTCGTGTTCCGTTTTGCTGGCTTCGCAGCCTGCACAATAGAGTCCGTTGTATTCTTGCTTGAAGATGTCACCTTCTTTTACTAAGGCTTTCCAGAGTTTGATTGCTCCAGGATGATGTATCTTTTTATCGGTGGTTCTGATGAATTGATCGTATTCGATGTTTAATTCTTTGTAGAGTTTTTTGAAGATTGCTACATTGTCATCTAGGAAGGTTTTGATTTCTTTTTTTTCTTTTTTCGCGGTTTGCCAGTTTTTAATTCCGTGCTCATCAGTTCCGGTTTGGAAGAAGACCTCTTTTCCTAGGAGTTTGTGGAATCTGGCTATAGCATCAGCTTCTACAATCTCTAGTGCATGACCTACATGCGGAACCGAATTGGGATACGCTATAGCAGTCGTTAGGTAATGTGTTTCTTTTTTGATCATGACACTCTGGGAAAGTACTTTGTTTATAAATATTGTTAGGATAGCGTACTCAGGAACGCCATTGTATTATTGAGATCTTCTTTACGTTTCTTGTGTTTTAGGTATGGTCCTACCTGTTTTCCAAAGCTTTTCACACTTTCCTTCTTATTGATTGAAACGTACCAACAATCTTTGTTCTTCTTACCTTTTACAGCTACGCTTTCTAGCCCATATCTACAATCAATTCCTACACTCTGTAGTTTCTTATGCATTGCTTTCAGTAGTCCTTTGTCATAGGTTCTGATTCTCACTCTTGGTCTCTTGTTGTATGTTCCTATATTACCTTCTGCATCCGTATAACCTGCTACAAATGATAGGAATGTTTTTTTGTTGTTTAGTATCCAACGACTGATTTGATCTTCCTTAGGTAACAGGAAACTGAATGACTGATTTAGAGCAACCTGTATGCTGTAAACTTGCCCATATCGTTTTGACCATACCTTACCAAATCTTTCAAACAAGCTTTTTACTAGTTCAAATTGTTCAGTTTTGGTTGTGTTTGTCTTAACTTTTATGCAATGATGTTCTCTGGTAACGTTCAAATCTCCCAGTCGAAAACCCACGAGGTATGCTTTTTCTACTTTACTCCCTCTAAAATCTTTCTTAGGATGTTTTGTTTTTGCCTCGCTCATGGTTCTTGAAGGAATTTTGAACTTCTTCATCTTGTCGAAGATGGCTACTGGATTACATTCATATTCCTTTGCAATTCTTGAAAGGGGCAGTTTTTGTTCATGGTATAAATAGGATAGCCTTTCTTTGGAAATCTCAACGATTTTCTTTGGCCTAGTTTCTATTCCATAGATTTTTAGTCTCCGATGGATTGTGTTGCTTGCACATTTGTATTGATCTGCTATTTTGTATGTTGAAAGTTTCTTTCCAACATAAAGATTCTCTAAGGCTTTCTTTGAAATTTCTACTTCCTTTTTTGGGTACCTTATTCGGATGCTATATTCCTTAAGCCGTCTCTGAATAACGCCCTGATCACATACAAGTAGTTTTGCAATGTCTCGTGTACTCAGCCCTTTCTTTAGATAGAGTTCTTCTAATCTCTTCTTGAGGATGATTATTTTTTTCATGATTTTTACCTCCAGTTCTGATAAGACTTCTACATTTTTTGAAGTAGTCTTCCTTGAGTTGGACGTCTAGCGATACCTCCTAATTGATTTCAGGCTTATCCGAATATCATTATTTAGAAGTTTTGCGTGTCCTTAGAAATCGAGGCATACATATATAGTTTTTGCTTAATTGTCCAGTAGTTAATTTCTTTTTTGTATCCTATTGCAGTAGTATTTATTTCATTGCATATAAATAGTCTGATGTGTATAATTAGGTTTTTTTAATCTTGGCTACGAAGAAGCCCTCTGAGTCATTATCCTGGGGCCAGATTCTTAGGCACTTAGAGATGTCTTTATGGTAATGTTTGCCTTCGAATTCTTTGACGGTAGGGCTGGTTTTTAATCCAGTGAGTTTTATCTCTTGGAGCAAAGCATCGGGATATTTGTCGAGTAGCCAAGATACGACCTCTTCGTCTTCTTCGGGTTCGAGTGAACAGGTAGAATAGACTACGATGCCGCCTTTCTTTACTATTTTGAAGGCGGTTTCTAATAATTGTCTTTGCTGCCCGTTGAGGCGTCTGATTGCATGGGGATTCCACATTCCTATTGTTTTGAGAGACTTTCGGATGGTGCCGGTTCCGGAACAGGGTGCATCTACAAGAATTCTATCGAACTCGATGTGGGACTTGGCGTAGTGTCTTCCTTCTCCGAGCGTGATGATTGCATTGCGGACACCCATGCGCTGGAGATTGATTCCTAATGGTTGCAAGCGTATGCCTTGGTAGTCGTTAGCTAGGAGCATGCCTTCTCCCTTCATGTACTGTGCTATTTGGGTCGTTTTAGAGCCAGGGGCTGCACACATGTCTAAGATGGTTTCTCCGGGTTGGGGGTCTAGTGCGAGCGGAGGGAGCATGCTTGCTGCTTCCTGGATGTAATAGTATCCTAGCTGGTGTTCAACGGTGTTTCCGATGTCTAGTCTTCCTGTTTTGTGCTTGACCCAGAAGCCTTCTTTGCACCAGGGAACGGGAGTAAGTTGCCAGCCTTGCTTTTCTAGACGTGCCTTGACTTCTTTTATGGATCTTTTTAGGGTGTTTATTCTTACTGATCTTCTTAGAAATGTTTTTGAGATTGTGCTGAAGACTTCCCAGTTGGTTAGTTTTTCATATCTCGCTTTGAATGCGGGTTTGTATTGGATGTATTGTGGTTTCATCGTTGTCAAAATTCCATCTCTCTTTAAAATGCTACTTATCTCTTTGATAATAATCATTGTTGCTGAGTTGTTGAGGGGGTTTTCTTCTTATCATGTGGATGAGCATTACGATGATGGCAATGAGTATGATAGCTGCGAGAGGGATGCGGAATACCTTGTAATTGAAGGACGTGCAGTCGTCGCAGCCGATTTTTAAGTATTCTATAGGGGGATTTTCTAAATCTACTTCGAGTTTTATTTCATTATCTTTGAGGATGCGGATGTAGCGCCCATTTTCAAGTGAGGGGACTGCTACTGTTTCAGAGCTTTCAGTGAGTGTGATGGGTTTTAGGTTACAGGTGGGATCATCGAAGCATCCTGGACCTGGTTCAGGAATAACCGTTAGGGCAAACCTAAATTTATTGCTATACAAAATATTTTCGTCTTCCTTGATGAGCTGAACCTCATAATCTCCATCCTCCTGCCTGAAGGAAGCTCCACGTGAGCTATGCTGAAGGTCAGCATAATGAATCTCACCATGATCGTATTCTAAACTTAAGAGGTGATACGTATCGTGCCATGCATATTGTTCTTGAGCTAAAACTGTTAAAGCTGATACAATCATTGACATGGCTACTATTCCCATTATTATTCTGCCGCTATGCATCTTCCTTCGTTTTCACCGGAGCCGCAAATTTCGTTTTCTCCACAGCTTGTTCCTTGAGGTTTTGCTACGCATTTTCCTTGTTCTGAGCATTTTTGAAGACAATTTGGTGAGAATCCCGCAAATTCTTTGCAGATCAACGCCTGGCTACCCAAATGATCATCGGGATGGCATTCAGCACCAACATCAACACATTTGCCGCTATCTTTCTTACTGCCACATTTGCCCGCGTAGTAACCTACCTTGAACGCGCGACACCAAGTTTCAGCATGTTTTGCTGCGCATTTACCGTTGTCGCAAGCCGAACAATCAGGAGCCCACCCTTTCGAGAGATGGCAACTGGTCCTTTCATCGGGGATGCATTCCAGTTCTCCCCTTACGCATTTTCCTTCATGTATGGTGTCCTTTTTTCCACATTTGCCAAAATTTGTGAGGCGCTCCCTGTCATCAAATGTCCTACAATCATTTTCGGTAGGAATGCATTCTAATTCGGTGTTGCAGCCCGAATTACAATCCTTGGCCCATTTTCTGTCGGTTTTGCAGTCCCAATTCTTTATACACTCTTTGATTTCATGCGGTATGCACTGTCCGACGCCACTGCATCTGCCTAGAATAGGCGCGACTTCATTTTTTACCCGGTATTTTACCCCCCCCCGGTGAACCTATTAGCCAATTTGTTGATTTGAAGTACCCACTCATTGTACATTCAGCATTTTCTCGAATTATGCAATTTCCGGTAGATCTTTCACAGTGATAGGAGCAGTCACCAAAGAGATCTACACAATCAGAATTCTCATTGCACTTAAATTTTTTACTTCCCAGAATTGACGGCAAGTCGTTGCATTTATTTTCTGTTTCCTCATATCCCATTTCACCAAGAATCGCCTCACACTCCGCCATGTTAAAATAATCTGATTCATGCTGAAATAAATCTATTAGAAATGTTAAGCTTTCTTCTGAATCTGGAAGTCCAATTTTACTATAGTCGATATTCTTTTTCCCCCAGAAATCTTGAATTATTTTGGCGCGATCGTTGGTCTTCCGGAGCTCATCGTGCAACTCCTCAAGCTGTTTTTCAAAAATCCACAAGAAATGGGGGGTTGAAGTGACAAACAATCGGTAGCCCATAGTGCTGGAGAATGAAACTCTTTTCTGCTTCTCATCCTCATTGCATCCGATGAAGCAGACTTTATCTTTGGATTTTGGATCCTTTCGACATTGGATTGGCACGTCAACGTGAGGATCCTTAGTCAATGGGAAGCAGCTTTTGCTAGTTTCTTCAAATTTATTTACACCCGGGAAACTGTGCCCTAAGCCGAATGCGTGCCCCATCTCATGAATAAGGGTACGAAGCTCTCCACTGGAGCCCAATTTCTTTTCTCCTAATTCTACTACGAATCCCTCCAATGTCTCTGGAATTTTAGGGATTAATAGAATGAGCAGGTCATTATGTCTGCAGGGTTTGGCAAATTGGTCGGCCAATTTAATTATTTCTATCCCTGCATTTTTGGACAGGTCAAATCTAATATTTTCTGAATATTTTTCGTCAACGTAATGGTAGCTAAAAAGGCCCATTCCATAAGTTGCGAAGGGTTCAAAGTTTCTAATCCCCTTTAATACTGCATCTTCAAATGCGGAAATCATTTCATCTTCTGATGCAAAATCAGATCCAACAAACACCACCTTCCATTTTCCAGGGCCATAGTCTGGATTGTCAGCTACATCTAACTTCTTGCACAAATCAACACACGCCCCATCCTTACATCCACCCAAACATTTTCTGGGCTTCTTCTCAACAGCTATTTTTCCATCTCTACATTCAGCTTCAACGACATGGGTTCCACTTTCGTGCATAAACTGCTCAATCTCATCAAACTTTCCTTCTGCATAGAGTTTTCCCCATACTATCTTTGAAACAAACATGCCGTCTTTCCTTTTAATTCCCCTGTTTTTGTCAATTATTACACAATAGTCTTCATGAACGAGCTCTTGTCTTGCGTTGCCTGTCGGCCCCACGGTGAGTGCCTTTTTGTAGTAGTTTAATCCATTGTCCCCGTCTATACATTCACGTGTTTTCTTGGTATCTCCTTTTTCTCCGTACAGCGAATCTATGAATTTCTCGAACTCTTCTTCTGGGTTTTCGGATGCAACGAGGCCTACGGGATTGATGGGATGGTCTCTCACTAGATTCTCTATTTTTTTCTTCTGTAGTGGATCATAAATCCGCCTCAGTTTCTGCTCTTTTTTTGAATAGATTAGGAGTAGGTCTGCGTCTGCATGTTTATTCTTTGCAGATTCGAGCGCATTATCTGTTTCAATCACTTCGATTGCAATGTCCAGATCTTCATAGTTATCCAACCTTACGTTGAGATCGGATCATCTCTTGAGAATCCTCTGCAGGTGTTTAGTTCTTCTGCGAATTTTGTTGTTCTACCTGCGAAAATTACCCAAATGACTACCAATACGACAAGCACAATTACGCTAATTATTACTATATTTAATGGTAGTCCCTGGGCTTTTTTCTTCAACATTTTCTTGCTTTGAACAGTTTATTTACTTCTACGATGACAAAGACGAGGGAGGCTACACCCAAGGTGAAGATCCAGTCTTGTAGTGATAACGGTACCGTTCTGAAGAAGCTCGCGAGCGGGGTGTAGAGGACGAGTGAGTGCAGTGCAAGCGAGACTACGATTGCTCCCCATAGCCAGTGATTGCTCTTAAGTTTGAAGGCTGAATGATGTTCAGATCTACAATTAATGACGTTAAACATCTGGAAGAGCATGAGCACGGTGAAGGCCATGGTCTGAGGGTAGCGGAAGAGTATTTCACGTTTTCTTTTGGTGATTGCGTCTTGTTGTGGGTTGTCGGTGAGTTGTTGAGCTTGGTAGAAGTCTTGGTAGCTTCCCTCAAACTGCCATGGGCCTATCTCGTCATCATTTACCTCTATGGTTTGTTGCTGATGGAGTTCGTATTTGAACAAGCCCAGGGTTCCTAGCATCATAACGATGCCTACGAGCGCCATGCGTGAGGCTAGCGAGCGAGAGAGTATGCGATCGTTTTTGGGGCGTGGTTTCTGGTTCATGGTATCTTCTTCTACCGGTTCAAGGCTGAGTGCTAGGGCTGGAAGACCATCGGTTACGAGATTTATCCAGAGAATTTGTACTGCTAGTAGCGGTAGTGCATTCCCGAAGACTCCAGAGAGGATGATTGCGAAGAAGATGGTTAACACCTCACCCAGATTTGAGCTTAGGAGATAGCTTACGAATTTTTTAATGTTTGCGTAGATGCCTCTACCTTCTTCTATTGCGTGGACGATCGAATTGAAGTTGTCGTCCGTTAAGACCATATCTGCAGCTTCTTTGGCGACGTCGGTGCCGGTGATGCCCATGGCGATGCCGATGTCGGCATTTTTCAATGCTGGAGCGTCATTGACTCCATCTCCGGTCATCGCGATGACATTTCCCATTGATCTGAGCGCGTCCACAATGGCTGTTTTATGGGATGGATTAACGCGTGCAAAGATGTTGGTAGTCTGGAGAACGGTTTCTAGATTTTTTACTCGATCTAATTGTTCGCCTGTCATGGCATTGCCTTGTATTCCAAGGTCGTGGGCAATCGCTTTAGCGGTTGTGGCGTGGTCGCCGGTAATCATGATGACTCTTATTCCTGCGGTTTTGCACTGTGCGATTGCAGTCTTTACTTGTGGTCTGGCTGGATCGATCATTGCTTGTAGGCCTACGAAAATGAGGTCGGTTTCTGATAGTTTTGCAGATTGTTTGTAGGCGAATCCGATGACTCTTAATGCTTGCATCGCGAAGTCTTCATTCGCTTTGAGAATGTGTTTTCGTTGTTTGTCGGTTAATGGTGTTATTTTTCCGTTGATTTCTATTTTGGTACATTTGTTTAGGATAACGTCGGGGGCGCCTTTGGTGTAGACATATTTTGAGGTGCCTTTGAGGTGTAATGTTGACATGGACTTTCGTTCTGATGAGAAGGGGAGCTCTTGCTTTCTGGGGAATTGTTTTTCTAATTTTTCTTTGAGGAGTCCTGCTTTTGCTGCTGATACGATTAATGCTATTTCGGTAGGGTCGCCGATTTGGCCTTCTAATTCGGCGTTATTTGCGAGGCTTCCAATTTCTAAGATGCGCGTAAGTCTTTTGGTATCTATTTCGACATTGTCGATGACGAATTCTCCGCGTGGCGAATAGCCTTCGCCGAGGACGTCTATTATTTCGTTGTTGCAGAAGATCTTTTTGACGGTCATTTGGTTGCAGGTGAGGGTTCCTGTTTTATCTGAGCAGATTACTGTGGTGGAGCCTAATGTTTCGACGCTCGGGAGTTTTCTCATTAATGCATTCTTTTTGATGAGTCTTTTCACCCCTAGTGCTAGGGAGATCGTGACGACGGCAGGCAGGCCTTCGGGTATCGCTGCAACGGCTAGGGCGATGCTTGCTAGAAGCAGATCTATTACTTCAATTTCGGTGCGTACGAGGCCTGAAATGAATACTGTGACGGCAATACCGATGACGAGCCAGCCTAGGAATTTTCCTAGCTCGTCTAGTTTTTTTTGGAGTGGGGTTTGTGTTTTCTTTGTGGTCTGGACGAGCTTCGCTATTTTTCCGATCTCGGTTTGCATTCCGGTTCTTATTACGATAGCTTTTCCACGTCCTGCTGAAATGGAGGTTCCGGAAAAGACCATGTTGTGTTGGTCGGCGATTCCTTTTTTTGATTCTACAAGAGTTAGTTCTTTTGAGCTTGGGGTGGATTCTCCGGTTAATGCAGCTTCTAGCGTTTTGAGTTCGATGACTTCGATGAGTCTTGCGTCTGCAGGGATTTTGGTGCCCTCTTCGAGTTGAATGATGTCGCCGGGGACGAGTTTTGCTGCGTCAATCTTCTGCAATTTTCCGTCGCGGATGACGTCTGCTTTCAATGACCCTAGTTTTTTGAGCGCTTCTATTGCTTTTTCGGCTTTGTATTCCTGGATGAATCCTAAAATTGCGTTGAGGATGAGAATCGAGGCAATGACAATAGCATCGATGAATTCTTTGTAGGTTAGTTGTTGGGTGTGTTCGAAGAAAGGGAGGATGGTGGAGATGATTAACGCGCCGATGAGGATGTAGACAACGGGAGAATGAAATTGCTCAAGGAAGATAACGAACGGGGATGTTTGTTCTGCCTCCTTGAGCGTATTAGTGCCATATTTAGTGAGTCTTTTTTTTGCTTCTTGCTTTGATAATCCTTTTTCCTGGGTCTTCAGTTCTTTGAAGACTTCTTTCAGGTTGCGATCGTGCATTTACTCGATATCCTCTATGCGTTCTTTTTCGAACTTTTCGAACTTGACGTACCATAGATTTTTTTCTTGGTCAAAGCTAAAGACCACATTGTGTTTTTGGTCTTTGTCTAGTGCGAACAGAAGGGGCATCGGGATGGTTGTTTCGAAGCTGGATCCTCGCTTGTATAATTTTCTTCTAAATTTAACTGGTTTCATTGTTTTATTGTATACTTATATTAGTGCTTATTGTTATACTTCTAAATATACTTATATTTAAAGGTGCTGTTTTAGGAGGTTTTTTATGGTGTTGCGATGTACTCGGTGTATGAAAACGGCCATTATCGTCTCAAAGAAGGATATTGCGGGGATGAACATTGCTAAGCATTTGGAGTATTATGATCTGGCTATGTGTGATGCTTCGTTACATGTTCTGGATACGGATGCGGTGCACGCTGAGAGTATTGTGGATGATGTTAAGGCTGACTTGTATTTGTTTGCTACTCGACATGCAGCTGCTTCTGGGAAGCCTTCGTTGAGTTGCCATGTTGCGGGCAATTGGGGGGAGGCTGAGTATGGCGGGGTTGCTGGAAAGTTGTGTATGGGGCCTGCTTGTATCTTGAAGGAGGCTTTCTTGGAGTTGAACAAGCAATGTAGCGAGATGGAACATGAAATTACTCTAGAGGCTACACACCATGGACCTTTAGTTGAGAAGCCTTCTTTATTTATTGAGATTGGAAGTACTGAGAAGGACTGGAAGAACATGGAATCGGGCAATGCGATGGCTAAGGTTATTTTTACTTTACTTTCTCGATTGAAAACTGTTGATGCGAAGCCGTATTCGGTTGCAGTTGGTTTAGGCGGTGGACACTATCCGCACCGATTTAATAAGATTCAACTCGGAAAGGAGATTGCGGTGGGACATATTTGCGCTAAACATCATTTGCATTTATTGGATGAGGTTTTACTGCGGGAGGCGATGGCTAAGAGTTTTCCTTCGTTTGATTTCTTTCTTTTGGATTGGAAAGGGCTGGGTCAGGAAAAAGCTCGGATTGTTGCTTTGCTTGATTCTCTAGAGTTGCCTTACAAACGTGCAGATCAGTTATGATTCTTTTGCAATGCTGAGGCACGGCACAATTATGAGATTCAAGAATCTCATACTTGAAGCGAGCGAGAAGTTCGCTTCTCGCAACAGCCGCCTCCATCGGCGTCAGCATTGCTCGTCGTTATGAAAACTTATTTATAGTCTGTTTCTGCTAGAGAGAGTATGTTTAGGAAGAAGGTCACAAAAGATATGTATATTGCTTCGAAGAAATCTAGTGCTAAATCGAGTGTGAAATCTAAATTCAGAATTAAACGTGGACTGTTGATTATTGGATGTTTCTTGGTATTGGTGTATGTGGTTTTTTACAACAAGGTGTTGTTATTGAGTATGCTGGAGAAGAATCCTCAATTGTTTGCGGTGTATGAACACATTGCGTTGCAGATTCAGGGACGGACGTTGCTGGGTCTTGGTTATGCGTCCTTTTTTGGTGCGCTCTTTTTCATTACCTTCCCGATGGAGGTGTTGTTCTTGTACTATGCCACTCTCGATTATTTTTCTTTGTCGTTGGTTGCGATTGTGCTAACGGGGGGATTAATGGGGATGACGTTTAACTATGCGTTTGGGAGAGTTGTTGGGACGAATTTATTGAAAAAGATATTGAAGAAGAATTTCTCGACATTGGAATGGATTAATGAGCGCTTTGGAACTGCGTTTATTTTTATTGGAAATATCATTCCTAGTCCGATTGAGCCGTTTGGGGTGTTGTTGGGTGCGACGAAGTATCCCTTCAAAAAATATGTGCTGTATGTGTTTGCTGGTAGATTGTTGAAGTATTCTTTTTTGATTCTTGGCACGGATTATTTCTTGAACACGGTGTATCCTGCTTTATTGGCGATTTCTCCTTTTTAGAATTTAGGTTATTGAAAATCTCGTCAGAGTTTTCAATTCCTCAGACCGGAGGCATCGGTCTGAGTTATGAATATCTTTATATAGCCAATTCCTCAGAATGAGGGTATGTTTGAGCATTTTGGACAGAAGAGTCTGCATGACCGATTGAAGGATACGTTATTTGTCTTGAAGCATTCCTTTTCGGTGGTGGGAAAGGATAAGGGGATTATGCGTCCTGCTCTGCATGCTGCATTCTTTTCTTTCTTTATCGTTACGCTGTTCTTTTTCTCATTGTTCGTGATTTTCTTGAAAGAGGATGTGTTATTGGGATGGATTGGTATTGCGTTGGTTGTTTTTGTGTTCTTGCCGTGGAGATATGTATATGTTGTGAGACAGAAGGCGTGTACTGCGGTTATTGCGTATGCTGCGATGGGAGATCATGCCGTATCGTATAGGGATTCATATCAGCATACTCATGAGTTGAGAAAACATTTCGGGATTGTTGCGATGATCGATTTTATGTTGCATTTTTCTGGAAAGCACAAGAGTCATAAGCGCGGTATGTTGGCTAACTTTTTGAATCGGTTTTGTCCTCATCTTTCTGATGTTCAGGATTTGTTGAGTCACTATATGTTGCCAGCAGTGATTGTTGAAGGTAAATCGTTGCATGAGTTGGCAGATGAGTTGAAGGGATTAAAGAAGGACGTACATGAGGATTATCATGAGGCGTTCGGTGTTGATTTTTCTGGTCATGTGGTGGGGCACTTTCTTTTCGTTCCGATTTTGATCTTGTTTTCGCTGTCGCTCTACATAGGACATCAGTTTTCGTATCTGACGCAGGATTCTTTAATTACGATAGCAGGATATTCTTTTTCGTGGTTGCCGCCATTACTGATATTGTATCTTGCTTTTGTTGCTCGAGGCATTATTCACCTTTTTGTGGAGATGGCTAAGGTTATTTACTATACTTTGTTTTATATCCAGATTCGTGAGCGGGCCCACATTGTTCCTACGATGCGGCATCGAGTAACGAGCTTTTTATTGCATAATCGCGAGGCACCGCCTACGGGAAAGCATAGACATAGAGATTTTACGGATGATCATAAGAAGGTTGCTAACTATGTGCATACACAGCTGGAACAAGGTCACACGGAACATGACATTCATCAACATCTTGTGGATAGCGATTATGCCGAGGGCGAACTCAATAGAATTTTTGATTATGTAAGACACCGATAAGAATTACTTTATTCTTCTTTCTTTTCTTCTTCAGCTGGTGCTGCGCCTTCAGCAGGTTTTTCTCCTTCGGCTGGAGCGGTTTCTTCAGCAGGCATTAATTCCTTGATGATTGCATCTGGGATGTTGGCTTCCTTTAGTTTAGCCTTAATATCTCCCTTATCCTTACCTTCCATGGAAGCGAGGATGTCCTTAGCCGTCTTCTCGAATTCTGCTCTTCGCTCTTCGATTTCCTTAGCAAGCTTTTTCTTTTCTTCTTCAAGGTGTTTTAATTCTTCAGCTGACAATTCAGTCTTTTCAGCTTTGATCTTTTCGTCAAACTGTCCTGCGTTAATAGCGGTAATAGCTTCATCAGCAGGCATTCCTTCAACTAGGATTCCCATGGATCTACAGGTACCGACAACTTCTTTGATTTTGTTTTTTAGGTTTTTCCCTAGAAGTGCGGTTTCTTTCATCTTTGCGATTTTGATACACTGTTCGATTAGAATGTCGGCTACTTTATCATTTAATGGATTGCCAGATCCTTTTTCGATTTTAGCTTCTTTTTTGATTAACTGAGAACAGGGAGGGGTACCAATTTCAACTTCAAATTCTTTGGAGTCGGTGTCGACAATAACTTTAACGGGAACTTTCATGCCTGCAAAGGCTTTGGTCATTTCGTTGATTTTACCGACAACTTCACCGATGTTGACTCCTAGTGGTCCTAGGGCTGGTCCGAGCGGAGGCGCAGCTGTTGCTTTACCGCCTTCAACCAAACTGTCGATGCTTTCTGTTGCCATTAGTCTATAAGGATTTTTAGTCTGTTTATAAATGTTAGGTTAGTCTTAAATGGGCTAGAATTACTTCCCCGGCATCTTGAATTCTGGGGCTTCTGCTTCGCCTTCTTCACGTCGGATGACTTTGACGGAATCCATTTTAACGGTGATCGGGATAGGCACGGCTGCTTCTAGTAATTCAACAACGACTTCTTCTTTTTGTTTGTCGATTCTCGTAATCTTTGCGTTTTCACGCTTGAATGGACCGGAGATGATTTCGACGATGTCGTTTTTCTGAATATTGACGTCTTTCTTGACTTGTTCAAGCATGTGCTCGATTTCTTCATATTTAATAGGAGCTCCAAGAATGCCTCGAGCGTAGGGTACATTGAATGCAGCCTGTTCTGCGTCGGCTTTGGTTTCTGCCTCTAGGAAAATGTATCCTCGCATACCGTGAGGGCGGATAATACTATAGACTGCTATTTTCTTTTTCTTAGCATTACTCGTAACGAAGTCCATTACCTGGTCTTCACGATTTGCCGTCGTACGCAATGCGTAGACTTCTCCGGTGTGTGTTGTTTCTGCTTCCATTTTAAAAAAATGTGATTTTGAGCATCTGGATGGTGAATCCGATCAACCCGATGATGAGCATGCCGAGCCCAGATACTTTGACGATGACGCTAAACTCTTTTCGGTCTGGACGCTTCGTTACTTTTAAGACACGTACGCATTCATACATAAAGCTTTTCATTCTTGTGCGTAATGAGATGCGTTCTTCCATCTTATCGCACAAAATCGATTCCTAACTCGTTCTCGATCTCCTTTTTCTTTTTGTCTGCTAATTTCTTTGTGGTTCCAAATATTTGAGAGGATTTTACTCCTGTAACAATAAGCATGGTTCTAATTGTTTTTGCAAGGTCTTTGTAGATGGAGGCTCCCCAGATGATTTTTGCATCTTCTGATAGGCGCTCGGAGATAGATTCAACGACGCGTTTTGCTTCCTCTAGCGTCATGTCCTCGCCGCCAGCGACGTTGACTAATGCTCCATTGGCTCCGGTGATGTCTACATCAAGAAGTGGATTGTTGATTGCTTTTTCTACGGCTTCAACAGCTCGATTTTCGGAATCTGATTCTCCAACTCCAATTAAAGCTACTCCGCCGCCCTTCATGACGGTTCTGATGTCTGCAAAATCAAGATTTACGAGGCCAGCAGTCGTTACCATTTCTGCAATTCCTTTAACTGCATTGGTTAGGATTTCATCTGCAACCTTGAAAGCGGTATGTAGTGGTAGATCAGGTGCTAATTCTAATAATTTATCGTTAGGAATTACGATTAAGGTGTCTACGATCTGTTCAAGCTTTTCTAGACCGTTGATGGCGTTTTCGTATCGGTTTTGGCCTTCCATAGCAAAGGGAATAGTAACAACAGCAACGGTTAATGCTCCCTGTTTCTTAGCAATCTCTGCTACTATGGGGGCTGAACCGGTTCCGGTTCCTCCGCCGAGACCGCAGGTAATGAAGATCATGTCGCATCCTTCGATGGATTTCTTGATTTCTTGCTCTTGCTCGCGAGCGGCTTCCTCTCCTAGTTTGGGATTTGCGCCTGCGCCCAATCCACGCGTAACATCTTTTCCGATGAGAATCTTTTGATCGGCTGTAGTATAGAGAAGATCTTGAGCGTCGGTATTTACGGCGATGACTTCGGTACCGGCAATGCCTACTTCAGCAATGCGATTGATGGTGTTGTTTCCGCCACCACCACATCCGATGACTTTGATGGTTGCTCGCTGTTTTTTAAGGTAAGATTCTAGCTCGGCGTCAATATCATTATTGGCCTGCTGATTATTATTATTCTGTTGGTTATTGTCTTGGTGATTTTCCGGTGGTGCTGGCTGTGAGAACTCTTCGTTGCGCGATTCGGTTGCTTCCTTAATAATCGTTTCCATTCTGTTACTTCTCTTGGGTAGATGGCGAAGTTTTTAAACTTTCTTCTTTTTCTGTCGATGGAGCTGCTTTTTTGAAGGTGACCTTCTTAATTTCGGAAATATGTTCTTTGAACTGTTTCTCCATTTCTGGGACAATTTCTTTGGGCATGTCGTGCTCCATCGTTAGTGTAGCGGATCCGTCTTTGATGGTGACGTCTGATGGTTCGATACCGAGCATGATTTTTGAGACTGCTTTGATTTTATCTTTAACGTCGGTGATGATTTTGTTGATGGTGTAGTCATAGGTTACTTCGCGTCCGGCAAGCGGATGATTGAAGTCTACTAGAGTGCGTCCGCCCCCGGTGGTTTTGATGATGCCTTTGTTACCATCGATATCGACGGTCATTCCTCGAGCAGGCCTGACTTCTTGGTTTTTGAATTTTGAAGTAGGGATTAGTTGAATGAGATTAGCTTGTTTCTTGCCATAGGCTTCTTCAGGATCAAGGGTAATAGAATAGCTTTTGCCGATTTCTTTTCCGACGAGATCTTTGTCGAGTCCAGGGATCAGATGTCCGCGACCTACGCAAATGGACATCGGTTGGACGTCATGAGCGTGTAGGTGATGTTCGTCTACGACCTTGTTTTCAGTCGTATCGAAAATTGCATCGTCATCGGTTGTCTTTCCGGTGTAGGAGAGTTCGATGAATTGGTTGTTTGCTATTTTTGTCATTTTGATTTCCCCTCTAGGTGGCTTAGTAGCACTCAGAAGGATGTTCTTGGAATAGTTGTAGGATATATAAATGTATCGGTGCTTTTTTTCGGGGTTCTAACGACTGTAAACGTCACTTTTATAGTAAGGTTTTTAAAGCCCATTCATTTCCAACGCAAGATGGCCAATTGTCTTTCTTTAGAGTGCAGAGTCTCATTTTCGGACACTACCTTTACTAGAAGGACGAATAGGCTGTATACCAGCTAAATGCCCTGGTAGTGTAGTCTGGTACGGCAAAAAAGCGATTTTTTGCTGCGGCAACTATCATGAAGCCCTGTCGATTGATGTCCATGGATGTCATGCAGCAAGGCTTCGACTCGGGTTCAAAAGACTGGTTACGTGCAAAGCGCAGAGAACCATCGTGAAAGTCCCGACCAGGGCGTTATCACCTTCGGGCGAACGCGTGTTCGTTCGGAAAGTGCAAGGCGAACGCAAAGGCGTCCGCAACAAGGGCCCGTAGCTCAGCCTGGTCTAGAGCACCTGACTTTTAATGGGTTAACGCCCACAGGCAATCAGGGTGTCACGCGTTCGAATCGCGTCGGGCCCATCCCACTGAATAACTACAATGACGAAAAAAATCGATGTGAAGAAACATGTGTTGGTCCCCAAACATATTAAGTTGAGCGACAAAGATAAGAAGAATCTTCTCGACAAGTACAGTATCACGTCCAAGGAACTTCCTAAAATTCGTAAAACTGATCCGGCTATTGCTGAACTACAGGCTAAGGAAGGAGACGTTATAAAAATTGTGAGATCTTCTGCAACTGCAGGAGAGGCTATTTTTTACCGAGGTGTTGTGCGTGTTTAAATTCGGTCAGACATTGATTGCGAAACACTTTAAGGATCAGAGTTTCGTTAATTCGAACATTGCTTCGTTTAATGACTTCTTAGAAAAGGAATTACATACTATTATCGAGGAGAATAAGGAGATCATTCCGACTATTATTCCTCAGAACATTGACGATTATAAGATTACTCTTGACCGGATTTGGGTGACGAAGCCCGAGATTACGGAAGCTGATGGAAGCAAGCGTAACATTTATCCGATGGAGGCTCGATTGCGAAAATTGACGTACAGCTCGCCGGTATTCATCGAGGTGAGTGCCCATATTAATGATGTGCAGCGTGAATCTTTCACCACGCAGATTGGAAATATTCCTATCATGCTGAAGAGCGGTCAGTGTCATTTAAGAAAGTTCAGCGAGGATGAACTTATTGAGAAGGGAGAGGATCCTCACGACCCGGGCGGATATTTTATTATTAATGGAACTGAAAAGGTATTGATTAGTATTGAAGATCTGGCAGCTAATCGCTTGATGGTTGAGAAAGCAACTGGACCTAGTCCGTTTGTTGGAAAATTATTTTCGGAGCGAGGCAGCTTTAAGATTCCTCACGTGTTTGAAAAACACAAGGATGGTATCTTTTACCTTACGTTTACTCGAGTGAAAAGAATCCCTATCACCGTTATTATCAAGGCTCTTGGATTGTTAAAGGATGAGGAAATTACTACGTTAGTTTCATCAGAGAAACAATACGATGAGTTGCTGATTAATTTGATTGAATTTGTTGACATTAAAACTGAGGAAGATGCTCTTGATTATATTGCAAAGAAGATTGGTATTACGCAATCGAAAGAGATTCGTGTTGAACGTATGAGCGAGATTCTTGATAAGTATTTACTGCCGCACCTCGGAATCGAGCGAGAACAGCGGATGGACAAGGCACATAACTTGTGTAAGTTAATGAGAAAGTTTATTGCTGTATCGAATAGTGAATTGCCGATTGATGATAAGGATCATTATATGAACAAACGCCTGAAGTTGAGCGGAGATTTGTTGGGAGATTTATTTAGAGTTAATCTGAAGGTGTTGATTGGTGATTTATTGTACAACTTCCAACGCATTGTTAAGCGAGGGAAATTCCCTAGTATCAAAGTTATTATCAGAGACAAATTGTTGACGGATAGAATTTACTCTTCGATGGCAACCGGTAATTGGGTTGGCGGAAGAAAAGGTATTTCACAGAGAATTCAGCGCCTCAACTTTTTAGAGACGTTAAGTCACTTACAAAGAGTTGTTTCGCCGTTATCAGCATCCCAGGAGAACTTCATGGCTCGAGAATTGCATTCTACTCATTTGGGTAGATTGTGTCCGATTGAGACACCCGAGGGAACCAATATTGGTTTGAGAAAGAATTTATCGTTACTGTGTTCGGTTTCTCGAAAGGGAAATCCTGACGAAGTGTTATCAAGTTTACGAGAAATGGGGTTAAAATCTTAAGATGGGTGAAGTATACCTTGAAAATAAATATGTTGGAAGCGTTGATGAGCCACGGCTCTTTGTTCAGAAGGTTAAGGATGAACGAAGACGCGGAAAAGTAGATTCAAATGTTAATGTTTACTTTGATATGAAACGCGATGTCGTGGAATTGTACTCCGGTCAGGGTCGAGCACGGAGACCGCTTATTGTTATCAAGAATGGTCAGCCGTTGTTGACTGAGATGCATGTTCGCCAATTGGAGAAAGACGAAATTAGTTGGAGTGACTTGATTGGACAGGGCGTTATTGAATACTTGGATGCGGCTGAAGAGGAGAATAGTTTTGTTGCTTTTGTTGATACTGATTTAACGACTGAACACACTCATTTAGAGATTGCGCCTGCTGTTATGCTAGGATTGGCAACGTCATTGGTTCCGTATGCTAACTTCAACCAGAGTACACGATTAAATGCAGGTTCTAAAAATCAGAAGCAGGCGCTTGGAATGTATGTTTCTAATTATGCTGTGCGGATGGATATGGACGTTAATGTATTGTATGAACCGCAGATGCCGATTGTTAAAACGATTATGCACGATATCTCCGACTTTAAGAGACATCCTTCCGGACAGAATCTGATTGTTGCTATTATGAGTTACAAGGGATACAATATGGAGGACGCTATTATTCTTAATCAGGGATCTATTCAGCGTGGACTTGCAAGGAGTGCTTACTTCCGACCAAGTGTTGCTGAAGAATTACGCTACCCCGGTGGATTGGTGGATGAAATTAGTATTCCGGATAAGGATGTTAAAGGTTACAAGGCAGAGGCCGATTATCGATTGTTAGAGGATGACGGGATTATCAGTCCGGAATCTCATATCTCGGAGGGAGATGTTATTATTGGAAAGACGTCGCCGCCTCGATTCTTGAGTAGCCTGGATGAATATAGTCTTGATTCAAATATTCGGAGAGAGAGTTCGTTTACGGTTAAGCACGGAGAAACTGGAGTGGTTGATTTTGTATTACTTACTGAAAACAGTGAAGGTAACAAGCTGGTTCAGGTTCGATTGCGAGAGGAACGTATTCCAGAGATTGGAGATAAGTTTACAAGTAGACACGGTCAGAAAGGAGTTATTGGTTTAGTGGTTCCAGAGGGTGACGTACCTTTCAGTGCACAGGGTATGCGACCTGATTTAATTTTTTCACCACACGGTATCCCATCACGAATGACGATTAGTCATCTTATTGAGATGGTTGCAGGTAAGGTAGGTTCGTTAAGCGGCAGACACGTTGACGGAACTGCGTTTGATGCGGAACCTGAAGATAGACTGCGAAAAGAACTACTTGGTTTAGGATTCAGAGAGGACGGTACCGAACTTATGTATAATGGTGAAACGGGCGAACAATATGAAGCTAAAATTTTCATTGGAAATATGTACTACTTGAAGTTAAAACACATGGTGTCCAACAAACTGCACTCGCGAGCTCGCGGTCCGATCCAGCTATTGACTCGACAGCCTACTGAAGGTAGAGCTAAGGAAGGTGGATTAAGATTAGGAGAGATGGAGAAGGATACTTTTGTTGCACACGGTGCATCACTCCTATTGAAGGAGCGTTTCGATGCTGACAAAACAATCCTTCCTATCTGTGAGGAAAGTGGACTCGTTGCGGTTGATGATCAGATTAAGAATCGAAAATACTGCCCGGTTGCAGGAGATAATTCCACGATTTCGGATGTTGAAATGAGCTATGCATTTAAGCTGATGCTAGATGAATTGAAATCCATGTGTATCTATCCAAAAATGATTTTGAAGAGCAAATACTAAGATGTCAGACGAAGAAGAGAAATTAATGACGACCGAAGAGGTCGAAGAGAAGGAAGAGATTGAGGTAGCCGAACATACTGGCGATGCAGCAGATGGTGAGATTGAGGAATCTAACCAGCCGGACTTAGACATGGCTAGACTAGAGGCAGATGAGGTTGCTGTTAGTAAGCGCGTTGGTAAGATTGTGTTCTCGGTGATGCCGCCTAAGATGATTAAGCAGATGGCATTTGCTAAAGTAGTTACTCCTGAACTGTATGATCAGGAAGGGTATCCGGTTGACGGTGGACTTATGGATATTCGGATGGGAGTTATCGATCCTGGATTGAAGTGTCCGGTAGACGGTAAGAAACTGAAAGATTGTCCTGGTTATTTCGGATACATCGAACTTGCTCGACCGATTATGCATATTAAGTTTGTTCCGTTGCTATTGAATTTGTTGAAATCTACGTGTAGAACTTGCGCTCGTGTGTTAATTCCTAAGAATAAGATTGCTAGTTCGAAACAGCAGTTGGCTGAGGTAGAATTGGAGATGGGTATTGAACAGCGAAGGAAAACGGTGAAGGATATCATCACTAATTTGAAGACGATTAACAAATGTCCTTGGTGTAAAGCTAGACAGCAGAAAATCACGCTTGAAAAGCCCACCACTTTTATCGAAAATGAGAAACGATTGAATCCGATTGAGGTTCGAGCACGTCTCGAGAAGATTGAGGATGAGGATTTGGAATTATTCGGTTTAGATCCGGTTGCTATGCGTCCGGAATGGGCTGTGTTGACCATTTTGCCGATTCCACCGGTTACGATGCGACCTTCTATTACTCTAGAATCTGGGGAGAGAAGCGAGGACGATTTAACACACAAGTTGGGAGATATTGTACGTATCAACCAGCGATTATTTGAAAATATTAATGCGGGAGCACCTGAAATCATCATCGAGGATTTGTGGGACTTGTTGCAGTATCACGTTACAACGTTTATTGATAATAATGTTGCTCAATTACCGCCGGCGAGACACCGATCAGGTCAGCCCTTGAAGACGTTGACCGAGAGAATTAAGTCTAAGGAAGGAAGAATTAGACACAACCTTGCTGGAAAGCGAACGAACTTCTCTGCGCGAACCGTTATCAGTCCGGATCCGATGCTCGCTATTAATGAGGTAGGTGTTCCGTTTGAGATTGCTATGAAATTGACCGTTCCGGAACGAGTAAATGAATGGAACATGGATTACCTGAAGACGTTCATCAAGAACGGTCCTAAACAGTATCCTGGTGCTAATTATGTTGTTCGTCCTGATGGTAAAAAGAAGAAATTAACGGATGAAACTATCGAATCGAGCATGGAAGAATTGCAGCCCGGATACATTGTTGAGCGACAGCTGATGGATGGGGATGTTGCTGTGTTTAATCGACAACCTAGCCTACACAGAATGTCGATGATGTGTCACAAGATTAGAGTCTTACCGTTTAAAACGCTTCGTTTGAATCCTGCAGTTTGTCACCCGTATAACGCTGATTTCGATGGTGACGAGATGAACCTGCACATTCCTCAAACTGAGGAAGCTCGAGCTGAGGCAGAGATTTTGATGGAGGTTCAGACTCAACTCATCAGTCCGCGATATGGATTGAGTGTTATTGGCTGTGTACAGGATGCTATTTCCGGTATTTATTTGTTGAGTAAGAAGAAGGAGATGAAACGTACGGATGCAGTTGATTTATTGGCTGCAACGGGCATTACTGCATTTGGGAGATTATCTAGTAAGGAGATGGTGAGTGGTAACGATGTTATCTCTGCTTTATTGCCTGACGATTTTAACTTTACTGCTGAATCGAGAAAGCCTTTGAGTAAACAGGGTGGCGATGATGTGGATCTTACTGTTGAAATTAAGGCTGGCAGGGTTATTTCCGGTGTACTTGATAGTAATAATCTTGGTGAAGGTACTGGATTGTTGTTGCGAACGATTCACAAGAAGTATGGTCCTGAGTTTAGTGTTGATTTACTCGGCAAGTTATTTAGATTAGGAATCGAGATGCTGCTTCGTAATGGATTGAGCGCAATTATTTCAGATACAGACCTTCCTGAGGATGCTAAGCGAGCTATTCGCGAAACGCTTGAGGTTGCTGAAAAGGACGTTGTTGAGCTTATTGATTTATTCCATAACAACAAATTAGAGACGTTCCCAGGTAGAACATTGACGGAAACCCTCGAATTGAAGATTTTGGAAGTCTTGAACAAGGCCCGAAACCGAACGGGAGAGATTGTTGCTGAACATGCTGATCCTAACAGTCCGACGATGGTTATGGCGGAGTCTGGTGCACGGGGTAATTTACTGAACCTGGCTCAGATGGCTGCATGTGTTGGACAGCAGGCTATGAGAGGTCAAAGAATTGACAAAGGATATGCTGGTCGAACTTTAAGTGTGTTTAAGGAAAACGATTTGAGTCCAAGTGCACGTGGCTTTATTACTAATGGTTTCAAAACAGGATTAGAACCTCATGAGTTTTTCTTCGCCGCAATGACGGGTCGAGACAGTCTTATGGATACTGCTTTGCGTACACCTAAGAGCGGTTATTTGTACCGAAGATTAGCAAATGCGATGCAGGATTTGAAGGTTGAATATGATAGCACGGTTAGAGACGCAGCAAAGCGTATTGTGCAGTTCTCGTATGGAGAGGACGGCATTGATGTATCAAAATCAGAAAATGGAAAGCTTAACGTTGAACGCGTTATTCAATCGATGAAATAAGATGGCAGGAATAAACGACTACAAAGATAAATTACCTCCCTCAATTTTTGGGGCTCTTAGTGAGCGGACCAAGGAGATAGCTGCAGGTAAATTGAAAAGTATTGCGGATGAGATTGTTGAAGAATTTGCACTGGCACAGGTTGAACCCGGAGAATCAGTCGGTATTGTTAGCGCTGAAAGTATTGGAGAACCGGGAACACAGATGACTTTGAACACCTTCCACTTCGCTGGAGTTGCAGAGATGAACGTTACGATGGGATTGCCCCGTATCATCGAGATTCTTGATGGGCGAGCAAATATTAAGACTCCGATGATGGAAGTTTATTTGAAGGCTCCTCACAATAAGGGTAAGGACATTAAGCAGCTTGCAAATATTTTGAAGGAGACTTCTGTAAATGATATTGCAACTGGATTTTCCATTGATATTGCGGATCGTAAAATTACTATTGATTTAGATAAGGATCAGCTTGATCTATTAGGAATCACGGCTGGAGCGGTGAGTACTGCGATGAAGAAGGGTGCAAAAGCATACACTCCAAGCGCAGTAGGTAACAGTGTTGTGTTGAAGCGCAAGGACAAGGATGACAGTATTAATGCGTTATACGTTGATAAGGAGAAGTTTAAGAGAATCATTATCAGTGGAATTAAGGGTATTACGCAGGTGTTGCCGGTTAAAAGAGATGAAGAATATCTCATTGTTACTGCGGGAACGAATATGAAGGACATTTTACCGTTAGAATTTGTGGATGAGACGAGAACTACGTGCAATGACATTTATGAAATTGCAAAAACTCTTGGTATCGAGGCTGCACGAGAGGTTATTATCCAGGAAGTGTACAAAGTTATTGAGAATCAGGGACTTAATGTCGATATTAGACACATCATGCTGGTTGCGGACACGATGTGTAACATCGGTTTGATTAAAGGTATAACCAGGTATGGTGTTGTTTCGGAGAAGGCATCGGTTTTAGCACGAGCATCATTCGAAACTCCGATTAAGCACATTATTAACGCTTCTTTGATTGGCGAGGTCGATCAGTTGGATAGTGTTGTGGAGAATGTCATGATTAATCAGCCGACTCCTGTAGGAACAGGATTGCCCGGCTTAGTAACGAAGGTGAAGAAATAATGGAAGATGGAGAAAGTGCATTACGTACTGTTTTGAAGGGAGACAAAGTGTTATTTGGTGTTGATCAGGCTTTGAAAGGACTTCGTAAGGGCGAGATTGAACAGGTCTTTTTGAGTTCTACCGTTGAAAAACCGTCTAGAGAAACTCTTTTGCAATATGCAAAGGCTGATGGTGTACCGGTTCACGAATTAGATATGGCTAGTGATGAATTAGGCGTTTTCTGTAAAAAGGCATTTGGGCTTTCGGTCGTTAGTGTTGCGAAATGAGCAAGGTGTTATTTGATGTTACTGTTTTGCAGCAGATTCAGCTCTTTGAAAAGGTGACGGGGGCAAGAGTTAAAGATTGTATTGCTTCGGATGTGCTGTTATTCATTGTTGAGAACGGCGATATTGGAAAGGCTATTGGCAAGGGCGGGAGTGTGTTGAAGAAAGTAGAAGGGTTGTTGAAGAAGCCTCTGAAAATTGTTGAGTTTAATGCTGATATTTGTGAATTTGTTAAAACGTATCTGAAACCTTTGCGTGTTACAGATATTTCGTGTAAGGATGATGTTGTGACTATTCGTGGCTTGGATGGTCCTTCTAAAGGTAAGATTATTGGTCGCGATAAAAAGAATTTGAACTTTCTTGTCTCTTTATTAAAGCGTTATTTTACGGTTGAACGAGTGGATTTAGAGTGAGTCGAGTTATGAAGTTGTCGTTAGAGGAGTCAAGTTTATAATCATAAGGTTTAAAAAGCGATTGGGAACACTAGGTATAAATGGGTAAAAAGACAAAAGGATTGGCAGCTGGAAAAGCGCTTCGTAAGAGAAGGGCAACCAACAGGTGGAAGGACAAGTGGTACACCCGTAAGGCTAAAGATCTTAAGGCAAAATCTGATCCACTAGGTGGCAGTTCACAGGCTAAAGGTATTGTTCTAGAGAAAGTACAGTTCGAGGCAAAGCAGCCAAACTCAGCTATGAGAAAGTGTTGCAGGGTACAGCTGGTTAAGAACGGTAAACAGGTTACTGCATTCTCACCGAGAGATGGAAGTACTAAATTGATTGACGAGCACGATGAAGTTATTATTGAATGTATTGGTGGAGCAATGGGAAAATCTAAAGGAGATATTCCTGGAGTTCGCTGGCAAATAATTAAAGTTAATGAACAGAGCCTGGACGCATTGCGCAAAGGACTGATCGAGAAGGCACGAAAATAATGGCACAAATTCTTGCATTTGATAGATGGGATACCAACGGCATCACGGTAGAGGATCCTGGCTTGGAACGATACATTAGTGTTGAACCTCGTTTAGTTCCTAAATCAGGTGCACGATATCATGGAAATCGATTTCACAAGAGTAAGGTGTTTATTGTTGAGCGTTTAATCAACAAGGTTTTGGTTCCTGGACACAAAGGTAAGAAGCACGTTAGGTCTAGTAAAACTATTACGGGAAAGGCACACACTGCTTACACGTTGGTGTATGATGCATTGGCTGTTGTTGAACAGAAGACGAAGAAGAATCCTATTGCAGTTTTTGTTAAGGCTATTGAAAATGCTGCTCCTCGAGAGGAAATTATCACTATTGAATATGGTGGAGCACGTTATCCTAAAGCAGTTGAATGTGCACCTCAGAGACGGATTGATGTTGTGTTGAGATTAATGGTGCAGGGAGCACTTCAGAAAAGTATTAATTCTAAACTTACCATGGTTAATGCTCTTGCTGATGAGATCATTAATGCTCATGGGTTGAATCAGGCTTCTAATGCGATTTCTAAGAAATTAGATGTTGAACGACAGGCAGACGCTTCTCGTTAAAGTAAGATAATTGCTAGAATAAATCCTACAACGATTCCTATGACGAATCCATGGACTAGTTCTTTGAGTCCGTATTCGATTTCATGTTCTACTTCTTTTGCTAATGATCTCTTTTTCATCTGTTTTTTCCGGGTAATGCTTCTTTTAGCTCAATTGCTCCTAATGACCATAGTACGGCAGAGGTTCCGAATAAGAGGGGAAACATGAGGAATTCTTTTCCTTGTATTAAATATTCTAGAGAGCCGTAGAAGATCGGTCTGGATGCGCCCCACACGGCGATGTACATGCCTACTCCGAAAAGAGTTCCTGCGAGAAATTGTAATGTTAATCCTATGATTTCGTGTGTTCTTAGGTTGCTCTTCATTTCTTTACTTTTGGTTTTTGACTATATAAATATTCTGTTTAGGGAAAACTATTTATAGTTTGTTTGTGGGTACCGAGGTATGGCTTTTCGCTTTGTGTTGTTGATTATTCTTTGTAGTTTTTTGGTGTTTGCGGCAGATGATTTAGGTCGGTCTTCTATTTTCGATGGTTCTTCAGATCGTTCCTTTTTTAATGAGATTGTTCAGGAGGATGTTACTGATGATCGTATTGGGCTTACGGATGAGTTTCTCAATGATGATGCTACGATAGATGATGATGTATTAACTACGGAGATAGATGAGTCCTTGACACAGGATACTTTTCAAGACGAGGAGTTTGCTTTTGAAACAGGGGATGATTTTTTGGATGTTGATGATACTACCGCGGTGCGAGATGTTTTGATTGATGATATTACTTCAGATAATCCTGCTTTGGATAATACTGCTTTGACGGATCCTGATACGGTTGATGATTTTTCGGATGAGGAATTTGTTTTGGATGATGCTGGAATCGTGGTAGAGAGTTCCTCTGCTACTGAAATAGAGGTTTCGGAGGAGGTATTGACTCGTGATGCTAGGGTGGATGAGGAGGCTTCGATTCAGGATGTTATTAAGGAGGAGGAGTTTTCATTTTCAACGGATGCAAATGCTACTGATAAAGATTTGACTGCTCGTATTTTTTTGACTGAAGAAAAGGATGATGTTGAATCTACTGAAAAGAGCTCTGAAGATTCTTTGCGTGATTTTGTTGTTCAAGAAGAGAAAAAACCTTCTTTGTTGAAGGAGTCTCTCAAGACTGAGGCTCAACAGGTGGAGGCGCAGATTGTTGAGCCTACGCTTAAGCGTTTAGAGTTTCTTGAGTTGCGTGGCTCGAGTTTGGTGAGTGATGATATTCGTGCTAGCTTTGCATCGGCAAGCGAGGCAGTTATTGTTCAAAAGTCGCTGGTGCCGGTAAAGAAATCTAGAACGGTGGAGCATACCAAGGTAAGTATTGTGATTCGTCCTACAAAATTGATTTATGATTTTGTGTTGTATGAAGATATTCCTAAATCGGTTGCGGAGCATGTTTCCGAACTTGAATTTTCTAATCCTAATTATGTGGTGTTAGAAGACGATCCCTTGATTGCTTGGCAGTTTGCGGTGTTGGATGCTCCGGTGGAGCTTTCGTATACGGTGAAGAAGAAGATAGAGTTGCTTCCGGTATCGGTGGCGGCAGCAGGGTTGGTTACGAGGGAGGAGGCTCAGTATCGCTCTCCGGTTACTTCCTTGCGTCCGTTTCTACTGATCTTGTTCGGGATTATTGTGGTTGCACTGATTGGATTATGGTTTTCGCGTCAGCATCGCTCGGTGCAGCGGATGTATGATTCTCTTTAGTTCTTTTGACCGTAGATGAAGATGTAGCGCCATGCAAGGCCTTGTTTACGTTCGATATTGACAGTAAATCCTGCGTTTTTGAAGGTTCTCTTGATGGTTTCATCTTTGTCGAGCCACTCTTTATTGGGAATGAGATCGAAGAATTTTTCATAATCTACGAACACGATTCTTGAGTGTTTTTTTAATCGTTTACTCATATGTTTGAGGACTTGGTGGATGTCGTTGACATGTGCTAGGTTTCCTACGCTCACGACGTGATCGCAGTTTGGAACAGAAGGATGCACTTGCTTGTGGTGATCGTTATCGTGTATTGCTTTGACGTGGGAATGGTGGTGTTTTTTGATTCTCTTCTTTACAATTTCTATGTCTTTTTTGGAGATGTCGGTGGCGTATATTTTTCCTTTCTTGCCTACTGCTCTTGCTAACGGCATGGTTAATGTTCCTACTGAACATCCGAACTCTAAGACTGTTTTGCCTTTGACAGGTCCTAATAATTCTAATGTCTTTTTTCTTATGGACATCGGCAGAGAGAGACGCTCGGTTGCTAGAGTGACGTGTGCGAGCATGTCATAAGTCTTTCTGAGTGCTTTTGGATTGTAATAGAGTTCTAACATGAAATAGAGTGGGATGCCGAGAAAGATGAGCGAGAAGGCTAATCGTAGCAAACCAAATGCATTTTCCTCTATGACTAGCCACATGATGAGCATGCTGACGAGGATGATGATGACGCCTATCGGCAGGATTTTTCCTAGAGGTGCTTTATAGGGTCGCTTGAGGTTGGGTTTGGTGAAGCGCAATTTTACTAGTGCAATCAATACTGCGCAGTACATGACGAGGACTAGTGGGAGGAGCATTAGCAGGAGCGTTTGATAGGCTCCGGCTCCGATAAACACTAGTGCGGAGGTGAGAACGGTTTGGAAGATGATTGCTTTATAGGGAGTTTTGTATTTGGGGTGGATGGATGCGAGTTGGGTGATGAATAATCTATCGCGGGCCATTGCTAAGAGTAGTCTTGGAGCTGAGACAATCCAGCCTGCTACGGAACCGATGATTGCTAAGTATACTAGTAATGTGAAGACATCTTTTGCTTGATCTCCGAAATGCATCTGTCCGAGATCTGATAATGGAGCTACGGAATTTCCGAAGATCTGCCAGGGTATTGTTGAAAGTGACGTTGTTACAAAGACGATGGAGATGATTGCGATGATGATGGTTCCGAGGATGAGTGCTTTCGGCATTACTTTCTCAGGGTTTTTGGTTTCTTCCGAGAGGAAGGTGGTGGTTTCCCAACCGAAAAAGGTTTCTTGGATGTAGAATAATGCTAGCACTATGGCTGATGTTGGTAGGATGAAGAAGGGTTTGAGATTTTCTGGATGAAACGAGATAAGGCCAGGGATGATTAATGAAAAGAGGGTAGCGAGAGTGATGATTGAGAATGCAACGAGCATGACGCTGCTGGTTTTCATTCCTCTGTATGTTATGTAGTTGAAGATGACGATGAAGAGGATGGAGATGCCGATTTTGGCTACGGGTGCGTTTACCGGTAGTAGATATTGGATTGCTCCGACGATGAGCATGGCGATGGTGACGTTTCCTGCTACGATGGTGATCCATCCTAAGATGAATGAGGTGAATCTGCCGAAAGCTTGCTTGGCATATTCGTAGATGCCGCCTGCTTTGGGAAACATAGACACTAATTCGGCGAAACACATGCTGACGTAGATTGAAATTATTGCTATTATGATCCAGGAGATGATGGATGCTGGGCCTGCGATTTGAGCTCCTAATGCTGGTAGGAAAAAGATTCCGGTGCCCATGATTGCGTTAATGGTTATTAAGAGAATTATTTTGAAATCTAGTACCTTTTCTAGCTTGGACATAGGTTCATTTTGTTTTTTGTGTTTAAATAGTAAGTGGTTTTTATGGCTCTGTAGAAAGTCTCACTTCGTTCTGGTCACCAGCTTCGAAATCCTGCTTTTGTGTATTGAAGGCTGACATTCTCCGTAGGAGCCAACCCACTTGTCAGTTTGCTCTAGAGATCAATGGGATTTCGACTTTATGCCGGTGACCAGGACTTGCTACTGAGCCGGTTTTTATACCATACCTTTAAAAAGTTTAAGGGTTTACTTGATTAGGGAATTTCATGTCATTGTTCAAGGATATTTTGTCTTCTGAGGAAAGCGTGTTTAAGAATGAGGTAGCTTTGGATTTTTCGTTTCAGCCGAAGATTGTTCCTTATCGTGAACAACAGCAAAGGCAGATTGCGGAATGTATTAAGCCTTTATTTTCTGAACGAAATGGAAAGAATATGTTTATTCATGGTCCGCCGGGTGTCGGCAAAACGGTTGCGATTAAGCATGTGTTGAAGGAGTTGGACGAGGAGGCAGAGGACATTCATATTTTATATGTTAATTGTTGGCAGAAAAATACTACGTTTAAGATTTTTGTTGAGTTGTGTGAGCAATTGGATTATCCACACACGCAGAACAAGGGTTCTGAGGAATTGTTTAAGGTTGTGAAGAATGTGGTGAATAAGGGTAGCGCCGTAATTGTGTTTGATGAGGTCGATAAGGTCGAGGATATGGACTTTTTGTATAGTATTTTAGAGGAGGTTTTTCGTAAGTCGCTTATTTTGATTACTAACTATCCTTCTTGGTTACAGAAGTTGGAGCAGAGGATTGTTTCTCGGATTAATTTGCAGCAGCTTCCGTTTAGTTATTATACGTTACCGGAGACAAAAGTGATATTGCAGCAGCGTTTGAAATATGCCTTTCACGAGAATGTGGTGGAGGCTGGAGTTCTCGATTTAGTTGCTGAGAAAACGTTTGCAAGTAAGGATATGAGGATTGGTGTTACGCTGTTGCGTGAGGCCGGGATGCAGGCTGAGGAGCGAGCAAGTCGAACGGTGTCGGTTGATGATGTTACGAAATCTCTTGAGAGTAAGTTGGATTTGGATAGTACTGCTTCTATGGCAGATGATTTGGTTATTTTATTGGAGTTAGTTAAAGAGCATCCTGGTTTGAAGATGGGTGAATTATTTGAGCAATACACTGCGGGTGGAGGAAGTGCATCCTACAGGACGTTTGCGCGCAAGATCAATAAGTTGGGAGATACGGGACAGGTTGTTCTGGAGAAGAAGTCGGGTGGTGCGGATGGAAGTACTACTTTAGTTCGTTTGCCTGCTGAGAAGAAGTTGACTGAATTCTGATGGGAAGCTATAAATAGCTGCACGGTTGTGTTATAGTATGGTGAAATGGTTCGATGGAGGGAGCGTACAATCGTTACAGGGAAGGGAGCTAGATCGGTTAGAGCGAGGATTATCCAGTCTTAAAAGGGAAACTGACATTATTACTCGTATGAAGCAGCTTGTTCGAAAGCTCTCTTCAGGTAAGATTTCTCGTGAGGAAGTAACTGCTGAAAGTAAGGAGCTTAATATCTTGATGGGTGCTTTGGCAAACGAGGAGGAGAATGCGTTTAGCAATATATCTAGTGCAGAGGATTATCTCAAGGAGCAGCAGGCAAAAACTCGCGATGAGCATAAGAATACTAAACTGTGTACTTGTGGTAGGGAGGTTCCTACACGCCAGAAATTTTGTGAATACTGCGGTTACAGTTTTCTTAAGAAACATTAATGTCTTGCTGCGAAGTTGACGTAGTCGTTGTGGGGTTCTTTCCATTGTTCTATTACTCCATCTACTATCGCGTTATCGGGTCCTTTCTTGCACCATTCTATTAATTGTTTGAGTTTGTCTTCAGGACCTTCTGCAATGACTTCTACGTCTCCGTTGGGCAGGTTTCTTACGAATCCTTTGATTTGTAGCTTGTGGGCTTGTTTAACGGTGTTATGTCTATAGAAGACTCCTTGGACCTTTCCTTTTATTGTTAGGTGGAGGTGTTTCATTGTTCTTTTTGAGGTGTATTGGTTTAAATTTGTGTTGTTTTTGGTCACTTGCCAACTAGGCGTGTCCAGTCTGTGAGGCTTGAATTCTTTGGTTTTAGGGTTTGTAGGGGTAAAATGGGGTTGCACTTGCCACTTGCCAGGTGCGGGCGCGAGGTATATAAGTGATGAATGTGTTAAGAGTAGTAATTGGTCATTAAGGGCAGGTAACCTTAACACACCCCCTGTGTCTTCCTGCCCTTTATTTTTTTCCAATGAGGTGAAACGATGGTTGATGTTAGTCATAGCGCTATAAAAAAAATATTTTTTGAACAAATAAAAACGCTCACACTAGGAGCATAAGAGGTGGTTGAAGATGTACGAAGAAACGGTGGAGAACGATATTTACAGGGAGGCTGGAGTGCTCGATTACTCGGACAACGACGAGATCAGCGCTATGGAAGAGGGCTTTATGCTCGGATACTTGGGGGCGTAAAGATGTTTTGGAACAAAAAGACGTTTATGGATTGGGATGATTACAAGAATAGAATTGATTTTTTGGATGTTTTCCACTTTCAACAGAAATGTAGGAGAGAGGCTTTGGCGAATATATAATTTCAGTACGCAAAGTATAAAAAGCTCTTTCTCCTCTCTTCTTTTATGAGAGTTTTAACCAAGGATGAATTCAAGGTATGCAGCCAGGAATTGTTTGAACTGATCAACGAAGGCAATGCGTTTGTTTATCCTACGGATACGATCTATGGTCTTGGATGTAATGCCGAGATTTTTGAGGCTGTTGAGAAGATTAGGGAAATCAAGGATAGGCCTGAGGCTGCTTTTTCTGTGATTGCACCGAGTAAGAATTGGATTCGGATGCATTGTGAAATAAATGAATCGGCTGAGGCGTGGTTGGAGAAGTTGCCTGGGCCATATACACTTATTTTGCCTGCCAAAGATGGGATTGCTGAGAATGTGGCTCCCGGTAAGAAAACGCTTGGTGTGAGGATGCCGCAGCACTGGTTCTTAGATGTTGTTGCCGAATTAGGTAAGCCGATTGTAACGACTTCTGCTAATAGATCTGGAGATAATTTTATGACTTGCTTAGAGGATATGGATGATGTTGTAAAGCAAGGAGTTACCTTTATGTTTTATGAGGGTGAGAAGAATGGTGCGCCTTCGACGATTGTAGATTTGAGTGAACCGTTTGCTAAGGTCATTGAACGGTAGCTGTGAACGTAGCTGGAAGCAAACGTTTTTATAGATTTTTAGTGTTCTTTAGGTTATGGTTGAGAAAAAGAAAGTTGCTAAGGAGCCTAAACTAAAGAGTGAGGGAAAGCTTAAGATTCTTGCAGCTGGAGACAGCGAAGACAAAAAGTCTTCTGGCCTCCAACAGCAAAAAGAAGGTAAATTGAAAATTCTTGCTGCTGGAGATATACACGGAGACGTGGGATTGGCTGAGAAGCTTGCTGAAAAGGCGGAAAAGGAGCATGTTGATCTAGTCGTTTTATGTGGAGACTTGACGATGATGGAGGAGTCGACGGACAACATCATTGGACCGTTTAAGAAGCGTGGAGAGAAGGTGTTGATCATTCCTGGAAATCATGAGTCTAACGCTACTGCTGATTTTCTTGCAGAATTGTATGATGTAAAAAATATTCATGGGTATGGCGTTAAGTATAAGGATGTAGGTATCTTTGGTGCGGGTGGCGCGAACGTTGGGGTACATCAGCTAGAGGAGAAAGAATTGTATGACAAATTGAAAGAGGGACATGACAAGGTTAAGTATTTGGAGAAGAAGATTATGGTTACGCATGTTCATCCTAAGGATACTATTATGGAGAAGTTTACAACTTTCTTTCCTGGTTCGTCTGGGATTCGGAAGGCGATTGATACGTTTAAGCCTGCGGTGATGTTGTGTAGTCACGTGCACGAGGCTGATGGTATTGAGGAGAAGATTGGGAAGACTTTGGTTATTAATGTTGGGAAGAAAGGGAAGATCATAGAGTTGTAAGGCGTTCTTTACTCTATTGTTATGATGTGGAAATCTCCGCTTTTCTTTAATTCTTGTACCAGTCCCGGTTCGTGATCCTTTCCAAAAAACACCAGCCCGACCTTTCTTTTTACCTTTTTCAATCCCCTTAGGAATTTTTCAATCCCTACTTGGTTTCTTAACTCTATTATTATTTTTCTCATATCGTTTAGATTTGGTACCTTCTTTGGGAGGTTGTACAGCGTGTGAAAATTCTTTTTCTGCCTTTCAGCTAATTTTCCATATTCTCCCCCTTCTACCTTTGCGTTTTTGAATTCTCCAGTATTTTTCTCACAATTTTCTATTATTTTAAGTGTTCTAAGAATCTTCTCTGAGAGTTTTAGATCTATTTTCGAAATGCGTTTGAGTGCCTCTCCTTCAAGGAAATCAACTATTTTTGTGTATGGGCCACTTACGTCAACCAAGGGGTTACCGTGGAGTATACTTAGTACATACCTCCTCTGTTCATTTGCAAGGTTGAGATATTTCAAGGAAGTACCCATTTGCGTCAAGGAGGCGGCAATATTACTCTGAGCTTGACCTATTCGCTCAAGGATACGAAAGAACAAAGCCGTAGGCAAGTCACTAAGAATCTGTATCCTTTCTTCCTCTAATCCGATGAAAGGTACTTTTCCCGGTACTTGACGTATTTCACTCATTGCGCAAGGTGTCAGATGAGGATTAGTTCCCTTTAGCAGAAGCTTCAAAAGTTGTTCTTCGGCATTTAAGATCCCTCGAGAATTCTTCCCTGCCCAGCCTTCGAATCCAGCAAGAGAGGGATTTACAATTTCAATAATTTTTTTCAATTCCTTAAGGTCCTCTTCCACCGTTTCTTCTAATTCGGCTTGCATTTCCTTCTTTGATTGGGGTGATGATGGCTTTCCCTCCCACCGTTTCATTACTCTTTTAGTGGTTCCTGTATGCTTATCCTTTACTATCAGTACTAGTGGAGCAGATTCGTTTTCTGCGCATATGAGCTTTACGATACTAAATGATGAGGTGTTGTCAGTATATTTTGCTTTTTTGAGCTCAGTCGCATAATACTTAGCGTCTCGTAGAGATATGCTTATGTCTGATGGATCGGGCTTTTGAACCTCTTCGGATTCTTGCCTTTTTTCATTATTTTCTGGAGGATTTATATGCTCCTTTGCAATGGGAAGGGAGTCTGCTGTGTTTAGATTATCTTTTTGATCATCTTTTGCCTTTTTAACCGATTCTTTGATTTCTACTTTTGCTCGTTTTACTATGCGTCTCAACGTCTTAATCTCTCTTTTTTCTTCTGGGCGTGATTGCTTATTCCGGGCTCTGACCGTTTTCCATGCTTCGTTTGCATCATCGACTGCCTTAGGGAATCTGACTGCTTGAGTGTAACTCATCCAAGATATTAGAAATCCTCCAAAAAGAGTAATGAATGCGCGGTTTGCCCAAGTGCCCATTCGTTGCATCCTCCAACTTTTCGATGCTTTTTTAAATTCTATTTTGCTGTGCTCATTATCTCGTATACTGGTCTCCAGAAGTTTTTGATATTCTGAATTATTTAGAATTTCTTCCAAAATTTTTTTTAATTTTTGATTGAGTTTTCCTTCTTGAGCGTAAAGTGCTGTAAGTTGAGTGCTATCCTTATCGTCAAGGGCTTTTTTCTGGGCTTGCACAATACTCAAAAGCTCCCCCTCTTTATTTCCTGCTGCGTTTGAGAATGCTTCAATCAGAGGAAAGATCACCTCGAGTATTATTGGGATATTTGATTTATCCTTTATTTTTTTCTTATTTTTTAGCAATAAAGATACATTTTTGTTAAGGTAGATGAGTATGTGGAGTTGCCTCTCAATTGCAACTCTTAGCCGTCCTTTTACTTGATCAGTCATTAGTACTTTTTTACTTCCTAGACATAGACTTTTCTCTTTTTCGACCCAGACTGATTCTCGTGCCGCATATTCACACACGCCTTGGATGTGCTCGGGACTGAGAACTCTGGAGAGGGCGACACTGGTTTCCCCTTTCAGTGCTTCAATTGCTGCTCGTTCTTCGCCCAATATTTTTCCTTCTTCTCGTATAAGTAGGATTAACTGGGGCGCATGTTGTCGTTCAATCATTAATTTGTCATCGCTCTGAGAAAAAAATTCTAGTTGATGAGCTATGTTGGCCTTGAGATGACCTAATCCTTTTTGAATTTTTGAAATTTCTGTTTGATCCACCAAGGTTTCTAGTTCAGATGATTCTATTTTTTCTATGGATTTATCCAGATCGGATTCGAATTTAGCAACGGATTTCTTATCGATTTCATCGATATGGTGCATTGCTTTCATTAGCTTTCGGAGTTGATTTAGTTTTCCTTTGTCCCAAGTATCGAGAAAATTTTCTACCAGAGTTAGCTTTTTTTTGAATTGATTCTCCATTTTAGCACAATCTTTGAGAATTTTGTGTACATCAACATTATCTTTTTTAAGAAAGCGACCTTTTTCTTTAAGGAAATCTGCAAACATGCCCATATCAAGATTCAGGGAGTAATAGTATATAAATTCTAACCTTTAACAACGCCCATTGGTTTTAATTGAGCAATTTTATTTCCTATTCCTGCTTTATCGGAGACTTCGATGACTTCGTCGACGTCTTTGTAGGCGCCGGGAGCTTCTTCTGTTATTCCGCGCCAGGAGGCGGCTTTTACGATGATTTTTTCTTTCTCTAGCTCTTTTTTTAGGGAGTCTGCTTTCCAGGTTTCGTTTGCTTGTTTACGGGACATTACACGACCGGCGCCGTGAGCGGTGGAGCCGAAACTTTCTTCGTAGGCATGTTCAGTTCCTGCAAGCACCCAGGATGAGGTGCCCATGCTGCCGGGAATGAAGATAGGTTGTCCGGTTTTTTGATATTTATCGGGAATTTCTTTTCTGCCGGGACCGAATGCTCTTGTTGCACCTTTTCTATGGACCCAGACTTTCTTTTCTTTTCCGTCGATCATGTGCACTTCTTCTTTCGCGATGTTATGTGCTACATCATAGATGGTATGAATTTCAACTTTATCGCCGAAGACTTTTTTGAAGGCTTCTCTCGTTTGATGGCCGATCATATGTCTATTTGCCCATGCGTAATTTGCTGCAGCGCACATGGCCGCGAAATAGTCTTTTGCGATTTCGGATTTGGCTGGTGCATAGATGAGATCTTTTTCTGGAAGCTTGGCAATGATGTCGGGAAAGGCTTCTTCCATCTTTCTTAAGTAATCTGAACAAGTTTGATGGCCCAATCCTCTGCTTCCACAATGAATTAATACTACTACTTGGCCCTCTTCGGTGATGCCGAAGGTTTTTGCTGTTTCCTTATTGAAGATTTTGTTGACGTACTGGACTTCGATGAAGTGATTTCCTGATCCTAATGTGCCGACTTGGCCACGACCACGCTTTTTGGCAAGGTCACTTACTTTTGAGGGGTCTGCTTGCGTTAATTTACCATTTTCTTCGCAGTTTTCTATGTCTTCTTGAGTGCCATATCCTTTCTTGACGGTCCATTGTGCCCCTTCAACTAGGACTTCCTCTAATTCTTCTGGAGTGAGTCTGAGTTGTGCTTTTGCTCCTACGCCTGCAGGGATGTTTTCGAATAATGCATCTAGAAGTGGTTGAATTTTTTCTTGGACTTCGTCTTTATGGAGGTTTGTTTGTAGTAATCGTACTCCGCAGTTAATGTCGAAGCCGATTCCACCTGGAGAGATGCAGCCGTCTTCTGCGTCGATTGCTGCTACGCCGCCGATAGAGAATCCATATCCTCTGTGGGCATCGGGCATCATAATAGAGAAACCTTGGATTCCGGGTAATGAAGCAGTATTGATGCCTTGCTGTAGGCATTCGTCTCCTTCGATCTTCTTCATTAACTCTTCGTTAGCGAAGATTTTCAGAGGAACTTTCATATCGCCTTGTTTTTCAACAATGTACGTATGATCGTTTAGTTTTTTTGCTTTGATTGCCATTTTAGATGTCGTGGACTACCTGTAGTGTTGTTTGAGTTGGTGTTTCTTTAATAAACATATCGCTATAGGTGACTGACTTAATGTAGGTGTGGACGTCATAGTTATCACCGTTGTCGCCTAGGATGGTTGCTTTTAATTGGAAATTGGATTTGTTTTCTTTGATTTCAATTGCTTTTACTTTACTCAGCAGGAAACCTTCGATATCGGTTAATACAATGAGTTCTTCTAGGAAATCGTAGAGCAAGGATTCCTTCTTCTTCGAAGTTACCTTAATTGTTTTTTCTTCTACCGCTTTTACTTTCTTTACATCAGTCATCACGTCATAGGATGCTATCGCGGCATTGGCGAAAGCTTCTGCTAGGGTTTTGCCATAGGCTAGAAACTTTACATCTGCTGTATGGTCTAGGAATTCGTATTTTTTCATTTGTATGTTTGTAATGCCTCTTCTTCCATGAAATGTAGGTGCGAGGGGATGATTAAACACTGAGGATATTTTTGTATTTGTAATTTTGCTAGGTTCTTTGCGGTTGCTGCCTTAATGATGGGTTTGTTTGCTCCTAATTGTGCACATCCTACTGCTAATTGTGATGGCTTCATGCCTTGATCAAGTAAATAGGTCATTCCTTCTGCGAACGTCATCGTTTTTTTGTTTTCAACATCTAGATCAAGTAAGACTAATGTGTGGAGGTTGTTTTTGAGATTGTTTTGGATGACTTCGTAGGGGCTTTTGATGTTCTTGTTTTCGAAAGGGATTGTTGTAGTTCTTCCAAATTTATAGAGATCGAGTCCGGTAATTGCGATTGCGGTGAAAATAGAGTTGTTTGGGATGACGTCTACCTTGATGTTGAGTTCTTCTGCTCGTTGTTTGAGATCTTTGTGAGTTGTTGCAGACATTGCATCCCCTACCACTAGGAATGCTACTTTTCCTTTTTTTGCATCTTTGAGGATGGTGGTTTCTGCCTGGTTTTCGACTAGATTTCTATTTGCTTCGATGATTTTCTTTTTATAGAATTTTTCTAGGTCTTTTGTTGTTGCATTTGTTAGGAAAGAGGTGTAGGTTTCTAGGTAGATGGTAGATGCAGCTTTAACTGCCTCTAATCCTGCTACGGTGATGCATTTCTCATTTCCTAATCCTAATCCGATGATTGTTAAGCTCATGTGGTGAAAGTGCCTCGTTTTCTTTTAAATGTTTACTTTTAGGTTGCAATCTTATAGTCAATCTTTGGCGAGTAGAATTCTATTGGTTTGTAGGTTGGAAGTGAATAACTATTGGTTGTTTCGAAGTTTTCTGTCATGAATGACTTTATCGTTGGACCATAGCCCCAGGCGAATTGTTCGTCTGGCATGTCTAGGAGAGTGGGAAGGTCGATTAACTTTCTTGGTCCGGCATCGTGTTTTGAAGGTGCTGCTTTGATGGTCTCCCATTCGGCTTCATCTTGAATGATTACGGTGAAAATGTAGGTGTCTCCATATTCTGAGCTTACTTTTTTGTAGTGTGACTTGCCTTTAAGGTATTGTATGATGATTTCTCCTGCTTCCTCGCCAATTTCTTCTGAAATCTCTCGTATTACTGCTTCAAGTGGGGATTCTTCAACTCCATCGACTCGGTCGATATGTCCACCATAGGGCTGGATTTTTCCTTGTTCTTCGCCATCGTGTTCGCTATTTTTTACTTCATAGATGGATTCTCCCTCATAGGCAATAATAACGATGGATCCGTCATTAGTGGATTCTCTTTCCTCAGAGACCATTTCTTCTAGGGATTCCTCTGAACATTCGTCTTCTCCAGAATCTCCTTCTGCAGCTGCTTCTTCTGACATAGCTCTCAGAGGTGGATTTTTCTTTAAAAAGTTGATGTACAGTAGGAGTTAGTGGTTAAATCCAGTCATTCCACTAGTGTGTTCACCAGTGGTTCACATATCAGTTCCATTCGGGAGTCAAGAACCACTTATCTGATAGTTAGAGTACCCACATGCCATTGGCCTATTGACCGGTGGTTCTTGACAAAGAAAAAAAAGACCTTCATGGAAATCATCTTGGGGGTGGTTAACATGAAGGCTTAAGAATGTGATTCTTGGCCTCTCCTGGTCTGGTTTAAAGGAGAATTCCGTACTCTGCTTTAGCAGAGTGATAAACGCTAAATAACTGTTAATTCTATAGTTATCTACGCTTTGAGAAAAAGCAATAAGTGAACCAAAATCACCAATTACTCTTTGGAC
>Ga0187833_10000320_pt1 | contig 56472 bp, 60 predicted proteins | sample ETNtaG_37_FD_167968 | JGI IMG/M metagenome (GOLD analysis project Ga0187833, IMG submission 167968) | Marine microbial and viral communities from oxygen minimum zone, Eastern Pacific Ocean - ETNP2014_SV_400_PacBio MetaG (Illumina Assembly) | ecosystem: Environmental > Aquatic > Marine > Hypoxic...
TAGAGCATCTAAACTACTCAGTCTTGATACTTACCCCTCTGTTTAAAAGATAATTGGCAATCAATGCCAACATAATTATCATCACAATTGGGACCATAAAGGCTTTCCAAAGCTCAATAGAGCCTACACCTAAAAATCCAAGTCTAAATGAATCCATCATATAAAAGATTGGGTTAAAGGCAGACAGTCCTCTCCAAAAACTCGGCAAAATCTCAATGCTATAAAACATCCCGCCTAAATAAGTTAGTGGCAGCAGAACGAAGTTGGGAACAATTGCAATATCGTCAAAAGTCTTGGCAAAAACAGCATTAATAAAACCGGCCAATGAAAACATAATTGAAGTTAGAAAGAATGTGGCAATCAAAATAGTAAAGCTGTACGGCCTAATTTCAACAAAAAAAGAAATAGTAAAGGTAACTGCAAGCCCAACACAAAATCCTCTTGAAACACCTCCAGACACATACCCCGTCAGAATTACCCAGTTTGGAGTGGGAGAGACCAATAACTCTTCGAAGCTATTGTTATATTTGGTCATAAAGAAAGAAGAGACAGTGTTGGCATAAGACTGCATTATGACTGTCATCAAAATGATTCCAGGAACAATAAAATGAAGATAGTCTATTCCTTGCATTTGACCGATCCTGTCACCCATCAGTGCGCCAAATATAAGTAGATAGAGCGAAGTCGTGATTACAGGAGGCATGATAGTTTGAATCCATATACGGGCAAACCTGAGTACCTCTTTAATTACAATAGTTTGAAATGAAATCCACATAATCTTTGCTTTAGTTAGTAAGCAACAAAAACAACTTTTCTAGCCTATTCTGTGCGCTTCTTAGATGAGAAACCCTAATGTTACTAGAAGCCAATTCAATGACTACATCAGAAATCGTGGTTGATTCACCCTGAAATACTTTCAAAGTATGATCATCTAATTTTTCACAATCACAATGTTCGATAGAAATATTTTCTGGCAATTTTTCCTCGCTTTCGAGGATTAATACTTGTTTTTTTGCTTTTGATAAAAGTTTTTTCATATCTGATTGCTCAATCAGGTCGCCTTCATCCAAAATAGCAATATTGCGACATAGAGATTCAGCCTCCTCTAGATAATGAGTGGTCAAAATAATTGTCATACCATCTTTATTTAGTTGCGTTAAATATTGCCATATAGATTGGCGTATCTCCACGTCAACGCCTGCTGTTGGCTCATCTAGAATTAAGATTTGTGGCTCATGCATCAATGCTCTTGCAAGCATCAGACGTCTTTTCATACCACCCGATAAGGATTGAGCAACATCAAAACGCCTATCCCACAATTCCATTTTTTTAAGGAGTAGTTCGGCTCGGAGGCTTGATTTGTCCCTAGTTATGCCAAAATACCCAGCTGAGGTTGTCAATATTTCAATGTTTGGCTGGTGTGGATTAAAATTAAACTCCTGCGGCATCAAACCAATCATACGCTTCACTTCACTGATGTGTTTTTTCTGCTCGAGTCCATTCACTTTAACTGTACCTGAGGTGGCTTTTAATAGTCCACATATAACACCGATGGCCGTTGTTTTCCCTGCCCCATTGGAGCCCAATAGAGCAAAAAAGTCACCTTTTTGTACCCTTAGATCTATACCTTTAAGGGCAGCCAAATTGTTTGAATAGGTTTTAGTTAAACCCTCTGTAGAAAGAGCAAGTGTCATAAATATTGAGTTAAGTTTATAGACGCATTAATGTGCAATCTATTTTATTTAAAAAATTTACTTTATCATGTAAAAAAATTTTAACATTTATCGCCTTTATTAGGCTAATTTTGAGATAATTACTCACTTGAAAAAATAAGTTACTTAGCGCTATTTATGGCCACTGAAAAAAAAGTCATCTTGCCTGATATTGGTGATTTTGATTCTGTCGAAGTTATTGAAATTTTAGTTTCAATTGGCGACATTGTTGAAGAGAATAACAGCATTATCACATTAGAAAATGATAAGGCAACAATGGAAATTCCCGCCCCCTTTTCAGGCAAGGTGGCAAATATTGCAATTAAGATCGGTGACAAGGTAAGTCAAGGTGACCTTATCCTAACACTTGAAGATTCATCGGATTCAATCAGCAAAGAAGATGAATACTCGGTTTCAGAACCAACTAAAGCTTCTGAAAATAGCCCATTGATAGTTGAAATTCTAGTCCCTGACCTGGGTGACTTTGATAAGGTCGAGGTTATAGAAGTGCTGGTCTCTGAAGGCGATGTAATTGCTAAAGAGCAGGGAATCATAACACTTGAAAGTGATAAAGCCTCGATGGAGATACCGTCAAGCAGTGCCGGTACAGTTAAGAGTATTGCAATCAAGACTGGTGACAAGGTTGGTCTAGGTGATTTAATATTGGAACTAGAGACTACAATCCCTGAAACTAGCCCTGTCATAAAACCAGAGCAAGAAACACCAACAGTATCAATTGACTCATCTGGCGAAGCTAAACAAGAGGAAAGCACTGAAAAGATTTCCCTGAATACATCTGATGACTCACATGCATCCCCGTCTATTAGAAAGTTAGCCCGTGAACTGGGCGCTAGTTTATCTAATATTAAGGGGACAGGGCCAAAAGGTAGAATCTTAGAGACCGATTTAAAGGGTTATGTTAAGCAAATTGTTGCTGGTGGCAGTTTGCCAGAAGAGGTTGAAATTGTTCCGCTCTCAAGAATAAAGAAAATTTCAGGCAAACATCTATCCTATTGCTGGGAAACGATACCGCATGTTACTCAATTTGACGAAGTTAACATCGAACAAATGGAGAAGTTTAGACAACACCAAAAAGAGCGTGGTACTAAATTATCCCCTTTGGTCTTTATCATGAAGGCTGTTGTCCAGGTACTCAAAATACATCCAAACTTCAACGCCTCTCTAGACGAAGGAGGTGAAAACCTTCTAGTTAAAAAATATTTTAACCTAGGTATTGCAATGGATACTCCGGAAGGTTTGGTTGTTCCAGTTATTAGGGATGTGGGGAAAAAATCATTGGTGGAGCTTGCTGACGAACTAGACGAAGTCTCAACCAGAGCCAGAGAAGGCCAGTTGGATCGAAGCGAAATGCAAGGTGCAGGTTTTACTATATCTAGCTTAGGTGGAATAGGTGGCACACATTTCACGCCCATCATAAATTCTCCTGAGGTTGCTATTTTAGGAGTTTCCCGAACGCAAATAAAACCGATATGGAATGGCGAGTCATTTGAACCAACAGCAACACTACCTCTTGCGCTTTCATATGACCATAGAGTTATCGATGGAGCCCAAGGAGCTAGATTTATGGCCGACCTTAATCAGGTCCTCAAAAACATAATGGAGATGTTATTATGACAAAAACCCAAGTTTTAGTTATTGGATCAGGCCCAGGTGGTTATACCGCGGCATTTAGAGCTGCTGACTTGGGTAAAGATGTTACTCTGGTCGAGCGCTATGATAGTTTAGGAGGAGTGTGCCTAAATGTTGGCTGTATACCTTCCAAAGCGCTTCTGCATACTGCCCAAGTAATTAATGAAGCAAATTCTGCTGAACATCTTGGCGTCCATTTCGAAAATCCAATAATTGATATAGAAGGTGTCCGCAAAAACAAGGAAGATATAGTTGACAAGTTAACTGGCGGTATCAAGGCGCTTGCAAATGCTAGAAAGGTTAAAGTAGTTAGCGGTTATGCAAAGTTTACTTCACCTAAACAGGTAAAAATAGAGGCTACAAATGAAGTAATTGAGTTCGAACATTGTATTATTGCAGCAGGCTCTAAAGTTACCAAAATACCATCATTTCCCTTTGACGATGCCCGGGTCATGGACTCCACAGATGCACTTGAGCTGAATGAAATTCCAAAAAAGCTTCTTATCGTTGGTGGCGGCATTATCGGCCTTGAAATGGCTACTGTTTACCAGGCACTTGGAAGCGAAATTACAATTGTTGAGTTGGCTGAACAGATTATTCCTAGTGCAGATAAAGATATAGTCATGCCACTTTTTAAACGCATCAAAAAGACATATAAAAATATATATTTAAATACCAAGGTCACAAAAATGGATGCACTCAAGAAGGGAATAAAGGTTAGCTTCGAAGGCAAAGGTGCGCCCGAAACAGATAGCTTTGACAAAGTCTTAGTCTCTGTCGGTCGTTCACCCAATGGCCTTCAACTCGATGCCGATAAGGCTGGTGTAACTGTCGACGAACATGGCTTTATTAAAACCGACAAACAGATGAAGACAAATGTTGGCCATATTTATGCTATCGGAGATATTGTCGGTCAACCTATGTTAGCTCATAAGGCGGTTCATGAGGCAAAGGTTGCGGCGGAAGTTATTTGTGGTCATAAATCCGGTTTCGATGTTCTCACAATACCCTCGGTTGCCTATACGGATCCGGAAGTTGCCTGGGCTGGAAAAACAGAAAGGGAACTTGTTTCTGAAGGTATAAGTTTTGAAAAGGGTGTTTTCCCATGGGCTGCATCTGGAAGAAGTTTAAGTATCGGACGAAGCGAAGGTATTAGTAAGGGTTTATTTGACTCAAAATCTGGCAAAATTCTCGGTATGGGCATTTGTGGAACAAATGCTGGTGAATTGATTGCGGAGGCGACTTTAGCTATTGAGATGGGATGCGATATGAGCGATATAGCTCTGACTGTACACGCACATCCAACGTTATCAGAAACTACCGCCTTTGCGGCAGAGATGGCAGAGGGAACAATCACTGATTTGATGCCACCTAAAAAGAAAAAATAATAGCGATATGGATATAGACAAAGCAAGAAAAAACGTTATCGAACAGCAAATAAGGCCATGGGGCGGTTTAAATGTCGATGCAAATCAGGCGTTGAGCGAAATCCCAAGAGAAAACTTTGTGCCTAAAGAATATCAAGGCCTAGTTTTTGCCGATATTGAAATCCCGATTAGTGGGAATTGTAAAATGTTTTCTCCGAAAATAGAAGGTAGAATTCTTGATAGTCTCAACATTCAAAAACATGAAACTGTTCTTGAAATTGGAACTGGTAGCGGTTACTTAACTGCAGTTTTATCAAAACTGGCCAAGTCAGTCATAAGTATAGAGATCGATCAAGAATTAAGTGAATCTGCTCGAAATGCAATCAATAAACTTGACCTAGACAATATCGAACTTAAGGTTGGTGACGCTCTTAAACATGACTTTAGTAATCAACAGTATGACGTAATTATTATTGGTTGCGCTGTTCCAGAACTGAACAATGACTTCAACCAATTAATTAAGCCAAGCGGAAGAATGTTTGCGGTGGTTGGCTCCAAAAACAAAATGAAGGCCTCAATAATTAGTAGCAACAATGAAAATGAATGGCAATATAGAGCACTTTTTGAAACCCATTTAGATTATATGCTAGGCCTAGAACCCACTGTAAAATTTAATTTCTAAGGCTATGCCGAAACCATGCTGGATTCTTTTTTCAATTTCTTGACAAAAAGACCAGCTAGGTCTTTAGCCCTTCTATTTGTTGCATTAGGGATAATTTTTTCGCAGATTCAATATTTCTCACTTGACGCTTCTGAGGACTCTCTTTCCTTGGATGGCGACGAGGATTTAGCTCTTTACAACGAAACAATAGAAACTTTCGGTTCGCTTGATACACTGATTATCAGCTACACAGCAAGTGATAGTGTCTTAAAGCCAGATCAGCTACAGCATTTAAGAGCTTTTAGAGATGAGCTTCTTTTGATAGAGAAAATTAACACTGTTACTTCGATTCTAGATGCCTCTCTTTTCAAGTCTCCACCGCTCAATCTTATAGAGTTAGTCAGCGATATTTATACTATTGATAATGGTAAAGCCGATATGTCGCTTGTCGAAAACGAATTCAAATCAAGTCCACTATATGCAAATAATCTCGTCAGTGAGGATGGAAATACAACAGCATTGTTAATTACCCTTAAAACAGCAAATGAACTAGGTATAGCTGATAGCGATATCTTAGAAAGCGCAGTGGATGAAATACGCCAAACCATTGACAAATACCGAGACAGCGCCCAACTCTTTCTTGGCGGTGTCCCTATGATCAGGAATGATGTAATTTTATTCATTGCAAAGGACATTATTGTATTTAGTGTGTCTGTTATTGCGTTAATGTCAGTCATTCTGGCATTTATTTTTCGTGGCGTTAGGTGGGTCTTAATTCCTATATTAGTCAGTACATGTGGCGCACTAGTCATGACAGGAGTCATTGGCGCTCTGGGATGGAAGGTAACTATAATATCGGCAAACTTTTTTTCTTTATTGCTTGTTTTAACGCTTTCTATAAATATTCATTTAGTAGTTAGATATAGGGAGCTTGCACAAACCTATCCGGATTTGGCGTTAAATGATTTGGTGATAAAGACATTGCAACAGATGCTTAAGCCTTGTGTTTTCACAACCCTCACAACGGTTGCAGCTTTTGCATCGTTTACTATGAGCAATGTTCGTCCCGTAATTGATTTTGGCTGGATGATGTCGATTGGCGTTTGCATCTCCCTAACTGTCTCTTTTGTAGCTTTCCCCGTTTTAATGAGCCTCATGTCTAAACCAAAAGTTAAAACTCATGAAACAGAACTTCCGATTGTACAAAAAATGGCTTATTTCACGGATAAATACGGTAGTCAGCTTACTGCTTTTTCGTTACTTTTAGTTGTTATATGTTTATTTGGCGTTAGTAAACTTGGAGTCGAAAATCGCTTTATCGATTATTTTAAAAAGTCAACCGAAATAAACCAAGGACTCACTTTTATAGACCAAAAACTAGGTGGAACTGTGCCTCTGGAAATCATATTTGATGATCTTGCTAGTGACTATTGGGCTGATGAAACACTAAGAAAAGACTTTCACAAAGTCCATCAGTATGTTGAAAGCCTCGATGCCACAGGAAAGGTTCTCTCAATTGATACATTAATGGAAGTGCTATCGCAAGCAAATGACAATAAAATGCCTAACGGTTTTTTACTTTCAATTGGAAGAAATAAAATGCCTCAGAGTTCCAAATCCCAGGTGCTTGATCCCCACATATCTGACAAAACTGACCAACTCAGACTGATTGCCCGCATCAAAGAGACTGACCAAAATCTTAATAGAAATGAACTCATTAATGACATTCGCATGCAACTAATAAATGGATTTGGCTTCAAGCCAGACAGCTTCCAATTCACCGGATCCTTTACCCTTTATAACAACCTACTCGAAAGTTTATTTGACTCACAAATTCGATCTATTGCGGTTGTCTTTTTTATTATCTTTGTAATGTTTTTATTTATTTTTAGATCAATAAGCATATCTGTATTGGCAATCATACCCAATATGCTGCCATCCCTTTTTATACTTGGAATTATGGGTTTGGCGAATATTCCTTTAGATATTATGACTATAACTATAGCAGCCATTGCGATTGGCATAGGAGTGGACAACGCAATTCACTATATTCATCGCTTTAAAGCTGAATTAATGAAAGATAATGACTATAGAGCGGCGATGTATCGTTCTCATGGTTCGATTGGGCTAGCAATGCTATATACTGCTGTGACTGTTGCAATCGGTTTTTCGGTCTTGATTTTGTCAAATTTTATACCGAGTATTTATTTTGGTGTTTTTACAGCCATTGCTATGTTGAGCGCTTTTATAGTCAACCTAACTTTACTGCCAAAATTGATACAAATATTCAAACCAACAATGAATAATTAATGAATCGGAAATTAAAAAACCCCGTATCGAATAAGAGTACGGGGTTAGTCTACTAAAGGAGAGAAATGAGTCAACTAGTAGGTTTTAACTCAGGCGCGTATTATATACAAAAAATAATTTAATGCTAATTAATTTTTTTCACTATATGAATTAATTTTTTCCTAATTTTATTCATAAAAAAAATGACAAAACAATACCATTTTGATGTACTAATTATCGGCTCTGGGGCAGCTGGATTAATGAGTGCATTGGAGCTTTCTGAAGAGCTTTCAATTGCACTAATTGCCAAAGACAAATTCCTCGAAAGCTCTTCTTTCTATGCTCAGGGTGGTATTTCTGCAGTACTAGATTCAAATGATAATTTCGCTTCTCATATAGCAGATACAATAAACACTGCTTGCGGAATTGGAAATAAAGAAAGCATTCGTTTCATGGTTGAAAATGCACCAGATGCAATTAAAGACCTAGAGGATGCAGGTGTTGAATTTTCCCAACAAGAAGGTAGCTATGACCTTACAACTGAGGGTGGTCATAGTTCAAAACGTGTCGCCCACGTTGCTGACAAAACTGGCCAGTCAGTTCAGACTAGCCTTCTGGCCCAGGCAATGAATAAAGCAAATATCACTCTATTCGAGCAACATCTGGCAATAGATTTGATAGCTGACAATAACTCTTGCAATGGAGCTTATATTCTAGATAAAAGGTTAAATGAAGTCTCTACCTTTTCATCTCACAGAACTATTTTAGCCACAGGAGGCGCATCAAAAACTTACCTCTACACTTCTAATCCAGATACATCTACCGGCGATGGTATTGCGATGGCATATAGGTCTGGCTGTGAAATTGTAAATATGGAATTCACACAATTTCATCCAACCTGTCTATTCCATCCACACGCAAAATCCTTCCTAATTTCAGAAACTCTTCGTGGCGAAGGCGCGAAACTAACTCTTCCAAATGGTAAAAGTTTTATGCAAAATTATGATGAACGCCTCGAACTCGCGCCACGAGATATTGTCGCAAGAGCAATCGATCATGAAATGAAAGTGCATGGCTTTGATTGTGTTTATCTAGATATATCATTTAAAGATAGCAACTGGATTGTTGAGCGTTTTCCTACTATTACCAAACGCTGCCATGAATTAGGGATTGATATCTGTAACGACCCCTTACCGGTTGTTCCTGCTGCACACTATACCTGCGGAGGTATAAACACTGATATAAATGCTAAAAGTGGGATTAATAATTTATATGCGGTTGGTGAAGTCGCATATACCGGAGTTCATGGGGCAAATAGGATGGCCAGTAACTCGCTGCTCGAATGTATTGTATTTGCTAAGTCTTGCGCAAAACATATTAATGATAACTTTACTAGAGAAGCTTTAAAGGCTAATAAAGATTGGGATGCTTCCAGAGTAGAACCGTCAAAAGAAAAGGTGCTTGTGGCCCATTTGTGGGATGAAGTGAGAAGAATAATGTGGAATTTCGTTGGTATTGTTAGAAGTGACAGAAGATTACAAACAGCCCATCAAAGATTGAACCAAATTCATCAAGAGGTAGACGATTATTACAGCTCATATACACTTACTAATGACTTAATTGAGTTAAGAAACCTCGTACAAACAGCACAAATTATTGTAGAATCCGCGCTTTCTAGAAAAGAGAGCAGGGGATTGCATTACAATGTTGATCACCCTGAACAGACAATGAAAGAATCTAATAGCGTTATTATAAAACCATGATACTTCCAATACTTGAATATCCAGACAAGAGACTGAGAACTGTTGCGAAACCAGTCGAAAAAATCAATGATACTGTCAATACACTAATTAAAGATATGTTCGATACCATGTATGATGCACCAGGTATAGGTTTAGCAGCAACACAAGTTAATTTCCATCAAACAATAATAGTTGTTGATGTGTCGGATAATCAAAATGAACCTATTTGCCTAATTAACCCAGAAATCATAGATAGGTCAGGTGAAATTGAGTCGGAAGAAGGTTGCCTTTCTGTTCCAAGTTATTATGAAAATGTTAAAAGAGCGGACAACATAACAGTTAAATCACTTGATCAAAATGGTGATGTTGTAGAAATTGATGTAAGTGGGATGCTGGCTGTTTGTATTCAGCATGAGATTGATCACTTAGGTGGCATTCTTTTTATTGACCATTTATCTAAACTTAAACAAAAACGCCTAAAAAAGAAAACACAAAAAAAATCAAAACAACTATAACCTGAAATGTTTATTGGTTCTTTCCAGCTTGAATCACAAGTCCTACTTGCACCAATGGCAGGCACAAGTGATAAACCGTTTAGAATGTTATGCAGAGAATTAGGGGCGGCTCTAACTACATCTGAAATGGTGATTATGCAAAAACAGCTTTTGGAGACAAGTAAATCAAAAAATCGACTAGATTTCAGTTCAGAAAGAGGACCAATCAGCATTCAAATTGCTGGCTCTAAAGCGAATGAAATGGCCGAGTCAGCAAAAAGAGCCGTAGATTTTGGCGCTGAAATTGTTGATATTAATATGGGCTGCCCTGCAAAAAAAGTTTGCAATAAGGCTGTGGGTTCTGCACTCATGCAAAACGAAAAAGTTGCCGAAGATATTATTAAATCTGTTGTCAACGCTGTCAACGTACCAGTAACACTGAAAATGCGTACCGGCTGGAATTCGGAAAACAAGAATGCCCCATCTATAGCTAAACTAGCTGAAAATTCAGGTGTAAAAATGATAGCCATACATGGAAGAACAAGAGCGCAAAAATACAGCGGCTCCGCAGAATATGACACTATACAGAAAATAGTAAAAGATTCTTCAATACCAGTTATAGCCAATGGAGATATAACTTCAGCCCAGAAAGCCAAAGAAGTCCTGGATCATTGCGGCGCAGATGGAGTGATGTTGGGCAGAGCAACACAAGGCAACCCTTGGCTGGTCCTTGAAGTTAACCACTTCCTGTCAACAGGCGAACTGGCAGAAGCACCAAAATTGAACGAAAAGATAGCAACAATTCTAAGTCATATATCGCAGATTTATGAATTTTATGGTCACAAAATAGGAACACAGTTGTCCAGAAAGCATATTTTTTGGTATTCTATGCATCTTGACCAAAAAAAATGTATCGAATTTTGGCCAAGCATTAATAGAGTGACTGATCACTCTGAACAATATTTCAAATTTCACGATTTTCTGTATTCTTTATGAAAGAAAAAGATTTACAAGACTATATTAACGACAAACTCGAGAAATACTTCTCAGATTTGAATGGGGAAAAGTCAAACGGTGTATTTAAAATGGTAACGCAACAAGCCGAATCTGCAACTCTTAAGTTCGTTCTCGATAAAGTTAATCAAAATCACAGTGAAGCAGCTAGAATCCTAGGAATTAATCGAGCAACTCTAAAGAAAAAAGCGACGCTTTATAAGTTGTAAAAGATTATAATTATCCACATACATTTCTCCTATCTCCAAGGATAAAAAAATGCCTATAAAACGTGCGCTGATAAGTGTTTCTGATAAATCAGGAATTATTGAATTTGCCCAAGTCCTAGCGTCAAAAGATATAGAAATCATTTCAACGGGGGGTACCGCAAAGCTCCTAAAGGATAAAAACATTCCAGTAACTGAAGTTTCAGAATATACCGGATATCCTGAAATGATGGCTGGAAGGGTAAAAACTCTCAATCCCATCATTCATGGAGGCATTCTTGCCCGTCGAGGAGTAGATGAAAAAGTGATGGCTGAAAATGATATTAAACCGATTGATCTGGTTGTGGTTAACTTATATCCATTCCAATCAACCATTGAAGACCCTGACTGTAGCATCGAAGATGCAATCGAAAATATTGATATTGGTGGTCCGGCAATGTTACGTTCTAGTGCAAAAAATTATTTATCCGTTACTGTTGTTGTGGACTGCAAAGACTATCAATTAATACTCGATGAATTAAACGACAATAATGATACATCCTTAGAAACAAGAAGAAAGCTTGCGTTAAAGACATTTGAACATACCGCTCAATATGATGGAGCTATTGCAAACTATTTGGGCCAAGAAGAGGATGGTTTTTCTAACACTTTGAACTTGCAGTTTGTCAAGTCGCAGACGATGCGTTATGGTGAAAACCCCCATCAAAATGCAGCATTTTATAAGGAAATAAAATCAAACGAGGCAAGTGTTTCGTCTAGTAAGCAAATTCAAGGGAAACCTCTTTCATTTAATAACCTTGCTGATGCTGATGCGGCTTTGGAATGTGTTCGTAATTTTGATAATCCTAGTTGCGTCATTGTTAAACACGCTAATCCATGTGGTGTTGCCACTCGAGAAAGTATCTTATCGGCTTACCAGCATGCCTATAAAACAGACCCAACTTCAGCATTTGGCGGCATTATTGCCTTTAACCGGGAGCTGGATAATAAAACAGCAAGAACTATTATTGATAAGCAATTTGTTGAAGTGATTATTGCCCCAAGTGTAAATAACGACGCACAAATGGTCTTATCTGATAAAGAAAATATACGGGTTCTAGTATGTGGCAATCTAAGTAAACCAAAGCCAGCATTTGATTATAAGAGTATCTCTGGCGGCTTGTTAGTTCAAGATAAAGATCTGGGGCAGCTGGATATAAAAGACCTAAAATGTGTGACCAAAATCCAACCAACCTCAGAACAAATGAAAGACTTATTGTTTGCCTGGAAAGTAGCAAAATGTGTCAAATCTAACGCCATTGTCTATGCCAAAAATCAAATGACAATAGGGATAGGGGCTGGCCAAATGTCACGAATCTATTCTGCCAAAATCGCAGGCATTAAGGCCGCAGATGAGAGCCTTGCAGTGGAAGGCTCTGTTATGGCATCTGATGCATTCTTCCCTTTCCGTGATGGTATTGATGCAGCAGCAAAGGCTGGAATTAAAGCAATTATCCATCCTGGAGGGTCATTGCGCGACAAAGAAGTGATTGATGCAGCCAACGAACACGACATTGCAATGGTCTTTACGGGAATGCGACACTTCAAGCACTAGAATGAATATGATAAAAACTGCAGGTGACTTGATAGCTGAAGCTCAAACTCAGATTAATTGTCTTGACGTGATTTCTGCAAAGAAACTCTATGACTGTGCAGAAAATCCGTTAATTATTGATGTGCGTGAGGCAAAAAATGCTGAAAAATCTAAACTCAAGGATTCAATCAATATTTCTCGCGGGCTAATCGAAATGAAAATTGCCAAACATTGTCCTGATTCTGAAACCTTAATTTTGACCCACTGTGGAGGAGGTGGCCGTGCATCACTAGCCGCTTTAACTTTGCAACAGATGGGTTATGCCAATGTCCATGCTATTACTGCGACGTTTGATGAAATAAAAGATACTTTTGGCTAATTGACTCAAGAATGAATTAAATATAAAACATTATATAAATCATTTGAAAATATTTTCAGTGTCTACAAAGGTGTCTTTTGCAGAATGTAAAAATACTGCCACTGATATGCCTGACGAGCCAAATATCATACACATCACCATGATCTGATATCTAACTGCAATCAAAGGAGACACGCCAGATAATATTTGTCCTGTCATCATTCCTGGCAAAGATACAAGCCCAACAGCTAGCAACATATTGGTTATTGGAATTAATGATGTTCGCAGTGCAATCACTTTTGCCTTTTCATATGGTTGCCCTTGTGTAAGTTCTGACTCTAAACGTTCTGCTGCTAGACTTATGCTGTTCATGCAGTTTGCAAATATCATTCCCCCAAGTGGAATCATGAAACTAGGTGAGTACCATGGATCCAACGATAAGACACCTTGAGTCATTAAGAGTAGAACTGTAACTCCGCCTAAAACTATTGAGTAAATAGCGTTCAGTAATAATGTTTTCCTTGGAAAAGAGGTTGTTCTTAATGATATCCAACTGGCTACTAGTAGCATGATAACGAGTGTTGTAATTACTATGTAATTACTATTTGTTTGAAAAATATAAGTCAATACATATCCAATCAGCAACAACTGTACTAACATTCTGAAGACCGCGTAGATAGTAGCTTTGTAACCAATATTCCAGCGCCATATTATGACAATAACCACAAAAACTGGAATAAATGCCAAAGACAAATTTACTATGGAGATATTTTGTACGATATTATTCATAATAAATTGATCTTATACCTTAAAAGAAGAATCGTGAGTTTCTTCTAATATCGTAGTGAAAGACAACTTATCCCACCATCTAATTTTTGAAACTCTGACACATCGGTCTCTATTACTAGATAACCTGCATTCATAATTTTTTCTTTTGTTACTGGGTAGCCGGTAGGAATAATTACTGATCCATTAATCCAAATACAATTAGCTGCATAGCTTTCTATTTTAGGAATTTCAATTGAATTGTATCGTTCAAAAATTGCATTGTGTATAAATTCACCACTTACAACCAAATTATTATTCTCTAGGTAAGCTAAACCTGTTTTAAGATGGAGATTTTCATTTAAGGAAATGGTTGATCCGCTCATCCCATATTTATTTAGAATCTTTATAATTTGTCTAGCACCCTCTAGATTGGTGCGATTTGATAGGCCAATATAGTAGTGATTACCAACCATCATAATATCACCACCTTCTATAGCACCAGGTGCCACTATTGCTTCAATATTATTAGATCTATTTCGTAGTACTGACTCAATCTCTTTAACTTCACCTCTTCGAGAATGAGCGCCAGGGTGCGTGATAATTGCACAATTTGGAGTTATAAGAGCAACATCCTCTAAAAAAGTGGAGTCAGGATACTCTTCACACGGTTCCAATACAAGGACATCTATACCGCATTTCTTTAAGCTATCAATGTACGACTGATGCTGGATGATTGCCTGTTCATAATTTGGCGTCCCAAGCTCCTTTGAGTCGGTTAAACCTTCAACAATACTCTTTCCTGGAGTCCTTACAATAGCATTGCTAAACATACATTGCCCCTCAATTAGCCTCTACCACTCTATAAATAGCCTCAAGTCCTTTTGTGAGGGTCTTTTCATCTTTTGCATAGTTTATTCTTATACATTGATGCTGATGGTCCCAGTGATTATCCAAGCCAATAAAAAAATCATGCCCGGGTATGATGTAAACGCCTTCAGATTTAAGGTCTTTGTAGAGTTGTTTGGATGTTATTGATAAATTTGGAAACCAAAGCCACATAAAAAATGCACCTTCAAGTTTATGAAGATACACATCTGTATCAGCAAAAATAGTATTAAAAAGCCTGACTGCAGTTTCTGCTTTGTCTTTGTAGTAAGGCTTTATAACTTCATGACAGAGACGTAACAATTCCTGATCCTTGATCATTCTTGTGAGCAAGCTAGGTCCAACACTACTTGGCGCTAAAACCATAATCCCGCTCATTCTACTTAGAGCTTCAATGGTTTGATGATTAGCAATAACAATTCCAGTCCTAAGGCCTGGAAGGCCAAGCTTTGATAGCGACATGCACAAAACCATATTAGTATTCCATTTTAGCTTTGCTTGGGTATAAATAGCTCCCGGAAAAGGCTGTCCATAGGCATTGTCAATAATCAATGGCACTCCATACTCCTGAGCAATTGAATCTAATTGATTGAGCTCATCATCGGTAATAACGTTGCCAGTAGGATTTGTCGGCCGTGAGATGCAAATTGCACCTATATCGCTAGATTCCACAACAGAAATTAATTCTTCAAAATTAATTTGGTATTTAAATTGCCTATCATCCAGCATCTGGATTTTGGGCTTTATCGAGACAAACATGTCATCAGTAATTCCTTGATCTGCATAACCAATATATTCAGGAACTATCGGCAACAGAATTTGTTTATGGGAGCCATTTGGCATTTCTCCTGCAAACAAATTGAAGAGACTGAAAAAACTACTTTGAGAGCCGTTTGTGATGGCTATGTTTTTCTCATCCAAGACCCAGTCATAGTGGTCGTTAAGCATCGCCACTAACGCTCTAATAAACTCCTCGCTCCCTTGCGGACCGTCGTAAAATCCGATCATTTGATCAACACCTGAGCCGGCAATAAGTTTTTCTAGTTCATCTACAAATTTATCATGCGCCGCTGGAATGATTGCTGGGTTACCGCCTCCTAGCATCACTGTATTTGGATCATTACTGTGATTAGCTTTTCCAAGGTCGGCCATCAACTGGGTAATGCCACTTTCTCGAGAAAACCTTTTGCCAAACTTTGAGTAGTCTGTGTTAGTCATTTTTCCTAATATCGAAAAATTTTATTGGAGGATGTGTTGAGCGAGTTGAACCCAGTAACTAGCTCCAATGGGAAGTATTTCATCATTGAAGTCGTATTGCGTATTATGCAACATACAGCCACCTTTAGGGCCATCCTCCGGAACCAAACCGTTGCCAATCCAGATATAGGCACCTTCTAACGCATTTAGCAAAAAGGCGAAATCTTCGGATCCCATAGTTGGTTGTTCATTCCTAAGAACGTTATTATTGCCAACCACCATTGCTGCAGCATTGGCACAAATTTCAGCATGCCTTGGTGTATTGATTGTTGCCGGGTAGTTTGGAACCGATTCAAATGTTGCGCTTGCTCCCATTGAATGACTAACACCTTCAACGATGTTCTTTATTTTGTCCTTAACCTCATCGCCCACTTCTTTAATGAAATATCTTAAAGAGCCAGTTAACTGCATTTCGTCAGGGACAACGTTAGAAGCAAATCCGGCATTGACCATTGTTATACTAATAACTGCGGAATTAAGTGGCGCCACATTTCTGGCAACAACGCTTTGAAGGGCGCTAATAATTTGCGCACCAACAACCACTGGATCAATGCATTGGTCAGGCATTGCAGCATGTCCACCTTTTCCCTGTATGTTTATTATTAGTGTCTCATTGGCAGCCATCACGGCTTTACTATGCACAGCAAATTGCCCCTCAGCTATACCTGGAAAGTTATGCATCCCATATACTGCTTGACAGGGGAACTTATCAAATATTCCCTCCTCAACCATCACGCGACCACCCCCACCGCCTTCTTCAGCAGGCTGAAAAATAAAATGAACTGTGCCTGAAAAGTCATTATTCTCCTTAAGGTAAATTGCAGCCCCAAGAAGCATCGTGGAGTGGCCATCATGGCCACATGCATGCATCTTTCCATCATGGACAGACTTATAACTAAAGTCATTAAGTTCTTGAATTGGAAGCGCATCCATATCTGCGCGAAGACCGATAACACTTCCTTCTCTTTGACCATGAACTGTCGCAACAATACCAGTAACTGCCAGCCCTCGATGAATCTCAATGTCATGGGATTGGAGTATTGATGCAATATAATCGCTTGTCATTTTTTCATTAAAACTGAGCTCAGGGTGCTTGTGGAGATGATGCCTCCAGGCCACCATTTGCCGATGTAATTCAGAATTTTTTGCAATTATTGACATAATTTTCTTGTTTAATAAGTATGAATATTAAACCATATTCCGGAAATCGTGTGTATCAATAAATTGGCACACCATTTGCACTAAGATCTTAAACATTCATTGTTTGGATCGAATGGAGACTCGTCTATCACAACTGCTTTATACTTCTCTCCTAATATTTCAATATCAAGCTTTGTGCCAATTTTGGTTAAATCTAATCTGACTATTCCGAGTGCAAGTGATTTTTCGCAGCGCCAGCCATATCCTCCTGAGGTAGCACGACCAATGATTTCTCCGTTCTGGTAAATAGCTTCTGAACCGCGCGCATCCGCATCTGTAACACCCAAAACCTCTAAAGTAACAAAGCCATTATCAAAACCTCTGTTCTTCCGTTCCAACAACGAAGTCTTGCCAATGAAATCCTCCTGCTTGTCAAGTCTAACAAAGCGATCAAGACCTGATTCAAAGGCAGAATACTCAATTGACATTTCCCTAGGAATTAATCGATAGGACTTTTCTAAACGCATACTGTCCATTGCACGGATGCCAAAAGGTTTAATTTCGAATTCAGCGCCAGCCTCCATTAATCTATCGAAGATATAATTTTGCATCTCTATTGGATGGTGCAATTCCCATCCCAGTTCGCCAACAAAATTAACCCTAAGCGCTTCAGCAGAAGCATAACCTACGTTGATTTTTTTGCCTGTAAGCCATTTAAAGCTGTCATTTGATAAATCAGTGTCTGTTAACTTTTGTAGTACATCTCTTGACCTTGGACCGGCTAGAACCAAAACACCAGTTCGAGTTGTAACGCGCTGAACATCAACACTGCCATCATTAGGTCTTAGCTTAAACAGATAGTCGTGATCATGGGTTTCAAATGCCCCAGCAGAAACCAAGTAGTATGTCTGAGGGGCTGTTTTATAAACTGTAAACTCTGCACGAACGCCACCATTAAGCGACAACATGTGAACTAAATTGATACGACCAATGTTTTTTGGGATTTTATTCGCAAACAATGACTCTAACCAAGATTCAGCTCCAGGACCTTTAACTATGCACTTTGCAAATGCAGACATATCCAACAATCCAACTTTTTCGTTGACATGTCTACATTCATTTCCCACATGCTCAAAATAGTTTGAACGGCGGAAAGAGTTCTTCTCAACAATACGTCCATCATCTAACGGGCTGGAATGATTTTTATTGAGGAGTACGTTTGAAGGGTCTTCCTGGTTTAAATATTCAGCACTAAGCGAATAATCAGCGCTTGGCATGAACCAGTTTGGACGCTCCCAACCATAAACAGACCCAAAAACAGCGCCCAATGCCTTCATACGGTCATAACAAGGCGCTGTTTTTAATGGTCTTGCCGCTCCGCGTTCTTCATCTGGGTAGTGCGGAGTGAAAACATTTGAATAAGCCTCTTCATTTTTCTCTCGCAGATAACCGCGAGTTGCGTAAGGGCCAAATCTGCGAGGGTCAACCCCCATCATATCAACGGTCGGTTCACCATCAATCATCCATTCTGCAAGTTGCCAGCCAGCCCCGCCTGCTGCGGTGATACCAAAGCTATGGCCTTCATTTAACCAAAAATTCTTTAGTCCAGGAGCTGGGCCGACTATTGGGTTTCCATCAGGTGTGTATGCGATAGCGCCGTTATAAACGTCTTTTACACCTACCTCACCAAAAGCTGGCACACGATGAATACAACATTCAATATGCGGCATTAATCGATCAAGTTCGCCATTAAATAACTCGTACTGACAATCATCGCTTGGTCCATCTACATAACATGCAGGGGCGCCTTTCTCATAAATGCCTAAAATCATTCCACCAGCCTCTTCTCGTAAATAATAAGCCGAATCAGATTCACGTAATACGCCCATTTCTGGAAGCCCTTGTTTTTTTCTCTCCATAATTTCTGGATGAGGTTCGGTTACAAGAAATTGGTGTTCAACTGGAATCACAGGCACATCTAGACCCACCATTTCACCAGTTTTTCTTGCAAAATTGCCGGTACAAGAAACGACATGTTCACAGGCAATATCGCCTTTGTCAGTTTTTACAATCCAGCTATGATCTTTCTGTTGCTCTAATGCAACTACTTTAGTATGTTCGTAAATTTCAGCTCCACGATTTCTTGCACCTTTACATAATGCTTGAGTTAAATCAGCAGGCTGTATATATCCATCATCAGGATGCTGGATTGCACCAACCAAGCCTTCTGTATTGCATAATGGCCATACCTCTTTAATCTCATCGGGTGTTAAGAATTTAACATTGACGCCAACCGTACTGCCAACACCTGAATAGTACTTATACTCGTCCATACGATCTTGGCAATTAGCAAGACGTATATTGGAAACTACGCTAAAACCAACATTCATTCCGGTTTCTTGCTCTAATTCATGATAAAAATCAACAGAATATTGATGCAGTTTGCCTACTGAGTAACTCATATTAAATAGTGGCAACAATCCTGCAGCATGCCACGTTGAACCTGAAGTCAAATCTTTTCTTTCAACCAGTACAACATCCGTCCAACCTTTTTTAGCTAAATGATAAAGTGTGCCAGCTCCAACTACACCGCCACCAATAACTACAACTTGAGCTTTATTTTTCATTACATCCTCCAAATCACACTAACTGAAATAAAAGTCGGCATTATATACCTAAAAATAACTAAAAACTATTTACTTAAATGCGCCAGTTTATGAGCATTTTTCTCCCAATTTATTCCGTCAAACTCCTCAATTATAATTTCTTTTGGCTTAGGCTTAAGGCAGTAAGGATTGACACTAATACCATCCGGGTTAGACCTTGGAATATAAAAAGATTTAATACCGCAGGTTTTACAAAATAAGTGTTTAGCCTCACCACTATCAAATGTATAGCTCTTCAAATTATCCTTCCCTTTAATGAGTTTGAACTTTGATTTAGGAACAATCAAATGCAAATTGCCTGACTTACTACAGATACTGCAATTGCAAGACGCAACTACAACCTTTTCATTAGCTTCCACTTCAAATGCCACTGCGCCGCAGTGACAACCTCCTTTATAAACCATATCTTAATAGTTAACTAACTAAAAAAGTAATCTTATACTATTATGATAAATAATATATAGATATAAATCGACGAACATTTATTCTTTAATTTCAATTCAAGTACTTATTCGATGGTAGAATTTTGGATTTTCTATAAGTAGTTAATATATTATAAAAATGAAGCTAACAATAATTAAGTGGCGCGACATTCCGACACAAGTGATGATTAAAAAAAAGCCGTAGAGAAGTAGAAAAAGTTCAATTAGATAGTCGATTTATGGAGGCAGTTGATTCTGCGGCAACGATTGCAGATGCAACCGATACTGACGCTTATATTAATGATTGGAATAATGAGGTAATCGAAATACCTGATGGAGATATAAAAGAGCCGGTTGCTAGTAAAGCAGCAGAACTAGACTCAGCTTTTACAATGAATGTGCTTTTAGACTATGTTGATAATGGAGGTTATAAACCTTAAACTGATAACCTCTATATTAAACTGTTACAAATCTACTAAGTATATTTAGCGTGTAGAAAATTTAGTGTTTCCCTAACTCTTGGCTCTTTCAGAAGATAACTAATGATATTCTTAGACGAGTCTAACAACTCAGCATAATCAAGTTTACTCGCTTCCGGGGCGTTAAAATTGAACACCACAGAAACAGTCGCCCAGTTTCTGCTCAACTTATAAAAACCAAGATTTCCTTCAAGTTCAGAAAGTTTTCCACTCAAATAAACATCGTCCTTAAGTAATAGCCTTTTTGAATCAATATTGACCACTCCATCAACACGACTTTCTGCATCATGGTTATATTCACACTCAACCAAAACCATGCTTTCACGATGTGCAATAGCAACACGCTCCTTATCTAAAGACTTATCGTGATAAATTATTGTCCCCGGTAAATCGCTAAATGTATTTCTTGCAACAATAGGTGTATTAGTTTTCAAAGAAGCCTTAATTGCCCGAGGATGAATTACTCTTGAACCCTCATCAGCCATGTCCAACATCTGATCAACACTAATTGAAGCCAGATATCTTGATCCCGAAACCAACCTTGGATCGCAATTCGCAATACCATCTACATCCGAAAATATTTCCACTTTTTCTGCGTCCAAGGCGGCAGCTAAAGCTACAGCAGAGGTATCACTACCACCTCGACCCAATGTACGAATATCCCCTCTATCATTGACTCCTTGAAACCCCGCTACAACAGCAATGTAACCCTCATCAAGTGCCTCTATGATTCGCTCTGGGTTAATCTCAAGTATTTCTGCATTACCAGCATTGTCATCTGTCAAAATGCCTGCTTGTCGTCCATTAAACGAGATTGCTGGCAAACCATTTTGACTCAAAAGGTGAGTAAAGAAGGCAGAGCTTATACTCTCACCGACACTCATCACAAGATCTAGCTCTCTTGGACAAATACTGGGGCCAACCTCTTTCAACAAGTTAACAAGCGTATCAGTTGAATAAGGCTCACCCTTGCGACCCATAGCTGAAACCACAACAACGACTCTTTCTCCAGCCTCAGCATACTTCTTAACATGATTTAGGGCGTTTTCACGACAACTCTCATCCCTGAGACTTGTGCCGCCAAACTTCATCACAATAGGCGCTAAATTCTTTGCCATCTTTAACTCGAAAAAAGTTTGCATTATATCCTGCCAGGCTAAGCATAGCAAATATATAGCCCCGATTGCATTCTATATAACAAGCAATCTGACATAACCTGAAAAGAATGATTTAGATATTAAATGTTAGTTTTACTCCGTCAAGAATCATATCAACAGAAACCAGCATGAGTAAAATTCCCATTAAACGTTCAATTGCTAGTAAAGCTCTCACGCCAAGCCTGCGGCCTAATGTTTCAGAAGAAACTAAAATAATTCCTGCAATAAGCCAAGCAACAACAAGAGCAACCATCCATTCTAGCCAGCGACTTGGTTCCTGAGCCATCATTAGTATTACAGCCGCAATTGCAGAGGGGCCTGCAAGCAGTGGAACCGCCAACGGAACGACAAGGGGCTCCATATTATCGGAATGATAAAATAGGTTTCCACGCCCTGGAAAAATCATTTTAATTGCAATTATAAACAACATAATGCCGCCAGCAATACCCAAAGAAGATTGAGCTATTTGTAATAATTGCAGAATATATTTCCCTATAAACATAAAAAATAGCAAAACCAACAAAGCTATTAATAATTCTCTGACAATAATTTTTCTTCTTCTTTCAATCGGGACATTTTTTAGGGTGCTTAAAAATAGTGGTACATTCCCAATCGGATCCATAATTAAAAACAATAAAAAAATTGCTGAAAAAACAGTCATTTAAAACTCCTAAAAAACAAGAAAATACTCACACTGTGAGTAAAAGTGGGCTAATTTTATACTAATATTGCAACGTCGGATTAAACTCTTTTTTTCAAAGTAGTAGTGATATTGCAGGGCAATCAATTCGATTCAAAAAGAAAATAAAGCTAGTATGGCAAAAAAAGAAGAAATTTCATTGCAATTGATAAAACCTAGTGTGATAATAAGAGTATCTGTTGTGCTCGTGCTTTGATTTATTTACCTGAGCCGATTAATTTTATAACAGGAGATGAGATTGGTTGCTATTGTGTATGCCTGCCTATGAGCGGGAAACCTACGGCAAACATCGAACTTCCACCTTGAGCTAAGTGCTTCAGGACCATTTCAACACGGCACAACGGACCCTTTTCATAGTTTAATTGTCTAGTTTCTCTATTAATTTGCCTACAGGTAGTTTTCCAATCAATTGTACTGCTAAAATTAATCAATCATTTGTATTATAGTTTGAATGAAAGAGTTACGTCGCCAACTACGAGAACGCCGAAAATCAATTAATAAGCCTACTCGGAAGGCAAAAGGAAAAAATATCCTTCATCAATGTCAAAAGTATGCCCTTTTTAGGAACGCTAAACATATTGCCATATTTACACCAAACGATGGAGAAGTAGAGACTGAAAAAACAATTAATTTTCTCAAAAATCAAGGTTGTAGTGTTTATTTGCCAATACTAGCAGGAGAAAAATTAAGGTTTGCTAAGATTGGCAAATATTTCAGAAAAAATCGTTTTGGTATTAATGAGCCCATACACACTTCTCTCTTAGGCGCCCATAAAATGGATATTATTTTGATGCCATTAGTTGGCTTTGATAAATACAAAAACCGCCTAGGCATGGGTGGTGGTTTCTATGACAAAACACTAGAATTTCAAAAAAAACGCAATAATTACAGAGTGCCCAAACTTTTTGGTTTGGCTTTTGATTGTCAAGAGGTTGACAAACTCGATGCAAAATATTGGGATGTTCCTGTTGATGGCATTATTACACCAACAAGGTATTTACGATAATAATTTGCTATAAAACCTATATAGACGACATTGCCCGGGTAATTCTTTTTAATTCATCCTGTGAAATGATAAAAGGCGGCATAGTGTAGAGTAGTTTTCCATAAGGTCGTAGCCAAACTCCCTCACTAATTAGTCGTTCCTGTGTAGAGAGAATATCTAGCGGTTGCTCAAATTCGACAATACCAATAGCGCCAATTACCCGGACATCGGAAATAGTTTCTTTAGATTTAAGTGGCAAGAGCTCTTCCTCCAGAATTTTTTCTATTTCGATTACTCTTGTCTGCCAGTCTGAACTTAAAAGTAAATCTATACTAGCATTCGCGACTGAACTTGACAAAGGATTGCCCATAAAGGTGGGTCCGTGCATCAGTACACCAACGGTTTCTGCTACCTTGGCTGTTGCAAGTGCTGCTGACATAGTCATGTAACCACCTGTCAATGATTTACCTAAACATAATATATCTGGTGAAATATCAGCATGTTCACAGCCAAAAAGTTTTCCTGTTCGGCCAAAGCCTGTGGCAATTTCATCGACAATTAATAACACTTCATAATTGTCACAAAGCTTTCTCGCACCTTTAAGGTATTCAGGTTCATAAATATTCATACCGCCGGCACCTTGAACTATTGGTTCTAGAATCATTGCGGCTATTCTTTGATGATTTTTCTTCAATATTTTTTCAAGGTCAAGTAAAGCTTCTGATGTATTCCTTATCGTTGGCCTATTTACAAAGAAATGTTTAGGCAGAACATCAGAGAATAGATGATGCATGCCATTTTCAGGGTCACAGACAGCCATCGCGCCAAACGTATCTCCATGGTAACCACCCTTGGGTGTGATAAATCTTGTTTTATCTCTCAATCCCTTGTTGTGCCAATACTGAAGAGCCATCTTTAGAGAGACTTCTACAGCAACAGAGCCTGAATCTGCCAAAAAAACTTTATCTAAATTTGCTGGCGTTATTTCAATCAGCTTTTTGCAAAGTTCAATAGCTGGCTGATTTGTCAAACCACCAAACATCACATGTGAAACACGGTCAATTTGATCTTTCATTGACTGATTAAGTGTTGGGTTGTTATAGCCATGTATCACAGACCACCATGAGCTCATGCCATCAATGACTCGTATATTACCTTTTAAATTGAGATAAACGCCATCAGCTGACTCTACGAGATACGTAGGAACATTATTTGGGATTTTGGCATAAGGATGCCAAACATGTTGGTTATCAAAATTCACTATAAATATTTACCCAGCTCACTCATCGAATCTATCACTAGGTCTGGTCTTTCATCAGCAATATTATTACCATGATTGTACCCGTATGACATACATATAATGTCAAAACCCGCAGATCTAGAAGCTTTTACATCACTAACTGAGTCCCCAATCATCAGACATCCTTCAGGTCTAAGCCCAAAATATTCAGCTCCATATAATAATGGCATAGGATCCGGTTTTCTCTTTGCCAAGGTGTCGCCTGATATAACAATTTTAAAGTAATCAATAATCCCTAGCACTTTAAGTAATGGGTGAGTAAATTGTGCCGCTTTATTTGTTACACATCCTAAATAATAACCCTGCAGGCTTAAATAATCTAAACCTTCTCTTACACCTTCGTAAAGACAAGATCTCTTTGCAGTATTTTCTGCATAAAGATTTAAAAAAATAGGATAAGCCTTGTCAAATAATTCTTTGTCTAGTTGGCCTTCAAGTTCACCAGTAATTGCTCGTTCAACCAGTTTAGACACGCCATTACCAACCCAATGACGAACTTTGTCCTCACCTCTTTTTTCCATGCCAAGCTTTACCGCCATCTCATCAACACAGTATGTAAGGTCTGGAACACTATCAACTAGCGTGCCATCAACATCAATCATGATTAACTTGGGCTGAAATTTTTTCATATTACTTGCTCTTAATTTATGTAGAATTAAAACTTTATTTCGTATTTAAACGGCTGAGATATTTTATATGCAAAACAAAACATTGATTGGATTTATTGGTGCTGGCAATATGGGTTACGCCTTAATTAAGGGTTTAATAAACAGTGGCTACCCCTCTGAAAATATCAAGGCTAGTGATGCCAATGAAGAATTATTACAAAAACGAAACGAAGAGTTTGGGATCAATGTTTATATTGATAATGCAGAACTATTAAAAGCTTGTGATGTCATTGTACTTGCTGTTAAACCGCAGGTACTCAATGAGGTATGCACAGGATTAAGAGATTCAATAAAACCAAACCACCTTGTAATTTCTATCGTTGCTGGAATTAGAGCGAACGACATCAACAGATGGCTAGGGGGTGAATTTGCACTTGTACGGTCGATGCCTAATACGCCCGCTCTTATGCAACAAGGTATAACAGGAATGTTTGCAAATAAACTAGTAAATGATGAACAGAAAACTATTGTTACAACAATACTTTCAACTGTTGGTCAATGTTTTTGGGTTAAAGAAGAAAAACTAATTGATGCTATTACAGCAATTTCTGGAAGCGGCCCTGCCTATTTTTTCTTGCTTATGCAATCTATGACTCAGGCAGCAATTGCATTAGGCTTAGACAAGGAAGCAGCAAGCGCTTTATCTGTTCAGACAAGTTATGGAGCTAGCATGATGGCTGTCAAAAGCGAAGAAGATCCTCAAACACTTAGAAGAAACGTAACTTCACCCAACGGAACAACTCAAGCCGCTATAGAATCATTCCAAGATCAAAACTTTGAGGGTATTGTTGCAACCGCTACAAGAGCAGCTTATGACAAAGCGCATGAAATTAGCATAGAACTCGGTGAGAAGGAGTAAATCACCAATAATATAGAATATTTGGAAATTAACTCCCCCATAAGAGTTGCATGTTGGCAATCGCCACAAGAGAGGCTGTCTCAGTTCTTAAAACCCTCTTCCCCAACAAAACCGATTGGAAGCCTGCTCCATTAGCTAGTTCTATTTCCTGACCACTTAAACCCCCTTCAGGGCCAATTAAAATAGTTGCCATAGAGGTTGGCCTAATATCTGGCAATTTATTAGTTGCCTTATGGTGCAATACAAAACCATTAGGATTCTTAACACTTAGTAGTTCGCTTAGTGTTTTTTGGGTAGCAACATCAACAACCACCGCTCTACCTGATTGAGCGCATGCGTGATTAGCTATCTTTTGCCAGTGCTCAATTCTTTTGGCGATTTTTTCACCTTTCAGTCTAACTACACAACGCTCTGTCTGAAGAGGTATTATCCTATTTACACCAAGCTCAACAGCTTTTTGAATTAAAAAATCCATTTTCTCACCCTTTGCAATGCCTTGTGCAAGTGTTAAATCTAAACTTGACTCTGAATTATTTTTTTTCTTAGCAATAACTTCTACTTTGCAAGTTTTTTTAACAGTAACAATTTTTACTGAGTAATCAAAACCATCACCATTAAACAATGTAATGATGTTGCCAATTGGAAAGCGTAATACCTTTAAGAGGTGATGCTGAGTGTCCTTATCCAAATCAACCTCGTTACCTACTTTGAATACTTTATTTTGATATAGTCGAATGTTTTTCATGGTATCGTTTTGGCACTGTATTAAGCAAATTTAGATATTACAACAAAAATGATACATCAAAAAAGACGACAAGAATTATTAAGAAAATTAGAACGCAACGCAATAGTTATTGTTAGCACTAACAGCGAACAAAAAAGAAATGGCGATGTCAACTATCCATTCCGTCCTGACAGTAATTTTTGGTATCTAACGGGCTTTACTGAGCCTGATGCTGTTGCAGTTATTTCGAAAGACAACTACGCCATTTTTCTTAGGCCTAAAGATCAAAAAAAAGAAATTTGGGACGGCGAAAGACTTGGCATTGAAATTGCCCCTGAAGAGCTATTAGCCAATAAAGCCTACCCCATTGAGAGTTTTTTTGACGAAATTAAAATACTAATTAATAAAGACAAGATTGTATACTTTGACGACTCAAGTACAAACATAATTAATAAATCCATTATTTCATCCTTAAATAGCTCTTTCGAACCGTTAAAGCCATATTTATCAGAAATGCGACTTCTAAAAGACCAAGATGAAATAAACAAAATGCAACTTTCAGCACAATATAGTGCAGAAACACATATGATGGTGATGAAAACGGTAAAGCCTGGGATGTATGAATATCAGGTGGCAGCCATTTTTGATTCAGAATTTACAAGGCGAAACTCTAGGCATGCCTATCCGCCTATCGTAGCAGGAGGAAACAATGCTTGTGTCCTCCACTATATTGAAAATAACAAAAAACTAAATGACGGCGACTTACTCCTTGTTGACGCTGGCTGTGAAATCTCAGGATATGCTTCAGACGTTACACGTACCTTCCCGATAAATGGCAGTTTTAATGACGCGCAAAGGGAAATATACGAGATTGTCTTAAATGCACAAAAGTCTGCCATTAACTGCATAAAACCGGGCGAAAAGGTTAACAGGCCGCATGAAATTGCCTGCGATATTATTTCTAAGGGCCTCACTAAGCTAGGAATCATAAAAGACTCCAGCGGATTAAGGGATTATTACATGCATAACACAGGGCACTGGTTAGGTCTGGACGTGCATGATGTTGGCGAATACAAGACTGACGATGATTATCGATGCTTTGAAGAATGCATGGTGATGACAGTTGAACCAGGAATCTATATACGTAAGAATGATAAAATTGACTCTAAGTACTGGGGAATTGGAGTAAGGATTGAAGATGATATCCTTGTCACTGCTGATGGCTATAAAATTCTCTCAAATTCTGTCGTCAAAGAAATAGAAGATATAGAACATATAATGAATTAATAAAATCATGAATATACAACAAGCCATAAAATCTGTTATTGCCAAACAAGATTTAAGTGAAGGTCAAATGCATGATGTAATGAATAGCATTATGACAGGCCAGACAACTGACGCACAGATTGGCGCCTTCCTAATTGGACTTTCAATGAAAGGAGAAACTATTGAAGAAATAACTGCTAGCGCCAAAGTTATGAGAGCTCTTGCAACTCCGGTAGAAATAAATAGTTCCGATTATTTAGTTGATACTTGCGGGACAGGAGGCGATGGCCTAGGACTGTTTAATATTTCAACAGCTTCTGCCTTCGTAGTTGCCGCAGCAGGCGGTAAAGTCGCTAAACACGGAAATCGTTCAATCTCTTCAAAATCAGGTAGTGCTGATGTTCTAGAGTCTGCTGGGGTCAACCTTGATTTAAGCCCAAGAATTATCGGCCAATGCGTTGAAGAAATTGGTGTCGGTTTTATGTTTGCCCCAGCCCACCATAGTGCAATGAAGCATGCCATTGGTCCTAGAAAAGAGCTAGCAGTTAGAACTATATTTAATGTTTTGGGACCGCTAACAAATCCAGCAAAAGCCCCTAATCAGGTAATGGGAGTCTACGATAAAAGCTTAATTGAACCTATCGCTAATGTACTTAAAGGTCTTGGTTCTCGTCACGTGATGGTTGTCCACTCTGCGGATGGTCTTGACGAATTATCTGTCGCTGACAAAACTTATGTAGCAGAATTAAAGGATGGAGTTGTTACAACTTATACAATACACCCAGAAGAATTGGATCTCGCCCTGGGAGATTTAAACGACATCAAAGCAGATGACGCTAAAGACTCACTTAATATAATCAAAGATGCTTTTTCCGGGAAGGAAGGAGCAGCAAGAGATATTATCTCTCTAAATGCAGGTGCTGCAATCTATGTTTGCGGACTAACTGGTTCTCTGAAGCCAGGCATTGAAAAAGCAAGACTAGCACTTTCAGATGGAAGCGCACAGCAAAAACTTGATGATTATATTAAGACCAGCAATAGCTGAATGAGACATGAATAAAAAAACTAACCTTATTTGGATTGATCTTGAAATGACTGGATTAGTTCCTGAAAAAGATGTCATCATTGAAATAGCCACTGTTGTTACAGATGCGGATTTGAATGTTGTAGCAGAAGGACCCTCTATAGCAATCCATCAGAGTGATGATTATCTTAATAATATGGACGAGTGGAACACTAATCAACACTCTAAATCTGGCCTAGTAAAGCGAGTTAGAGAAAGTAAAATTACATCAAAAAAGGCTGAAAAACAGACTATAGATTTCTTAATAGAGTATGTGAGTCCAGGGGTCTCGCCAATGTGTGGAAATTCAATCTGTCAAGATAGAAGATTCCTATACAACTACATGCCAAATCTTGAAAAATTTTTCCATTACCGTCATATTGATGTATCAACATTAAAAGAGCTGGCCATACGTTGGAAGCCAAAAGTAATTTCAACATCAAACAAACAAACGAAGCATTTGGCATTGTCTGATGTTTACGATTCTATAAATGAGCTAAAACACTATCGAGAACATTTTATTGATGCCTGAAGTAACTTATCTTGCGCCAGCAAAAATTAATCTTTTTTTGCATATCACCTCAAAAAGACCTGATGGCTACCATAACTTACAAACTATTTTCCAGCTTTTAGATTATGGCGATGAAATTACTTTTCGTTTAAGAAGTGATGGCGAAATTAATCGCGTTTATGGTAATGAATCTATTCCTCCAGAACAAGACTTATTATTGCAAAGTGCAAACATCTTAAAAAGACACAGTGGAACGGCAGCTGGGATTGATATGGGTATCAATAAAAAAATACCAACAGGTGGTGGTCTTGGAGGCGGTAGTTCAAATGCTGCAACTGTATTGATTGCACTTAACAAAATATGGAATCTTAAGTTACCTAAAAATGAAATCTTCAAAATTGGACAAACTCTAGGAGCAGATGTCCCTGTATTTGTCAATGGATATAGTGCTTGGGCTGAAGGAACTGGAGACATATTAACTCCAATGAATTTACCAAGACACTTCTATCTGGTTGTTTCAATAAATAAAAAGATATCAACGAAAGAAATTTTCTCTCACAAAGCATTGACAATGTCGCCCGTACAAAGGAAAATACCTGACTTTTCATTACTTTCAAATCTACACAACGACTGCTTAGATGCTGCAATCGATTTAGAGAATGATATAAAAGAGGCTTTAAGCTATCTGGACTCGACAAAATGCCATCTTGGTAACGCTAAAATGACAGGTAGTGGGTGTTGTGTTTTTGTTGCTTTTGAAAGAAAAAAAGATGCAGTGATAGCAAAAGAAGAATTGCCATCACAATGGTTTGGTTTTGTCGCGCAAGCGATTGATAAATCACCGTCACACAATTGGGATGTCGCCAAGCGGTAAGGCAACGGGTTTTGATCCCGTCATGCGCAGGTTCAAATCCTGCCATCCCAGCCATCTTCTTTATTAAATAAACATTAAATCCTTATCGGGTAAACTATATTTATATTATTTATGAATTTTTATTAAGCATCTATCATGAGTGAAAAATTTTATCAATTCAATATTAATCAACTTAATGGTGAAGAGATTTCATTTAATAAACTCAAAGGAAAGGTAGTTCTAGTCGTTAATACAGCAAGTAAATGTGGTCTAACCTATCATTACACAGGACTAGAGAAGCTTTATCAGGAATACAAAGACACTGGGTTTGTAATAATTGGCTTTCCTTGTAATCAATTTGGCAAACAAGAGCCAGGGACTTCAGAAGAAATACAAGATTTTTGTAGCCATAATTATGATGTCACCTTCCCTTTGTCTGAAAAGATTGAAGTCAATGGCCCAGATGCGCACCCTCTTTATAAATATTTAAAAAAAGAATTAAAGGGCAAATTAAATGACAGTATCAAATGGAATTTTACGAAATTTCTAATTGATCGTAATGGTATGCCTTTCAAACGCTTTGGCTCGACAGTTGAGCCTGAAGATATAAGACCATTCATTGATGAACTGACATAACTCACCTCTGCCGAAAGCAAATTCCTATCCCTTTAACTAAAACTTATATAGTAATGAAAAGCAAAGAACTTACTTTTTTCAAAGTCTTTTTTATAACTGCATCTTTATGGAATTTAATAGGTGCATTTTTCGGTTATTTCAACACCGCCTATACTTTTAACGGCTTTTTTGGCAGAGAATTAACAGACCCTCTGTTTTATGCAATTTATCAAGGTACTTGGGGAACAACACTTGTATATTTTATAGGTTACGCAATTGTTGCTTACAACCCTCTAAAACACTACGGTATTGTAATTGTTGGCGGAATCGGTAAAGTTGGTTTTGCAATTTCCTTATTTAAGCTTTACCTGTCTGGACTCGCCAATTCTGTTGTATTCATCGTAATCATAGGCGATCTCATTTTTTCACTCTTTTTCGTGTATTATTTTTTCCGATTGTACGATGTAAACAAAAAGATAATTAATCAATGAAAATTATTTCAAAAAAACTATTATGTTTAATAGGATGATTTCTTTGTATAATTGGCATCAAATAGCATAGACTCAACATAATGTCATTAGATAAAATCAAGATTTTTAGTGGAAACGCCAATCCGCATCTGTCTAGTGAGATTATTGCTAGTCTGAAAATTAGCCAGAGCAAAGCCTTTGTTGGCAAGTTTAGCGATGGCGAATCACAAGTTGAGATATTGGACAACGTTCGTGGTTGTGACGTCTTTGTTATTCAACCAACTTGCAGACCATCACCAGCCGAGACACTTATGGAGCTTCTAATAATGGTGGACGCGCTTAAGCGCTCATCAGCTGGTCGAATTACAGCAGTAGTCCCTTATCTAGGTTACTCACGACAAGATAGACGGTCTCGTCTAACCCGAGTACCAATAACAGCAAGGCTTGTTGCTCAAATGATAGAGACATCAGGTGTAAACCGTATTTTAACGATGGATTTACATGCCGACCAAATACAAGGTTTTTTTAATATTCCTATTGACAATATATACGCTCAACCTGTTCTGGTTCAAGATATTTTAGCTTGCAACTATAAAGACATAGTCGTCGTCTCACCGGATGTTGGCGGGGTTGCAAGAGCTAGAGCTGCAGCAAAAAGAATTAATGATGCCGACCTTGCCATTATCGATAAAAGACGTCCGGAACCTAATTTAGTTAAAGTGATGAATGTAATTGGTGATGTGTCCGGTCGTACTTGTATCATAATAGATGATATGGTTGATACTGCCGGAACACTTTGTCAGGCAGCAGATATATTGAAGGAGAAAGGTGCAAACAAGGTTGTAGCATACGCTACACACGCAGTTCTATCTGGGGCTGCTGTAGAAAATATCGCTAATTCTTCTCTGAATGAGCTTGTCGTCACTAATACAATACCTTTGAATGACGAAGCAACAGCATGTTCAAAAATTAGACAATTATCAATTGCTCAAACACTTGCAGATGTTATAAGAAGAATCAGTAATGAGCAGTCAATTAGTTCAATTTTTGCAGACTCGAAGTAACCACAATACCACACTAAGATACTGATTTAAAATAAAAACAGCCAGTCGAGTTATGTATAATTCTCTCTTTGTTTTGTAAAAAACTTCAATTATGAAATCTAGCAAAAAGGACCACAAAGAAGCCCTTCAAAACTTAATCTTAATTGGTAAAGAGCAGGGCTACCTAACTTACTCCGAAATTAACGATATCCTACCCCAAGATTTATTAACACCTGAACAGGTAGAGCCAATTGTTACAATTTTGGAGGAACTCGATATTGCAGTTTCTGACGAAGCTCCAGATGCAGACACGTTGGTTATGGAGACAGGTGGTAAAGCTCAATCAACCTCTGCAGAAGTTGCAATTGCAGCTCTGGCCGCTCTAGATTCTGAGTTTGGGAGAACAACAGACCCTGTTCGCATGTATATGCGCGAAATGGGTGTTGTAGAACTACTTGAACAACAAGATGAGGTCCGTATTGCTAAAGAAATTGAGGCAGGTGTATTTGAAATCATGCAGGCCATTACCCTTTATCCAGAAATCTCAGTTTACTTCTTTAAAGCTTATACTAGACTCGAGGAAGGCAAATGTAAAATGACTGATGTCGTTATTGGCTATCAGGGTGATGCAGAAGAGTTTGAGGAAAAGCAAGCTCTTGTTGAAGAAAAATTAGCTAATCTAGAAGATATTGGAGATCAAGAGGAAGAAGATTTCGACGAACTAGAATATACAGGTCCTGACGAAGGTGAGGTGTATGAACGTTTTGAAAAAATTCAAAAAGCTTTTAACAGCTATACAAAAGCTAATAATAAGAATGGCTATCTTGATGAAAAAACTATCAAAGCTCGACAAAAATTCTCGGCTTGTATTTCAGACTTAAGACTTGCGCCAAAATTAGTGAGTACCATGATGGAGCTTGTAAGTGGTCGTATTGATGAAGTTAAAATAAGAGAGAAAACAATTCGTGATACTTGTCTTGAAGCTGGTATGCCAAAAGAAGTTTTTTATAACTCATTTCCTGGTAATGAAACCAACCTTGACTGGCTTAAATCAATTAGCCTTGATAAGTCTGTCATAGAATCACTCAAGAAACACGAAGATGACATCTACTACGCGCAGAAAAGTCTCTTAGAGCAAGAAAAAGAGATGCAAATAACTACTGCTGAATTAAAAGAAATTAACAAAAAATATAGACAAGGCGACCGCAAGGCCAAAAAAGCAAAAAGTCAAATGATTGAAGCGAATCTAAGACTTGTCATCTCAATTGCAAAAAAATACGCTAACCGTGGTTTACAATTCCTAGATCTTATCCAAGAAGGAAATGTTGGCCTAATGAAGGCAGTCGATAAGTTTGAGTATCGTCGCGGCTACAAATTCTCGACCTATGCAACATGGTGGATTCGTCAGGCAATCACTCGTTCAATAGCCGATCAGGCACGCACAATTAGAATTCCTGTCCATATGATTGAAACAATCAATAAGCTCAACCGTGTTCGCCGACAACTCCTACAAAAATTTGGTAGGGAAGCTACCCCAGAGGAGCTTGCAGTTGAAATGGAGTTGCCCGAATATAAGATAAATAAAATTCTTAAAATTGCCAAAGAGCCTTTATCCATGGAAAATCCTGTTGGTGATGATGAAGATTCTACAATTGGTGACTTTATCGAGGATGAAAAGCTTTCTTCGCCAGTGGAGGTCACGACTAGAGAGAGTTTAAAGGAAACTACCAGTGATCTTTTAGCTAACCTTTCTCCAAGAGAGGCAAAAGTATTGAAAATGCGATTTGGAATAGATATGAGTACAGACCATACCCTAGAAGAGGTTGGACGTCAATTTGATGTTACACGCGAACGAATTCGTCAAATTGAAGCGAAAGCTTTACGTAAGTTAAGACATCCGTCACGCGCTCATAAATTACAAAGCTTTTTGGAATAACCCCTTCCCCGGGCCTATAGCTCAGTTGGTTAGAGCAGTCGACTCATAATCGATTGGTCCTTGGTTCAAGTCCAAGTAGGCCCACCAAATTTTAAAAAACCTAGCTTATCGCTAGGTTTTTTATTGATAGACAATCAAAATTCAAATTCTTATAAAATTGTTATGTTCAATACAATACTAAGTGTTTAGAAGGAGAACAATAAAACCTATGTTTTCAACATTACTTCCAAAACTTATATCACTGACTTCTATGGTTGGTGAGACCATCATATCCCTTCATAACGAGAACATGGGTTTTATTGTTAAATCTGATAGTACGCCACTAACACAAGCAGATAAGACTTCTCATAAGCTCATTACAAATGTCTTAGAAAAAATAACACCGGATATTCCAATATTATCAGAGGAATCTGAAGAAACTCCTTTTTCAGTTCGAAAAAACTGGCAGAAATATTGGCTCATTGACCCTTTGGATGGTACTCGAGATTTTATAGAAGGTTCAAAAGAATTCTGTATTAGTATTGCTTTTATTGAAAAAAACTATCCTGTTTTTGGTCTTATCTATTCACCCTTCGAAAAAGTTCACTATTATCGTTTACCTCAACAAGAATCAATCAAGCTTATTGATAATGTTGTTCACAAGCTTTGCACAAAAAAGCCAAAACGCTGGGAAAAAATTGTCTTTGGCAGATACTCACAAAATAACAAACAACTCCAAAAACATCTTAGATCAAAAACTAATTTTGAAACATTTCGCTTAGGAAGTGCACTCAAATTTTGTTTGATTGCTGAAGGGATTTATCACTATTACCCTAAATTTGGCCGATGTTCAGAATGGGATACTGCTGCTGGTGTTTGTATTTTAGAAGGTGCAGGAGGTAAGGTTGAAGATTTACAAGGCCAACCTCTACAATACAATACAAAAGAAGACACCACAAGCCCTACGTTTGTCGCCACTGCTTAATCGAATTGAAGAGATAAATCAATTGCATTAATATGCTTAGTAATTGCACCTATTGAAATATAATCCACACCTGTTTCTGCATAACCAACTATGTTATTTTCATCTATATTTCCCGAAGCCTCTAGTTGACAAACCCCTCTAGCTTTAGATACAGCTTTTGTCAGCTCAGCTATAGAAAAATTATCACAAAGTACCCTCGTAATACGATCAATTTTTAGTGTTTTTTGAAGTTCCTCAAGAGTTTCCACTTCTACGATAATAGGTTTCTCTGGATGTTTTATTTGTGCTAATTCTATCGATTTTTCAATAGAACCAATAGCCATAATATGATTCTCTTTAAGCATAATACAATCATAAAGTCCCATCCGATGGTTGGTTCCACCACCACATTTAACGGCATACTTTTGAGCATGTCTAAGGTTGGGAATTGTTTTCCTAGTATCCAACAATTGTGTTTTTGTATGCTTGATTAAATTGAATAATAATCTTGTTTGGGTTGCTGTTGCACTTAGAGTTTGCAGAAAGTTAAGTGCGGTTCTTTCAGTACTTATTATTGCCTGGGCTCGACCAATTAATTGACAAATTATTGTGTCTGGCATAACTTCTTCGCCTTCTTTAATTTTCCAATCAATTTCAATACTGGGGTCTAACTCAGTAAAACAATAATCAGAATATTCAACACCACAAATGACAGCTTTTTCACGACAAATTATTGACGCCTTTATTCTTTCATTATCCAATAAGTCAGAAGACAAGTCTCCAGTTCCAATGTCCTCTGATAGTGCCATATGAACGATTTGTTTTATTATCTTACTCATTGATAAATTCCAAAATTGCTTTCGCAGAACATTCACTAGATCCTTGATTAAGCTGCTTATGAATCAAACCTAATTCGGCAGTTAACTCCGAATTATTGGAATTAATTAATTGCATAGCAGTATAAGCAATATTTTTCGCGTTTGCATTATCTTGTATCAATTCCGGCACTATTCCTTTCCCCAAAATAACATTTGGTAAAGACACGTAATCAGTTTTCAAGAGACGCTTAACAATCTGATAACTAGGACCCGAAATCTTATATATCACAATCATAGGAACTCCAATCATAGCTACTTCAAGCGCCGCAGTCCCGGATGCAACAATAACCAAATCTGAGCTTGCTATTCTTGCATGTGCATCACCAATACTGAGATCAATATTTTGTTCACCAATTTGAGTCTCGACCCAATCCTTGAAATCATTATTTGCAAGTGATATTCTAAACATCAATTCAGGATCTTGTTCTCTCATCAACTTCACTGAAGTTAATATTTCAGGCAATAAAGACTTAATCTCTGCCTCTCGTGAACCAGGCATCAATAAAACCCTCTTGCCAGGGATATGTTGTCGTCTTGGTTCTAAAATTTCAGCCAATGGATGGCCAACAAATAGAGCTTTTTGACCATGTTTCTTATAAAAATCCATTTCAAATGGGAAAAGACACAGCATTAAGTCTGCTGAAGCTTTAATTTTAGTAATTCGATTCGAGCGCCATGCCCACACTGATGGACTGATAAAGTGAACAGTTTTTATGCCATTTTGTTTAAGCTTTCGTTCAATTTTAAAATTAAAATCTGGAGAATCTACACCAATAAAAACATCTGGCCTTGATTTGGTAAAGTGTGTGACAATTGAACTTCTTAACTTTAATAGCGAGGGAAGCTTCTTTAATACTTCACTAAAGCCCATTACATTAGCATGATCCATATTCCATAATCTATGGCAGCCCGCATTACTCATCATCTCACCTGCCAATCCTTCTATTTGGCAATCGGGATTCAAGTCAATCAATGATTTAACTAGTGTTGCGCCAATCATATCCCCTGATGTTTCTGCTGCACTAATTGCAATTTTCATTATTAAAGTTAGTTATGAATGGAATAACAATAATATAGAAGAATCATTTCCTCGGCAAAATAATCATTGGATTTTCTTCAAAAGGACGATAAATTACTAATACACTGCCAATAATTTGAACTAAAAAAGCTTCTGAGAATTCAATTATTTTATTTTCTATTTCCTTTTTTTTATTGCGATCATCGACTCTAATCTTTATTTTAAGTAGCTCGTGCTTTTTCATTGTGGAGTCAAGTTCAGACAAAACTGCCTCACTTAGACCGTGTTGTCCAATCATCACGACAGGGTTTAGATCGTGTGCGAGTGTTCTTAGGTATTTTTTTTGATTGTTAGTTAGTCTCTTCATCTAGGAAAAACTCATTTTCAAACAAGGATTTAGCCTCTTCACGTCTGCGTACCAAGGCATGTCTATTCCCAGCCACCATGACTTCAGCTACACGTGGCCGCGTATTGTAATTAGAGCTTAAAACAAAACCATAGGCGCCCGCAGACATCATTGCAATGTAATCTCCTTGATTGAGTTTTAGTTCTCTATCTTTTGCTAAGAAGTCTCCAGTTTCACAAACTGGACCAACCAAATCCCAAGTGTCATTAATACCATCAGGACTTTCTTTAACAACTACGGCTTTATGATATGCGCCGTAAAGAGATGGACGCATCAAATCATTCATCGCTCCATCAACAATGGCAAATGATTTAATGCTGTTTCGCTTAAGATACTCTACCTGAGTAACAAAGATTCCAGCATTCCCAACAATTGCCCTGCCTGGCTCTAGTAATATTTTCAAATCACCAGCTCTGCTTAATATCGATTGAATATAATCACTAATATTTATTGTTTGTTCATCTTTGTAAGAAATACCTATGCCTCCGCCTAGGTCAAGGTGAGATACTTTGACGCCTTCAGATTGAAGCTTTGAGATTAATTCTAGCGTTTTATCCAGCGCCTCAATGAATGGCAAAACATCAGTAATTTGGGATCCAATATGATAATCTAAGCCACAAATTTTAAGGTATTCCGATTGGTCAGCCTTGTGATATAAAGATAAAGCGGTATCAACGTCAACGCCAAACTTGTTCTCTTTTAAGCCTGTCGAAATATAGGGGTGCGTCTTAGCGTCAACATCAGGATTGACACGAATCGAAATCGACGCCACAACACCTGCCGCTTGAGCGACAGACTGAATACGTTCTAATTCTCCCTCAGACTCTACATTAAAGCAATAAACACCAATTTCTAGTGCTTTTTGAATTTCTGCTTTTGACTTGGCAACTCCAGAAAAAACACATCGACTAGGTATGCCTCCAGCAGCGATTACTCTTTCTAGTTCACCAATTGAGACAATATCAAAACCGGAGCCTAGTTTTGCTAACACATTAAGTACCGCAATGTTGGAGTTAGCTTTGACAGCGTAACAGATAAGATGCGGGTGTTCTCCAAAGGCTCTATCGAATTGCTGCCAATTCCGCTCTATTTCAGTCCGGGAATATACATAAAGTGGTGAGCCGTACTGAGCCATCAAGTCCATTACAGGAACAGACTCAGCATACAAAGCATTGTTTTGAAAAGAAAAAATATTCAATGAGCTCGAATTAGTCGGTACTTGAAATTGCGGTTTCAGATTCATTTTCTGTCTCTGTGACAGGCACTAAATCTCCCATTCTTCCGCACGCACTCAAAGTAATCGCAAATGATACAATCATTGCTAATTTCAATAGGTTTTTCATATTGCCTCACTTACTTTGGTGTAATAGCGCTATTTTACACAAAGGTTTTAAGCTGTTGTATAAACAAATCTCTAGCCAATTTAAACGCCCCTAGGCTTTCTAAATGAGGATTTTCTACTTGACAATCTACCAATCTATAGTGACTCTTTTGTAATAAATATGCAAATGCCACTTTCGAAGCATTGCTGACCAATGAAAACATTGACTCGCCAAAAAAGACTTGACCCAAAGCTACACCGTACAACCCCCCTACAAGCTTGTCTTTTTCATAAACCTCATATGAATGAGCATAGCCATAATCATGGAGCTCGCAATATGATCTCATCATGTCGTCACCTATCCAGGTGCCAGACTGTCCATACCTATTGACTGTTTGACAGTTAGTGATAACATCAACAAAAGCTTTGTTCACTCTGACATCAAACCTTTTTGAGAGTATGACTTTTTTTAGACTTTTTGATAGATGAAATACCTCAGGGGTTATAACCATTCTTGGGTCAGGCGAATACCATAAGATTGGTTCCCCATCACTGTACCAAGGGAAAATCCCTTGTGAATATGCTTTGAGCAATCTTTTAGTAGACAAATCTCCACCGATTCCTATAAGGCCGTTTGGGTTTTTTAACGCTAAACCTACGTCAGGGAATGGTGTGTCATGCTGATCAAGCCAAAATGATTGGGGAATCTCAATCACACTTATCGTTTACTCATTATCTCTCTTACCATATATAAGGCAAGTATGCTTCTTGCTTCGGTCAAATCATCATCATAGGTCAACTGTTCTATATCTGAGAGTTTTTTTGAAACAATCTCAAGTGGCTCAGGCTCGTCCCCTTCCGCACTTTCCTCATATAGGTCTTCAGCAAGAATAATATATGTTTTACCAGATTGATAGCCTGGCGCCAGAGTGGTTGCTTTAAGGAAGGTCAGTTTATTTGAACCATAGCCAATCTCCTCTTTGAGCTCTCTTGAGGCCGCTTCGATGGGAGTCTCACCTTTGTCTATCTTTCCTTTCGTTAGACCCAACTCGTAACGTTCTGTGCCCGCCGAAAATTCATAAACCATCAACACAGTGTCTTTGTCAATCATCGGCACAACTAAGACAGCGCCATTGCCGCCAGGCTTTAAGCGTTCAAAAACGCGTGTCTCCCCATTTGAAAATTCAACGTCCATAGATTCGACGTTAAACACGCGACTCCGAGCGATACTATGAACATTGGTTATTTTTGGATTTTTTCGCATAGACGCCATTATGCCATCGGTTTGATGCTTTCCTGATTACAAATTCTTAGCACTGGTTTTTACCTTCTAATATTTTTCTCTTAAGAGAAGCATTAATCATTTTTTTATCCCATAACCTTTTTTCCTGCAGTCATTGCTTAAGTTTAATTATTTAATTCGTCAAACAACATCAAAGCTGAGGTATCACTATATGCATGACCTTTATCCATTAAATTAACGTATCGGTCATACACCTCCTTGGTGAATGTTAAGTTTGTTTCATTATCTTTTGCCTGATCTATACAATAACCTAAATCTTTAACCATCCACTTAATTGCAAAACCAAAGTCAAACTCTCTTTGATGCATGGTATGGCCGCGGTTAACCATTTGCCAAGATTGCGCGGCACCACCAGATATAGCTGCGAGTAGGCTATCCACATCTATATTTTCAGCTTCAGCAAACAGTAATCCTTCTGATAGCCCTTGTAATAGTCCAGCAATACAAATCTGATTAACCATTTTGGCTAACTGGCCATAGCCTGACTCTCCCATATAGCTAATATTTTTCGAATAAGATTCAACTAGCAAACTATTACTCTCTAGCTCAGTTTGATCTCCACCAGCCATAACACTTAATATTCCATTGATTGCACCCGCTTCCCCGCCACTAACTGGCGCATCAATAAAGGTTACGTTTTTAGATTGAAGAGATTGATTAAGGTGTTTAGCTAACTTATATGAAGTGGTAGTGTGATCAATAAACACACTACCTTCTTTGAGATGAGAATAAATTCCATTATCAGAAAAGACAATCTCCATCATATCTTCGTCTCTACCTGTGCAAGTAATAACAACATCTGCATCAAAAACGGCTTTCTCAAGTGAAGAACAAATCTCGCCATCGTACTCCTTGCCCCATTTGATTGATTTTTCCATAGTTCGGTTATAGACTCTCAAATTTGCCAAACCTGACATAGATAGATGGCCAGCCATAGGATAGCCCATCGTACCGAGACCAATAAAAGCAACATTCCTTTTTTTGTTCATAAAACTTCCTCTGAGTGTTATGTAATCAATACTTTACGAGATTATACGACGATGTATTCCAGTTTAATTAATAGATGCCATATATTTGATAAAATAATAATTTGACTCGAATAATAAACAAAATTAAGTTTTTTTGCTAATTATTAACAAGAATTAATAAAAAATGGCATTTTTTTGAGTAATTTATCTATTTTTTACTAATTATTACTATTTTTATTCATTTTTATACGTATTTTTTATGAAAACACCTGATTACTGGCAAGAATCAATTGGTTTTTTACAAAATAATGATAAAAAATTAGCACAAATCATTAATAAATATGGCGAATCTGTGCTAATTGGTCGTCGCGATCCTCTTGAGACTTTAATCCGTTCAGTAGTCGGCCAACAAATTTCAGTAAAAGCTGCGGCAAGCGTTTGGCAAAAAATAGTTGATTTGGTAGGGGAATTAAGTGCAGATAATATTTTATTGGTTAACAAAGAAAAACTAAAATCTTGCGGACTTTCCAAGCAGAAAACTCAATATATATCGAATATTGCTGAACACTTTAAAGCACATAATATTAATGACGAGTCTTATTGGAATGACCGAGAATTTTCGAATATTTATGATGAACTTATCGCAATAAAAGGTGTAGGACCTTGGACGGTTGAAATGTTTGGTATGTTCTATTTACTAGAAAGGGATATATTCCCACTAAAAGATCTCGGCATCATAAAGGCGATCAATCAACTTTACTGCATTGATGAGATTCCTTTAACAATAGACCAAGTAATCGCTATTTCAGATCGTTGGAAGCCTTATCGTACTGTAGCCTGCTGGTACTTGTGGCGCTCTATAGATAACGAAGCTGTTCTTTATTGATCGCTTTTGGGGCTACTTATTGAATTTATGCGACTTTAAAATATCTATTTTTTGAAATAAGTCTACTCGATTGCATCAACAATTAGATTGCCCATTTCCTCAGTGCCAACTATCCTATCACCTGCTGCTGATATATCTTTCGTTCTATAGCCCTGATCAAGAACCTCATTAACTGCAGCATTAATTTTTTCAGCTAGTGGTGCTTGATTTAGTGAATATCGCAGCATCATTGAAACCGAAAGTATTGTCGCTAATGGGTTAGCGATATCCTTGCCAGCAATATCAGGTGCTGAGCCATGAATGGGCTCATACATACCATAATTGTTTTTGTTTAGCGAGGCAGATGGAAGCATTCCAATCGAACCAGTCAGCATGGCAGCACAATCTGACAATATATCACCAAAGAGGTTGCTGGTTACCATAACATCGAACTGCTTCGGAGCTCTAACGAGCTGCATTGCAGCGTTATCAACATACATATGGGAAAGCTCAACATCAGGATAATCCTTGGAAACTTCCTCCATAACTTCTCTCCATAGTTCACAGACTTCTAGCACATTCGCCTTATCTACAGAACATACACGCTTATCTCTTTTTTGTGCAATTTGAAAAGCAGAGTGACCAATACGCGCTATCTCTGACTCAGAATAGGTGGCGGAATTTACACCAAATCGCTCTCCATCTTTAATCTCAACACCGCGAGGCTGACCAAAATAAATACCCCCAACGAGCTCTCTAACTATCATTAGATCAAGGCCAGAAACAACTTCATTTTTTAGAGTTGAAGCATTTGCCAGCTGCGGATAGAGAATTGCTGGTCTTAGGTTAGAAAACAGATCCAACTCAGCACGTATTCCCAGTAAACCTCTTTCAGGTCGCAAATCCCATTCTAGTGAATCCCATTTCGGTCCGCCAACCGCCCCTAAAAGTATGGAGTCGCATTCTTTAGCAACCACTATAGTATCCTCAGGCAGAGGTGAACCTGTCTCATCGTAGGCGCTTCCACCAATAAACCCTTCAACAAGATTCATGCCCATCCCGTGATTGGTATTTAACAAGTCAATTACTTTAACCGCTTGGGCAACTATTTCTTTCCCTATGCCATCTCCTGGCAGAATTAATACCTTTGACATCTGTTTTTACGAGCTTAATACAAAAAATGATTATTTTACTCTGGCAGACACATAAGCCCATCTGAATTTGAGTTTAGATTTGTTGTGGTTAAATTTCCACCATCTCAAAGTCTTCTTTACTTGTACCACAGACAGGACAGGTCCAGTCTTCTGGAACATCCTCCCAAGCTGTACCTGACGCAATACCTTCTTCAGGATTACCTAAAGCTTCATCATAAATCCATCCGCACATCATGCATTCGTATTTTTTCAATTTGCTATTCCATTAACAAAAAAGGGGAGTCAAAACTCCCCCTTTAGTATATTAAATTGTCTGATTAGAGGTTATCAGCATTTTTTGATAGATACTCTGCAACACCAGCAGGTGTGTCCTTCATGCCTTCGTCACCTTTATTCCAACCAGCCGGGCAAACTTCACCGTGACTTGTATGGAAATCAAGCGCATCAACCATGCGCAACATCTCATCGACATTTCTACCTAATGGCAAATCATTAACCACCTGATGGCGAACATTAAAATTCTCATCAATTAAGAAAGATGCTCTTAGAGCTATACCATCGGGGTGAACAACGCCATAAGCTTCCATAATTGCGTGGTCCATATCAGAAACTAATGGAAAATCAATTGAACCAATACCGCCGTCGTTGGTAGCCGTATTACGCCATGCGTTATGAGTATATCTTGAGTCAATTGAAACACCAACTAATTGGACACCGCGTTCGGCAAAAGCTGACACTCTGTGATGGTGGGCCAATATTTCTGATGGACAAACAAATGTAAAATCTAAAGGGTAAAAGAACAACACAATCTTTTTACCTTTAAATTTGGATAGTTGAAAATCCTCTACAATCTCTCCATCCGCTAGCACAGCAGTGGCTGTAAAGTCTGGTGCTTGTTGTGTTACTAATACGCCCATAGTTTGCTCCTATTTGGATATCTAATACCTGCAAATTATACAATTTTTTGCATCAACCTGAAAGCCAATAAACCTTAGTAATTGTAAACCTTTAACCCTTTACCACCTGTATTACTATTCTTTAAGAAAAACCTGTATAAAATATCGCTATGCTTAAAATTTATAACACCTTAACTAATAAGAAAGAGGTATTTAAACCAATTAACCCTAATAATGTCGGCGTTTATGTTTGCGGCATGACAGTTTACGACTATTGCCATATGGGGCATGCGAGAGTTTTGGTTATGTTTGATGTTATAACGAGGCATATGAGGCGTAATTTTCCTGAAGTCAAGTATGTAAGAAATATCACTGACATTGATGACAAGATAATTAATCGTTCCATTGAAAATCAAGAAGACATCTATTCATTAACAAACCGTTTTATTGATGCAATGCACAAGGACGAGAGAGCGCTAAACATCCTCAAGCCCGATGTTGAACCCCGTGCCACTGATTCAATTGACCAAATGTATTATATGATTGAGTCGCTGACAGAAAAAGGTTTAGCCTACCAAGGGGAAAACGGTGATGTCTATTATTCGATTAGGAATTTTAAGAATTATGGAAAACTTTCAGGGAAAAACCTTGACGAACTTGAAGCTGGAATCCGTGTTGATGTAGAAAGTGACAAGCGAGATCCGCTTGATTTTGTATTATGGAAAATGGCAAAACCAGATGAACCCAAATGGTCATCGCCATGGGGAGAAGGCAGGCCGGGTTGGCATATAGAGTGTTCTGCAATGTCAACCCATCATCTTGGCAATCATTTTGATATTCACGGTGGCGGTATGGATTTGACTTTCCCTCATCATGAAAATGAAATAGCGCAATCCGAAGGTGCTAACAATTGTTCATTTGTGAATACATGGATGCATGTCGGTTTTGTTAATATAAATGACGAAAAAATGAGTAAATCATTGAAAAATTTCTTCACAATCAGAGATGTAATGAAGCGATATGACGGCGAAACCTTACGCTACTTTCTTATAAGTAGTCATTATCGATCGCCATTAAATTTTAGTGATGAAAATCTCAATAGCGCTAAATCTGCATTGAAGCGTTTATATACAGCAACAAGGGATTTATCTGCTAGTGAAGTTGCAATGAATGATATCTCCAAACGCTTTGATTATGAAAAACGTTTTAATACAGCACTCGATGATGACTTTAACACACCTATTGCTCTAAGCATATTGTTTGAGATTGCTAAACACATCAATACTGAACGCGATAAAGATCCAGAACAAGCTAGCGCATTGTCACAATTATTGAGAAAGTTGGGCGACTATCTCGGAATTTTGCAGTACAGTACCGAAGATTATTTCAAGCAAGGGATATCAATTTCAGATGCAGAAATTGAACAGAAGATAAACAAAAGGAATGAAGCAAGAGCTGCAAAAGATTTCTCAATATCGGACCAGATAAGGGACGAGCTTTTAACCTTAGATGTTGTTTTGGAAGATAATGAAAATGGCACAACCTGGCGCAGAAAATAGTTTAAGAAACTTTATTGACTGGACCCAAATAGATGACATTCTGCTTGATTTGGATGGAACACTATTAGATTTGAATTTCGATCTTCATTTTTGGTTAGAATACCTGCCAATTATTTATTCAGAAAAACACAAGGTCAGAATTGAAGATGCGAAGGATATCTTGCTAAAAATGCTCAATGCAGAAATAGGGACACTAAACTGGTACTGTCTTGACTTCTGGGAAAATAAATTAGATCTAGATATTGTTCAACTTAAGCGTAATGTCTCTCATCTCATTCGGGCGCACCCCAATGTGGATAAATTTCTTACACAAGTAAAGTTGAAAAACAAAAAAATCTATCTTGTGACAAATGCTCATCGTAAAACTATAACACTAAAAATGCAAGCTACAAAAATTGAACATTACTTTGACGGCATTATTTCTTCCCATGACTTTGGTGTTGCGAAGCAAGAACAACACTTTTGGCATGAATTAACACGAAATATTGGCCTAAAAAAAGAACGTACAATCTTTTTTGATGATTCACAGGATGTTTTACATGCCGCTCGCAAATTTAATATTGGGCAAATTATTGCAATAAGTAAACCAAGCTCTAAATTAGATGCCAAAGAAGTGTCAGGGTTTATAAATATAGAAAACTTTTCTCAAGTAATGCCTATTGATAGTAACTAATTTGCTATTTTGTATCTTTAAAATGATTAAACTATACTTTAGTAAAATTGGCAGTTAATTTATGTCCAACTGATATACTTACTTTCTATTAGGGATAACAGGTTTTGTTGTCTAAATCATTAATCTGTGTTCTTAATTATTAACTTCAAAAAATAAGATACTTATGAAAAACGCTTTTTATGCTCAGTCTGGCGGTGTCACCGCAGTTATCAATGCTTCCGCTTGTGGTGTCATCGAAACAGCACGCAAATATCCAGGTCAAATTGGCAAAGTTTATGCTGGTGAAAATGGCATTATTGGTGCGCTTACAGAAAACTTAATTGACACTTCATTAGAGTCAGAAGACGATATCACGGCACTTAATCACACCCCCTCTGGCGGTTTCGGTTCTTGTCGTTACAAAATGAAATCGCTGGAAGAAAATAAAGCTGAATATGAACGCTTGATAGAAGTATTTAAAGCTCACAATATCGGTTATTTCTTCTACAATGGTGGTGGAGATTCGGCAGATACCTGTTTAAAGGTTTCTCAGCTCTCTGAAAGCATGGATTACCCGATACAAGCCATTCAAATTCCTAAAACTGTTGATAATGACCTGCCTGTAACTGATAACTGCCCTGGTTTTGGCTCAGTAGCGAAATATATTGCAGTTTCAACCCTAGAAGCGAGCTTTGATGTGTCGTCGATGGCTGCCACATCAACAAAGGTTTTTGTGCTTGAAGTCATGGGTAGACATGCTGGCTGGATTGCTGCAGCTGGAGGACTGGTTGATGATTCAATACCTGTTGTAATTCTTTTTCCTGAAGTTGATTTTAATGAAAAAGCATTCCTTGAGAAAGTCGACAACAATGTTAAAGATTTTGGATATTGTACTATTGTCGTCTCTGAAGGAACAAAATGGCCAGATGGTAGATTCTTAGCAGAACAAGGAACTCGGGATGACTTTGGACACGCACAATTAGGTGGCGCTGCTCCTATCGTAGCAAATCTAATTAAAGAGTCTCTTGGCTACAAATTTCATTGGGCAGTGGCTGATTATTTACAGCGTGCTGCACGCCATTTAGCGTCAAGTTCTGATGTTAAACAAGCTTATGCACTTGGTCAGGCAGCAGTTGAAATGGCTTTAGCTGGCAAAAATTCAGTAATGCCAGCAATTATTCGTATCTCCAATAAACCTTATAAATGGGAGATAGGTTTTGGAGAATTAAAGGATATTGCTAATGTCGAAAAAATGATGCCTGAAGACTATATTTCAAAAGATGGTTTTCATATAACGAAAAAATGTCGTGATTATCTATTGCCTCTTATTGAAGGTGAAAACTATCCACCCTATAATGGTGGTCTTCCTGATTATGTGGTTTTAAAAAAATCCAAAGCTGAAAAAAAATTGCCGCCATTTAAAATATAAGAAATAGAAAATACTTATTATGAACATTATTTTATTAGGACCTCCGGGAGCTGGCAAAGGCACGCAGGCTAGCCATATTTGTGAAAAGTTCAGTATTCCTCAAATTTCAACTGGAGATATGTTGCGTTCAGCAGTAAAAAAAGAATCTCCTTTGGGTATTGAGGCAAAAAAAGTAATGGATTCAGGCGAACTTGTCTCTGATGAAATTATTATTGGTTTGGTAAAGGAGCGAATCAATGCTTCAGACTGTGTAAATGGCTTCATTCTAGATGGTTTTCCTCGCACTATAGTTCAAGCTGATGCGCTAAAAACAGAAGACGTAAGGATAGACTGCGTGATTGAAATTCAGGTACCTGACGAAGATATCGTCGCCAGAATATCAGGACGTAGAATCCATCTAGCTTCTGGTAGGACCTATCATATTTCATTTAATCCACCAGCTGTTCCTGGAAAAGATGATCAGACTGGTGAAGATTTAATTCATCGGGCAGATGACTATGAAGATATTGTCCGTGAACGTTTGGGAATTTATCATGAGCAAACGCAGCCATTAGTTGATTACTATAGTGACGACAATGAAGAATATATCTCCTCATCAAAATTCATCGCAATCAGTGGCGTTGGATCACTTAATGATGTTAGTGATAGGATTGTGAACGCTTTGAGGAGTTAGTCTAACTATCTGGTCAAACGTATCTAGTAACGTACGGAAAAAAATTCACGCAGCCCTTTAGATTTTAACCATTCAACTTCTACGTCTTCTACTTTTGCATAGTTAGGGCCAATATAGAGCCAATCAATAAATAATGAGAGTTGCTCTTCTGTACCTTCTGCTACAACGTTTACGCTACCTTGCGGAGTATTTTTAACCCAACCATTAACACCTAATTCAATAGCTTTTTTCTTGGTAGCATCTCGAAAACAAACGCCCTGTACTCTACCACTAACAAGTGCCTTGATAAAGTAAGCCACAATAAACTAGAGAGTTATTTTAAACTTAACACGTTTGACACCATCCTCTGAACCTTTAACAAGTACTTTGTCATTATCAATATCATACTCAAGGGTTTCGCCGCTAAATGAATCAAACCCTTGAACAAGATGCGCATCCCCTAATAAGAAAACTATTCCTTTGACTACATCATAGGTTATTTCAACTGCTGTGGCTTCAATAAAGCGTGCTTGATCAGGTTGACTTTGAATATATTTTGCTGGTTTTTGCTGGCTGCCTTTGGCGACCATACTTTCAACTTCTTCATCGCTAGATTGGACTTCAATAAGCTCTGCTGACAAAACTAGTGACCCCTGAGTTACTACAGCATCACCCATAAACTGATTAAAACCTGTACTTTCATCAACAACAACGGACATCGCTTCAATCTCAATTGGTTTATCCCTATCCTCTGGCATTGCAAAAGCCAAAGAAGACAAAAGTGACAACAATATAAATATTTTATTCATAACGACCTACGACTCCGCCCATAAGTTCAATTTTTTGTGATACAGCATTATAATACATGCCTTGCGACTTTATATTAAGGGTTTCTGACTGATAATTGGTTGGCTTGTTTGATCTATATACCTCACCATCATGAGATTGATCCACAACGAGGTCATGGCTCAGTATTTTGGTGCCTGATTTTTGTAGAATCTCAACTTTGCCAAGTAGCCTTGTTAAATTTGCTTTCATATCTAGATCCATACCTTGTTCTGAATGAATTGTATTATCCTTAGATAGATAGGTTGATTTTTCTTTCGTCTGGTAGCGCTTTTCACCGTCAGCCAGATTAATATTCAAATCTTTAGTATTAATTATCGGTCCAGATTCTTGTTCAATACGGATATCACCTTCAAGCAGCATAGTCTCGGCGGCATTATTTATCCACATTCCTTGTGCAAAAATTTTTGCATTCTCACCAGAATAAATTACGTCTTTATCGCTGCTAATTTGTTTTGTTTTGGAATCCACAACCAATGACTCTGTTTCTATTTCATGATAGACACCCCTGGAAAGAATGTTTACTTCACCACTAAATAAAATCTCGCCTGAATCAAGTATATTGGCTCGATTTGATTTCAATATATGGTTCTCCTGGCCTGTTTCATCGTATTGTGTAACTTTAAGGTTTAATAAAAGGACCGGGGAATCTTTAAAGTTATAATAAGTTTCAGCTTTAATATAATGCAACAACAGATCCTCATTTGAATACTCTTTAAGGGAAAAGCCATCTATCTTTTCAAGATATGAAGTTATGTCTTCGTCCTTAATAATCTCGAGCTGTTTGTTATCTTTTTGAAAGGGATAAATGGCAACAATGTTATCTCTAAATAACCACAACGCTATAACCAAGACTATAATAAAAGTTATGACTGATTGGGTTATCCTAGACTGAAAAATGGCCATTACTCTGGATCAAAGAATACAGGGGTTATACGGAATCACGCCGAATAAAAAATTAGATATAGAATTCATTGAAAATATCATTACCGCACATCAAGTCAAAATTCTCCAATACCGACATAAAACTCAAGACTACCAACTAAAACTAGATGAAGCGCAACAGTTACGTGAACTATGCTTAACACATAATACTTTATTTATTGTTAACGATGATATCAACCTTTGTGAAAAAGTTGGTGCGCATGGAGTTCATCTTGGACAACGTGATAAATCAGCTACCGAAGCTAGATATAAACTAGGTAAACAGGCAATAATCGGCGTCTCATGCTACAACGAAATAGGCTTGGCCCTTGAAGCAGAAAGATCAGGGGCTAGCTATGTCGCCTTTGGCGCCTTATTTCCTTCAACAACTAAGCCAAATGCCAAACATTGCAAATTGTCAGTAATCAAGAGTGCGAAAAAACGAATAAATATACCAATCGTGGGAATCGGTGGTGTTACCTTTGAAAATCAAAGTTTAGCGTTTAATGCCGGTTGCAATGCAGTAGCAATGCTGGACGGCTTATTTACCTAGTTAAAGGCAAGTGCAATTTATTATTAATGATAACTTAGTAAAGTTTTTTTGTTGGTCTCTTACCATATTCTTTTTCACTCAAATAGTTTGAAATATAGCCTTGCCTCGTCCATAAAAGTTGATAATATAAATTTTGGATTTCTGCGACGGTTGATTCCTTCACTGCCTTTAATGACAAAAGATTGTCCTTCCAATTTGTTAGTCTTGGGTAACGATCTTTTTCAATAATGGGCTTATAAATTTGCTCTAAATAGTTCAACCTTTGAAATATAGGCGCATAACTTGCGTCCACCAAAGAAAACTGTTTACCGTTGAAGAATGGTTCAGCCCATAGATACTCTTCAACTCGATCAAAATCATCGAGCAACTCCTCTAATGTGCTCTCAAAGTCGATTTTTCCCTCTTTAATGGTTAACTGAAAAGTGTACAAGCTAATATTGTTAGAGAATTCAACCCAGCTCCTATTTATTGCCTTCAACAGTAAATCTTTTGGTTGGAGTGTTGGCGGGTACGCTTCATCAATGTATTCATTGATTACAACTGATTCAAAAATCACCGTGTCATCAACAATCATTATGGGTACTTTTTTTAGTGGTGATATAGACAAAAACCAATCAGGCGGATTACCTAAATCGATATACTCTATATCATAATCAACATCTTTATATTGTAGTGTGATTGCTACTCTTTGTACAAAAGGGCAGGCCTTATAACTGACAAATTTCAGTGCCATACTTTTTCCTTAATAAAGACTTCAAAAACTGGCATGATAAGTTTTTTAAACCTAAATTAGCTGATTAAATCTAGAATTATTTTGATATTCATAGCCTCCACGGATACCATTCTTCGTCAAAACTAATTGCCATAGTTGATTGCGCCTTGCACGAAAACTGCCAGCACACATTAACAAATAATACTGCCACATACGTTGGAATCTTTCGTCATATGAGTCTTTCAGTTTGCTTAGATTATTTTGAAAGTTTTCATGCCAAGCCATCAATGTTTTATCGTAGTCTTGCCCAAAACTATGCCAATCTTCTATGACAAAAAGATCCTCAATTGCTGCACTAATCTGATTTGCAGATGGTGTCATACCATTTGGAAATATGTATTTATTTATCCATGAATCGGTTGCTTGAACTGAACTATTCCTGCCAATCGTATGCAGCAAAAACAATCCATCGTCCTTTAAGCATCGATGAGCTACTTTCATGTAGGTTTTATAATTCTTATAGCCCACATGTTCAAACATCCCAATTGAAATAATACGATCGTATTGAGTATTTAGTTCTCGATAATCCTTCAGTTCAAAGCTAACGTCTAAACCTTTGCAAGATTCCTTGGCATATTGTTCCTGCTCTTTTGAGATAGTTATGCCGTAAACATTTACCTCGTAGTTTTCAGCTGTATACTTAGCGAAGCCACCCCAACCACAACCAATTTCTAGAACTTTCATTCCAGGCTTTAAATGCATTTTTCGGCAAATCAAATCCATTTTGTCGACTTGTGCCTGATCTAAATCTTTGGCATGCCTCCAATAAGCACAAGAATAGTTCATTCTCTTGTCAAGCATCAAAGAAAAAAGATTGTTACCCATATCGTAATGCTTTTCACCAACTATATAAGCCCTGCCCTTACTCTGGGTGTTAAACAAATATGCACTCAGAAAAGTCAATAGCACTGAAGGATTAGTGGCTTTGACTTTTTTATCCAGATGGGCACTAAGCAACCTGACAGCCAACTGGTCTAATGCATCACAATCCCACCAACCATCCATATAACTCTCGCCAAAAGCCAAAGTGCCGCCACTGAGAACACGCGCATAAAAGTCATCATTATGAACTTGAATGTCGTATGGCCTTTGTCCATTAATTCTGATGTCAGCAGATTCCAGTAATTCCGTAACTGTAGTTTTAAATTTGGACATGCGTTATTATAAAAAATAATAATAAAACAAGCATAATCTTACCATAGAAGTTTTGACCTTAAAAGAGATGGAGATCAATCCATATTAACAATCAGCAGAATAGGTCCTGAAAATCACTAAAACACTCAATAACATAAACAAAACAAAAAAAATCAAAGACCAGCCTGCCATGCTCAGTCCTAAAAATTGCCAAGATATTTCAGCACAATTCCCGTCTCCCATAAATAAAGCATTTAATACATCCGCAAATGGAAAAACTTCCAAAATATACTCTAAAGGGGGGCCGCAAAGCGGCACCTGATCTTCCGGAAGACCTTGCAACCATACCTGACGACCTGCAACCCAGGAACCAAAAGCAGATGCAACAAGGATGACCCCAGAATAAATCTTATAAATATACGGTTTAGGATTGTGAAAATATGCAATAAATGTAGTTAAACCGACAACACAATAAAGAAATTGTTGGGTAATGCATAATGGGCATGCCTCTAGACCAAGAATTTTTATACTATAAGCTGCATATCCAATAATGACGCCTACTGCCAAAAAAATTAACAAGTGGATCTGGCGAACTGAAAGTTGTCGGAATAAGACGCTCAAAAGAAAAACTAAGTTGATTCTAGAAGATTGACAGCAATCTTACCATAAGCTTAACAAGGGAGTAGAAAATGTCACGCATCTAGCTCAATCAGTTGTCATAAAAAAATCAAGCTCCTTTTCCATATCTCGCTAATTCTTCCTCGTCATCAGCTCTTGGTTTGGCAAAAAAATCCCTAATCATGGGGATAAAAAACTCTAATGGCTTTGAATCATAGTCGGAATCAAAACAGTTTTGATCATAGTTATGGCAGAAATGAATTGTGTCCTCGTACCAAGGACTATCGATAAACCTTTCACGTGCATTTCTATCTCCCCCGCAATGATGCGCATAGTAATACATTTGAAAAACTCCATGATGTTTGACAATCCAGTAAATCTTTACAGATACAAAAGGTCTCAAAAGGGCAGCGGCCATTTCTGAGTGTGAATAAGGTGCAAGACTATCTCCAATATCATGAAAAAGGACTGCCATAATCATCTCCGTATCTTCGCCCGCACGAAGAGCCCTAGTAGCACCTTGAAGAGAATGGTCAAGGCGATTGATTTGATAACCTGAGATTGAGTTTTGAAGACCTTTAAGCGCCTCAATTAATCGATTAGGTAAGTCTGACTTAAACTTATCCTCGAGCTTATCTAGAAAGGCGTAGTCCTCTGCGGTACCATTTTCCATTTTTCTGAAGTTGACCTTATCCATAAATCGACTCCTAAAAGTAAGAAAGCTTAGAGACGTTTTACACTATCCACAAGTAAAGCCGCAACATAGTGAGAGAATGAGTGCCTAACAAGCATTGTTAATTCATTCTTTTCCTCTTGATAGACTATCACTGGTGCTTTGCCAAAGGTTGTAGAGACAACCTTCCCTATTGTTAATTTTGCATTCAAGTCATAGCTCATCCAGCGCGAAAGTAACTCGTTTGTCTTGCCTCCTTTAAATATCAAAGTGCCATACGCTGCACTATTGTCAACTAGCGACATAACATCAGGCAAGCTGTTTTTCCTCTTCCACAATAGGTCCCTTTGGAATTGAGAGTGAACAATCCAGAATTCGTCTGGACTTATCCATAAACAACTTAAATTATCATTACCCCTGGTGATTGAAAGTGGTTTCGGCAATTCAAGGCCAAATTCGTTTAACGTAATTCTGTTGCTTTCTTTTTCGTCTTTAGATGTACGCAATATAGCTATCGCCTTGTCATTTAGCTCATAGCATGACAGGTCTTTTTGGTTAATCAGGTAGCCATCGTCATCCGTTAAAGATTCAAATGTCGATGCAAAAATTAGCTGAAAGCTTGTTTTCAAATTATTCATTGCCATCCACCTTTTCACCATTGGGATCATAGAAAACACTACTCGAAACATCGCACGGGATTTCTTTCAATCCTTGTCTTTTTTGGACAATTTTCACAATCACGGTATCGCCTAATTTATTCAGGCCATTCTGCAATTGTGCCAACGCAATGGATCTCCTTAATATTGGACTAAAATAACTTGAAGTGACATAACCGATTGAACTCCTCTTGTCGTCAACGATATGCGAGCCTTCCGGTATTACAACCGCAGCATCCTTAGTCAAAAGCCCAACCAACTGGAGTCTATCATCTTTGACCAATGCTTCAATCGTAAAAGACCGGCGACCGACATAGGAAAAGGGTTTATCCTTGGCCAATATCCAGCTCATATTTACATCCATCGGTGTCATCGATCCGTCTGTATCTTGACCTACAATAATAAAACCTTTCTCGGCTCTCAGAACATGCATAGATTCCGTACCATAAGGCGTAATATTCCACCTTTTCCCAAGCGCCTGCACTTGATCCCAGATATAGCGACCATAATTAGCCTCTACATTAATCTCGTAGGCTAACTCTCCCGAGAAACTGATGCGCATGATACGCGCATCAACGCCACAAACGGTTCCTTGACGCCACTGCATGAATTTGAATTTTTCGCGATCAAACTCAACGTCTTGGCAAAGTACCTTCATTAGTTGACGAGCACTAGGGCCGACAATTGCAACCGTCGAGAATTGGTCGGTGATGCTATTAAGATGGACATCTAAATCACTCCATTCGGTCTGAAGCCACATCTCCAAGGCAGAGTAGACACTTGCAGCTCCGCCAGTTGTAGTTGTCATGATAAAGTGGTTGTCATTAATACAAGAAGAAACACCATCATCTGCAATCATGCCTTTTTCGTCACACATCAATCCATAGCGGCAACTCCCAGGCGCAAGCTTCATCCATGCATTGGTATATACTCTTGATAAAAACTCTCTAGCGTCAGGCCCCTGAACATCAATCTTGCCAAGAGTGGAAGCGTCCATCATACCGAGCGATGTTCTTGCAGCAAGACATTCTCTGTGTACTGCCTGATGGATATCTTCGCCAGATTTTGGATAGTACCAAGGGCGGTACCACTGGCCAACTACTTCAAACTCGGCCCCATTTGCAACATGTGAGTCGTGAATAGTTGTAAAGCGTTGAGGATCAAAATAAGCGCCATTTTCTCGACCGGCTAGAGCACCAAAATCAACGCCACTATATGCAGGACGGAAAGTTGTAGTTCCGACTTCAGACATAGGCTTACCTAGGAGTTTTGCTGCAACCGCAATACCATTGATATTACCGGTTTTGCCTTGGTCAGTACCAAAACCCATTGCCGTATAGCGCTTAATATGTTCAATTGAGCGGTAACCCTCTCTAATAGATATAGCAACATCCGTTGTTGCTACATCATTTTGCAGAT
>Ga0187833_10000321_pt1 | contig 56442 bp, 48 predicted proteins | sample ETNtaG_37_FD_167968 | JGI IMG/M metagenome (GOLD analysis project Ga0187833, IMG submission 167968) | Marine microbial and viral communities from oxygen minimum zone, Eastern Pacific Ocean - ETNP2014_SV_400_PacBio MetaG (Illumina Assembly) | ecosystem: Environmental > Aquatic > Marine > Hypoxic...
GCTTGCACAGGGAGTGGACAGCGCGCCCGTATCGCAGGTCGCCCACCAGCGCTATTCGAAGCCCATCGATATTTTTTCCCCGGTCCTTCATCTCCTTACGGATAGTATAGAGGTCAAGCAATGCCTGACTTGGGTGCTCATTGGCGCCATCACCACCATTAATGACAGGCACCCGACTCGCGACAGCGAACTCATCAACGGAGCCTTCCAACTGGTGGCGCATGACAATCATATCGCTGTAACCGCTTAGGACTCGGGCCGTATCATAAAAAGACTCACCTTTGGCGATGGCGGAAGCCTTTATCTCGGTTGTTTCCCGGACCTCACCGCCGAGCAGATTCCATGCGCAGCCGAAACTCACCCGGGTGCGGGTGCTGGGTTCGAAGAACATATTGCCAAGTATTGCGCCTTCAAGAACGCGCGTAATGCGCTGCCGGTTGGCGTAGGGGAGCATCCGGTCCGCAACCTCGAATACTGTCCTGATAGCCTGACGATCAAACTGGGAAACGGAGAGAATATGACTGCCAACAAAATTCATATAGCGATTATGTCAGATCAGGGATAGGTATGCAGTTTACTCGGTAGCATCAAGAGCAGATTTCGCATCCACTGGTTTGCCGGGTCCTTGTCTGTGCTCTCATGCCAGTAGAGGTAGCTTTCCAGGTTGGGGACAGCAAAGGGGAGATCGAGGTAACGAACTGACCCGGTACTGACCAGAAAGTCTGCAAAAATCCGTGGTACTGTCAGTGCCAGATCAGTTCTCGCCACCAGTTGCGGCGTTGAAAGATAGTGCTGCGTCCTGAGGGTGATCTCTCTTCTTTTACCCATTTTACCGAGTGAAAGGTCCACGTGACCCAGCCCCCCACGCCGCGAAGAGATATGGATGTGGTTTAATGACAAATAGGTACTAATATCCAGCTTGTCCTTAACGATGCTGTGATCTTTGCGGACGACACACACATGTGGATGAGAGAACAGTGGAGCTTGTTTAATCCGCTGGTCTGGTGTGAGTGGTACGTCAATTGCCAGATCCAGGTTGCCGGAAGCAAGTTCAATATTCATGTCCCGGCGATGCACCTGGTAGCAATCGACAGATATCAGGGGCGCATCATGTTCTACCTTTCCGAGCAGCCATGGCAGTACAATTGCCTGAGAAAGGTCAGTCATGGAAACGCGAAAGCGCTTGTCAGACTCATGGGGGTTGAAGTGCTCGCTTTCCTGGACGCTTGAACGAATGAGTCCGAGTGCCTGCCTGACCGAACCAATGATATTTTGTGATACTGGTGTCGGTACCATGCCCTCTGCGGTACGCACAAAAAGCGGGTCATCAAACAAGGTTCGTAATCGCGATAGTGAGTTGGACACTGCCGGCTGGGTAATACCGATGATTTCACCGGCACGGGTCAGATTGCCCTCCGTATAGATGGCATCGAATACAACGAAAAGGTTCAGGTCTACATCGCTCATTTTCATCGGGTCAATCCACCATTCGCTCTTGCATCACCTGTCTGAATTAAAACCAATAATTGTAATCAATGATACTTATGGAGAGAGAGGTTTCAATGGTTGCGTTACAATACATTAAACTACATTCCTGTTGTATAAAGATCTATGGTAGAATATCCTATATAAAACAATAGGATACAGTGCTTTTATAACTAATTAGATGAATATTGAAATGGATGAGACGAAAACTGTGTCCCGGTTGCCCTTTGGGTTTGCAAAACGACACCGGGTGATATTAATGCCCAAAGAAGATTCTGGATTGGTGGTTGTCTACAAGGTTGGCCTGACCAATCAGGTCCTGGCCGAAGTGCGCAGATTTACCGGCGCCGATTTTGAGTGCCGGGAGGTTGATTCGCCAACCTTTGACCGTAACCTTTCCAGTACTTACCAGGATGACTCCGGTGAAGCCATGCAGATGATCGAGGACCTGGGCGAGGAGATGGACCTCGGCAGTATCGCGGACCTGATCCCTGAAACGGGTGATCTGCTTGAACATGAGGATGACGCACCTATTATCAAGTTGATCAATAGCCTTTTAACCGAGGCTATTAAGGTAGATGCCTCAGATATTCATATTGAAACCTACGAGACCCGTCTGGTGGTGCGATTCAGGGTCGATGGTGTTCTCAGGGAGGTGGTCAGCCCAAGGCGGGCCCTGGCGCCACTTCTTGTATCAAGAATCAAAGTGATGGCGAAGCTGGATATAGCTGAAAAAAGGCTGCCGCAGGATGGTCGGATATCTGTGCGGGTTGGCGGCAAGGAAGTCGATGTGCGCGTATCAACGATCCCGGCGAGTAACGGTGAGCGGGTTGTGATGCGCCTGCTTGATAAGCAGGAGGGCAGGCGGGATCTTGGGCATCTCGGAATGAGTCCGGCAGATATGGAGTCCATGGAAAAAGTGGTTGCCAGACCTCATGGTATTTTGCTCGTTACCGGACCCACCGGTTCCGGTAAATCTACAACACTGTACGCATGCCTTGGTCAGTTGAATGACCGTACCAGAAACATTCTGACGGTCGAAGATCCGATTGAATACGACGTCGAGGGGATTGGACAAACCCAGGTCAATACAAAGGCTGATATGACGTTTGCCAAGGGGCTGCGGGCTATTCTGAGACAGGACCCTGATGTTGTCATGGTCGGTGAAATCCGTGACTACGAGACCGCGGATATATCCGTTCAGGCAAGCCTCACTGGTCACCTGGTGTTATCCACAATTCATACCAACACTGCTGTGGGAGCCCTGACCCGACTTGAAAATATGGGGGTACAGCCCTATTTGCTGAGCAACAGCATCGTTGGTCTGCTGGCACAGAGACTAGTGAGAGTACTGTGTGAACATTGCCGCGAACGCACGGTAGCAGACGACTTTGAAGTTGAATTTCTAAATGGTGACGCGAAAAAACCACAGATCATTTACAAAGCCGTTGGCTGCGAGGAATGTGCCCATGAAGGGTACCGTGGTCGAACCGGTATATACGAAGTTGTCGTCGTAGATGATGAAATGCGCCGTATGATTCACGGCGGTACCTCCGAACTGGACATCGAGAAACACGCCAGAAATTCAACCACCAATATCAGGGAAGATGGGCGAAAAAAAATATTACAGGGAATAACCACCATCGATGAAGTTCTCCGAGTCACCATGGAGGACTAATCTTGGCGGCATTCGAATACAAAGCACTCACGGAACGGGGAAAGGAAGAGAAGGGAATCCTAGAGGCGGACAGCAGCAGACAAGCCCGGCAGATATTACGAGACAGGGGCTTGTCACCGCTTTCTGTGGTCGTTACCAGGGATAGTGGTGATAGTGAGACAAGCAATCCGATTAGCGAGTTTTTTAAACCGTCACTGTCGGTCAGCGAGAGAGCCCTGCTTACACGTCAATTGTCGACCCTCATAGCAGCTGGTCTGCCGGTGGAAGAAGCATTGCTTGCTGTTTCAAAGCAAAGTGAAAATGTGAAAACACAGCTCATGATGTCGACGGTGAGATCCAAAGTAATGGAAGGGTTCTCCCTTGCCAATAGTTTTGCCGAATATCCAAAAGCATTCCCTGACCTGTACCGGGCAACAGTCGCGGCAGGGGAGTCAGCCGGGCACCTGGATCTTGTCCTTAACCGGCTGGCAGATTTTACTGAATCACAACAGGAATCGAGAGCTAAAATTCAGCAAGCCATGGTTTATCCGATCATATTGTTCACCCTGACTGTCTCCATCCTGGCTGGGCTGCTAGGTTATGTTGTACCTGATATCGTCAAGGTGTTCGCTGATACCGGCCAGGAACTTCCTGGCTTGACTATCATGATCATTGCGGCAAGTGAATTCGTCACGGACTTTGGTCTGATGGGGATTGTGCTGCTGATCGCCGTCGTATATGGGTTTAATCGTACCTTGCAGGTGCCACGTTTTCGCCTTGCCTATGACAGGCGACTATTGCACCTGCCACTGGTCGCGAAAATGAGCCGGGGGCTGAATACGGCACAATTTGCCAGTACCCTGAGCATCCTGTCGCGCAGTGGCGTGCCATTGGTAGATGCGTTGAAAATAGCAGGTGAGGTCGTTTCAAATACCTGGCTGCGGGAAAAGATTGGCGAGGCGACTGTCAAGGTGAGTGAGGGCTCTAGCTTAAGTGTTGCACTTGAGCAAAGCGGCTACTTTCCACCGATGATGCTCTACATGATATCAAGTGGTGAAGCCAGCGGTGAGTTGGACGACATGCTGAGTCGAGTGTCGCATCACATGCAGCAGGATGTTGAGTTGTTGATGGGAGTCCTGCTTAGCCTGTTTGGTCCCCTTATGTTGATTATCATGGGGGGAGCGGTTTTTACGATTGTGATGGCAATACTGCTGCCCATAATGAACCTAAACCAACTCGTGGTCTGATGGTGCAGTTGCCAGGGTGAATAACCCGGTTGATTCACGTTAAGATGATTTACATTAAGATCGTGTTTGCTGGCGTTTATTAGGAGAAATATGAAGGTCTCAGGAATAGAAGGATTTACGCTAATCGAGATTATGGTAGTCGTTGTGATACTCGGCGTTCTCGGTGCATTGATAGTCCCGAATATTATTGGCAGACCAGATGAAGCGAGAGTGACTGCAGCTAGATCTGATATCCAGCAGGTAGGTAATGCGTTGGAACTCTATCGCCTGGACAACGGGCAGTATCCCAGTACTGACCAGGGGCTGGATGCATTGGTGGATGAACCAACGGGTTATCCGGAAGCCCGGAACTGGAATGCCGACGGTTACCTAAAGCGCCTGCCGGAAGATCCCTGGACTGAGCCTTATATGTACTTCAGCGAAGATCGAACCATCGAGGTTTATTCTTTCGGCGCCGATCGAAAGGAAGGAGGGGAAGGGGTCGATGCTGATATCAGGCTGTCTGAACTCTAACCGGATACGGTCTACTGATAAACAGATAGTTGGCCTAGTGGACCGGGTATTCCGTGGCGGATAGTTGATTTGCCGCGCCCGCTGACATTCACCGACCATAGAATGTGCCTCTCGCGGGGTTTTACCCTCATTGAAATCCTCGTTGTACTTTTTATCATTTCAATTATGACGGGCATCGCCGTTGTCAATATGCCCAGTTTTTTACAAACGGGTGACTTCGATACAGAAACAGACAGGTTAAAAGTTGTACTGGAGATGTTGAGGGAAGAGGCACTAGTCCAGGCCAATGAATATGGCTTTCGGCCGGAGCGAAACAGGTATCAGTTTTATATATACAATGATCTGCAGCAATCCTGGGAACAGTTGCAGGAAAAGCCCTTCAAAGAACATGGGTTGCCGCCTGACTTTCAGATAGAAGTTCACGTCGAAGGCCATGAATTGCAATTTGGTGAGGATGAAGCGCCGCCAATATTGATCCTTTCAAGTGGTGAGATCACACCGTTTGAACTCCAATTTGAATCACGACTGGAAGCTGATCAGCAGCGTACACTTGAATCGGATGGGTACGGTGCATTGGCCTGGCTGGGTGAAGATGCAGAGTAGCAGCAGAGGCTTCACTCTGGTTGAGGTCATGATTTCTCTCACTATATTTGCAGTTGTATCAGCTGCGCTTGTACGCAATGCCTCCTTGACCGTGCACCAGACATCGCTGGTTCAGGAGCGCACACTTGCATGGTGGGTGGCTGAAAATCACTTTAATGAAATACGCTTCGTACCGCGGGATGACGATAGTTTTCCTTCCGTAGGCACTGATCGTTTGTCTGTCAAGATGGCACGCATGGAATGGGAACTGGTTGTTGAAGTCACCCAGACTGAGAATCCCGATATGAGGCGGATTGAGATATTCGTATACAAGCCCAGTGATCCTGATGCAGCACTGGTTAATCTCAGTGGTTTCATGGGAAAGCACTGAAAATGAAACAGCAATGCGGCTTCACCCTCCTTGAAGTACTGGTTTCCATGTCAATTTTCGCGGTGATTGGCCTTGGTGCATACCAGATGCTGCGAACAATCATTGATACTCATGAAGCCACTCAAAGCAGCAACAAGGCAACCAGTTCCCTTGTTCGGGCGGTAGCAGTAATGGATCGCGACTTTTCACAAATAGTACCGCGCCCGGTACGCGATGAGTACGGAGAACCCTTGCAGCCTCTCGTCGTTGGGAGCGGGGAATTCTACATTGAGCTAACCCGCACCGGCTGGAACAATCCGGCAAAAAGGCAGCGGAGCATTTTGCAGCGGGTCGCCTACCAGCTGTCGGATGGAAAGCTTAGCCGACACTTCTGGCTGGTGCTTGACAGGGCTGAAGATTCAGAAGCAGTGGTCCAGGATTTGATCGATGGTGTTGAGAGCTTTCAAATTAGCCTGTTAAATGAGGATGGTGAAGGAACGGATGTCTGGCCGGATTTCAATTCTGAGGCAGTAATGCCCCTTGCCATGGAAATTATTATTGCAACCAAAACTCATGGAGACGTTCGCCGTGTATTTGTCCTTCCTTCAGCGGCTCTGTCCTTCCAAACAGTGAAAGGCAATGAGAATTCTGATGACTCTGGTGATGGGGGCGGTACAGAAGAAAGGGATAATGCTGAAGGGGACCGCCGTGAGAGCCAGGAGGATGACCCTGATGAATAGGCTTCCTGGCGTTCAGCGCGGTGTGGCGCTGATAACAATTCTTCTGGTGGTGGTGATTGCAACGGTACTGGCTGTAGCTATGGTCCGTGATCAGAATATGACGATTCAACGGACCAGGAATTTTTTCAACCTGAACCAGGCGAAGCAGTACGCTCTTGGTGGTGAAGAGCTCTCAAGGCAGATACTTTGGGAGGATTTTGAAAAGAGTGAAGGTGGGGACTATTTGCAGGAAGATTGGGCAAACCCCAACCTGCATTTTGAATTTGAAGAGGGTGAAGTGCAGATTCAGATCGAGGACCTGCAGGGGCGCCTGAATGTTAACAGTCTGGGTGGACAGGGTGCTGAACACCAGTTGGCAAGGGCTCGATTTGCCAACCTGTTCGCCGGGCTTGGAGTTGATCCAGCCTATATAGATCGCATTGCTGACTGGATTGATGAAGACGCCAATGTAAGGCAATTTGGAGCGGAAGACTTCGATTATCTGGCGCTAGAGTTACCTTATAGAACCAGTGGCCAGATGATTGCGGACCCTAGTGAGCTGCGTTTGTTACTTGACCTGGAGCAGGAGGTCTATGAACAACTGTTGCCAAGCCTGGCGGCATTGCCTTCCACGAGCTTGCCTTTGAACATTAACACCGCGTCAGCACTGGTGCTGCAATCAATTTCAGCCGGGCTGGGAGTAGAAACTGCAGAGCTGCTTGTCGCTCAGAGGGAAGAGCTACAGGGGTTTGAATCCGTACTTGAGTTTCTGCAGAGCCCTGAGCTGGCGGGACTGGGAATATCTGGTGATGGCCTTGGTGTACAATCCGCCTTTTTTGAGGTTCGAGTGAAGGCTAGGTTTAGAGAGCGGTTTGCTTATCTTACAAGTATCGTTCAGCGGAGCCCCATTGATGGAAGCATGAGAGTGATATATAGAAACTCCAGCAAGAAGATTATACCGGTTGTAGATGAATCAGATGACTCTTCAGAGAAAAGTAGTGATGTCTGAAAACCTGACTGTCAGATTCTGTGGGAGCCAGCTTGACTGGCTTTTGCTTGACGATGCCACCGGTATCGTACGACTGCGTGGTAGTGGTGACTTCGAGGAATTTGAGGAGTTGATCCAAGGCGTTAGCTGGATTGGAGAAACTCGTATTTTGGTCGGCGGCGAAGACGTGCTGCTCACCAGGGCGCGAATACCGAGCCGCCAGCAGCGCCAGATCGTACAGGCTATTCCGTATGCGATTGAAGAGGAGCTGGCCAGAAATGTTGATGACTGCCACTTTGCTATGGGCAAGCGTGGTGGCAATGATGAGTTGGAAATTGCTGTTATTGATCGCGCATTGATACAGTCTATTTTGGCAAGACTGAAAGAAATGGAACTTCGACCTGCTTTTATGTGTGTCGATCTGCTGATGATTCCCAACGATGAGGGCACCCATATACTCGTCGATGATAATCGCGCCCACCTTCTGACAGCTGACAACCTGGGCTTCACAACCACGATGGCTCAGTTACCGCTGGCGGTATCTCTTTTGAACGAAACTGATCGTGATAATCTGCAGGTGCACCTTCACCCAGAAATGCGTGAAGGCGCGCAGTTGTGCCTGAGTCAGATTCAGGCTTCAGAAACCAGTAGTTTTCAGGAGCATGAACTTGAATGCTACCCATTTGAGTTCATGTGTCGTCACTTTGATAAACGCCAAATCAATTTGTTGCAGGGCGAATTCAAGGTTCAGCAGGTCCGGGCTAAAAGTCGGAACAGTTGGCTTGGAGTAGCAATCCTTTCATGTGTCGTCTTTGTCGTCCATGTCTTGTTTACGACTGCTAAGGGTCTATACCTTGATGAGCAGGCATCGAACTATGAGAATGAGGCGGCAGCGCTATACAAGGAGGTATTTCCTGATGACCGCAATGTCCGCGATATTAGAAGGCGCTGGCGAGGTCACCTGGGTGGATCAAGTACCGAGAAAGCCCTGTTTCTGCCCCTGTTTGCAAAAGCTGTTGTCAAAATAAACGAATCCAAACTGGTGTTGCAGAACGTTAATTATAATGAAAGTCGTGGTGATCTGATCCTGCAGCTTTTAGCGCCACGCAGTGAGCGCCTGGTTTCGTTCGTGGAAAGCCTCACCCAGGACGGTTTGCAAGCTGAAATAGGGACCATCTCGCAGGATGAGAATTCGGTTCGAGGCAGCGTCAAAATCAAGTCTTCGGGTGATAGATGATGCCATCGATAATGCGCAAAATGGCAGGACGCTATCATCAGCTCGAAAAGCGGGAACGATCTGCGTTGAAGCTCCTCATCGCGGTTTTTACATGCCTGTTTCTCTACTTCGCAATATGGAATCCTGCAGGTCAGTACCATGAAGCAAGTGAAGCAGAACTGGAGCGCCAGCTAAGCCTGCTTCAATATATGCGGGCAAGTGAGAAAGAGGCGCGTGCATCAAGCAAGGGGACAAAGCAGGTACCCACGGGTCAATCCCTGCTAACGGCTGTGTCGAGGGCTGCGCAGCAGGCAGGAATTAAACCCAACCGCCTCCAGCCAGAGGGGTCAGGCGCGGTTAGCGTCTGGTTTGATACTGTTGCCTTTGATGATTTGATGCGCATGTTGAGCAAAATGCAGTCGCAGAGGGGCATTGTCGTGCAGCAAATCTCCATAGACAGGGAAGAACAGCCCGGAATGGTGAGAGCGAGAATTGTGCTGCGTTCCTGAATGCTGCGCCGGTTGTTACAGATGAGAATGCTCAAGAGGCAGGCGATACTATCTAAACCTTTTTGAGCCCCATGCATCTAAACTTTAGAGAATTACCTGGACACACTATGAATAAGTCACGAGTCATATCGCCAGTGTTGCTGACTTGTGCCGCTGCGCTTGCATCAGTCGCCCTATCCGCAGGGGATGAGGTTGACAAAACGCTTGCTGCATCCGGCAATGGTCTGGTGAAAATTGATAATACCAGGGGCAAGGTGGAGATAATTGGCTGGGACAAGGATGAAATTCACATTACTGGCGAGTTGGATGACCTTGCGGAAGAGTTAATCTTTGAAGTGAAAGGTGATCGGGCGCTGATTAAAGTCAAATTGTCACAACGAAATATCAACTGGGGCGATGGCTCAGATCTTGAAATTCACCTGCCAAGGGGTTCCAGGGTGGATTTCGATGGTGTTTCAACTGATACAAGGGTTGTGAGTGTTCTCGGCGGGCTTCGTGCCCGTTCCATAAGTGGCTTTATCAGGGCTGGCGAAATAGAAAACCAGGTGCAAATCAATACCGTCAGCGGGGATATTGATGTAACTGATGCTTCCGGGAAGGTGCGTATAGCGACCGTGAGTGGTGATGTTCACCTGGAAATGACTAGTTCCGATGCGGTATTTGATACGGTTTCTGGCGATATAGAAGCAGAATTTTCAGAATTCAGCAGCCTGCGCTCCACAGCCGTCAGTGGTGATGTTGAGGTTCGTGGTAAACTGACAGCAGATGGAACAGTTGAAATGTCGAGCGTCAGTGGTGATATCACTTTCGAAGTATTATCACCTGTTAGTGGTCATTTGAGTATCCATACGGGGGTAGGCGGAGATATCACAAACAACCTGTCAGATCATGAACCTAACGATAGGTTTCCATTTAGCAAGGAACTCGAAGCATCACTGGGTGACGGCAGCGCAAATATTCGCCTGCATACCGTTTCTGGTGATATTCGAATCGATGACTGAAGTTGCTAAACTAGCGACTATTCACACCACAGGCGATGATCATGCAAACCAGCGACTGGTTGCAGACGCTATTTGAAGAGCTTAAGCGCCGGCGGGTGATCCGCGTTGCCACCCTGTACGTGATAGCTTTCTGGCCAATTATCCAGATTGTCGACATTTTGTCCCCAACCCTGAATCTTCCTGACTCAATCATACGCTATCTGGTTTTTGCATTTATTGGCGGGTTTCCCGTCATGCTGATTCTTGCATGGATATTTGATGTCGATAGGGGTGGTATCCACATAACGCCGAAAGAGGCCAGGACAGGTGAAGAGTCTAGATTGATAGGGGGAAGTAATGAGCTGCTGATTGTCGGCGTACTACTCCTGCTTGTCGTAGGGTTGTTCATCGTGCAGAGCCGGATGGATGAAGAAAGTATCGAGGTTGTCGCGGCACCGGAAAACAATATTCATTCAATCGGTGTGCTCCCATTTGACAGTTTTAGTGAAGTTGAGCAGGACCAGATGTTTGCGGATGGTCTAACGGAAGAGTTGCTAACGGTACTGTCACGGGTCAAGGAACTGCGGGTCGCGGCAAGGACATCATCGTTCGCTTATCGCGGTGTCAGCAAGAATGTAGTGGAAATAGGCAAGGAGCTCGATGTTGCATTTACCCTTGAGGGCAGTGTCCGCCGAAACGATATTAATGACACTATCAGGGTGACAGCGCAGCTGATAGAAACCGTGAAGGGCAGTCATCTCTGGTCGAAGACCTATGACCGTGAGTATACCGATATCTTTCAGATCCAGGACGATATAGCCGCCTCCGTTGTCGGCGAGCTTGAAATTACACTGCTTGGCAAGGACCTGCAAAAAATCCAGTCACGAAGTTCCGCCAGCCCGGAAGCAATGGTTGCAAATAGTATGGGGCAAGCAGAGCTTGCGCGCAGAACTGAAGTTTCTTTACAGGACGGTGCACGTTTCTTCAAAAAGGCGATAAGCATTGATCCGAATTATGCAGAGGCCTACGCTGGCCTCGCTGAAACCTACGCGTTGCAGGCAAGTTATGAGTATGAGTCAGCAGAAGAATACATTCCCTATGCCCAGGAGGCTGTTGACAAGGCGCTTGCCATTGATCCTGACTCAGGTATGGGACACGCTGTACAGGGACTTATTTACATTCAACGCCATATGAAACAGCAAGCAGCAGAGGCGCTGGAAAGAGCGATGGAACTGAGCCCCAGTAACGCAATGGCCACCATGTGGTATGCCCAGTTAAAGGAAGACCCTGGTGAGAAACTCACCTGGCATGAAAAAGCATTTAAACTGGACCCAAGGTCTCCCGTGGCTGGGTTCAATGTAGCCAGTATCCCGTTGGACCAGGGGCGTGAGCAACAAGCAATGGAGGTGTTTGCAAAAATAGTAGAGGCAGACCCTTACTACCCAAGTGCCTATGAGTTAGCAGCAAGAATCAACGAGCAGCGCGGCAGGCTGGATGAGGCACTAAACCAGTATAAAAGAGCCTATGATCTGCAACCAAATCTTGGACGTTCAGCATCAATTGCTGAACTGTATGTCGACCTTGGCGATTTTGAGTCATCCCAGGCATGGATAGAAAAGGCAAGTCAGAAACTACCGAAAGAAAAGACCGGGTAATTGCAGATGTAAGTGCGAAGCTCACCAAGATCCAGGCTTCCGGGAAAGTTGATCCAGAAATCTGGTACCAGCAAGCGCTGCTCTCCAGCATTGAAGACAATGGGCAGATGGCGCTTATTCACCTGCAACGGGCAATAGATGAGGGCTGGCGCCAGCACTGGCGACCAGGTTTCGAGCCTATCTTCAAGGACCTGATCACTGAAAAGAACTTCCAGTCCATGATGGCTGGTCTGGAGACACGCATGGATATCATGCGCGAACAATTGGTGCTTGCAGCTTCCTTTGACAGCGACTGGTCTGGTTAAGGCGAGCGGAAACTGAGTGCTTCGTAACCAAGTCTTGAAATCGCTAGCCGTCCTCACCGCTGGACTGATTGTTCTCGTCTCTACGTCAGCTATTGCCGGATTGACTTATCGAACAGTTAGGCAATCCAGCATACTGGCCGCGCCTAAAAAACATTGTCTATTTCGAGGATTCGTCACATTTATTGAATGCTTCAGACCCGGACCGGTTCCAGAATCTGTTGATCAATCAGGCGCTTGATCAAACTTTATACCGCTGATCATCATATCGACAGACAATCTGTATACTGACAACCAGTTAAAGCAAGACAACTCACCGGCAGTTTTGCTGTGGTCAACAATAGGGAAGTACATCATAACAATGAAGGGCAAGGTAGTAATGATTACAGGTGCTGCGCGTGGTATCGGCGTAGGTATAGCACGCTGCTTCCTTGACGCGGGAGCCAGCGTCGCGATCACGGACCTGGATGAAGAACTAATTCCCGTTACGGCTGCAGAGCTTGGTGAAAATGCAATGGGGCTCGTTGCGGATGCGGCAAGCCAGGTATCAATGGTTAAAGCCACCGCACAAGTTATTGATAGATTCTCTAGGCTCGATGTCCTGGTTAATAACGCGGGCGTTGGGGGGCCTAAGATTACACCTGCTGAGAACTCAGCGTCAGATTCCGCTGCCCTGGGGATGAGTGATGAAATGTGGGATCAACAACTCATGTTCAATCTCAGAACCGCTTTTTCTTCTTCGCGTGCCGTGATACCAAGTCTGCCTGATGGAGGCAGTATCATCAATATCGCTTCCATAGCGGCCCTCGGTCCATCGACGGCCATGCCAGGATATGGCGCGGCGAAGGCGGGCGTGGTGCACCTCACTAAAACTCTGGCAATTGAACTTGCACCGCGGCGAATCCGCGTTAACTGTATTTGCCCTGGCGTCCTATGGACTCGAGCCTGGGAATTCTTAACGTTGCAGATGCAGGCGACCCAACCTGAACTCGCTAATATGACACAAAGGCAGATATTTGAATCGGTTGTAGAGGGAATGACACCACTGGGAGGCGAACAAACCCCTGAAGACATTGGTGATCTATCTGTGTTCTACGCATCGGACAAGGCGAGAATGATCACGGGTCAGGTCGTAGCGGTTGATGGCGGGATATCCGTACAGTAGGAGTTTAAGGCCGGCTGATTTTATAGAGCATTCGGCTGGCTTCGCCGGTGACATAAATTGTCCCGTCCGCATCAAGACCTACGCCATTAAAAAACATGGAAGGAGGCTGATCATTGGTCGCGGCTTCGCTGCCCGCTGGGATGTTCGCCAGCAGCTGTCTTTCTCCCTGTTCACTGATGGCGACAATGTTGCCTTTAGCGGCCTCCATCACAATAAACCCGTCATCGCTGGCGGCTACACCCTCGGGTGCGTCCAGGCCTTCAACGACGACTTCAGGTTGAGCCAGGAGTTCATGATTAGAGCCAATCCTGTAGATGCGACCAAGTTCGCGATCCGTCACGTAAAGCGAACCACCATGTACACTCATCCCGGTGGGTGCTTCCATACTAAACAGTTCAGTAACACCTGATTCTCCGAGTGAAACAACACGTTGGTTGCCATGTTCTGTGGCGATGAGTTTGCCGGAGTAGCGAACAGCAGCGGTGGGTGCCGCGAGACCGGAATAGCGTTCAATGACCTTCTCGGCCTTTGGATCCCATACCCTGACATCATTGTCGAACCATGAGACCAGGATCAGGTTGCTGCCATCCGCCGCGAGATTAATGGCGCCCCCCATTTCACCGACACTAAAGACGTTTCTCTGTATTAACTCCAGCTCTCCGGATGTCTTGTTAAAGAAATGAATTGAATTTGAGTCGGCAACCACGATCTGATTCTCCCACAGGGTAATTCCAGCCGGGTGAGCCATTCCGGAAGGGAGCAGGTCTGTGGATGACCCGTCTTTCTCAACTCGCTTGACGAAACCATCGACGAAGCTTGAAACGAATAAATTATCATTTTCATCGAAGGTAAAATTGTCGAGGCCGGGGGTCAGAGTAGCTATCACCGACCTCTCATCGGCACCGAGTTTGAATATTTCGCCTGTGCCGGTATCCATTACGTGAAGTTCATTCTTGCTATTGAATTTTACGGCAGCTGGTGTTTTGAATCCGGTCGCTTCAACCCGCATGCTGTTGTCATCGACGTTAAAACTGACAATTTCCCCGGTGAACCATCTTGGTCCGTAAAGCCGCTCATCGGGTCCCCAGTCCATACCGTTCAAGCCACAACCAGGTCCAAGCTGATCTGATATCAACCGGGCGGGCTGCGTACCCTTCGGGTCAAGTTCATAAAGGTTGACGCCGAAAAAACATTGAGACACGAACAGTCGGCCATCATCGGAAAAGGTTATAGGATTAACACCAGGAGCCAATTGTGCGGCGACTAGTCGTTCGCCGCCAGCGGTGAAGCCTGCTACTTCACCGGTAAGAATCGAGGTCCAGTAGAAGTCGCCATCTGAATTGAACGCAAGGTCGTCTGGTCCAACCACCCCTTCTGCAGCCCCTAATTGTCTAATGATTTCACCAGTCTCCGGGTTTATCACGGTGATATTTGACCCCATAACAGAAGCGACATAGAGAAGGTTGTCTGGTGAGAAATGGATGCCGTTGGCACCGGCAATAGCGGCACCGCGCGCCATGATGGTCAGTTCGGGCGCTTTAGACTCCAATTCCTCTGCCTCAGGCTCCGGGGGCTTGCTCTCTTGGTTGCACGCGGCAATAAGCACAAGGAATACAAAAACAGTAGCAGTGCGAACAGTCATAGTGATACCTCAAGGTTAGGGTGCTGACTCAGGTATCTTAGCTTCGCACATTAGGCGAGAGCTTGTGAAGTGAGTTGTTGAGCGAGAGATTATTCGGGGGGGACGTTAAAATGATAGCCCTCATCAACGGCTGAACGCTGCCGGTTCCGATGAGCTATCAATGATGCAGGAGAAGTGACATATGACGGATAAATGGTTTCAGGATTACAAGGGACTTTTGATTGAAAGGAGAGAGCAGGGTGTTCTGCTAATAACAATAAATCGGCCGGAGGTGCTCAATGCCACTGATGCACAACTACACAATGAATTGTCGCGGGTCTGGCTCGATGTTGATGCAGATACCCAGACCAGGGTAGTCGTGGTGACCGGAGCAGGCAAAGCTTTTTCAGCCGGAGGTGACCTTGAATGGATCAGCAGCATGACGCAGAACTATGCGGGTATGAAACAGGCGTTTAAGGAAGCGGGAGACCTTGTTTACGGAATGACCCAATGCTCAAAGATCATCATCTCCGCTATCAATGGCGTCGCTGTGGGTGCGGGCCTGGCGGTTGCCCTGATGGCGGACATCAGCATCATGGCAGAAGAAGCACGCATTACAGACGGCCACGTGCGCCTGGGTGTTGCAGCGGGTGACCATGCAAACATTATCTGGCCACTGTTATGTGGGCTGGCAAAGGCAAAATATTATCTGTTAACGGCTGAATTCATTGATGGTAAGACCGCGGATCAGATAGGGCTGGTGAGCAAGTCTGTGCCACTGGAAGAGCTGATGGACGAAGCCATGCGTGTGGCTCTGAAAATCAGCCAGGGACCAGTGGATGCGACCCAGTGGACTAAGCGGGCATTAAATTTGTGGATAAACCAGGCCGCGCCAGCCTTTGACGCAAGCCTTGCCTTTGAAATGTTGAATTTCATGGGACCCGATGCAACAGAGGGTGTTAGTGCGCTGATGGAGCGGCGGGATCCTGACTTTGGAGCCTAGAGAAACTTCATGGGTCAGAATCAGTTCCGTTCTTTGTGGGGACAGTGCTGTCGCTCTTTATACCCCTGCGTCTCAATACAGAGTTCAAAAAAATGTACTGCCCGCCGGTGGCGGGAGTCATGTGTTTTTGATAGCTTCAATGTTTGCCTAATTCGATAAAGTGAGACCAGCATGGATATTGACGACTTTCGCACTGAGACAAGGGACTGGCTGGAAAAAAATTGCCCGCCCGGCGCAAGAGGTCCCGGGGAAATATCAAACGGCAGCACCAAGATCGCAATCAGGGATGCTGATACCAGGATATGGCTGCAGCGCATGGTTGAAAAGGGCTGGACTGTCCCCAACTGGCCAAAGGAATACGGTGGCGGTAGGCTCAGTACGGCTGAATATGTCGTTTTACTGGAAGAGATGGCTGCCATCCAGGCGCGCCCGGCACTATCGAGTTTTGGAACCAGCATGATTGGCCCCACTCTGTTGGAGTTCGGAACGGATGAACAAAAGCAGAGACATCTGCCCAGAATAGCCAGAGCCGAAGTTGAATGGTGTCAGGGCTATAGTGAACCAGGCTCCGGATCTGATCTGGCGAGCCTGCAAACCCGCGCGGTACTTGATGGTGATCACTATGTTATCAATGGTTCCAAAATATGGACATCTGGAGCCCAACATGCTGACTGGATGTTTATACTCGTCAGGACCAACAAGGATGTACCAAAACATGAGGGTATCAGTTTTATGCTGCTTCCCATGGACCAGGCAGGTGTGAGGGTAAAGCCGATTGCCCTGTTGAGCGGGGTTTCAACCTTTAACGAGACGTTCTTCGACAATGCCCTTGCTGCACGGGACGACCTGGTTGGAGAGTTGAACAAGGGGTGGACCGTGGGCAAAAGGTTGCTACAACATGAACGATCCGGTATGGAGGCACTGGTTACCGGTAGCACTACCGGTGATGACTCCGAAATTCAGGATGTCGCGCGTGAGTTTATTGGAACCGTCGACGACAAACTTGCCGACCCCATTGTCAGAGACGAAATTACCAGCTACCAGATGAATATTGCAGCCCTGCATCTCACCCAGCGCCGGGTGGTTGAAGAATCCCAAGATGGTGCGACACCGGGACCAGCGACCTCTATATTCAAGGTTGTGAACAGTGAACTGGTACAGGATTATCACGACCTCAAAACCAGGCTGCGTGGTTCCTTGGGGTTCGGCGTGGATGAAGATGAATTCTCTGAAGATGAACGGGAAATGGTACACGAGTTTTTCTTTTCCCGTGCCGGCTCAATCTATAGCGGCAGCAACGAAATTCAGCGAAACATTATTGCCAAGCGTGTACTGGGTTTACCGGATTAGGGGCACCCACTGTGGCTGAGCAAGGGCAACGCGGGAGACGAAGTTTCTGGACCTGGGGCTGGCAAGAGGATGAACCAACACCCGCGCAGCGCCTTGAAGTTGCTGACCTGTTATCACACAGTTACGGTGTTAAAATTTCTGTACCAGAGATACCGCGTATTGAAAATATTGAACTGCGCGATCCTCGAATTACGGTACCGGATACCTTATCAAGTGTTGTCACGACAGACAAAACCGAGCGTGTAACTCACACCTATGGCGGGCACTTTCTCGAACTAAATCGAGCACTAAGGGGCGACTTTGAGCACCCGCCTGATGCCGTTGCTTACCCTGATACTGAAGATCAGCTTGAATCGGTGCTCGACTGGTGTGATGGCAATGGCTATGCCGCTATTCCCTATGGTGGTGGAACGACAGTTGTTGATGGTGTGAGCGTACCGGACTCCGCTTCGGGCGCGGTGACTATCGACATGGAGCGCCTTGGCAAGGTGCTGGAAATTGATGAAACTTCCCGGGCCGCTCGGATCCAGGCAGGAATATTTGGCCCGGACCTTGAGAATGCGCTTCGCCCCAAAGGTTATACGCTTCGTCATTTCCCTCAGAGTTTCCCCTGGTCCACCCTTGGTGGGTGGATCGCTACGCGTTCAGGTGGTCACTACGCAACCAACCACACCCATATCGATGATTTTGTGGAATCAATTCGAATGGTTACCCCACAGGGATGGTGGGAATCGAGACGCCTGCCCGGCAGTGGTGCAGGCCCGAGCCCTGACAGGATGGTCATCGGTTCTGAAGGTACCCTTGGAATTATTACCGAGGCATGGATGCGTATTCAGAAACGACCGGTTTTTAGGGCAAATGCCGGCATTGCCTTCCCTTCCTGGGAACAGGCTTACACTGCTATACGCCACCTGGTGCAGGCAAAGCTCTGGCCAGCGAATCTCAGGTTACTAGATCCGGAGGAGGCAGGTCGTGCCGCCGGCCTGGATGGCAAGCATGCACTTCTGATTATTGGCTTCGAATCATCGGACATCCCGCAGGGCGACCTCATTAGATTTGCCGTGGAAATAGCCCGTGATAACGGTGGCCTCATAGAGGACGAACAGATCCAGATTTCAGGCGGTTCCAATGAGACCACCGGTAGGGACGGAGCAGTTGGTAATTGGCGCAGTTCATTCATTGGTGTTAACGCCGGGCTTACTAACGGCCTTGGCCTGATTACGGACACCTTCGAAACATCTGTCACCTGGGATAAATGGCCGGCGTTTGATGCCGAGGTTCGCGATAGAGTGGGCAGGGTATTGAATGAAACCTTTGGCAAAGCCCATACCCTGTCTTGTCGGTTCACCCATGTTTACACCGATGGACCCGCTCCTTACTATACCTTCAGTGGCATGGGTACGCTTGGGGGTGAGGCGGAGCAATGGCAAGCGATTAAGGATGTTGCGAGCGAAGTCCTGCTAACGGCCGGCGGCACAATTACCCACCATCACTCCGTCGGTAGAATGCATGCTGAGCACTGGGCCAGGCAAACACCCGATTTACACGAAAAGGCTCTCAGGGCCGCAAAGAAAACCTTCGATCCGAATTCGATTCTGAACCCCGGCGTATTGTTCGATCCCTAGCCTGGATCCAGTTTTTCCAGCTTGTTGAATCGGATCATCTCTTTCAACTCGTTGATATATTTCTCACGCCTGGTGGAGTAATTAGTAAGCCCATCTGCAAGTTTACTGCCGGTGAGGGCTTCTCCATTTTCGCGCAGTGAGCTTCTGATTTGGCGCAGGTCTTTATAGGCGGCATGGGTGTTCAGGTTAAAGGCATATCGCTCAACAGACTGCCGGGGGGAATCAAATTTTGCTACCTCGTGGTTTGAGCCTGGGTCGCGCATGAGTGGTACCAGTCCGCATCCAGGGCTAAAACACCAGTGACCAAAAAAACTATTCCCCTCTGTCGAGAATCTTGACATCCCCCATGCACTCTCATTTGCCCCCTGGGCCAGCGCCAGGGATGGTGGAATGATATCAACCCGATTCATGAGAAGAGACCAATTGCCCTGGTTAGAGACATCGAACCTATCTATGCCGAATTCAAGTGCGATATCCTCTGTCCACTCAACGTCTCTTCTGCTTCTTCCGTCATTTGCCATTACCTGAAGTAGCCTCTCCCTTTTTTCGCGTATCCGGGTATTTTCCGCTTCGATGATCGGCAGGAAATAGTTAAAGAATGCCTGCTTACGCTGAGGCCCAGCAGGGAATTGGGCGAAATCGACGGATTTGACATCAACCCGCAACCGGTTGAACAGTACCGTCGCGAGGGCGGAAAATATCAGTATGGCAAAGCCACATGCAATGAGTTTTGTTCTAGTTGTCACTGCCGGCTTATTTCAATAGCCCAATCCTTTCCAGATTTAATACTGAACTCGTGGGAAAAGTTCCCCTGGTTGATAGCAAGGCTTAGATCCCCGCTAGAATTTACGAACAGCAGGTTATCACCAACAGGCACATCGCCAAAAGATTTCACATAGGATGTATTCCCGTGCCACGCAACCGCGTCCTTGTTTTTGATTGTGATTTTGAAGGTTTCACCATAGACGGGATTGATATCATCAAAAAGATGTCGATCAATGCTGAAGGAAATATTGCCAAGTCGACCTGTTCCGCCGATAACGAATCCGCGGAGGATGCTGTTTTCCAGTTTAGCACCCAGTGTGTCCAGCATGATCACCTTCGGCTCCAGTAGCGGGCCAACCTGGTCAAAGGAAATAGCGTCAGCTGCAAGCCGGGCGCCCGTATAGGAATAAACGTCCCGGCCATGGAAGGTGTGGGACCAGTCAGTCTCAGGACGCCGGTTTACGGACTCATCGATTTCTCTAACCGCACTGATACCGTACTGAGATGCAGGATCAGAAAGCGATCCATTATCAGGGCTGACAAAAAATAACCCATTCCTGGTTTCCAGAACAACTGACTTCCGGTCGGTACCTACACCGGGATCTACAACGGAAACAAACACCGTACCTGCTGGCCAGGTCTGCGCATTGTAAGCAAGGTTTTTGCTGGCAGACCGGATGTCGTACAAAGGAATCAGGGGCCTCACGTTGAAGATATCCAGGTCCTTGCTTACGCTGTAGGCAACGCCCACCATTACCTCGCCGGCAAAGTCGGCCTGGATAACCAGTGCATTCCTGTCAGGGTGCGGTTCAACTTCAGGTGAACAGCCGAACAGGGAAATGGTGAACATGCAGGTTGCAATAGCAGGAGTGAGAAAACGCGACATTGATAAAAGATTCATATTGATTAGTGTTACCTTCAATAGTACCAAACCTGGTGTTATGAGGTGTAGATCAAACATTGGCGGGCCTTGCTCATATACTATTACCGGAATACAACTTAGGGCCTGAGAACATGGCTGGTAATGCTACCTCTGCTGAACTGACAATAGGCGGGATACTTCTCAGATCGCCGAGGCTGGGTAAACAGGAGTGGAATAAATTGTCCTGGTTCACTCGCTGGCTGGTGATGGTTCGCTCAGTCGTCCTGCCGCTGACAATTATGGCCTGTGCAATTGGTATCCTGTCTGCACAACTCGATGGCGTCTTCTATTTGGACCGGGCTATTACCCTGATGATTGGTTTAACGTTCGCGCATGGGACAAATAACCTGCTGAATGACTGGGTAGACCATCGTAAGGGAATCGATCATGGCAACTACTTCAGGCGCCGTTATGGTGTTCATGTCCTGGAAGATGACCTGGTTTCCGGTCAGGTCTTCCTGGTCGTGCTCTGTGTAACCGGGTGTATTCCACTTCTCTGCGCGCTATATCTCTTTTCCCAGATCGGGGCTGTTGTTGTTTACCTGACGATGGTCGGCGCCTTCTTCGTCGTTTTCTATACCTGGCCGCTCAAGCACTTTGCCCTGGGTGAAATATCGGTGCTACTGGTCTGGGGGCCGCTGATGGTAGCAGGTAGTTATTTTGTCATGACTGGAAATCTGAGCTCGAATATTTTGATGTTTTCGCTTGTCTACGGCATTGGCCCGACGCTCGTCATAATGGGGAAGCATATTGATAAGTATAATGATGATATGGACAGGAAGGTGTGGTCGTTACCCCTTGTAATGGGTCGCCGCGCTGCCCGTTTCACTTGCCTGGGCCTGGTTGCCGTTCAGTGGTGCCTGCTGGCCGCTATGATCTTGACCCAATCCATGTATTGGCTGCTTCTGTTTGCCGGGTCAGTTCCGTCACTACTGGGATTTTGTCAGCGATTTAGCTGCCCGGCACCATTGCTCAAGCCTGATCAATATCCGGAGGACATATGGCCACTTTGGTATTCTGCCGCTGCATTCCGGTATGCTCGTGATTCCGGTTTCTTGTTTCTGGTCGCTATTGTCCTGGCATTAGCCCTGGAGGTGGGTGGCTAGATAGTCATTCATGCGATCTGATTCAGCATCCTTCTCTTTTAAGTGCCGCAGAATGTCTGGTGGACGATTTGATCTGATGATGGCGGCCTGGCCATTGCCTCATCTCCGCTCATCTCATCGAATGGCGATGAGAGTCTGTCATTCAGTCGGTGGAATAACCCGAAATCGCCGTTGTAAGCATCTTTGATGGCCTGTTCTATGAGGTGGTTGCGTGGAATCAGTGACGGGTTGGTCCGGTGCATGCGGGCATGACGCTCTGCTGAGGAAATTTCCTCAGCAAAACACCGAGCCCTCCAACGGTCAAGCCAGGGTGCAAAGCCTTCCGGGAACTCAAAAAGTGGACTTACGCTACTTTCCATATTTTCGTCAGCCAGTTCGCTGATTCGACGAAAAGCAAGCGTAAAGTCACATTGATTTTTTGTGAGCAGACTCAGAAAGTCTTTTGCAAGTGCTTCGTCCTCAGTACTTGCAGTCGTGAGCCCGAGTTTGCTTCTTAGACCAGCCATATATTCATCAAGGAAGCATTCCGGGAATTTATCGAGTGCGCCTTTAGCAAGCTCAGTCGCGATATCTCGACTATCATTTAACAGGGGAATCAATGCCTGGCCAAGACATGCTAGATTCCAGTGGGCAATTCCAGGCTGATTACGGTATGCGTAGCGGCCATTTTGATCGATGGAACTGAATACCATCGCGGGATCATAAGTATCCATGAAAGCACAAGGTCCATAATCTATTGTCTCTCCCGACAGGAGCACGTTATCTGTGTTCATGACGCCATGAATGAAACCCACCATCTGCCACTTTGCGACAAGGCTGGCCTGTTTTTGTATGATCGACTCGAACACCGTCAGCACCGGGTTCGGGCTCTCTGCAACTTCGGGATAGTGCCGTGCAATGATGTGTTCAATCAATATCCTAAGTCCTTCGATATCGTTTTGAGCGGCAAAAAATTGCAGGGTGCCAATGCGGACATGACTTTTCGCAACCCTGGTAAGGACACCACCGGGTAAGCTTTCCTCCCTGTAAACATCTTCTCCCGTGGTCACCGCGGCCAGAGCCCTGGTGGTTGGAATACCGAGTGCAGCCATAGCCTCACTGACAATATATTCCCGCAAAACGGGACCGAGTGGTGACCGGCCGTCTCCCATTCTAGAGTAGGGTGTCTGGCCCGCTCCCTTTAGCTGTATGTCATAACGGCCACCATCACTGCCAATGATTTCTCCGAGCAGGACCGCCCGACCATCGCCAAGCTGTGGATTCCAGTTGCCAAACTGATGGCCTGCATAAACGGTAGCAATAGGGTCGGCACCTTCAGGCACATGGTTACCACTGATAACCATGACTCCTTCACCAGATTCGAGCCATACCGGGTCGATACCAAGCCGTTGTGCCAATTGATTGTTTGCCTTGATGAGAGCAGGTTTTTTAACTGGCGTTGGCGGTTGTCTGGTGAAAAATCGGTCAGGCATCCCGGCAAAGGAATTATCAAAGTGAAGCTGCATTGTAGGAACCTCAGGGAAAGTTCTTCTATTTTATCTCTCACAGGTTGCTGAAAAAGTACTTTACCTGCACTTTTTCAGGGTCGCGGTCCTTAAGCCCGCTCGCGACAAATCAACAACTTACGTTGTTGATTTGCGGCCGATACATCCATATATCGGTCTAACAGTCTGCTTTTCAGCAGTCTATTAGAACATAGCTAACGAAAATCCCTCGATTTCAGCGAAAAATGTTCCAGGTACTGACTCAGGTCTTCAACATGTCCCGCTATGACATGTATAACGGAATCCTTGCGCTCTATTACTCCCTTTATTTGAAGCAGCCGGCCCTGTACAACCGCTGCACGATAATTTTCAAGAATGCGGGTCCAGATCACCACATTGACATTGTTGGTTTCATCTTCCAGTGTCAGGAACAATACACCGGAAGCAGAGGAGGGGCGCTGTCTGCCGGTGACAATTCCACAGACCTGAACAAAACGGCCATGATTAATATCCTCCAGTTCTCTTGCTGTTCTACAGCGGCTAAAAGGTTCCCCCATGTCCCTTAACATGGCCATCGGATGTCGACCGAGTGTCAGGCCAAGGCTGGTATAGTCAGCCCGCAAGTCATCTGTTTCCAGTGGGGCAGGCAGCAGCACCTTGCCGTATTGGCTTTTTTCTTCTGCTACCTGGCTTAAGAGGGGTGTTTCCGGAAGTATGCCTTTTGCATCCCAGTGTGTCTGGTAGCGGTGACCGGACAGGTTCTTGAAGGCACCACCTTCAGTCAGCCGTGACAGGTCTCCCCGGTCCAGTCGTGCCCTTCTTGCAATGTCATCCATATTTAGAATTGGTGACTGGTTTCGAGCACAAATAACACGTGTCGCGGCATCTTCCCTGAGTCCCTTGATACGCTGAAACCCGAGGCGAACAGCGGGTTGCGGTATATGGGTTGGGAGATGCCTGTCAGAGGCAGGCGCTGGTTGTTCAAGAATTGATTCCCATTGGCTGTGTTCAATGTCGATGGGCCTGATTTCAACATCATGCCTTCTTGCATCCTGGACCAGCTGTGAGGGGGAGTAAAATCCCATGGGTTGGCTGTTTAGCAGGCCGCAATAGAATGCGGCAGGTTCGTGACATTTGAGCCAGGCGGAAACATAAACCAGCAGTGCAAAACTGGCGGCATGGGACTCAGGAAAGCCGTAATCACCGAAACCTTTTATCTGCTCAAAAATACGTTCAGCAAACTCCCGGTCATGCCCGCGCTCCAGCATGCCGTTGACCAGTTTCTGCTGGAAATTATCCAGGCCACCCTTACGTTTCCAGGCCGCCATGGCGCGCCGGAGTTGGTCTGCTTCTCCGGGTGTAAAACCGGCAGCAACGACTGCAAGTTTAATAACCTGCTCCTGGAAAATAGGGACGCCCAGCGTGCGCTCCAGGACAGACCTGACTGCCTCGTTCGCATAGGTGACTTCCTCCTCGCCATTCCTGCGTTTGAGATAGGGGTGGACCATCTTTCCCTGAATGGGACCGGGTCGTACGATAGCAACCTCAATAACCAGGTCATAAAAATTTGCTGGCTTTAGCCTGGGTAACATGGATATCTGGGCGCGGGACTCAACCTGGAATACACCAATGCTGTCACCTCGCTGCAACATCTGGTAGGTCAGGGGATCTTCAACAGGAATTGATGCGAGTGACAATTGCGTTCCCCGATAGGCATTGATCATGTGCAGGCTTTTTCTAATCGAGGTCAGCATGCCAAGCGCCAGTACATCAATTTTGAGCAACCCAAGGGATTCAAGGTCATCCTTGTCCCACTGGATAATTGTTCGCTCATCCATCGCGGCATTTTCCACAGGGACAAGGTGGGAAAGCGGGCCGCTGGAGATGATAAAGCCGCCAACATGTTGTGAAAGGTGTCGTGGGAACCCTAATATCTGATCAATCAGTTCAATAAACTGACCGATGACAGGGCTACGGGGATTAACACCTGCTTCTTCAAACCTTGTCAGTAATATTTCTCTCTTATCCCACCAGGACAGGGATTTAGCGAGATGATCAGTGAGCTGAAGATCCAGTCCAAGGGCCTTGCCTACATCCCTGATTGCGCTCTTTGGCCGGTAAGTTACTACGGTAGCTGCAATGGCAGCCCTGTGTCTGCCATACTTTTTGTAGATGTACTGGATGACTTCTTCACGACGTTCATGCTCAAAGTCCACATCAATATCCGGTGGTTCATCCCGTTCTTTTGATATAAACCGCTCGAACAGGAGGTTGATTTTGGTCGGATCAACTTCAGTAATCGCAAGGCAATAACAAACCGCACTGTTGGCAGCGGACCCCCGCCCCTGGCATAGTATTTTCTGACTTCTGGCAAAATGTACGATGTCGAAAACCGTGAGGAAATAGTACTCATACTGCAACTCTTCGATCAGTTTCAGCTCTTTCTCGATCAGGTTTCTTATTTCGGGTTGTTCTCCGTGAGGCCAGCGCACGCGTACGCCTTCTTCCACCAGTTGCCGCAAATAAGCTGAAGGGCTGAGGTGTGGTGGTACCAGCTCTTCCGGATATTCGTAGCGAAGCTCATCCAGGGAAAAGTCACAGAGATTTGCCAGTTGTAGTGTGTTGGCAAGAAGCTCCGTCGGGTAGAGAGCTTTGACTACCTGTACAGGGCGCAGGTATTTTTCCCGGTTGGCAAACAGTAAACGCCCTGCAAGTTGGATTGACTGACGCATACGTATAGCGGAGACAATGTCCAGCAATGCTTTCCTGTCAGGGTGATGCATATGCACATCACCAGCAGCTACAAGGGGCAATTTCAATTGACCAGATAAGTTAAGCGCATGCTCATAGCATTCAATTTCATTTCCATCAGGAAAAATCTCCAGGCCAAGCCAGAGCCTGCCTGGAAAGAGATGCTGCAATTGCTTTCCGAAATCTAAGTGATGGGGCTCTTTTCTATTGGGGATCCATATCACCAGGCACTGATCCATGGCAAATTCCAGGTCACTGATTGAAAGCTGGTATTCACCTTTGTCTGCCCTGCGTCTGCCAATCGTAATCAGGTTGCAAATCTGTCCATAGGCGATACGGTTTTTGGCCAGCAATACCAGGTGGATATCCTCATCCAGGTGAAACTCACTGCCAACAACCAGTTTGAGGTTGCACTCTCTGGCGGCGACATGTGCCTTGACCACGCCAGCCATTGAACATTCATCAGTAATGGCAAGGGCGTCATACCCGAGTCTTGATGCCTGAGTAACCAGTTCCTCCGGGTGAGATGCACCGCGCAGGAACGAATAGTTGCTGATGCAATGCAGTTCAGCATAGCCCTCACCCTGGGTCGTGTGCCCATCATCCTGAGCAATAGCCGAAGGGTCGCGCTCTTTCATCAGAAAACTGTTTATATATACAGGACTGTTAATATATACAGTATTATGGTGACCTGCAAGCAATGAAACTTATGCTGTTGCCTTCTGCGCACGTCACCATGACAATGGCCTGCAAGAGTCAGCTCGACTAAATGAAGAGGCAACCAATGCAGGACTTGTTAACAGAGGAGCATCGCGCCTGGATAGGCAAGGCAGAACCAACCAGGACTGTTGAAATCAGCCGACGCGATATCGTCAAATACGCCGTGGCAACCGAACAATGCCAGAAGAAGTACCTGGAAGGTGATGAGGCGCCACCCATGTTCATTTTCAACCTGTTCAGCACCGTCAGGGAAATAGAAGCTCTAAGGCCTGACGGTTTACCCCGGGGAAGCGGTCAGGGGCCTCGATTGCCGCTGCGAAGGGTAATGGCTGGTGGTACGGAAATACATCAATATCAACCCATCAGGCCAGGCGATCGATTGAGCGGTACCCAGCGAATAACTGACATGTATGAGAAACAGGGCTCAACAGGCCCGCTGATATTTACTGTCCGCACGCTTGCCATTACGAACGAGTCAGGCGAACCGGTGCTTGATGAGGTTCAAACTGCCATAGCAAGGTGATAACAATATGACTGAATTAATGGGTATCAAGGTCGGCGATAGGCTGCCTGAGCGTGAGCATACCGCAACAAATGTCAGCCTGTTTCTCTACAATGCAGCGGTCTGGAATGCTCACCGAATTCACTACGATGAAAGTTATACAACAGAGGTAGAGCACCATCCTGGAATCGTTATCGATGGTCCCTTGCAGGGGGACTGGATGAGCCAATGTGCGCTGAACTGGATGGAGGGTCGAAGCGAGCTATTATCTTTCAACTATAGCAACAGAAGGGCCGCTTATCTGGGTGAGGTGCTTACCGCCGGCGGCACTGTTACGGACATTGATATGGCTTCCTCTGTTGTTGGTGTGGAACTATTTGTTAAGAACGAAGCCGGTGAAGTCATTTCGCCAGGAGGAGCGAAACTGAAAATGTTGCAACCATAACCTATTACTGTATCGCTATTTCCACTGGCAAATTAGCGGGTTTCCATTTCAATTAACAGTATCAATACAGTTCATGTATCCCACTGGAATAAGCGTATCGGTAAGTGAACCTGAGACCTGTTTGTGGTTGATCAGATTCACTCCCTGTTCCGCTTCTCCCTGCCAATCAAGCAATTGACAGTTATAGCCAAGGACAAATATCAGCAAGCTGGAAAACAGGATATCAACGGCGACAGTACCGCCCTGAAACACAGTGTGTAGATTGTGTCAGAGCTGCAGGCTCCTCACCTGAACAGATTGAAAGGCGTCAGGGAATGAGAGACCATAGTATCCGGACTTTCTGGAGTGTAGCTTGCTACTTACCCGCCGCATAGAACTGATCCTTTTCGTTTTGTTTCTACTCTTAACCCTCGTTAGTGTGGGAGCTTATCGCCTGCTGGTTTTCGATCGTTTTTTAGCACTGGAATCCGCGCTAGAAAATGGAGAGATTGATCGACTGAGAGTCGTCATTGCAAAGGAGATTGATTCCCTTGCATTGTATACAGAGGACTGGGCCTCCTGGGATGATGCCTATGCCTTTATGGTGGATGCTTCCCCCGATTTTGTCGAATCAAATCTGACTGATTCGACCTATGAGATCTTGCGGCTGAACCTGATAATGTTCATCGATAACACCAACAGGGTTCACTATCAGGGTATCAGGGACTATAAAACTCTGCAGCGACTGCAGTTGAGCAAATTTGACAAGCCTTCCTGGCGCAAAGAATATCTCTTCCCTGGCTCCGAACTTGAAGACAGAGTAGCAGGTATCGTGGAGACCGATGCTGGCCCCATGATATTAGTCTCCTTGCATATTCTTAGAAGTAATGATGCCGGACCGAGTCGGGGCATACTCGTCTTTGGTCGCCTCCTGACACCGGATGAACTCGCGTAGATAGCAAGCGTGGCGCAGTTGGATTTCGTGTTGTCCCCTAACTCTGAAGACACCAGTGTCGAGCAGCAAGACCAGATGGTGGATGAGGTGATCGAAAGAACGGATGAAACTACCCGGGTAGTGCTACCAGTCAGAAGTATCGATGGTAGTGTTGATTTCGTATTGAAGTTCGAACAAAAACGGCTCATCAGTGGTCAGGGGCAGATCACCTTTTATTCCTTTATCTTCATTCTGATTTTCGCTGCGTTGGCAACGATGCTTGCCATCAGGCTATTTATGCGACGAGAAGTTATAGATGTACTTAATGAGCTTGCAGACCAGATGAAAGGCATTAGCGGCCAGGAACAATTGCCGGACAAGATAGAAGTGCGCCGAGATGATGAGATTGGAGCCCTGGCCAAGGAATTTGAACTCATGCTTAATCGCCTGAAGCAGGACCAGGCTATTAGAAATGAAGCAGTACAGGCAATGACTGAAACACTTGCTGACGCCCGCCGGGCCGAACAACTCGCTAGGCTGGGTACTTATGAATGGGACTGGACTCTTTCCAGGATGGTGGCTTGCTCGGACGAGTTTGCGCGCATTCGAGAAATGACGGTGACCGAGGTACTGCAGACCCATTTCAGCGCCGATGCTGACTTAGGGTTTATCCATCCTGACGATCGGGATCACTAGCAGGCCGTAGAGAACGAGTCGCTGGCCGCGGGCAAGGGATATACCATCGAATATCGGCTGATATTACCCAGTGGAACTATTCGTCATATCAGGGAGGTCTGCGAGGTTGAGCTTGATGATCAGGGTAGAGTGACTTGCACACGTGGTTCATCACAGGATGTCACCGAGCAGATACAACTAGAAGACCAGTTACGTCAGTCACAAAAGCTCGAAGCAATTGGAAAACTGACAGGGGGGATTGCTCACGATTTTAACAATATATTGACTGTGATCATGGGGAATCTTGAATTGGCACTCAATGGCCTGGATGAAGATCACCCCCTTCTAGGTAATCTTAATTCCTCCCTGGTGGCCGCTGATCACGCGGCAAAGCTGGTTCAACATATGCTGGCTTATGCGCGCAAGCAGCCATTACGAATCCAGGTAGTTGAACTGCGGGAGCTGTTGTTAGGGATGCAGGATATTTTGAAGCTGACCCTTGGGGAAGCTGTAGAACTGGAGCTACAGATAGCTGATCGCCAGTGGTTGTGTGAAACAGATGCGGTCCAGCTTGAAAGCGCTATGCTGAACCTGGCAATTAATGCCAGGGATGCCATGACCGATGGTTGTACTTTATCCATCAGGCTGGATAGCCTCTTTCTGGACGAAGACTATACATCCGCACAAGAGAACCTTAACCCCGGGCACTTCATCTGTATTACTGTAAGTGATACCGGTTCTGGTATGCCAAGCGAGATCATCGGGCAGGTTTTTGATCCATTTTTCACCACCAAGGAAGCAGGAGAAGGGACCGGTCTCGGACTCAGTATGGTTTATGGCTTTATTAAGCAATGCCATGGAAAAGTGAGTATCGCAAGTGAACCCAACCAGGGGACATCAGTAAAAATGTATCTGCCTGAATATGGTGATAAGCCTATTGAGCCTGAAGCGACTGAGTCACAAGAGGTGCCGCAGGGTAAGGGTGAAGTCGTCCTGGTGGTGGAAGACGAGCCGGCCGTGCGTGAGCTTGTCGTTCAGCTTTTATCTGAACTGGGTTATGAGACACGGGAAGCTGAAAATGCGGATGAGGCGATGCAGCAGTTGTCATTAGGCACAAGCTTTGATCTCCTGTTCACCGACGTGGTATTGCCTGGCAGCATGAGCGGCGTGGAACTGGCACAAACCGCGTTGGATAAGAACCCTGAACTGAAGGTTTTGCTGACGTCCGGCTATCCAAGAGGGGTCAATTTTCGCCAGGGCTCATCAGACTACGCGCTACTGAAGAAACCCTATACTCATTCGCAGTTAGCCCGGACTTTAAGCGAGGTGCTTGCAGAGACAGCTGGGCCATAAAACCTTGATCAGTGACGGTATTAGCACTTCATTAAGATCTCAGGAGGTCAGCAGTTTGCGGCGCAACTCCTGTTTCCTGTTGTCATCGATACCGATCTCTTCGAGGTAACCCGTTATCGTCCCATGCGTTACCTGGACCTCATCAAGTGCAGCCTGCAGAAATTCTGGTCGAACACCACCTATTACTTCCATGCTCGTATCGTCAATATGATCCCCATAGAAAGGACGCAATGTGGACTGGGTGAACTCGCGCAGGCACTGCGCCTGGTTCGTCAGCAGGTAGTCTTCCATAATGGTTTCCTCATCGACACCGAGTGTCGCGAGGATTAACGCTGCACCAAACCCGGTACGATCCTTCCCGGCGGAGCAATGAAGCAGGAACCCTCCGTCAGTTTCCAATAAGATTTCAAATAGCTGGCGATATTCCTGGTGGTGATTTCGCGCCAGTTCGCGATTGGTCTCAATCGCGAACCCTATGCGATCAGCAGCGGACTTGTTGCTATCCATCATGGCCTCACGAAGCATCTGGTTGCTTGCCTGCTCTATTGGAATATGTCGCTTGCAGTCGAATGGTGGCTGATCTGGTGTGGAGCTTCTGTTGGCCTCATCAGCTTTTCTAAGGTCACAGATAACGGCTATGTTGAGTTCACCGAAGTGATCTTTAGCGTCATCGTTAAGCATCGAAAGGGCACCGCTGCGAAACAGTTTGCGCCATTTAACCTGGCGACCGTCGCGGGTCCGGTATCCACCGAAATCACGGAAGTTGAGGCTTCCGGGAAGGGTGATAAATCGGCTGTACTCAGTTTCGTGCACAATTTTGTCCGGTTAAATCTAAGGCTGATGCAATTCTACTGGTAAATCACAAGGTGCCTCTAGTCAATATCAGCGCTATTACTCATGAAGTCTCCGCTGCAGGTACCAAGGACCCGGTCACGAATTCGTGTCGTATTGCCCGATAGTATTCTCGCAGAGTGACAGGGCCTGTTTTGCGAACTTATGCATGTTTCCCTCGCGATTATCGTCGCCCGTGCGCACGGTCGTGCTTGCCGTCACGGGGCCTGCAACTGCAATCACGGTAATCCCCACCTCGTCACTATAGGGAGTGCCTGATGGTCCAGCCACCCCCAGTTCAGCTATTCCCCAGGTTGCACCCATATCTTCTTTTACAGTCTGGGCGAAAATCTGTGCCATTTCCTCCGACAGGGGTCTTATTCCCTGTAGTTTTTCCATTGGCAGGTTAAGGAAAATCTTCCTGGCTTCCCTCGTATAGATAATGGCACCACCAAGGAAATAGGACGAGGCACCCGGTACGGCCAGCAGACTGGCTGCTATAAGACCGCCTGCAGACGATTCTGCAATCGCAATGGTTTCCCTGCGTGACTTAAGCAATTCTGCCGTTGGTAGTGCCGTACTCTCGAGGCTCACGATGAACTCCTACGCGAAAGGAGGTCTATTGTGTCAGAAATTCTAGCCCTCGTCAGAACGGCTAAGGAGCGACATGGATCTATCTACGAGCATACTGCGTTCAGATTTCAATTCGGACAATTGATCCAACAGGTCACTGGTGTGCTGCCGGTAACCATCCCTAATCTGCTTTTGAGCTCCCGGATCCGGACTGGTTTGCAGATTTTGTTCCCGCTCAAGTCGGAGGTTTCGGAACTGGCGATTGATGCGAGAAATTCTGCCATTGATAATCTCCAGTGCTGCCATCTGTTCGTCAACCGTCGCTTCTATGTCCTGCTCTTTTTTAACCGTGATCTTCTTACTGGCGCAGGGAGCAAAGGCGAATGTTGTCTGTCCATTTTCATCGATACATTTGAATACGCCAGATGCGAATAGATCACTGGCTAAGCAGACAGTAGAAACGAACATCATGATTAGTAAGCGGTTCTTCATTGTCCTATTTAGCCCGCCTAAAACAGCAGGTTCCACATGGATCAGACTGAAGGTAGAATTTGAACGATAGGTGGTAAACTATTGAAATCTAATAAGATATAGACCAATTATTGTTCACTTTAGATCACGACTTGCTGCTGGTGAAGGTCTGAAATTTCCTCTTTGGTCAGGCCAAATGAACTCAATACGGCGGTGGTGTGTTCCCCCAATTGCGGTGACCTTGATTTTGGACCCACGTCAGCATTAGCAAAGCGCATGGGAATACCAACGGTAGAATATTCACCGATGGTCTCGTCTGTCAGGGTTGGAAACAGGTTGATCGCTTTCGCCTGATCATCATCGGGCACTTCATGAAGCCCTAGTACCGGACCCCAGATCAATCCTGCTTCATCAAAGATGGCACCCCATTCATCACGACTTTTACGTGAGAGCGCATCATCAACCCCCGCTGTGAGTTCCTCCATATGACGGTAACGACTACTTGCATCAACGAACCGCTCATCTTCAAGCCAGTGCTCCAGTCCAAGCGCCATGCAGAACGGCGGCCAGGATTTTGGTTCAGGCATATTGAAAACAACCCATTGCCCATCCCCGCAGGGATATCGATTTGAAGTAGGAGCAAGCATTTCGTGTCTCGCTCTCTTTCTGACGGGTTCATGGTCGACGGCAGTTACCGAGTAGTCGGTCGCCAGAGTCCAGACTGCGCTTTCATACAGGGAGGTTTCTACCACTTGCCCCTCACCTGTTTTTTCAGCCAGGCGCAAGGCGGCAAGAATAGCACTGACAAAGGCCAGTCCGGTGACGTGATCGCCCTGTGCGGGTCTGGCCTGGGGTATTAGTCCGTCTGCCCCTTCTCGCATAGCATCATAGAGCCCCGAGCGGCCGAAGAAAGCTGTTACATCGTAGCCTGGGCGCCATGCATCTGGCCCCGTCGTTCCATAACCCGTAAGGGTGGCATGAACCAGCCGTGGGTTTAGCTTCAGCAGTTTGGCGGGTTCCAGCTCATATTTTTCTTGCCTGGTCTTAAGCAGATTACACATGAAAATGTCAGCTGAAGTGCATAATTTCTGTATCAGTTCTACTCCACTGCGTTTGTTAAGGTCGATCTGGATGGATTCCTTGCCACGATTGTCAACGTCAAACTGAAAATCGTAATCCTGGAAATCGCGATCAGATTTTGCTTTTCGGCTTGTATATCGCATTGGGTCGCCGCCGGGAGGCTCAACTTTAATTACCCTGGCTCCAAGGTCAGCCAGAATGGCTCCCGTACTCGGTGCTGCCATCCAGCTATCGAGCTCAATTACAGTGATATCTCCAAGGGGTGTTGCCACAGGAACTCCGCGATCAATAGTACGCATAATAGGGGAGGTCCCATGAATTGGAAAGTTTGGACCTGGATCGTCTAAGAATTAGAAATTCGTACTGAATTCATCGCCCGGAAGAGCCTGTATAGGCTCTCCACCGCCGGCGGAGTCGGTTAAATAGATACGATACAGGCCATTGTTACTGACACTGATCGGTTCCGGGCCAAAGACAATCGCATTGGAGCCTGCGGTGGTCAGTACTAGATCGTACATCCCTTCACCTACCCTGACGTCCCCGCTCCCGGGTGAACCCAGCGGTGAAATATCAGCACGCCGCTTATCGACAGATTGGCCGGATGACAGCAGATACAGATCCACGCTCCCAGCCGAGGGTGACGTATTGGTAAAGGCGATCCTCGCGCTGGTTGATCCTCGTCTGAGATCATCTAGTGTGCCCAGCACCGAATTTGAGTCACCAAGGCCCGTCGCGATAATCGAATGGAACTGGCCACTCGCCGCAGTAAATGTCGTCTCAGCAACGACATCTTCTATATTATTGGCGGAAGTGACGGTGACCTCATAAACACCAGCTTCAAGGTTTTGATACTGATTAACATCTCCAAACAGCATATCCTCTGCCATCAGGGTCCCACCCAGGTAAATATCAACGGCAGTGCGGTCAGATATCATGTTGGCAAAACGGGAGGAGCTAGTTATCACTTCATTTGGGAAGTTTTGCGCAATTGCCGATGTCATGGAAACAGTGCGCACCTTGCCGTCACCGGGACCAAAATAGTCCAGTAATACAAACATGAGCCTGTTTGACGCTGCCAGCGGGAAAATGCCTGAGTCCCACAGGGTCTCCCCATTCGTGTCAAATGCTCTCAGGCGCGAGGTTTCTGATGCTTCGGACCTGATGAGTTCCGTCGTTGAGTTTAGGGGCACGGATACCGTTGGTTCACCAGCGGGGGCATCATTTTCAGTCAGGTGAAAATTAACGCTGGTCTGAACCGAGGTCGCTGCATGAATGATTCGTAATTCTGAAATGGTCCCTTCATCAGCAAATTCAGGAGGCACATCCTCAACAAGTATCAGCTCGGGGCTTGTCATTGTGCCAGCAATGACCGCCGTCAACAGATTATCGACGGGTATACGGACATCACGGCTCACCAGCAGGGTCTCGGTCCGATTTTCAAATGAGGTAATGCGCAGTGACCGCGTCACCAGGGGTAAAACTTGAATGAATCCTGTGGATTCGCCAAATTCGATGAAGCCCACGTTCTGGTTCTCATAATTTACGATCAATCCTGGAGAATCTGGGATCGCATTAAGGACCTGTAGTAGGCCAGCGGGAGCGGGCTGGTTAGTAAACCCGTCTTCGCTGCCACAACCGGAAAGAAAGAAAATAGTAAGCAGGGCACAGACTGCAAGAAAATATTTCATGAATAGCTTATTGTTCGATGATGTTGGGATAGCAGAAATTGGCGCAACAATAATTGAAAATGGCTCCGTATGCCAGTCCCGATCGACTTAACGTTAAACAAGACTACGGAAGGTGACGAGTGTTGCCGCTGCGACCACATTAAGAGATTCCACCTGGTTTGCCAGTGGGATATTAACCAGTTGATCGCAGGCATTTATGACATCTCTGGATAATCCATCTGTTTCGTTCCCCAGCACCAGGGCCCTTGGCTGGTCGTTGTTGAGTTCTGCTAGCGGTATGTCTCCCTGGGCGTCCAGTCCGCATATTGTTCTTCCCCAGGCTTTAAGATCCCGAATAGCCGAGATTGTGTCCTCGCAGTGATAAATCGTTGCCCTGAATAGGGTTCCGGCACTCGCCTTGACCACCAATGGGGTGATCCTGGCGCAACCGGATTTCGGCAGAATGAGACCAGAAATGGGGGATGCCGCAACAGAGCGAATAATCATGCCGAGGTTCTGTGGATTGGTAATTCTGTCCAGTAGCAGGAGTTCACCCCCGGGAGTTGGGGAAAGGTCACTTAGAGGCTTGTAATTGGGGGCAACGATATCTGCGGCTACACCCTGATCTTGCCTGGCATTTTTTGATATTCGCGAAAGGTTTGCCCGGTCGTGATACTTGATTTCAATATTTCTGGTATCTGCCAGCGCCTTGATTTTTTCTATTATTGGGGCTGCTTTATTGGAGGTCGCCAGGTGTAGCCTGTGAATTTTAGTATCTGGTGCCTGCAGTGTTTCCAATACCGGCTTGCGCCCAAATAGCGTGATCATGTTGTCGTAGCGCTGTTTTTTCCGCAGGTATTTCGCTTTGTCACTCGGTTGGATGCCCATCTGGTAAGTTTAGTCTTTTCGTCTTACAAAGGCTGCAATAGACAGCAATTCAGTAGCCAGGCCCGCTGGTCAGAGTTTCAGTCATGCTCGACTCTATCGGTGGAAAAGAAGTTTGGTTAAATACCAGGTCCTTCAGGAAAAAATACCGTGCAAATACCAGTTACTGCTGCTCGCTTCAAAAAAAACCCAATAGAGTGCGCCACATTGATGGCGGCCGATGTAATAGTCTCGTGCAGAATCGTTTCCATCCCACCAGCCAAAATCGATTCTTTCAGGCCCCCGGATTAACTCAAGTTGTCCACCAATATAGGGTAGGTGGTCAGTCGTTTTGAGTTCCTGTGGCACGTTGAGCAAATACAACGGCCTTGGGTTCGCCTCTTTTTCGTTGTCAGGAAACCAGTAATTTTTCTGGTTCAGGCGAACAGATTTCCATGCCTTTTCGGGACGATGATCATTTGCCAGAGACAAACCAAAACAGGTTTGTGGTCCCAGCCGTGCACGGAACATGTTAAGCAGGCGACTGGCATGACCCGGGTCAGTTTTGTTGTGGGCCTGTCCGCGAAGATGCATGCTGTGGAACAGGTCGCCAGAAACAGAATCTGCAGGATAAAATGTGTTGGCAATAAGACAGAGATTATCAACCTCAGGCATATCTGTGATCTTGTCTAATTGCAGTTGTGTCAGGGCGAGGAACATCCCCTCGTCATTTTCCGGATTAGCCAGGTAGATGCTGAAGCTCTTCGGTTCATGACTTCTATGGGACAGTTTGAATGTCATCTGGTTGATGCAGAGTTGGCGCGCCAGCAGGAAATGACATAATTCCGACAATAGTCGTTTTACCGGAAACATCAGCGACTGAATGTTAGTGACATCAGAAAGAAATGTAATGTCACTAAAGAAACGGGGAATTTCGCTGATAAATTTTTGCGGATCTGGTTTTTCACCAATGAGCCGTTGCAGGTAGTCAGCAAAAAAGACACCGTAACGACGGCTTAGGCCATCCATGGGCAATTCCAGCAAGCCACCGATATCACGGATACCTAATTGTCCCAGGGATTCAATAATCTTTTCGTCAGCACGCAGGCAAGTGATGGGTAGTGACTGCAACGCCTTGCTGCTGTCGGCTTCTGCAGAACCTTCTGCAAGACCTTCTGCAAAACAAAGTGCGGCGAGGGGAGTAGAGTAGACCCCTATGTTTGCTGTATATCCCAGCTCAGGTAATTTCTCTCGCATTTGTGACTTCAGGTTTTCCAGGCCAGCAAACAATTTCAGGCAGCCCTTGATATCGAGTACCAGGCTGTGCGGCGCTTTTATGGAAACCCCCGGCGTAAACTGGTATGCCCACTGGGCCAGATGAGAAAGTGCGGAGAACTCTTTTTCCTCATTTCGCTCGAAGCTGACTATCTCGCTGCTCAAGGTGTAGGCAGTATCCGTGCTGCTGCCGATGCGGATACCGGCATCTTTTGCTGCCTGGTTGCTGTAGAGAATGCGCTGCCGGGTAGTGACAACTACTGGCGTACCTGCGGCTGGCCCCCCGCGGGAGAATATCTCCACGGGCAATTGCTTGAAATACAGGCATAACCAGAGACCTGTGCCTTTTTTGCTAACAACCTCAGTGGAGTTTGAGCCCATTGGACCTGCCATCTATTTTGAAAAGCGGCTGTTCACAAAAATCAGTCACGGGTGCCTGAAAATCGGGGGCTACCTGGTTCAACTTATCGCTGAAATGTAAATTGATCATCCCTGTCGCCCAACCACCGCGGCGTTTAAGTATTTTGAGATTGATAGAAGTACTTGTGTGTGGAGACGATGCGGCAAAAAGCTGTATACGTAATTCGGCCGGTGAAGCATGCTGTGCCGCACTCCCGGGGCGAAACAGGATACTCCAGCTGTTGCCCTTCTTACTTGCGACCTGCAAGCGCCTGATCTGTTTAGCATTGATATTGCCAGGCCATGCTAATACGGCACTGCAGCTTTTTGATGAAAGTGCTTTTTCGAGAACCCATAAGGTATCCCCTGTGGTTTTTGGCTTAACGATCAGGACCGAAGTCAGGTCAATGCCCGCATTGAGTAAGGCGGGTGGATAGGGGATGTAGGGTGGGGAAACCCATAATAGCCAGCGGTTTTGCTCCTGGCTCAGATGGGCAAGGGCAGGGGTCAGCAGCCTTAACTCGCCGATGCCATATTGCTCATGCAACAGTTCCGTGACGCCATCTGCGGGCCAACCGTGCCCCGGCAGATGTTCGTCCAGTACTTTGAACCCTGTTGGTACCCCCTTTGTGAAGTTACAATCGATGCTCGATGCCCGCCATAGGCCCGCACGTTGCCAAAGCTGTTCGGGTGACAGCTCTTCAGGAGATAGCTCTTCAAGAGATAGCGCTTCAAGAGATAGCTTTTCAGGAGAAAGCGCTTCAGGTAGGAGCTCTTCTGGTGGTGGTCGATGTCGTGACATATAAGTGGATATATATACAGTACTGTAAATATATCCACATTCATATGATCAGGTCAAGAAATGACTGGGCTTTTGATCGTCCTTGCGACCCCGGTTATGAGTTATGGGGCTAGATTGGCAGAGCCTGACCTTCCTTGAGTTCTTCCATCACAACATAGGTCCTGGATTCACTCACCCCGGGAAGCAACAGCAGGGTCTCACCGAGGAATTGTCTGTAGGCCGCCATATCTGCAACGCGTGCCTTGATCAGATAATCAAAGTTACCGGACACCAGGTGGCATTCAAGAATTTGGGGAAGCTTGATAACGGCATCACGGAAATCGGCAAAAACATCCGGTGATGTACGAGTCAGGGAAATTTCCACAAATACAAGCAGTTCAAGTTGCAGCAGGTGAGGATTCAGTTTTGCAGTGTAGTGTTCAATGAATCCTCTTCGTTCAAGGGATTTCACCCGCTCCGAACAGGGCGTTGCACTGAGCCCTACCTCCTTTGCCAGTGCGGTGTTCGACAGGCGGCCATCCCGCTGCAGCGCTCTGAGGATCTTGAGGTCAATTTTGTCTAGTGATTTATACGCCGATTGCACGATATTCTGCATATATCACCCAGTTATAGCTAATGTGGGAGAATATTCTACTACATATCCCGCATAAATAAGTGTGAAACACTATCCATCGATAAATATACTGACACCATCTCTTATTATGAAGGACTGCCCGCCATGCTTGTCGGAGTACCCAAGGAAATAAAAAATCACGAATACCGGGTCGGACTTGTACCGGCAGCCGTCCGGGAACTGGTCCACCATAGGCATGAAGTCCTGATGGAAACTAACGCTGGTGCAGGTATTGGCTTTGGTGATGAGGACTATACGGGCGCAGGCGCGCAAATTACCGCCGATGCAGATTCAGTCTTCGGTCAGGCGGAAATGATCGTCAAGGTAAAGGAACCCCAGGCGGTCGAGCGGGCAATGCTGCGTGAAAACCAGACACTGTTCACCTACCTTCACCTGGCGCCGGATCTTGATCAAACGAAGGACCTGGTAGATAGCGGGTCAACCTGCATCGCTTATGAAACAGTGACAGATGCAATGGGCCGTTTACCTCTTCTGGCTCCAATGTCTGAGGTGGCAGGTCGAATGTCAATCCAGGCAGGCGCCATGTGCATGGAAAAATCCCACGGTGGCAAGGGTATCCTCCTGGGTGGTGTGCCGGGTGTTATGCAGGGGCATGTCGTTATTCTCGGCGGTGGTGTTGTCGGGCAGAATGCGGCACAGATGGCCGTTGGTATGGGCGCAAGGGTTACCATCATAGACCGCAGTGTCGATGTGCTTAGAAACATCGATCACCTGTACGGCAACCGGGTGCAAACCCTCTACTCAACTCAGGATGCCATCATCAGCAGTGTCATGAATGCTGACCTGATTATAGGTTCGGTGCTTATTCCCGGTGCTTCCGCACCGAAACTCGTCACCGCCGATATGGTTCGTGAAATGAGCGCCGGTACGGTCGTTGTTGACGTTGCCATTGATCAGGGAGGGTGCTTTGAAACCTCCCATGCGACTACTCACGATGATCCTACCTTCATCCAGGATGATGTAGTGCATTACTGTGTAGCCAATATGCCTGGTGCAGTGGCCAGGACCTCGGCTGCAGCACTGAATAACGCGACCTTGCCCTATGTGCTTGAGCTCGCTGACAAGGGCATAAAGGATGCCTTGAAATCCAATGTACACCTTCTGCATGGGCTGAATGTCTATGGCGGGCAGGTCACTAACGAGTTTGTCGGTGAGGCACATCACATGAGCTATATCGACCCCGAGGGTATCCTGGCGGCATAAACTGCTTCCGCGGACGGCAAATCATACAAGGACTCGTGGTATTCTGTACCACGGGTCACGCTAGTGTATTTCCGCAAAATTTCACTCAAACGAAATACACCTGGTGTCTGATAAAACACAGGGGAACAAGCTGATGTATGAACAAATCAAGTATGAAGTAGACGGTCCTTCCGCAGTCATTACTCTTAACAGGCCAGACGCGCTCAACGCCCTGACCGGTATCATGATCGAAGAATTGAAACATGCGCTCGCGGCGGCGGAGAAAGATGAATCGGTTGTCGGCATTATCCTAACGGGAGCGGGAAGGGGCTTCTGCGCTGGTATGGACATGAACGCACTTGATGCAACAGCTTCGGGTGGCGGCTCGAGCGCCGCTGTTGCGCAGAAAAAGATGGATGCAGATCCCGGCGATAAGTCCATGGGGCCCGACTTTGAAGTTGCATTTACCTATATCATGTCAATTCGTAAACCAATTATTGTTGCCGTGAACGGTGCCTGCGCCGGTCTCGGTATGTCCATAGCCTTATTGTGTGATATGCGCTTTGCCTGTGAGAATACGAGATTTATCACCGCCTTTTCACAGAGAGGACTGATCGCTGAGCATGGTCAAAGCTGGATCCTTCCACGGATTGTTGGTCCTGCCCGGGCGCTGGACCTGTTATGGAGTTCTCGCCGTCTGTCAGCAGAGGAAGCCAAGGATTTTGGCCTGGTAGAGCGGATATTTCCCGATGATGAACTGCTGGATCAGACCAAGGTCTATATTCAGGGGCTGGCAGATACCAGTGCACCCGTTTCCATGATGGTCATGAAACAGCAGGTCTACCGGCATATGAACATGAACCTGGGTGAAGCGATGCAAGACAGTAATAAACTGATGGCAGAGAGTCTGCAGAGGGGTGACTTCAAGGAGGGTGTTCGCTCATTTATGGAAAAACGAAGCCCCGGCTTTAAGAGGATAGAAGTGAACTAAGCCTCAATTCAAAGAGCCCGCTCATGTAACGCCAGTCACCCGGCATCAAGGGTTCATCCAGGTGAAAAGGGCAGTAATGGCTCTTATACTTGTAAAACAAACATAAGAAATCTAAATATGAAAATACTGAAAATTTTGTCCGCTGGTTTAGTACTGGTGCTTGCTCTGGTCATATGGCTCGCACCCATCGGTCCTATGCCGGGATTTTTCATTGGCGGTACTGAGGCCGATGTTCCTGATACCTGGGGCGATACTTCATCAATCCATGAGGCCAGGTTGAAAGTGAGTGGCGGCCTATTGCCCCGGGTTGTCATCATCTGGGTTGTCCAGGTTAAAGGTGATCTCCACGTCGTGGGCGCAAAGGAAAGTGGCTGGGTCTCAATGCTGAGCCAGGGCGGGCCTGCGCTTTTGAGAATGGGTGGTGAAACTTATGCCCTGCAGGCCAATGAAGCGAAGCAGGATTTCGAACTGATACTCCAGGCCTACATCGATAAATACCGGGCTGATTACCCGGATATCATAGATGGATTCCCATCCCTGGAGGAAGCAAAGGCCACGGTCGCGGTGTTCAGGCTATCCAGAGAATAGACCAATCGTTTTATTTCCCTTCTACCAGCAGTCGAGAAAATCGAAGTATTGATGTCAGACATAAAATTACCCAAGGTTCTTGCTACCTCCGTTGTTCGTGGAAGCCAACAGGGTGAAAGCCATGGCGGCATATTTACAGTTGATTTTGAAAACCAGACGGCGGACCAGCTCCTTGACTGGAATACAGGGGATATTGATTTTTCAGGGCGGGGCGCTGACCGCGGGCTTCGTGGTATCGCATTTGATGGAGACCATATCTATGTCGCCGCCTCGGATGAACTATTCTGCTATAACCGGGAGTTTGTGAAACAGAATTCCTGGCGTAACCCATACCTCAAACACTGTCACGAAATTATTATCAAGGGTGGAAATATCTTCCTGACCTCAACGGGCTTTGATAGCCTGCTGGCATTTGACCTTGATAGTCAGCGATTTACCTGGGGATTTCACCTGCAGAAACAGCGAGGGGAGTGGAGTGGTTTCACCTTTGACCCGCGTCAGGAAACAGGTCCCAGGGCTAATAATGACCACCATATCAACATGGTACATGTGGATGACTCGGGCATCTACCTGAGCGGCCTGCGAACAGAAGCCCTGCTGCATATCAGCCACGACAACAAGGTTAAGGCGGTCTGTAATCTACCCCCAGGGACTCATAATGCAAGACCCTTCAGGGGGGGAGCGCTATTCAATGATACCAATGCTGACTGCGTTCGTTTTGCCGCGCGTGATGGGGCTCAGACAGCATTTGCAATCCGTCACTACGATGATAAGGACATTCAGCTTGCTGGCATCGATGACTCAAAAATTGCCCGCCAGGCATTTGGTCGGGGATTGTGCACCCACGGAGAAAGATTCCTGGTGGGTGGCTCATCACCCTCGACCATCACGCTCTATGACCTTGAAAATGAACAGACAGTCGCCTCAGTAAATCTGACCATGGATATCCGCAATGCCATTCATGGTCTTGAGATATGGCCCTACGACTGACCAGGCACGTAAAATGGTTAAAACCTGGGCAAAAAGAGACCGGCTTAACCGGTCTCTTATTTTTTGCTGGGTTTAAGGCTTTTCTATCAGTTGAAGTGCTTGATCACCCGTATTCCCATTTCTCTTGGTCGGCCAGTAGACCTCAAAGAAGTGGGTCTACCATCATACCTGATACCGCCGAACATGGTTCCCCAGTGGGTATATTGTGCTCGCTCATCAGACAGGTTATTAATGAATAAATTTGCCTCCCAGGTATCTGCCTGCAAACCAATACTAAGATCGCCGATGTTGTATGCATCATTGATGATCAGTGGGTTAGCGGGGTCGAATACCGTCGGATACAGATTATTCTTACTATCTGACTGATAAGACCACTGTAAGCGCACAAAACCGTTCGCAGAAAGTGAATTTACAGGCCAGCGGTAGGTAGCCCACGCTGACGCTTTCCAGTCTGGCGATATCGGCAACTTCGTGTCTTTGACAACATCGAGAATTTCGTCGCCATCCAGGTCAAGATCTGTGTCGGTCTGGGGTTCCAGCCATTCGGCATTCATGCCAATGGTGAAGTTTTCCGAGACAGCCATATCGAATTCAAGGGATACACCGGCAATATGTGCATCACCCGCATTTGCAACGACAGCTTGCCAGGGTTGCCCGCAGACAAATGGAATCTGACCGCCATCCGGGCAATCCTTAGTTGCTGGATCGACTATTTCAAGTTGAAAATCCTCCCAATCCATATAGAAGGCACTTATGTTCGCTCGTGCTCGACCATCAAGGAATGTCGACTTAAGACCCACTTCCCAGTTTGTCATCTCGTCTGGGTCGTAGGTTGGCGGCAGGAACGGATCGCCACGCTGGCGGTTGGTTCCACCCGGGCGAAAACCAATTGTCCATACGCCATAAATCATGGTGTCATCTGAAATGTGATAGCTGGCAGCGACCTTAGGTACAAACTCAGTCTCTTCGCCCTTAAGCTCTGGGATAAAGAAATTCCCATTGGCATCAAAGTAGTCTCCCATCGGATTCGTGTTTGGTCTCATGAGGAAATACTCATTGACACTTTCACGATCGAAATAGCGACCACCGAAGGTGAGGTTGAGTTTGGCACTTACATGCCAGACAATCTCACCGAAGATCGCCATCTGCTCCCAGTCAGTAGAACTACGGGAGTTCCATGGTCCGTCCGCATCAGCGTCATTTCCGGTGAAGGGAACAAAATTATACGGTTCCCCCTGGGCGTATGGTGGCGGCGCCTTGAACCACTGCAGCGCCATTGAATCTTCAAATGAATTAGTGGTTGGGAAGGCAAAAGGATGATCCTGCCAGTCGTTATTACTCTCCTCGTAAAACAGACCCACCAGCCAGTCAAAAGTGTCCCCCTGGGATGACAGGCGAATCTCCTGGGTGAGACGGTCATACTGGGCGCGCGAATCATAGGCTGTCAAATAATCGCCATCAATTGTCGGCGCCATACAATAGACTCCCCATGAAAGTGACTCTGTAGCGGAGAGCATGAAGTAGCCATAGGCGGCATAGTAGGCACCGTTATAAACTTCGGTGGCAGAGCAGTACCTGCCAGACCAGTAATGATGATAAGCGGTATTGTCGGTTACCGAGCGGACATCTCGTTCATAGTAGGATGTGGCCGAAACCAATTGGGCAAAACCTAAGTCTGCCTCAATGGTCAATCCATAGAGATCGTATTCATCATCACGAAAATCGTCATAAAAGGTTACGATTTTGAGATCGCCGAGGTAGGGATCATAGCTGTCCCAGGCGCCGTTTTCTGTTTTCTGGTGCAGAGCGCTAAGGGTTGCGGACCAGTTGTCGTTAATTTCCCAGCGTACCGCAGCACGCCATCCTGTCATCTTGGAATCGTTGGAATCATTGTCGACATACTCAGAATTATCCAGCGTACCAAATCCCGATGGTACTGTTATTCCGTCCTCTTGGGCCAGGACATGCGTATCTGGCGTATTACCAAGTACGTTATCGATAAAACCACCGTCTTTCGCACTGAAACCGACGAGGCGAATTGCCAGCCTGTCGTCCACGATAGGCAGGTTCAGTACGATCGAACCGTCATAGCTGCCTTCACCTTCCGAACCGTTCCGTATACTGCCATCAATGACAGCTTCAAATTCATTCATTACCGGCTTGTTGGTGATGACCCGCATGGTGCCAGCCTGCGCGTCCGAGCCGTAGAGGGTTCCCTGGGGTCCGGAGAGAGCCTCAACCCGCTCGATGTCTACCATCCGAATCGAGGGCTGACTACCGGTTGAAGTCACTGAAACTTCATCCAGGTACATCGAAGAAGTTGATTGCGCGATATAGCCACCGCCGGTAATCGTTGCGCCACGGAATACGATGACCGATGAACCGTTGGCGTAGCTGACAACGTTAACCGAAGGTACAAACCGGGAATAATCCTTCAGGCCCCTGGCGCCCATGTCTTTCAGGTTTTCTTCTGATATCGCCTGGATGCTTATCGGAATGTCCTGAACTGATTCAGCACGTTTTCGTGCTGTTACGACGATCTCTTCAAGTGTAACTTCGCTCGCGGCGATACTGGCCGCGGGCGCTAATGCTGTGGCGATGCCAGCAGCAAGCGGTGTCAACACAAAATTCGGATTTTGTCGCATATATAAGTCCCCCTGAGGATCAGATTCCCGGCAATTTTTACTTATTAAGCATCTGTTCACTTGCGATATAAACAGAGTCTTTCTTCGTAGTGTCAATCTTTCAATTTTGCAACTGTTGCTCTACCTCGCCTATAGGTTGAGAACCCTATATCTGTTTGTTTCAGCAAGTAGGTGCGGCCGGCTGGGCGTGCCACACTCGGCGCCCCCAGCTCGGCACCCCCCACTACCTGCCTAGTACACCACTTAGCTCGATGGCAGATTTAGCGGTCTCAAGTGAATCTACTGGCACCAGGTTAATTCCGGTGACTCCGGGGATCTCGGCATATTGTTGGATCAGCTCACTGGCGATGGCAACGCCTTCCGCTTCGGCGTCCACTGACTGTTCAAGTCTCCTGATAATAGCGTCAGGGACCAATGCCCGGCGGCGGTTATCTCTCAGAAATGAAGCCTTTGCGGCAGAAGGTGGTGCAGCCAGGCTGATGAATATCTGCAGCCTGTGAGTGAGTTTCCTGCTCACCAGGTCGCTGATGTAGCGTTTCAGGAGTTCGATATCAAAGCAGATCTGCGTGATGATGAGTCGTGCGCCCGCATTGGCTTTTGCCAGGAGTTCCTCCTGTTGTGGCGCTGCTTTCCGGTCATGAATCGTGCCTGATGCCGCGATGAGAAATTCATGCCGACCCAATCCATCGTCTTCGTTAATAAGCTTCGCGGTAGCGATCAGTTCCCGCGGCTGCATATCCATCACAGCAGCTGGCCTGGGCTGGTAATTTTTCGGCACCTTGGTGCCCTGGATCAACATGAGGCTGCTGACACCCATAGCACGAAAACCCAGGATTTCGCTTATCAAGGCGATGCGGTTTCGGTTGCGGCAGGATAGCTGCACGATAGGGTCCAGCCCAGCGCCAATCAAAAAACCTGCTGCTGCCATGGGCGACATATGCACCTGCCCATACTGGTTGTCGGTGAGCAATAGACCATCCACATGGGTCGATAGTGATTTTGCGTCAGCAATCACAGTGCTGGCGGTGGCATCTGGCAGCAGTGGGAGCTCTGCGGTCACTACAAGTTCTTTTGAGACGCAAGCCTCGTAGAAGGCACTCAACAATCATCATCCGTAACGGAGAAGGTTTCGAGAATAGTTCGTTAACCAAGACATCACAAGGCGATAAACGCGCCCGATGCTTTCACTTCTGGAATATCCGGCCCCAGTTGGTCTATTATCGCCGCTCGAATTAGACACTTGGCTACAACAGGGAATGCAAACTCAAGAGGAAATCGTTGCTCGCGCGTCAGACCATATGAAAGCCGGGGATGCGGCCGCTACTGCCCGGGTCTGCCTTGAAGGGCTCGGTAAATTCCCGGATGACCCCAATATTCTTTGCCTGGCAGGCCGGGCTCTTATTGCACTCGAGCGTATTGAGGAAGCGGCAGTCTGTATAAAGAAAGCCTACAAGATGTTTCCGGAAATTTCTCTTGTACACGAGACCTATGGAGACCTCCTGTTGTTGCGTGGTGACTTCGAAGGGGCGGTTAACGCTTACCAGGATGCAGTTCAGCTTGATCCGAATCGCTCTATTTTGTCTAACAAGATTGATCGCGCCAATTCACTCGCCAATGTTCAAAACCCTGGTACACGTCAGGCCCGGCCGCGGCGCAAGGAAATGGCATCGGTTGACCGGATCAATGAGGCGGACGAATTCGAACGTAATGGAGAACCAAATAAGGCGGAAGATATCTATCGTGACATACTTAAAGAGGACCCTGATCATGTGGAAGCCATACGCCTGCTCGCTGGTGTTGCCGTAAAGCACAAGAAATACAGGGAAGCCGAAATACTATTACAGCGAGCCGTTTCCCTGACCCCCGACTATGCACGGGTCTGGCTGGACCTTTCCAACGTTCAGCGTGAACTGGACGAATATGGCGCTGCCATGATGAGTACCGAACGGTTGCTGGAATTGACACCAAAAGTGGCCGAATCCCATATTGCCATGGCGGCAATCCAGGCAAAAGCAGGTTTAGACGACGAGTCCGTTCAAAGTTATCAAAAGGCGCTGAAGATTACGCCTTCCCACCCGGCTGCTTTTTCCGGCCTGGCACACCAGTTCAAAACAATTGGCAGGAATGAAGAAGCCATCGCCGCCCACAGGCAGAATATTGCAGCCAACCCTGGCAATGCTGATGCCTACTGGAACCTGGCCAACATGAAGACCTTTCGTTTTGAGGACAGTGAGGTCAGCGCCATGCTGACACTGCTTGAACGGGACGATCTCGATGACTTGTCTAGGGTTCAGTTGTGCAATTCACTGGGACTTGAATTTGAAGGACGAAAGGACTATGACCAGGCATTCGAATATTTTCATCGCTGTTGTGAATTACGACGTGAATCCGAGAACTATGACCCGGTCAATACGGAAACCACTACTGACCTGTTAGTGGAAACATTCAACCAGGCGTTTATTGCAGAGAAACAAGGCAATGGAGTCAGTGATGCCTCACCAATATTTATTATTGGGTTACCGCGATCCGGCTCAACGCTGATTGAACAGATCCTTGCAAGTCATAGCCAGGTCGAGGGCACCCACGAACTTACTGACCTTCCCCTGGTAGTAAGAACTGCAGCTCAAAGCATTTCACGCCATGGTCGATTCCCGGATGTTTTCAAAGATCTCGGCGTCAAAGGCTGGTCCCGGGTCGGCAACCAGTATCTGGACCGCACGCAGAAGTATCGAACGGGCGCCAACCGGTTTATCGACAAGAACCCCAATAATTTTATTTATGTGGGGTTACTCCAGCTAATTCTACCGAATGCAAAAATCATCAATGCCCGAAGGCATCCAATGGATAGCTGCTTCGGCAGTTTTAAACAATTATTTGCCAGTGGTCAGCCATTCAGCTATGACCTTGAAGAGCTTGGGGAATATTACATCCAATACCAGCGATTGATGAATCACTGGCATCAGGTGTTGCCCGGTAAGGTTCTGGATGTTGACTATGAATCCGTCGTTGCAGATCTCGAATTCCAGGTTGGCCGTCTACTCGACTATTGTGAACTTCCCATGGAAGAGGCCTGCCTATCCTTTCATGAGACCGAGCGTGCCATCAAAACGGCAAGCTCAGAACAGGTGCGCCAGCCTATCTACTCAAGCTCAGTCGATCTCTGGCGGCACTATGAATCTCATCTGGGTGAACTCATTGAGATACTCCAGCCGGTTATCGAAAAAAGGGCCGAAGGGTCGGTCTAAAATGCCATGCCTTCCGGCACCCCGGTTGTTTTAACTGCCTGAAGCTTAGCCATAATCTCTTTAGCTCGCTCTTTTTGTGCATCATCTTTTGTCGGCATCCCGAAACCCATGTGTGATGCGTATTCACGTTTTTGCTGAACAAATTCCGGAAAATCATCATAGCTGCAGGTTTCTGTCAGCTTGAGCAGGTCATCCTCTGTGATGATGTCTCGCATTTCCTGCCACCTGCCGTCCAATGACAGTTTGTGTAGGCGCAAGCCAAGCTCCTCCAGATCGTGCATTCGCAATACATGGTGATAACTTCGCGTGGACCCGTAAAAGGACAAGGGCTGACGATATTTGTCCAGGTTGGTCGCTATTTCTTCATCGCTGTCACCGAGGGCAAGATATCCACTCATAGCGATATCAATGTCATCCCATGTTCTGCCGGAACGCTCAAGGCCGAGTTTAATATTGGGCAGCATGGTCTCACGCATATACCGGTCGGTCATGATGCCGCCATGGGGCAGAATGCCGTCGGCGACTTCTCCGGCTACTCGCGCCATGGCCGGCCCGACTACAGCAAGATATATTTTTGGTCGAGGAAATTCGATTGGACCTGGGTTGAAATTGGGTGTCATCAGGGTAAAGCGATACTCTTTGCCGATGAAATCAGCGGGTTTGCCTTCCTGCCAGGTGTCCCAGATGGCTCTCATCATCTGGATGTATTCCTTCATCCGCGGAGCAGCGGCGCTCCAGCTGCCGCCAAACCTTCTTTCATTATGCCCCTTCACCTGCGAGCCGAGGCCTATATTGAATCGGCCCGATGATAGCTGTTGAATATCCCAGGCTTCCATGGCGAGTACCATTGGACTCCTAGGAAAGGCAATGGTCACCGAGGTCATCAGCTCAATTTTCTTCGTCTGGCTGCCTGCCAGCGCCATGGTCAAAATGGAGTCATGCGCTATCTCTCCGCAGGACACTATGTCGAAACCATTGGCTTCCGCCGCTTGTGCCTGTCCTGGTGCATCCCCTGGCCAGCTGCCTATGCCTGTAGTTAATTTCATCTCATTTCCCTCATCAGGTGTACCGGTATCATCATTTATCTGCCTAAAATTCTAAAGTGATCGACAACTTTATTTGCTGTAGCCTTATAACATGATCAGCCAGGAAATCACCCTCGACAAGTTAATTACCGATATCGATCAGCAGATCGAGATTCTCACCGCTATTGCCAATGATAATGCCATCCTCACCGAACAACTGCGTCTGCTGAATGAAGCCAGGGAAACCTTGTTGTTCCAGGAACTGGAGATGAACCGCCTAGCCGAACTTATAGATCCGGATGATATTGGCGACCGGATGACCATCATTGATAGGTATAGCCAGGGTGGTGAAAGGCTTTAGCCGTTCATCTCAGCGTGGACAAATTGGTCATACTGGTACCTACCAGGCGAATAGGAGTCCTGCTGAATTTCTCCCTTAAACGAATGGTCGGGTGTATGCTGCCCCTTTTCTCCTAGAGCGCAAACATGATGAAACTGGGATTGATAGTTGGTCCACTGGGTGCACCCGGTGGTGCCAATATTGTTGAATTGGCGCAGGAAACTGAAGCGTTGGGATACGACACAATCTGGTGTGCAGAGATTTACGGTACTGATTGTTTTACTCCACTTACCTGGATTGGTGCACACACATCACGTATAAATCTCGGCACCTCCATCATGCAGATTTCCGCACGGACACCTGCGAGTGCAGCAATGCATGCGGTTACTCTTGATCACCTTTCCAACGGGCGTTTGGTTCTTGGTATTGGTGTATCAGGCCCACAAGTCGTAGAGGGTTGGTATGGGCAACCTTATCCTAAGCCGCTGGCTCGGACGCGCGAGTGGGTACAAATATTCCGCCAGGTGGTTGCGCGTCAGGCGCCAGTTGCTTTCGATGGTGATCACTACCAGTTACCTTACCCAGGGGGTACTGGCCTCGGTAAGCCTTTGAGACTGATTATGCATCCGGTTCGCGATCACATCCCCCTCTACCTTGGTGCAGAGGGGCCAAAGAATGTGGCATTGGGTGCGGAACTTTTTGAAGGTTGGATTCCCATGTTCATCTCCCCATACCGCATGAGGGAACAGTATAAGGATGCCCTGCGGATCATGGCACCGCAATTTGAGATTGCAGCTGCCGTACCTGTGGTTATGGATGATGATCTCGACCGTGCTTTAGCCCAGGTCAAACAACAGGTCGGATTCTATGTCGGTGGTATGGGGGCGAAGTCATACAACGTTCATAAAGATCATGTCAGCCGCATGGGTTTTGAAGCAGAAGCAAATAAGATTCAGGAACTCTTCCTCTCTGGGCAGAGAGATCAGGCAATCGCTGCAGTGCCGGATCAACTCGTAGATGAGATCTCACTTTGCGGTCCAAAGGAACGAATCCGGGAACGGTTGGAGGCGTGGAAAGAAAGCCCCATCACCATGTTGAATGTCAACTCGTCCGACACTGAAGCTGTGCGTTTTCTTGCAGAGGAATTGCTTTAGCTTGTTCTTGTCCGTTTTCTAGTATCGAGGGGGCCAGTTCCTTAGCAAGTGATTATTTTATATGCCTAACGTTATTGCAGTGTTGCGATAATTGGCCGAATTACTCAATTTACGGACCGGAACTAGCTGGTTGTGAGTTAAAGGGCGGTGACTGAGTAGGGCTAGCCCGGACAACACAAGAGTCTAAATTACAGAATTCTGTCGCCACTAAATCCAATATGTCAACAATTGGGTCGCCTGCGTGCTTTCCTTCTTTTATAATCGAAAGTATGTGTTATGTTCGCGCCTAGCAGATCACTTTGCCTGAAAATCAACTATCTTTTTCAGCGCGAAGTGATTCACTAGGGTTTGCTATCATAATGATACCGATGAGTAATCCTCTAGTATCAATAATTTAAGCCTGCAACGAGATTGATCGGCCTAAAGCGAGTTTTGCATAGGCACTAGCTCATTTGTGGATTTACACCGATGTCAGAGGTAATCAATATGTCAATCAAAGTACTTGATAGTACACCGAGAAATATAGTCCGTTTTGACGATTCAGAGTATGACCAGGCGGAAAGACACTCTCGCGAAGATGTTGAACATGTAGCTGAAATCTTCAATACACCGCTAATGGGTGCTTACAACTGGGACTACACGGTTGCAGATAATCGTATCAAACGACTTTATGAGCTTGGTAAGAAATTAAACTGGAATTCAGAAATGGACATCGACTGGTCACGGACGCCAGACTGGGACAAGCGGCCCGCACTGACAAGTGACCAGCAAGAAGCACAGGAGCAATTTCTTGCTGATAATGCCTGGAATGGCTTCGCCCCTTTTGATGCGATGACAACCGTCAAAAAGTTGGAATTTTTCCAGCACGATACCGCCTGGTCATTAAGCCAATTCCTACACGGAGAACAAGGCGCTCTACTGGTAGCCTCCCAACTATGTTCGTGCGCGCCTACCTTCAATGCAAAACTCTATGCAGCATCCCAGACATTCGATGAAGCACGCCATGTTGAGTTTTTTAACAAGTTCCTGCAGAAAAAGATCGGCTTTACCTATCCGGTCTCGCGAGGACTCAAGTCGCTGCTCGATAAAATTCTGACAGATCCACGCTGGGACCTGAAATTCATCGGCATGCAGATCATCATTGAAGGCCTTGCACTTGCGGCTTTCAATACGGCGAGGAACGATACTGATTATGAAGTTCTTCGCGAGGGCCTGGAGCTTATTATACGTGATGAAGCCCGGCATGTTTCCTTCGGCGTTAACTACCTTGAAGAGCACGTGGCATCCCTCACCCTTGACGAGAAGAATGAGCGTGCTGACTTCGCTTATGAAGCCTGCATCGTGGCAAGAGATAGGTTGGTTCAGAATGATGTTTACCGTCACTTTGGCTGGGATCCCGATGCCGCTCGTGACCATGTGCTGAAAGCAGGGTTAAATGCGGATTTTCTCAACTTTCTCTTTACCAGAGTGATGCCGAACCTGAAACGAATTGGCTTATTGACAGATGAAATTAGACCCAGGTTCGAGGAGATGGGCATACTTGAATTTGAAGATTTCCCGACAGATGGCGATATAGACTGGTCAGCGATGGAGAGGCCGCTTTACCCGGAGCAAGTCAAGACAGCAAGTGCATAGGCAGGCTAGCGAGTAATCGCCGGACTTAGGCATATAACTTAGGCATATAGAAGTACTTTTGTCCCTGTGCTCCTGAGGGAGCCAGCAGTGAAAACTGCAGGACCTTTATCTTCTGATATACTGAAGTTTGTTTTTCCCGCTTTGCTCGTTTGAATCCCAGGTTATAAAGTGACTACACAGCCCGCTCCCAGGTCGATCGCTTCTTTTGACCCCGTCGTTGGTGTCTTCGTGGCCCAGGGCAGTCGACCGACCGGTTTATTGGATGTCGATCCGTACTCCCTTAGCCCTTTTCAGCGTGCTCTACTGGTGACCGATGGTACCGTTACAAAGTTCCTGGAAGCATATGCCTACGAATCGATCCGGATCGACCGTTTAAGCCAGGATTCTCTTCTTCTAAACGTCGATCATCAATGGCTGGCAGCGGCAGCAGGCGGCAGCGTAATTCACCGTCAGGTTGCGTTGATCGGAGAGCGGACCGATAACTTGTATGCCTATGCCGAATCCATCATCGTGGCAGAGCGACTGAATGATTTCATGCAGGAAGGTGTTGAGGCCGCACCAGGAGGGTTGGGTAAAATCCTGCTTGATAGTGAGATTGAATCCCGCAGAGAATGTTTGTGGTGGGGAACTGAGAAACTTGATGCCTTGCCGCAAAACATTTCGGATCAATGCAGCGGGGAATTTCTGACCCGTACCTACCGTGTCATTGCTGATCAGGCTCCATTAATGTTGATCACCGAGCGGTTTCCGTTGGAGGGCAACCGGGACCAATAGAGGATGCTGCCTTACACATCGAGGCCTCATCGGTGATGCTGTGCAGTACTCCGTGTTCCTACACGGATTGACTCGGGCGCGTTCGCTCGGTGCCGGCTAGTTCGCTCATGATTTCACTCCAGGTTCTCGCTCAAGTAGCAGTGATTTTCCGGGTGAAAAATATCATCATTGTTATCATCTCGAACAGCAGTAGCAAGAAGACCATCTGGGCCGGGTAACCTACGGCAAAAACTATGGGTGTGAGAATAGCTCGGGTTATGGCACGCAAGAGTTCGTGATGCGAAATAACAGCTGCAATTGGTGGGCTGTACTGGTAGTAGAGACCGACCAGTGTACGTCCTGATTCCGTGCTGAGTAACTGCTGGTCACGAAAGCGACGAAGGGTAACCAGTTCCGGTTCCAGCGCAGATCCATAGGCAGCGGTTGCGATAAAGCAGCCGGCACCGCTTCCGCTGTCCTGGCTTTGGCCTGAAGCGCCAGCAGGGACTTCTTCAGCATTTATTGTGACCTTGACCGAATCAGCCACGCTGTTTTGAGCTTCATCAATACAGCTAAAGACTACTTCAATGGTCGTTCCTACAGTGAAGGTTGAAGGGGCATCATTTGTCACAGCTAGCTCACCGCTTTTTTCGTCGATACATGTAGCACCGTCAATGAAGTCATTGATGCGAGAGTCGGAATCAGCCACGGGTTGACTGCTGGTTATCGTAATGTCTACTGGTGTCGATAATTCTGGCGGCAACGTATCTGGAATGAGAACAGCGATTCCACCCGGGTCACTTATATAGCCGTTTACCAGGCCATCTGCATCGTTTGGCCCGCCATCAACGATAGTCAGTTGCAGACAATAGCGTCCAGTGATCAAACCTTCTTCATAGGAATCACCAATGGCAGGGCAAACGCCAGCCACTTCAGACGCTGATTCAATCCGGTCTACGCCATCTTCGAAGAAGTCCTGCCATCCGGCGGAGGTAGAATATTTTCGGTAGACTGCGCCCGCTGGTATTGCCCCTGGTAGTGGCAGAACAATCCTCATCGCCTGTCCTGCCTGAGGTAGCTGTGCCACGGTGAAATCAAACAGCCCCATTGGGTGCTCAAATTCTTCATCTTCAGTGTTATCAAGCGGTGTCTGATTTTCATCTGATAACTGGGCAACATCATTATCCGTGATCAGGGCGCTGCGTCCGTCGCTGGCAAGGCTTGTGTCGCCAAGCTGCAGGAGCAGACCGGGCTCAGTCCACATGACCTCATCATCACCGCTGTCAGTCAGGGGCAGGACCCTCGTGTCCGCGTTGTTGTCCCGGTAGTCCTCGATCCCGTCACCATCTGAGTCGCCATAACCTTCTTCGGCGTCGGAAATCCCGTCATTGTCACTGTCAGCATTAGCGGACAGGGATTCGTATGCACCAATGACCCGTATGAGTTTCGATATTCTTGTTGTACCAGGGAGATCATCGTCATCAGAGACCGTGACCCTGAGCCGATACTCACCTTCGGCAAGTGCTGCAGGATCAAAACTGGTCTCACTCTGATCAATGATGGCCAGTACAAGGCTAGCATCTGTATCTGACCAGTCATAGCTCAGGATATCGTCAGAATTACTGTCATTTGCGATGACTGATACACTAACGATTCCGTCTAGTTGTGATAAAACAATTCGGTTTTCATTGCTCTGTGAAATTTCTATTGAACCCCTTGGTGGGATATTTTTTTCGCTTATATTCACCTTGTGCGTTAACTGACCAGAGAGGCCTGCGCCCTCAGCAGTTGTAAGCGTAATCACCAGTGTTTCATCATCTTCGGCAATACCATCGTTCACTATGTCGAAAAGGATTTCCCCTGAAGTGCCTGACTCTATGACGGTAGTACCGGTCAGTTCTGCATAGTCATCGGCACCCACAGTGCCGCTAACGGAATAGGCAATTGTGACGGGGTAGGCGGGGGCGATGCCGTCCAGGGCAAGTGCGGCAGTGAGCCTGTTACCCTCACCGGCTGGTTGACCCGTAGATATACTCACCAGCGGCTCGACATTGAGTATCTGTTTAAGAATCGCGACATTGCCGGCCGCATCTACTGCTGTCCACTCAAGTTCCTGTGATCCTGAAGGATAAGGCCCGCCAGGATTTACCCTTGCATCCACCGGGCCATCTTTAGCATCGACGGCGCTTGTTCCCGGGAATTCCACAGTTGTAAAACGACCAGTAGCCGTAATTGTCTTGGGCGTCGTCAATGAAATTGTTGGCGGGATATCATCGGTGAGTAGGTCTGAGCCTTCGTTGTATTCGTCAAGATTCGTTCGTCCGTCTCCATCACTGTCCAGTGCCGCATCGGCTGCGGACAAGGGATCAAGATTATTGGCGATTTCGACAGTGTCGGGGATTCCATCCCCGTCATCGTCGCTGTCATTCTCATCGCTTATACCATCACCATCCGTGTCGAGGCTATCGTCGCTTTTAGTGGGGTCCAGCGGAAATGCATCGTCAGTATCCGAGACGCCATCACCGTCATCATCCAAATCTGTATTGTTACCGATACCGTCATCATCCGTATCGACCGTCTCGCCTGAATCCAGCGGAAAATCATCATCGGTGTCCGCAACGGTGTCATCATCATCATCAGTATCAGCGTTGTTGCCAATACCATCGCCATCCGTA
>Ga0187833_10000330_pt1 | contig 55537 bp, 53 predicted proteins | sample ETNtaG_37_FD_167968 | JGI IMG/M metagenome (GOLD analysis project Ga0187833, IMG submission 167968) | Marine microbial and viral communities from oxygen minimum zone, Eastern Pacific Ocean - ETNP2014_SV_400_PacBio MetaG (Illumina Assembly) | ecosystem: Environmental > Aquatic > Marine > Hypoxic...
AAGGCAAAATTATCGAAGGAGACCGTCATGTGATACGAATTAAAACCACCTTGACAGCAAGCGCCTCATATAAGCGGACATCATAGCACCTTAGCGCATTCCCGCAGTTTATGTGGGCGCAAATTTGATACTGGGGGTTGTGGGGCGGTTGGGGTATGGTCTTTGGGGGAATTGTCCAAGGGAGGGAGGCTCAAATGAAGGTTGCCATAACTGGCAAACTGGAAAACATGGAGCGTAAGGAAGCGGCGGACCTAATTAATACCCGCACCAACGCCGAGTGGGTGAAATCCGTTACATACGAAACAAATTATTTGGTGGCCACTCTGTTTGATAGTGGTAAGGCTAAAAAAGCTGCGAAAATTGGGGTTGCTGTCATATCCGAACAAGAAATGCTCCAGTTCATCGAAGAGGGCCATTTCCCAGAAATTGACACACCGGAAATGCAAGAAAGAGTGTGGGCTGGGGGTGGTGATAATTTGAACTGGGTTGATGTGCCAGAAAATGAACAAAAACTGGTGATTTTAGATTACGTCGATGCCGATGGTGTCATTACAGAGGAACGGCTTGTTCAGATTGTTAAAAAGGCGGTTGCGCCTAATGGAAAAGAATATATCGGTGGGATGTTTGGTAGTGCGTTCCGAACATTCCGCCAAGATCGAATTTTGAATATGCGGGAGGTATAGGCGCAAATTCGATACTGTGAGTTGTGGGGCGGTTGGTGTGCATGCCGCAGCTTCAGGTCTTTTTCTTCGGTCTTCCGGCTCAGATCGGATTACAGATATGGGTCCTGGCGATCACGTTCACGGGTATCATGATGGTGTTCTTGCAGCACTTTTCGGAGGCCTATCAGAACTTCATCTTGCCTTAACGGATAGAGGTTTAAGGTAAGGGGTAGGAAGGACAAAAGATGGCCGAAGAAGAAGACGATTCACAAAAAACAGAAGACCCAACCGACCGAAAACTGAAGAAGGCGAGGGATAAGGGCGAAGTCGCTCAATCCCAAGAAGTCAAAACCTGGATGATTTTGCTTGGCGGCACCGGCGGGCTTTTCTTCTTGGCGCCTTTTATGGGGTCTTCCGTCAGCCGCGCGGTTAAGCCGTTTATCCAGTCCCCGCATGCGATGCCGGCGGATTTCGAACATTTGCGGTTAACCTTCGCCAACCTGATCATCGACGTCGGCCTGATCTTGGCGCCGTTGTTGGGCCTGTTGCTCTTTCTTGCGATCCTTTCCAACGTCGCCCAGTTCGGCCTGATGTTCTCGCCGGAGAAATTGAAATTCGACATATCAAAACTATCGATCATTAAAGGCGTGAAACGAATGGTTTCGATGCGCGCCGTCGTCGAATTCCTGAAGGGCATTTTCAAGCTATTGGTGGTCGGGGCCGTGTCCTTCTTCATGGCGTTGCCGTGGCTGGACGACCTGACCCTGATGCCGCGCATGGACCTGGTCTTTGCATTGGACCGTATTCATATCATTGCCATCGTGCTGGCCATGGGGACCGTCGGGGTGATGTCGGTGGTGGCGGCCCTGGACTTTGCCTTCCAGAAACATTCGTTTACGAAAAAAATGAAGATGACCCAGCAGGAGGTGAAGGACGAACACAAGCAAGCCGAAGGCGATCCCCATGTTAAGGCCCGGATCCGAAAGGTGCGGATGGAACGCGCCCAGCAACGGATGATGGCGGCGGTTCCCGACGCCGATGTGGTGATCACCAACCCGACCCATTATTCCATCGCCCTGGAATACAAGATTGATGAAATGGCGGCGCCCAAGCTGGTTGCCAAGGGGGTCGATCATCTGGCGATGCGGATCAGGGAGGTGGCCAAGGCCCATGACGTGCCGCTGGTCGAAAACCCGCCCCTGGCCCGCGCCCTTTACGCCGGCGTCGATGTCGACGAAGAAATTCCGCCCGAACACTTCAAGGCGGTGGCCGAGGTCATCGGCTTCGTTATGCGCAAACGGGGCGACCTGCCGGCCCAAGCTAGTGTATCGTCAGAGGACGGTGCGCCGGGGCAATAATTCACCAGCTGCGGTCACTGGGATGACCCGGCCTGCGGCCGATGGGATGACCCGGCCTGCGGCCGATGGGAAAACAAGCGGAGCATGGGGTGACGGGACCTGAAACAAACCACGACATAAACAACGCCGCCGGCAACGGCCGCCGGCGCCTGGCCCGCCACCCGTTGCCGTGGGCGGTGCTATGCGTGGTGTTGTCCGGTCTGGCGGTATATTTCCACCTCCAAGGCGCGGGTGCCTTCGCCTTGACGATGGGCGTTTCCGGGTTGGCGTTGGCGGCGTTCGCCGCCCTGGCCTGGAGCCTCGGCGCTTCCGATTCCGGCGGGTCCGCATCCCGGCTGCTTCTCACTGCCGCTGATGGTTCCGATGACGGCCTGTTGATTGCCGCAACCGATGGTCGCTTCGAATATGCCAATCCCGCCTTTCACCGCTTGCTGCCCGGTCTTTTGTCTCCTGGGGCCCAGTCACTTGACGCCATTGAAAGGGATCTGGACGACTCCGTTGATAATGGGGCGGCGGCCGAATTCAAGCGGCTTCGGGCGATCGCCGAAAACGGCCTTGCCGGCCATGCCGAATTGGCGCTCGGCGGCCCATCGGGGGCGTTGGAATGGCGCCGGATTACGGTTAGCCCCATCGACGGCGGGCCAAGGGCAGGCAAGGGGGCCCTGTGGCGGGTCGAGGACATCACCGCCGGGCGCGAGGTCGACGCGGTGCGCCGGCAGGAGGAAACCTATCTGGCGGATTTCCTGGACTTGCTGCCGGTGGGGTTCTTTTCCGCCGATGCCACCGGCCGTTTCCGCTATGCCAACCAGACCCTCGCGGATTGGCTCGGGATCGCCCCCGAAGACATCGCCTCCTCGCCGCTGGAGGATTACCTCAGCATCGAGGACGAAGGCCAAATGGATGGCCGGGGGGATGTCGGCAACGCCGTCACCGTGACCTTCAGGCGCAAGGATGGTGATATATTCAAGGCCTGGGTGGTCCAATCCCTGGGCGACAGTATCGAAGGCCAGCCCGCCTATAGCCGTTCGGTGGTGCTGCGCGGCACGGAATGGCGGCGCCTTGATCCCAACCGGGCCGATGACGGCGATGCCGGTCCCGAAATCCGCCTCCACTGGTTATTCGATGAGGCGCCGGTGGGCATTGTCCTTTTAGATCTCCAGGGAAACATCGCCGAATGCAACCGGGCCTTCCTCAAGCTCATCGGCCTCAATCCGGAAAACCTGATCGGCCATCCGTTTGCCGACAGGGTGGCCAAGGAGGATCGCGGCGATATCGCGGCGGCTTTATCCAAGGTGGTGATGGGAACGGCGCGGGCCACCCACCTGGAAGCCCGCATGCCGGGCGCCGGTGGCCGCGAATTGATGACGTCGCTGTTTGCCAGCCGCCTGGAGGACGCCGTTGGCGAAATTTCAGGCCTGGCGCTGCACTTCATCGACACCACGGAACAGCGGAACCTGGAAGTCCAATTCGCCCAATCCCAGAAAATGGAAGCCATCGGTCAGCTTGCGGGCGGCATCGCGCATGATTTCAATAACCTGTTGACGGCGATGATCGGATTCTCCGATCTGTTGCTCAGCCGCCACGGCCCCGATGACCCGTCGTTCGCCGACATTCAGCAGATCAAGCAAAACGCCAACCGGGCGACCATTCTGGTGCGCCAATTGCTGGCGTTTTCGCGCAAACAGGCGCTGGCGCCGGTGCGGCTCGACGTCACCGAAACCATCAACGAGTTGACCTCGCTGCTGGGCCGGCTGATCGGTGAGAAAATAGAGCTGACGCTGGAGCACGGCGGCGGCCTCCGTCCGATCAAGGTCGACCGGGGACAGTTCGACCAAATTATCATCAACCTTGCGGTGAATGCCAAAGACGCCATGCCCGGCGGTGGCCAGTTAACCATTCGGACATCTGAAACCGTGCTCAATGCGCCGGTGCAGCGCGGCCCGGACCTGATGGCCAAGGGCCGCTATATTCTTATTGAAATGATCGATACCGGCACCGGAATTCGCAAGGAGGACATGGAACGCATTTTCGAGCCGTTCTTCTCGACCAAGGAGGTCGGCGCCGGCACCGGCCTGGGGCTTTCCACCGTCTACGGTATCGTCCATCAGACCGGCGGTTCTATTTTCGTCGACAGTGCGCCTGGGGACGGCACCACGTTCAGTATTTATATGCCGGAATACACCGAAGACGCCGAAGCCGAAGACATTGCCGCCGGCGACGTCGCCCTACCGGTGGACGCCGACGCCATCGCCGACGGCGACCTCACCGGCACCGGTACGGTGTTGCTGGTCGAAGACGAAGACGCGGTCCGCCTGTTCGGCGCCCGGGCGCTGCGCAACAAGGGCTATACCGTGCTCGAGGCCGAAAACGGCGAAGGCGCGCTCGATGTTATTAACGCCAACGACGCCACCATCGACTTGATTATTTCCGACGTGGTGATGCCGGGCATGGACGGTCACACCCTGGTCGGGCTGGTCCGCCATGAGCTCCCCGACGTGAAAGTCATATTGATGTCGGGCTACGCCGAAGATGTCTTCCGCGACGAGATCGGCCGCGACTCGTCCATCGAATTCCTACCCAAACCGTTCAGCCTCAAAGGCCTGGCGGCCAAGGTCAAAGAGGTGATGGCGGGGTAGCGGGCTTGTTGGGTGAGGCTCGCCTTATTTCAGATGCCTCTCAATGGCTTTATCCTTGATCGCCTGAACGCGGCCTTCGAGCACCATTTCTTCAAGCGCTTTGGTAATACGGGGGATCAGTGCTTGGTGCTTTTTGTGGAGGAAATGAAACAATTTCAGCGTTTCAAGGGGCGGCTCGATCAGGTGAATATTATTCAACCCATGTTTCTTGATCGTCAGAATTCCCTCAATTCTGGTACTGACCGCGACTTCGGTGCGCTTCTTACTGAGCATGCGAAAAACCAGGTCATTTGTTTGTACCGGTAACACCTTCATCCCTTCGGTTCCGTTTTCAGCAAATTTGGCGCCAATGCGCAGGCCGATGGCGTAGGGACGCAGGCTTTCCCAATTTTCTATTTTGATTTCCGGGTTGTTGGTGAAAGCAATGCCCTCGATGGCATTAATCGCTACGGGTACCAATCGTAAATTTGAGTACTTGTTGACAATGCCGCGAATACGGTTGACCTCACCATCGACGGCGCCGGAATTAGACATTTGCAGCGCCCGTTCACCCGGAAACTCTTGGGTGGTCACCGTAATGCCGATACTGGCGTAGGCTTCTTTTAAAATGTCTTCGGAAATTTGCGCGGAATAATCAAGCGGCCCAGGCTTGGAAAAAATCAGTGCATGCTGGGCTCGCACCGGTTGGCTAATCAGCAATAATGCCAATAGCCCCAAGAACAATGGCCCATTTCGAGAAATGATCCGCGTCATTCTTTGTCTCTGCACCGGATTGTTAACTTTTAGTCAGATATTTTGAACCTGCTGTTTTGTTTGAATTAGTGCCCTCAAAAACACCATGGAAGAATATCATTTTTCAAATATTTTAATAATCAATTCGATGTTACATTCATATTCTAACTAGTGAATACGCTCACGGGGTAGGGGGCAAATTTCGGTGTCAGCTACCTCAGGAATTGATGGATTTCTTCTTCCTCGATGCCATAAACAAACTTGATCTGCGTCCCTTCGCCGGAGGTTGCTGTGCCGTAGCCGCTGAAACCTGAGTACCCCTGAAATTCAATTATTGCGCTGTCCCCGTTACCGCACCGCATCGATCCATCACCGGTCCAGTTGGTCTTATAGCGAAGACCGGCGACACAAACATTACCGGCGTCATTTTTCATTTTAAAGATGCCGGTGCGGTCCAGATAACCGGTGGCAATTCCCCGATAGCTGACCGTTTCGGAGGCAACCCTGGCAAATACCGGTTCCGTCAAGGCCACCGCGCTGACGGATATTTTCTTCCAGTCATGATCAATCATGCATTTCTCAAAGAGCGCTTCTTTCCTGGCGATGTCATCGAACGCGGAAACCGAAGAACCATAGGCGGCACTCAGGTTTTGGAATGGAGCCTGGTAGGGGGCAATAATCCGGGAGGCGCTTTTATCGATGGGCGGGGGGATTCGCTTGTAATCAGGTTGCAAGATATATGTTTGCTTGTGGCAAGCCGCCTGGATTTGATCGAACTCGTCCGGTGAACCGCCAAACTTGGACCAATATGTCGTCTCCCCGCACCCGGTGACAACAAACACCGACAACAGAATAAATAGCTTATTCCTTCCGCATAACATGTGATCACGGATATCCCGCCAAAGCCGATCCATACCGTGCGCCTTCAAGGTTGATTACACTGATCCTGATATACCATGCATGAGTGTTTTTCCGGCCAAAAACACAAAATTCAACATGAACAAAAATCGAATATATCTTGAATTATTCTTTAAAATCAAGTGATTAAAAAAATTACTTGATTAGGAGAACAAAACGTGTACTTTTGGGGTCAACAGAGGCTTAAAAGATTCGACGCCTTGCGTTGAACCATTAATGAACATGTGAAATAAGAAAGGCTGTACCATGTCGGAAACACCGTTGCGTGTCGTGGAGAAAGAAGACGTGAATAAGAACAAGGCCCTGGAAGCGGCGATTACCCAGATCGAGCGATCCTTCGGTAAGGGCTCGGTGATGCGCCTCGGCCAACGCGACGTGGTCCAGACCGAGGTCTTTTCCACCGGTTCCATCAACCTTGATATCGCGCTCGGCATCGGCGGCCTGCCCCGTGGCCGTGTCGTCGAAGTCTACGGCCCGGAAAGTTCCGGCAAGACGACGCTGGCGCTGCATGGGGTGGCCGAGGCCCAGAAGGCCGGCGGTACCTGTGCCTTCATTGACGCCGAACACGCCCTCGACCCGGTCTATGCCGCTAAGCTCGGCGTCGATGTCGAAAATCTGCTGATTTCGCAACCCGACTGCGGCGAACAGGCGTTGGAAATCGCCGACACCCTGGTTCGTTCCGGCGCCATCGACGTGCTGGTGATCGACAGTGTTGCCGCCCTGGTGCCGAAAGCCGAACTGGAAGGCGAAATGGGCGACCACCACGTCGGCCTGCAGGCGCGGCTGATGAGCCAGGCGCTGCGCAAGCTGACCGGTTCGGTGGCCAAATCCAACACCACCATCATTTTCATCAACCAGATTCGTATGAAGATCGGCGTCATGTTTGGCAACCCGGAAACCACCTCCGGCGGCAATGCGCTTAAGTTCTATTCTTCGGTCCGCATGGAAATCCGCCGTATCGGTGCGATCAAGGACCGTGACGAAGTGATCGGCAACCAGACCCGGGTCAAGGTGGTTAAGAACAAGCTGGCGCCGCCGTTCAAGATGGTCGAATTCGACATCATTTACGGCGAAGGGATCTCCAAAATGGGTGAGATTCTCGATCTCGGCGTCACCGGCGGCATCGTCGAAAAATCCGGCTCCTGGTTCTCGTACAATTCCGAACGCATCGGCCAGGGCCGCGAAAACGCCAAGGCCTACCTGAAGGACAACCCCGAAACCGCCGCCCAGATCGAGGCCTTGATCCGCCAGAACGCCGGCCTGATCGCCGACGAAATGTTGATCGGCTCGCCCGGCGATGACAAAGCCCCCGGTGACACAGACGAAGATGGCGGCGATGGTACGGGCGAAGAAATAGGCGATGACGCCGAAACCACAGCACCGGTGAAGCCGGCGAAAGCCGAAAAAGCCGCCGGGGAATAAATAAGCGAATAAATTTACCGTCTCCTCCCTGGAACGATCGTCCCAACCAGCGGCCCTTTCCCTCCCCCCCGGAAAGGGCCGTATTTTTTGATGCCGGGCTTGGGGTCAAATGCGCCCTTTAATTGCGCCGTGCCCCGTGTTGGGCGTTTCAATCTTGGCCGTCGTTGCCTAAATTAATTGCCATGCAGACGGTTAACGATATCCGCCGGGCGTTTTTGGACTACTTCATCGGCCACGGCCACGATGAGGTGGCCTCGGCGCCGCTGGTGCCGTTGAACGATCCGACCTTGATGTTCATCAACGCCGGCATGGTCCAGTTCAAGAACGTCTTCACCGGTAATGAGACCCGGCCCTATGATCGCGCCGTGACCTCGCAGAAATGCGTGCGCGCCGGCGGCAAGCATAACGACCTGGAAAACGTCGGCTACACGGCGCGCCATCACACCTTTTTCGAGATGTTGGGCAATTTCTCGTTCGGCGATTATTTCAAGGATCTGGCCATCGAACTGGCCTGGAATCTGGTGACCAAGGATTTCGGTCTCGCCGCGGACAAGCTTCTGGTCACCGTTTACGCCGAGGACGATCAGGCCTTCGATCTGTGGAAGAAAATCGCCGGCTTGCCGGAAAGCAAAATTCTCCGCATTCCGACGTCGGATAATTTCTGGTCCATGGGTGACACCGGTCCGTGCGGGCCGTGCTCGGAAATCTTCTACGATCACGGCGATCACATTCCCGGCGGTCCGCCCGGCAGCCCCGATGAAGACGGCGACCGCTTCATCGAGATTTGGAATCTGGTGTTCATGCAGTTCGAGCAGGTGACCACGGATCAACGCCTGGATTTGCCGAAACCGTCCATCGATACCGGCATGGGGCTGGAACGCATCGCCGCGGTGATGCAGGGCACCCACGACAATTATGAAATCGATATGTTTAAGGCCCTGATCCAGGCTTCCGCCGAGGCGTCGGCCACCGAGCCCGATGGCGAACACAATATTTCCCACCGGGTCATCGCCGATCATTTGCGGGCCACCAGTTTCCTGATTGCCGATGGCGTCATGCCGTCCAACGAGGGGCGCGGTTATGTGCTGCGCCGGATCATGCGCCGGGCCATGCGCCATGCCCACCTGATGGGCTGCCAAGACCCGCTGATGTGGCAGTTGGTGCCGGCGCTGCTGGACCAAATGGGCGGCGCCTATCCGGATCTTGTCCGCGCCGGGGCGCTGATCACGGAAACCCAGAAGCTGGAGGAAACCCGCTTCAAAAAGACTCTGGACCGGGGGCTGGGGCTGCTCGATGCGGCAACCCAGGATATCGAAGAGGGCGGCGTCCTGGACGGCGAAACCGCGTTCAAGCTGTATGATACCTATGGGTTTCCCCTGGATTTGACCGAAGACGCGCTCCGCGGCATGGGCATGACCGTCGACGATGATGGTTTCAACGCCGCCATGGACCGCCAGCGCGCCGAAGCCAGGAAAGCCTGGTCCGGGTCCGGCGATGCGGCGACCGAAGAGATCTGGTTTAAAATTCGCGAAGACCTGGGCGCGACCGAGTTCCTGGGCTACGAGGCTGAGCGGGCGGAGGGCCAGGTCCTGGCCCTGGTGGTTGGCGGCAACCGCACCGATGCCGCCAAGGCCGGCGATGAGGCCTGCGTCATCGTCAACCAGACGCCGTTTTACGGCGAAGCCGGCGGCCAGGTCGGCGATACCGGCACCATCACGGCGTCGGGTGGGGCCGTCGTCGCCGTCACCGATACCCAAAAACACGTCAATGACCTTTTCGTTCATATAGGGCGTGTGGACGAGGGGGAATTGAAAGTCGGCGATGAGGTCCGCTTGGAGGTGGACGCTGATCGCCGCCGCCGGGTGCGGGCCAATCATTCGGCCACCCATTTGTTACACGAAGCGTTGCGCCGCAGCCTTGGCGAACATGTGACTCAAAAAGGTTCCCTGGTCGCACCGGACCGGCTGCGTTTCGACATCAGCCACCCGAAGCCCATGGACGCAGACGAAATGGCCGCCGTCGAGTCCGAGGTCAACCGCCAGATCGGTCTTAAAAATGACGTCGTTACCCGGCTGATGGAACCCGACGCCGCGGTCGAGGCCGGCGCCATGGCGTTGTTCGGTGAAAAGTACGGTGACGAAGTGCGCGTCGTCTCGATGGGGGAGACGGGGGGAGGAGAAGAGGGGGATACTGCCTTTTCGACGGAATTGTGCGGCGGCACCCATGTCCGCAACACCGGCGACATCGAAGTCTTTAAAATCCTCTCCGAGGGCGCCGTCGCCGCCGGCGTCCGGCGTATCGAGGCGTTGACCGGCGAGGGCGCCAAAGAATATGAAGAAAATGCCAAACAAACCCTGAGTGCGACAACGACGTTGGTCGGGTTCGGACCGGAAGAACTGGTTCATAAGGTCGAAGAATTATTGGGCCAACGCCGTGATCTTGAACGGAAACTGGTTGATGCTCGTCGTCAAAGCGCTACCGGGGCCGGCGGCGGGGATACAACTGCAAAAGCACCTTCAAAAGCCGCTGCTGAACCGGCCAAGGCCGCCGACCCGGAAAACGCCCTTGCCGAAACGGCGGCGCTGTTGAAGGTGCAGGCCCAGGACGTGCCCGAACGTGTCAGGGCGCTGATGGAAGAAGTTTGCTCCCTGGAAGGTGAGATTGAAGCCGTTCGCGACAAGATCGCCGCCGGCGCCGAGGAAGGGGCTGCCGAAATCAAGGATGTCAGCGGCATCTCCTACCAACCGCGGCTGCTCGACTCGATGCCGGCCAAGGAACTCAAAAGCCTGGCCGATGAATTGAAGATACAAATGGGCTCCGGCGTCATCGCACTGGTTTCGGTTAATGACGGCAAGGCTTCCGTGGTTGTCGGCGTTACCGATGATTTAACCGAACGCGCCAGTGCCGTTGACCTGGTGCGCATCGGGTCTGCGGCGGTCGGCGGCAAGGGCGGCGGCGGGCGTCCCGATATGGCCCAGGCCGGCGGCCCCGACGGCGACAAGGGGCAGGCGGCGCTGGACGCCATCGAAGCCGCGATCGCTGAAATTGGGTAGGGAAACGCCTCCCGAGTCGGCCACTCTGCTCCGATTGCTGAAAATCATCGAAGCCTCAACTCTAGGGTTGATGCGGGTTTGGGGGCGTCTATGGTCGCCTAATCCCGGCTATCCTATTGTTAGAGCCTGCTGGCTCTATTACCGATGCCGGAGTAGGGGGGGCTTTGGAACAATATTTAGATCCCGTCTTCATCGAGGCCAAGCTGGCCGAAGCCACCGCTTGGGCCCATGCCCATATTTTTGTCCTCAGCGCCGTTATCCAGTTCATCGTTATCGCGGTCGCCTTTTTCATCGCCTGGATCGCGGCGGAACGATTTAGACAGGTCCTGGAGAAAGACTGGGATTATCCCTGGTTCGAACGATACGGGCGGCCCGTCGCCCAGGCCCTGGCGCAGCTCAGCCTGCCGGTTATTTGGCTGACGCTACAGTGGTTCTCCGTCTTTGCCGCCGAAAACGCCGGCCGCTCCAGTCATCTGATTGAAATTGTCGTTAGCCTGCTGACCGCCTGGGTGATTATCCGCTTGGCCTCGACCCTTATTCGAAACGCCGTCTGGTCCAGGGCCATCGCCATTGCCGCGTGGACCATTGCGGCGTTGAACATCACCGGGCTATTGGACCCGACCACCGCCGTGCTCGACACCATGGCCCTGCAATTTGGCGAGGTTCGAATTTCTATTCTCGGCGTCGTCAAGGCGGTCATTGCGCTGGGCGTGCTGCTGTGGCTGGCCGGAAACTTCTCGCGGTTGTTGGAAAGGCGCTTGAGCGCCATGCCGGGGGTGACGCCGGCGGCCGGGGTGTTGTTTGGGAAGTTGTTCCGGGTCGTTCTGTTCACCATCGCCATTGTTGTCGCCCTTGATTCCGTCGGCATCGACCTCACTGCCTTCGCCGTTTTCTCCGGCGCCATCGGCTTAGGCATCGGCTTTGGCCTGCAGAAAGTATTCTCCAACCTGATCAGCGGCGTCATTTTGGTAATGGATCGCTCCGTTAAACCGGGCGACGTGATCGCCATCGGCGAAACCTATGGCTGGATCAATGCCTTGAGCGCGCGCTACGTGTCGGTGATCACCCGGGACGGCACCGAACACTTGATCCCCAATGAGGAATTAATCTCGCAACGGGTCGAAAACTGGTCCTTTTCCAATCGTCTGGTGCGGCTGCGCTTGGCCATCGGGGTTTCCTACGACACCGACGTCAACAAAGCGATTGAGGTCGCCATCGACGCGGCCTCGGCGGTTGATCGGGTATTGGCGGAGCCGGCGCCGGTTTGCTATTTGGTGGGTTTTGGCGATAGCGCCATCGATTTGGAGCTTAGGGTCTGGATCAACGACCCGCGCAATGGCCTGACCAACGTTAAGGGCGCAATCTATTTGGGAGTCTGGGAGAAATTTGCGGAGCACGGAATCGGTCTCCCGTACCCGCAACGCGACCTGCATATCAAAAGCCCGGTGCCGGTCCAGGTCGAGCAAAAGGCGTCATAGAACGCAGCTCGGTTTGGCGGGATTATTTGACGTCGGCGGCGACGCGCATGGAGATGATTTTATCCGGATCATCGACGGCGCCGTTATCATTCGGGTCGCCGCGCTTGATGTTGCTGACGAATTTCATGCCCTCGGTAACCTTGCCCCAGACGGTGTATTTGCCGTCCAGATACCGGGCGCGGGCGAAGACAATGAAAAACTGGCTGTCGGCGCTATTCGGCGATGAGGCCCTGGCCATGGAAAGGGTGCCCCGAACATGCGGCTCGTCGGAAAACTCAGCGGGAATGTTTTGCCCCGAACCGCCGGCGCCGGTTCCGGTGGGATCACCGCCCTGGGCCATGAAGCCTTCGATCACGCGGTGAAAAACAATGCCGTCATAGAATCCCTGACGCACCAATTCCTTAATTCTGGCGACATGTTTCGGCGCCAGGTCCGAGCGCATTTCGATGACAACCGTCCCGTCCTTGAGTTCCAACAACAGTGTGTTTTCAGGGTCGGCGGCTTCGGCCTCGGCGTTCATCGCCAATCCTCCCAACAAAATCGCAAAAATGAAAAATGCCGTTCGGACCATTCAACCCTCTCGTTTTTAATCAAAAAGTTTATCGATTTCATCCTGTGTGATGCCTTCGCCATCCAGCGCCGGTCCCTGCAACAGTTTATCGTCATCGGTCATTTCCGTTTCCGGCTTGACCTCGATCCGCTCGATTTCATCCTTGCCCCAGACACTGATCAGGGCGTTGACCCTGTCCTCAACATAGGTCACCGACTTAACAACCTTGGTGATCCGTTGTCCGGCGATGTCCTGGAACGAGCAGGCTTCGAAAACGTCGGCGCTGTGGGTGCTGATCTGGTCAAGATGTTTGACCTGTTCGGGATCAGTGATGGATTTTTTCAATTCCATCACGATATCGTTGTTTTTCTCCATGCACCCCATGATCGTGTCGGTGGCCTCTTCCGTGGCTTTAACAATAGCGTCCAGTTGGTCGGACATGTTGTCGAAGTGCATCGTTTCATCCGCCGGTTGGTTGATGGCGGCAATTTCCAGACGCACCCGTTTCAAATATTTGAACAGACCGAGCAGTTCCTTTTTCAGGAGATCGGATTCGGCGGATGGATCCATAAAAATAACTCCCTGGCCGGCATATTTGCGGCGAAACCATACGGTCGGATTATTCCGACCTGTGACCGCCGCCGGCCATCATAAATACGAATTAATTCAACGGAAACCCGTTACCACCTATTTATTCCCCTTTTTTTTGGAATTGGCGCCGGGGGTGACCATGGAACGTGGGTCCGTTTTTAAGGATTGCAGAGCCAGGAAGGTCAACTTCTGGCGTTGTTCCTCGCTGATATCGTCAAGGATATGAACCTTGCTCTTGTGTACGGAGAGCGCCTGTTGGATCAAGACTTGGCGCTCGCTCGTCAATTCGGGCTTTGCCCCCAATTCGTCTTCGGCGGCTTTCAGGGAATCCATTACCAATTGGCGGGTTTCCTCGGACGACAAAGAATCCAAAGGATCGGGGAGCGGCAATTCCGAAGCGTCGGCGCCCGCCGCCAGGGCGGGATCCTGCATCGCGGGGGGGGGCATCAGTGGCCAGGTCCTTGTAGGCTTTTTTGATTTTTTGTTTGGTTTCCAAATTCTCCCGAGCATTTTTATCCATCACAACGGAAAGCAGCGCCTTGGATAAGAAGTTTTTGATCATTCCGGTTAAGTCTTCCTGCGGTTCGCTAAATAGAGAAGCTTTAGAACATTAATTGTCATCACTCTAACCCGTGGTTTTGGTCCGGGCTAGGGTGGTTCTGCCCCGAAACACCGAAATCCCCCTATAAACACTGGCAAAATTGAAACCGGGGCGTATTGTTGACGGGTCATGAGACGAAATCGCAACGCTAAAATCCTGGCCACCTTGGGGCCCGGCACCTCGACGGAGGAGGGAATCGCCTCCTTGTTCGAGGTCGGCGCGGATGTTTTTCGATTGAATTTCAGCCACGGTAGCCACGAAGACCACAAACGCCGTTTTGATACCATTCGTGGGTTGGAAGAAAAATTTCACCGCCCTGTCGGCATTCTCCTGGACCTGCAAGGGCCGAAACTTCGCGTCGGCGAATTCAAAGACGGCGAGATCAAGCTGGAACCGGGACAAAAATTCGATCTCGACCTTAGCCCGGAACTGGGGGGAATAAGCCGGGCGCCCCTGCCGCATCCGGAAATCTTCAAGTCCTTGGAGGAGGGGACGGAATTGTTGCTGGACGATGGCAAGATCCGTCTCAAGGTTCTCGATTGCGGTGACGACTTCGCCAAGACCGAAGTCATGACCGGTGGCGTGCTGTCCAACCACAAAGGCGTCAATGTCCCGAGTGCCGTTTTGGCGCTGTCTCCGTTGACGGATAAGGATCGTGAAGACTTGCGTTTCGGCTTGGACCTGGGCGTTGACTGGGTTGCCCTGTCCTTTGTCCAACGTCCCGAGGATATTGCCGAAGCCCGCAAGCTCATTGCCGGGCGGGCTGGGGTCATGGCCAAGCTGGAAAAACCGACGGCCTTGGACCACTTGGACGAGATCGTCAATCTGTCCGACGCCATCATGGTGGCGCGGGGCGATTTGGGTGTCGAGGTGCCGCCTGAGGAAGTGCCGGCGCTTCAAAAACGTATTGTTTTCGCTTGCCGGTCGGCCGGCAAACCGGTGGTTGTTGCCACCCAGATGCTTGAATCCATGATCCATGCCCCGACACCGACGCGGGCCGAGGCTTCCGATGTGGCGACTGCCATTTACGATGGTGCCGACGCGGTGATGCTGTCGGCGGAAACGGCGGTCGGCGATTTCCCCGTCGAAGCGGTGACCATGATGGACCGAATTATTCAGAAGGTGGAAATGGATCGTCATTACCGCAAGATGATGGAGGGTTTCCGTTATGATCCGGAAGCAACGGCGGCCGACGCCATTACCGCCGCCGCCCGCCAAGTCGCCCACACCATTTCAGCAGCCGTCATCGTGACGTTTTCCTCGACCGGGTCGACAACACTGAGGTGCGCACGCGAAAGGCCCAATGTCCCACTTCTCAGTCTGACGCCTAGGGCCGATACGGCCCGTAAGATGACCATCGCCTGGGGCGTCCATTCGGTGCAGACGGAGGATCTGAAGACCTTTCGCGACATGGTGATCAATGCCATCCGCGTTACCAAGTCCGAAGGGTTCGCCGACGTCGGCGACCCGTTGGTAATTACCGCCGGCGTTCCGTTCGGGACCCCAGGCGCCACCAATATTTTGCGCATTGCCTGGATTGATTAGCCCGGCGGCACCATGCTCACCGAACTATTTAACGTCATCGTCCCTGTCTTCGTTTGCGCCGCGATCGGCTATATCTGGAAGCGCCAGGGCCGGCCCTTTGACGTTGAACTGATCTCGACCCTTTCCGTTTATATCGGCACGCCCTGTTTGGCCTTTTATGCCCTGACCTCGGCCAATCTGGATCCAGATAACTTCGATGAGATGGCCGTGGCCACCGTGGTGACGATGGTGGCCTTTGTCGTAATTTATGTTCCGATATTGAAAGTGGCGGGGTTGAGCCAGCGGGCCTTCCTGCCGGCGTTGTCCTTCGCCAACGTCGGCAACATGGGATTGCCGTTGTCGCTGCTGGCGTTCGGCGAACAGGGGTTGGCCTTGGCCGTGACCTACTATGCCATCAACGTGGTTATCATGTTTTCCTTCGGCGTCGCGGTGGCGGCCGGTGCGTCGTCGTGGCGGAAGCTGATGCGGCTTCCGGTGATCTATGCCATCGCCGCCGCCGTGGTTTTTTTGTATACCGGCACGCAACCGCCCATTTGGATTGCCAACACGACGAAGATTCTTGGCGACCTGACCATCCCCCTGATGCTGATCACCCTCGGCGTTTCCTTGGCCGGGCTTGGGGTTCAAAGCCTTTCCAGAAGCACCATCCTTTCGGTCCTGCGGTTGGTCAGCGGTTTTGCCGTCGGCTGGGCGACGGCGGAAATTTTCGGCATGGAGGGTGTCGCCAGGGGCGTCCTGATCCTTCAGTGCACGATGCCGGTTGCGGTATTCAATTACCTGTTCGCCCTGCAATACGGGAACCAGCCCGAAGAGGTGGCAGGCACCGTGGTTATTTCCTCGGTGATGTCGTTTCTGACGCTGCCCTTGTTGTTGATGTACGTGATGTAACTATTCGGCGGCGTCGGCGTTGAGCCCGCTGTCGCCCCCTTTAAATGCCGCCAACAAATTCGCCTCGCGGTCTTTGGCCGTTAGGCGGCCCAGTTCCTTGACATGACCGAAGCCACGGATGCCGAGCGGCAGTCCGGCAATTTCCGTCGCCAGGGCGTGATTGTCAGCGCTCAGACCGTCCAGCAGTTCTTCAATAACCGTCTCATAGTCGGTGATCATGCGGCGTTCCGTTTTGCGCTCAGTGGTATACCCGAAAACATCGAACGCGGTGCCGCGCAGCCCCTTACATTTGCTCAACAGGCGGAAGGCGGGCATTACCCAGGCGCCGAATTCCCGTTTTTGCAGGGCGCCGGTTTGAGGGTCACGGGCGGCGATCAGCGGCGGCGCCATGTGGAAGGAGAGTTGAATCGGGCCTTCGAATTGGCGGTCCAATTGGCGTTTAAAATCGCCGTTGGTGTAAAGCCTGGCGACCTCGTATTCGTCTTTGTAGGCCAGCAATTTGAAATAGGACGCGGCGACGGCATCGACGAGGCCGGTTTTTCCCGCCGCCTTCATGGCCTCGGTAGCGTGGACCAGTTCCACCAGGGCGGCGTAGCGTTTGCCGTAAGCGGCGTTTTGATAACGGCTCAGGTCGGCGATGCGGCGGTCGATGAAGGAGATTTCGCTCGTTTCCATTTCCCCGTCAGAAACCGAAACCGGCTCGGCAATACGTCCCACCGCGCCCAGGTCATGGGCAGCGCGGCGTCCCCATAAAAAGGCCTGTTTGTTGAAATTGACGGCGACGCCGTTGATCTCCAGGGCTTGTTCGATGGCGGCGGCGGACAGCGGCAACAGGCCCTTTTGGTAGGCGAACCCGACCATCATCATATTGGCGGCAATGGAATTACCCAGCAGCCTGAGCGCCAATCCGGTGGCATCAATGAAATTTAAGGCACGCGGCCCGGTGGCCTCCATCAGGGCGTCCTGAAATCCTTTTTCGGGAAATTCCAGATTGGCATCGTGGATGAAATCGGACGTCATGGTCTGATGCCCATTAACGACGGCCGACGTGGTTCCGGGTTTCAGCTTGCCCATGGTTTCGGCGCTGGCCGACGAAACCATGTCACAACCGATCAACAACCGAGCGCCGCCGGCGGCAATCCGGACCGCGTGCAAGGTTTCCGGGTCATCGGCGATACGGATGTGGGAATAAACGGCGCCGTTCTTCTGCGCTAAGCCTGCGATATCGAGGACCGATACGCCTTTGCCTTGAAGATGGGCGGCCATGGACAGAACCGCGCCGACGGTTATGACGCCGGTGCCGCCGATCCCGGTGACGATAACGCCATAGGGTTCGGCGCTGGAGGCCAAGACCGGTTCCGGCAGCGCCTCGAAAGGCTGATCGCTGATGGCAGAGGGCCTTCTGGGGTTGCCGCCATGAACGGTGACGAAAGCCGGACAGAATCCATTCAGGCATGAAAAGTCCTTGTTGCACGCCGATTGGTCAATCGCTCGCTTGCGGCCGAGTTCTGTTTCCTTCGGCGTGATGGCGACACAATTGGAAACCGTGCCACAATCACCACAGCCTTCGCAGACGGCCTGGTTGATAAACGGCCGCACCGCCGGGTCGGGGTACAGGCCGCGCTTGCGGCGACGGCGTTTCTCGGCGGCGCAGGTTTGATCGTAGATGAGGACCGACACCCCCTTGATGTTGCGAAGATCGCGTTGAAGGGCGTCCAGATCGTCGCGATGGTGAAAAGAAACGCCGGCGGCGAAATGGGCGCCGACGGGGTATTTTCCGGGCTCGTCGGAGACCACGGCGATCCGATCGACGCCTTCGGCGCGCACCTGCTGGCTAATGATGGGCACATCCAGCGGCCCGTCCATGGGCTGGCCGCCGGTCATGGCGACGGCGTCGTTATAGAGAATCTTATAGGTAATGTTGACGTCGGCGGCGACGGCGGCGCGGATCGCCAGGATTCCCGAATGAAAGTAGGTGCCGTCGCCGATATTGACGAAGATGTGTTCGGTCGATGTAAACGGCGCCTGGCCCAGCCAGGTAGCGCCTTCGCCGCCCATGTGGGTGAAGGTGGAGGTGTCGCGGTTCATCCATATGGCCATGTAATGACACCCGATCCCGGCCGCCGCGCGCGAGCCGGCCGGCACCATGGTTGAAATATTGTGCGGGCAGCCGGAACAGAAGTATGGGATTCGCTCCATGCCGACGGTGGTGGCTTCCAAGGAGCGTTCCTTGTCTTCCAGGAACGTGAGCCTGTCTTCGATGTGGCGCCGCACCGGGTCGCTGATGGGGAAGCCGCCGATCCGCCCGGCAATTGCCCTGGCGATCCGGGCCGGGGTCAGTTCACCCGCTGAGGGCAGGATCCAATCGCCGGACTCATCGAATTTCCCGACCACCCGGGGCCGGACGTCGGCGCGCCAGTTGTATAGTTGTTCCTTGATCTGGTTCTCCATGACCGCGCGTTTTTCCTCGACCACCAGGATCTCCTCCAGGCCCTCGGCGAAATGGCGGATAATTTCTTTTTCCAGCGGCCAGGGCATACCGACCTTGAGCAGCCGGAGCCCGATTTCATCGGCGTGTTCCGCGCCGATGCCGAGATCATCCAAGGCCTGCAACACATCCAGATAGGATTTGCCGGTAGAGATTATGCCGAGGCGCGGTTTCGGGGTATCGATGGTGACCCGGTTCAGCCCGTTGGCCCGGGCGAAGGCCAGGGCGGCATAAATCTTGTGGCGTTGAAGGCGGTGTTCCTGCGCCAGGGGTGGGTCGGGCCAGCGGATATGGAGCCCGCCTTCCGGCATTTCAAAATCTTTCGGGAGACGGATTTTGATCCGGTCGGAATCGGCCAGGACCGAGGAGGTGGTATCGACGTTTTCGGTGATGCACTTCATCCCCACCCAACAGCCCGAATACCGCGACATGGCCCAGCCATAAAGCCCGAAATCGAGAATGTCCTGGACATTGGCCGGATTGAGGACGGGAATTTGAGCATCCATCAGCGCATGTTCGCTTTGGCTGGGCACGGTCGAGGACTTACACGCCGGATCGTCGCCGGCGAGCGCCAAAACGCCGCCCAAGGGCGATGTGCCGGCGAAATTGGCGTGCCGGAAGACATCGCCGGATCGATCGACTCCCGGTCCCTTGCCGTACCAGATGCCGAAGATTCCGTCATAGTTGGCGCCTTCGAACAAGTTCAGCTGCTGGCTGCCCCACAGCGCCGTCGCCGCAAGGTCTTCGTTAACGGCGGGATGGAATTTTACATGGTGGTCCTTGAGCAATGATTTCGCGCCACCGAATTCCCGGTCGATGCCGCCCAAGGGCGAGCCGCGATAGCCGGTCACGTAGCCGGCGGTATTCAACCCCGCGGCCATGTCGCGGCGCCGTTGCATCAGGGTCAGGCGTACCAGGGCCTGGGTGCCGGTCAGAAAAATCCGGCCCTCATCAAGGCTGTATTTATCGTCCAGCGCGACCTGGTTCAGTTTTCCTGAGGCCACAGTCATCGGTCTTACCCCGTGGGCTTCCATGTTCGGTTTGGCATTTGTTTATTGAGGCCAAGCGTAATACGGGGCCGGGCCGCTTACAATCGCCGGAAAAAAGCCCCCCTAGCCATTTTCGCTGATATTTATTGTTTGTATTTAGTCACAATGGGATGATTTTTCGTCTCCGAGCGGGTATACGGGTGCTAGTACGAATTCCCGGATTATTTAATCATGACTATTTTAGTAACCGGTGCCGCCGGATTTATCGGTTTTCACACGTCGCTCGCCCTATTGGGGCGTGGCGAAAAAGTCCTCGGCGTTGATATTCTCAACGATTACTACGACGTGTCGCTGAAACAAGCGCGCCTGGACGTGCTGGGCGGCAACGACGGCTTTCAGTTCCAGCAACTGGACATTGCCGATCGCGACGCCGTCGAAGCCTTGATCGCCGATAACGGCGGCATCACCCGGGTTGTCCATCTGGCGTCGCAGGCGGGGGTGCGATATTCCCTGATCGATCCCTATGCCTATAGCCGCGCCAATGTGGAAGGCCATTTGGTGCTGCTGGAAACCTGCCGAAAGTTGGAGCGGCTGGATCATTTCGTCTACGCGTCGTCCAGTTCCGTATACGGCGGCAATACCAAATTGCCGTTTTCCATCCAGGATGCCGTCGACACGCCGTTGTCGGTGTACGCGGCGACCAAACGGTCGATGGAACTGTTCGCCCATTCCTATTCCCATATCTATGGCCTGCCGCTGACGGGGCTACGGTTTTTCACCGTCTACGGCCCCTGGGGCCGGCCTGACATGGCTGCGTTCATCTTTATCCGGAAAATCCTGGCCGGCGAGCCGATCCCGGTGTTCAACAACGGCGATATGCGCCGCGATTTCACCTATATCGACGACATCGTCGCTGGCGTTCTGGCCTGCCTGGACAAGCCGCCGGTGGCCCAAGAAGGCAGCCCGCCCAACCGCGTCTACAACCTCGGTAACAATAACGCAGAGCCGTTGATGCGGTTTATTTCGGTTCTGGAAGATGCGCTTGGGCAAAAAGCGGAAATCGATTTCCAGCCGTTGCAGACCGGCGACGTGCCTGAAACTTCCGCCGACATCTCCGAAACGCGGCGGGATTTTGGTTTCGAGCCCAAGACTACTATTGACGAAGGGCTGCCCCGGCTGGTGGCGTGGTATCGGGAATATTACGGCGCGTAAGCGGGCGCCCGTTTAATTAATTTTTTTGAATCGAGACACTAATGGTTAGACACCTGGCTTTGGTGTTCCTGCTGGCGCTGATCTGGGGATCGTCCTTCCTGGCGATCAAGATCGGGGTCGAAACGATCCCGCCCCTGACCCTGGCCACGGGACGGGTGGTTTTTGCCGCCCTGTTGTTATGGGTCTTCGCCCGCGTGCAGGGGCAGACGCTGCCTCAAAGTGGTCGCATGTGGTTCTACTGTTTTTTAATCGGCCTGATGGGTAATGGCCTGCCCTTTACCCTGATTAATTGGGGTGAGGTAAAAATCGACAGCGGCCTGGCCGCGATTCTGATGGCCGTGATGCCGCTGGTGACGGTGGTGTTGGCGCATTTCTTCACTGTCGGCGACCGCATGACCCCGGCCAAGCTGACCGGCGTCGCTTTCGGTTTTGGCGGCGTCTTCATTCTGGTCGGGCCGGAAGCCCTGAAAGGCCTGGGCGGCGACATCTGGCGGCAACTGGCGGTTTCCGGGGGCGCCACCTGTTATGCCATCGCCGCTATCCTGACCCGCAACATGCCGCCGGGGCCATTGATCGCCCGTTCGGCGGCAGTGATGATCGCGGCGTCGCTGATGATGGTGCCGGTATCGCTTGCCTTCGATGCGCCGTGGACCTTATCGCCGTCCACCGACGCGCTTCTGGCCGGGGTTTATCTGGGCCTGTTTCCGACCGCATTTGCAACCATTGTCCTTTTCCACCTGCTGCGGTTCCGGGGCGCCAGCTTCATCGCCCCGGTCAATTACCTGATCCCGGTGTTCGGGGTTCTGTGGGGGATCGCGGCCCTGGGGGAAGAGGTGTCCCCGCGCGCGGTGGTGGCGCTATCGGTGATCCTTGTCGGCATGGCCATCGCCCAGTATCAACGCCGCCCGTCCAACCCATAATCGGGGCCCCCATGGCCTGTAGGGGGCCGGAAAGGGTGTTACCGGTACAGCGCTTCCAATTGTTCTCCGTATATTTCCTTGATCTTGTGGCGGCGGATTTTCATGGTCGGCGTCAACAACCCGTTGTCGGTGGTGAAGGGAGCGTCGGCGAGGATGAATTTGCGCACCGTTTCGATATTGGAAAGCGACGCGTTGACCTTCTCCATCACCGCGGCTAGGGCCTTTGATACTTCTTCATCGCTTGCCAAACCCGCAGCCCATTCCGCATCGGCCACCAGAACGGCAACCAAATGCGGGTGCTTGTCGCCATAGACCATGGCTTGGGCGATTTCCGGCTCGATGCTGAGAATACCTTCGATTCGCTGCGGCGATAGGTTGTCGCCGCCGGAGTTGACGATGATATCCTTCTTGCGGTCGGTGATCTGCAAATGCCCGTCCGCGTCAATGATGCCGATGTCGCCGGTATGCACCCAACCGTCCTGAATGGTTTCCCGGGTCGCGTCCTCGTTCCGCCAATAGCCCTGCATGACCAGATCGCCTTTGACCAGGATTTCGCCGTCGTCGGCAATGTTGACCTGAACGCCCTTCATGGGTGGGCCAACGGTGTGCAGTTTCATGGTGCTGGGCCGGTTGACGCTGACCGACGGAGAGGTTTCCGTCTGCCCATAGCCCTGTAGGATTTGCAGGCCCAGGGCGGTGAAAAACATCCCGATTTCGGGGTTCAAGGGGGCGCCGCCGGACACCAGTGCCTTCAGCCGTCCGCCGAAGCGGCCCCGCACCTTGTTGCGGACCAGAATGTCCAAGGCGCCATCGACAAGGCGGTCGATGGGGCCGAGGCTGGCCGGGTCCAGATAACGCCGCGTGCCCAGCCCGACCGTCTTATTGAACATTTTTTCCTTGATCCCGCCCGCCTTGCGGATGCCGAGGGTGATCCGTTGGTGGAGCGTCTCGTATAGCCTCGGCACCGCGGTCATAATGGTCGGGCGGGCTTCGATCATGTTGGCGGCCAGGGTGTCGGCGCCCTCGGCGTAATAAATTTCGGCGCCGATGGACATCGGGAAAAACTGTCCGGCCATGTGTTCGTAGGAATGGCTGAGCGGCAGGAAGGACAGGAACACTTCGCTGGCCAGGCCCAATTCCAGCAATCGGTCCCGCGCACTTTCGCAGTTGGATAGGATGTTGCGGTGAGAGAGCATGACGCCTTTCGGCAGCCCCCCGGTGCCGGAGGTATAAATGATACAGGCGGTTTCGTCGGCGCCGACCTGCCTGGCCATTTCGATGATATTTTGATGGCCCTGACGTCCCTGTTCAATCACATCATCCAGGTGCAGAACTTTGATTCTCAATTCCTGGGCTCTTTCCGGCGGATCCATGGCGATGACGAATTCCAAGTCCGGCGATTTCAGGGCGGCGGCCAATAATGTCTCCGCCAGCCTGCGTGTCGAGACGATGGCGCCCTTGGCACCGCTGTCGTGCAGGATATGCAGGTGGTCGTCGCTGGTGTTGGTGGTGTAAGCGGGAACGGTGATGGCACCCATGGACATGATCGCCAGGTCCGCCACCAGCCACGCCGGTCGGTTTTCAGAAACCAGCATCACCCGGTCGCCGGGGCCGATGCCAAGCGACATCAATCCGCGCGCCAGCGGTGTGATACGGGCCGCGGTGTCGCCCCAACTGAGCGATTGATAATTGCCGCCGCTTTTCTTCCACAGGAACGGCCGATCGCCCATCCGGTCAACCTGATCGAAAAACATGGCCACAAGGTTGGGCCAGTCCCGGTCGCTCATATTAGTGTTTCCCTCCCATCGTAGGGGGCTATCATTGCCATTGCCGCAGGTAATTTCCACCATTAAAGGACAAACCATGCCGAAACCGAAGGCGAAGACGAAAACCACCGCCAAGACGAAAAGAAAATCCGCCGGCCTGCCCCGGTGGAATTTGAACGATCTTTACAGCGGCCCGAAATCACAGGCCCTAAGGGCCGATCTGGCCTGGGCCGCGGTCGAAGCAAAAAAATTCCGCCGCGCCTTCGAAGGCAAACTCAAGGGGTTGGACGGCGCCGGCTTGGGCCGTGCGATCCAGCGCTACGAACGCTTGGCCGAGCGGATCGGCAAGATCATGAGTTATGGCCACCTGCTGCACGCAACGAACCTCAGCGACCATGCCGTCAGCGCTTTTTTTCAGACCCTGCAGGAACAGGTGACGGATTTATCCACGGATATCTTGTTTTTTACCCTGGAACTTAACCGGCTTAGCGACGCGGTACTGGCGCGGCAGCTGAAACACCCCAAGGCCGCCCACTATGCACCGTGGATCCGCGATTGCCGGGTTTTCCGTTCGCACCAGTTGTCCGACGAGGCCGAAAAACTTCTGCATGAGAAATCGCTGACCAGCCACAACGCCTGGATCCGCCTGTTCGGTGAAACCATGGCCGATTTGCGCTTCCCGGTAAAAACCGGAAACCGGGTCAAGGAGATGACCCTGGCCGATACCCTCAACCTGTTGTCGGACAAAAAAGGCGCCGTCCGCAAGCAAAGCGCGTTGGCGTTGTGCAAAGGACTGGACAGCAAAATCCGGACCCTGACCCTGATCACCAACACGTTGGCCAAGGACAAGGAGATCGAAGATCAATGGCGGCGTTATCCGGCGCCCAAGTCCTACCGAAACCTCGCCAACCAGGTCGAAGACGAGGTCGTCGACGCCCTGGTCGACGCGGTGAAGGGGAATTACGCCAATCTGTCGCACCGCTATTACAAATTGAAGGCCAAATGGTTCGGGGTTCGCAAGCTCAACACCTGGGACCGTAACGCGCCGCTGCCGGAAGATTCCGACAGGCGCTTTTCCTGGGGCCAGGCGCGCGACACGGTGCTCGGCGCCTACGGCGGTTTCGCGCCGGAGATGGCCACCATCGCCAAGCAGTTCTTCGACAAGCGCTGGATCGATGCGCCGCCTAGTGCGGGCAAGGATTCCGGCGCGTTCTCTCATTCCACGGTGCCGTCGGTGCATCCCTACGTGATGATGAACTTCCACGGCAAGGCCCGCGACGTCATGACCCTGGCCCATGAATTGGGCCACGGGGTGCATCAGGTGTTGTCGGCACGCCAAGGCACGCTGATGTCCGATACCCCCCTGACCCTGGCGGAAACGGCATCGGTGTTCGGCGAAATGCTAACCTTCCAGGCCATGCTTAAGGCCGAGACCAAGCCTGAGCGAAAGCGCGTCCTGCTGGCCGGCAAGGTCGAGGACATGATGAACACCGTCGTCCGCCAGATCGCCTTTCACCAGTTCGAGGAACGCGTCCATGGAGAGCGTCCCCAGGGCGAACTCAGCGCCCAGCGCCTCGGTGAAATCTGGATGGAAGTGCAGCGCGAAAGCCTTGGCCCGGCCATTCGTTTCGATGACGAATACCGACACTTCTGGGCCTATATCCCGCATTTCCTGCACGCGCCGTTTTACGTCTACGCCTATGCCTTCGGCGATTGTCTGGTGAACTCGCTCTACGATGTCTTCCAGAACGGTCATCCGGGGTTTGAGGCCAAGTATTTTGATATGCTGAAAGCCGGCGGCACGCTTCGCCACAAGCAGTTGTTAGCGCCGTTTGGGTTGGATGCCTCGGACCCGGCGTTCTGGAACCGGGGCTTGGGCGTGGTTTCAGGGTTCATCGACGAACTGGAGGCGGCGCTGTAGGATGCTGGGGCCCAAACTCATTCCATTTGTGGCTTTCGCGGGAGCCATTTTATCGCCGGACTAGGCGCGAAAGCCGTCGTGATGCCGCCTATCACAAGGTTTTTGCAACGACGTCCGGCGATAAAAGAGCCCCGTCCCGAAAGGGATTTGACGTAAATACCCCGAGATGTCGTCATTATGGCCTCGAATATGTTTGACATGTCCTTCGGCCAAATTCCTAATCTCGTGGTATTTACGATCAAACCAAAGCTCACAAATGGAATGAGTTTGGGCCCAAATGTACGTAGACGGCGAAATCCTGGATAAGAAATTTGTTCCGAAAGGCGATGAGGTCTTCCGTGATGGGGACCCCGGCGAGGCCGCCTATCTTGTCGAATCTGGCGTCATCGGCATCTTCAAGACCGTTGAGGGTGAGGAGATTCAACTCGCCACCATGTCCGATGGCGAGCTATTCGGTGAAATGGCCATTATCGACGGGTCCGCGCGCATGGCCCATGCCGTTGCCCTGGAAGACAGCGTCATCGTCTCGATTCCCCGCACCGGCATTGAGGCGATGCTGGCCAAGCAGAACCCCCTGATTAAAACGCTGATCCAGATTCTTGTCGACAACCTCCGCAATGTGCATGAGGTTTATATGAAGCGGCCGCGCAGCGTGCATGACTTTTTCAACGCCATTGCTTTTCATACTGGGGGCTTGGCGCATAACCTGGAAAACAACAAGGACACCGACCCCTCGGGTGAGTTGTTGAAGCGGCTGGAACTGATCGAGCATCAATTGGAAGAGCTCCGCGATCAATTCAACGCCTATCAGGACAGAAGGGCCGATGTCTTGGACGAGTCCGGGGAGGAGAAAATATGAGCGATCCGGTATTCCATTTATTCTCGGCCGGGCCGCAACCGGTGGCGCCGTTTTCTCATGCGGTCGAAGCCGACGGCTGGGTCCAGCTTACCGGCCAGATGCCCACCGACCCCGATGATCCGGAAAAGCCGCTGGCCGACGGTATCGAGGCGCAGACACGCAGGGTGATGGATAATTTGGCCCTGATTCTGGCCGAACTGGGCTTGGGGCTGGAGCATGTCACCTCGGCCCGGGTCTACCTGACCGAGTTCGAACGCGATTACCAGGTCATGAACGAAGCCTATGCGTCGTATTTCCCCGCCGACCGGCGTCCGGCCCGGACCTGCATCGGTGTCACCGCCTTGGCGGTGGGGGCATTGGTGGAAATCGATATGGTCGCTAGAAGGCCCTAAAAAACGCCGCCTTTGCGATTTGTTAAAAGTTTTCGGTTAATCCTCAGGAAAATTAGAAAACAAGCGTCACCACGACGCCAATTGCCTGGGGGATAATCCAATTAAACGCTTTCATGCCAATCTGCTTGTCTCGACGCTGGCGCCGCTGGTGCTGGGTGGCTGTCTATTGCCGGCGAGCGTCCAAATCGCCTCCTTTGTCGCCGACGGAATTTCGTTGGTGACCACGGACAAAACGCTTGGCGACCACGGCTTGTCGGCGGTTACCAACCAGGACTGTGCCGTTTGGCGTGCGGTCAACGGCGAGGAGGTCTGCCGCGAGGTTGAGCCCGGTGAGGGCCTTGTCATGGTTGCCGATGCCGGTTCCGATACGGCGATCGAGTCCGAAGACCTGTCGCCAATCGTTGACCCATCAAACGGCTTGGTCGATGCCGACGACATGAACCTCGTCAGGACCCCGAAGATCGAGATTGCCTGGCCCGAGCCCATTGGCGCGCCCGCCGAACCGGCCGCACCGGCGGTGGAAAACACCCAGCCCGATAAATCGTCTCCGGCGCCGGCCGCTGTCAAAACCGGCGGCGGGACGTTCTTTGTTATTGCCAGTTTCAGCCGCTTACAGGGCGCGAAGCGCTTCGCCCGACGCCACCTTGGGTTGGCTACGCAGGTGCTTGCCGGCACCGCAAAAGGCAAAACCGTTTATCGGGTCGCCACCGGCCCCGTCGGCAAAGGCCAACGCCCGGCCATGCGCGCCCAACTGGCAATTGGTGGTTTCGATGACGCATGGGTATTGAAACTGAAAGCGCCTAAGGTCGTCGTCGAACTGGCCTCATTGAACTAACCGGCTTGGCCTTCGTCCTTTAAGATAAACTGAAGCCATGCAAATACCCCGCTTTACCCTAATCGTCATACTGATCGCGCTGTTGACGATGCTTGCGCGTCCTGTTTTGGCCTTTGAAGAGGTCAACAAGAGCTATTTCGGTGGCGTCGCCCTGGGCGGCTATGATGCGGTCAGTTATTTCACGCAATCCAAAACGGTTAAGGGCAATAAGGCGCATGCGGTCAAATGGAAAGGCGCGACGTGGCTGTTTTCCAGCGACGCCAACCGCCAACGGTTCACCGCCAGACCCGAAGCGTTCGCCCCCCAGTATGGCGGGTATTGCTCAAACCAGATGAGCCTGGGCAACTTGAGTGATATTGACACCAACGTCTGGCGCATCATTGACAACAAGCTTTACTTGTTCGGACATGATTCAGGACGGGTGCGCTGGTCCAGCGAAACGGGCCAGCGCATTACCGATGCCGATCAACACTGGGGTACGTATCTTGCCCGTTGATTGGGGGTCAATCGTGGCCGGAAAAATATTCACTAACCTTACTGGTATCGCCAAAGGCTAATTCAACGGAGAGAACATTGGTTACCGTTTCGCCATCGCTGGAGAGCGGGAAACGGCTCAACTCGGTGTAGGCCCAGATATCTCCCTTGACCGGTATCTGTTGAACGAACAATTGAGGTTCGCTCATTTCGATAGTTTGTTTGTATTGATTGGAGATCAATTCGCGGTACGGCGGCGGTTCGAGTTCGGACACCAGTTTGTTGGTCTGGTCGTATCCGTGAAACTTGACATGCCAGGTCCCCCAAAACCGGTATCTGAAGTCCACCGGTTTTCCGACCACATCGATGACAACGAAGTGCGGAATGAGCGATATCGGCAGGTCCATTAAATTGATATCTGACCAGGCGGGCGCGAAGCGCGACCCTCGCTTGTCATTCCAGTAATCCAGAATGACAAGTATTTCAGGGTGCTGGCTTTCCTTGAGATCAATCTGCTTTTGAGTAACTTCCGGCATCCGATATGCTTTCAAATTCTTTTCGACAATACAATAGTTCTCGTACGTTCGTTATTGCCCCCTAGCGGACGTTTAAGAATTCGCCTCAACTGGAATTTTTATTAATTCGGGCCCATGCCGCGTAGCACGTTGGGGGCCTTGGAGAATTGGATATCCTCGTAAGGGACGACTTCGATGCGATTGCCCCAGAGATCGCGAAAATTGAGACCGCGTTCCAGCATCTCCACATCCATTTCCTCAAGCACGGCTTCGATATCTCCGACTTCCAATACGACATGATTGATGCCCATCGCCTTGGCTTTTTTGGGTTGCTTGCTCCTTGGTTGACACCCTTTAATTTTTGAAATGATTGGAAGGTAAAATTTTACCGCCACTTGAAATAACCAAATACATTTTAATGATGAAACCGAAATTTCGAAATGGGAGATTGAGGGCTTCTGGTGAATCCCTTGCCGGTCCTTGCCGGTCAAAACCTGATATTGAACCCGGCGGGATACAATTTTTACTTCATCACAATTGACCATGATCAAGGCGCGGGATCGAAACCTCAGAATAAATAGCTTTCATAATGAACTAATTTCTTGAAGACCTTGGTGGGGGTGGGCTTACGGCGAACCGGGGCTTGTGAATTCAGGCCCTAGAAGGCATAACAGGCCATGCAAGACGTTAATATGGCTACCCGGACGACAAGGACGATTCTCCCATGAAAATTGCCATCCTCAAGGAACGCCGCGATAACGAAACACGTGTCGCCGCGTCTCCGGAAGTGGTCAAAAAACTGATTGATCTCGGCTTTCAGGTCGCCGTCGAAAAGGATGCCGGGTATAGCGCCTCGTTTACCGATGGCGCCTTCAAGGATGCCGGAGCCTCTATTGCCGGAACCGCCGCGGCGGCGGTCAACGGCGCCGATGTGGTGTTTAAGATTCTGGCCCCGGATGCGGCTGAGTTAAAGTATTTTAAGAAGGGCCAAATCCTGGTCGCGTCGCTTGGCGCGCTTTCCAACGCGAAAGAAATGCCGGCCTTTGCGCGTGCCGGTTTAACCACCTTCGCCATGGAATTGATGCCCCGCATCACGCGGGCGCAAAGCATGGATATCCTGTCGTCGCAATCCAACCTTGCCGGTTATAAGGCGGTGTTGGACGCGGCGGCTGAATTCGGGCGGGCCTTTCCGATGATGATGACGGCGGCGGGCACGGTGGCGCCGGCCAAGGCCTTTATCATGGGCGTCGGTGTCGCCGGCCTGCAGGCCATCGCCACGGCCAAGCGGTTGGGTGCTGTGGTGACGGCGACCGACGTGCGCCCGGCAACCAAGGAACAGGTGGAAAGCCTGGGCGGCAAGTTCCTGGTGGTTGACCCTGAAATGGAAAAGGATGCCCAGACCGAAGCCGGTTACGCCAAGGAAATGCCGCCGGAATACTTCGCCAAGCAAAAGGAAGTTGTTGCCGAACACATCACCAAACAGGACATCGTCATCACCACGGCATTGATCCCCGGACGTCCGGCGCCGGTGTTGGTGAGCGAAGAAATGGTCGCCTCCATGAAGCCCGGATCGGTGATCGTCGATTTGGCGGTCGAGGCCGGCGGTAACTGCCCGTTGTCGAAGTTGAATCAGATCGTCATCACCAAGAACGGCGTCAAAATCGTCGGCCACGGCAACGTCGCCGGCCGGTTGGCGGAAGACGCCAGCCAGCTTTTCGCCAAGAACCTACTCAATTTCATTACCCCCCTGGTTGACGGCGAAACCAAGACGCTGGCCATCGATTGGGAAGACGAAATCGTCACCGGAACGCTGGTGACAAAGGATGGAAAAGTCGTCCACCCGAGGCTGACGGCAACAGAACCGTCGAAGAAGGCCGCGAATAAATCGAAACCTGCAAAGAAACCGGCCACCAAGCCCAAGCGAAAAGGCAAATAATCATGGATGCGGAAACCATTCGGGATCTGGCCGCGGAATTAGCGACGCAAGCGGCCGCCCTATTTGAAAAATCCGAGAAACTCGCTAATGCGTCAACCAAATTGGTCGAGGTTCAATCTCAAGGCGGTGGCGGTGATCCGTTTCTCGGCCTGTTCACGATTTTCGTGCTCGCCTGTTTTATCGGCTTTTACGTGGTCTGGAGCGTCACCCCGGCGTTGCATTCGCCGTTGATGGCGGTGACCAACGCGATTTCCTCGGTGATCATCGTCGGTGCCCTGCTGGCGGCCGGGCCCAGTGAAATGGATTTTTCCAAAATCATGGGTTTTATCGCCGTCACCCTGGCCTCGGTTAATATCTTCGGCGGCTTCATCGTGACCCAGCGGATGCTGAGTATGTTCAAGAAAAAAACTAAGGCGGGAGCAGGATCATGACGGGATTTGCCTATCTTGCCGCTTCCGTGCTGTTCATCCTGGCGCTCCGGGGGCTGAGTTCGCCTGAATCGGCCCGTCAGGGCAACATGTTCGGCATCGCCGGTATGGTCATCGCCATCCTGACCGCGTTGTCCGACCCGTCGGTGGTCAGTTTCTCGATGATCCTGGTGGGGATGCTGATCGGCGGCTCCATCGGCACCGTGGTGGCGCTCAAGATCCAGATGACGGCGCTGCCGCAATTGGTCGCCGCTTTTCACAGTCTGGTCGGCCTTGCCGCCGTGTTCGTCGCCGGCGCCGCTTTTTACAACCCCGAGGCCTATAATATCGGCACCGTCGGCGATATTTACACCGGCAGTATTATCGAAATGTCCTTAGGGCTGGTGATCGGCGCGATCACCTTTTCCGGCTCGATCATCGCCTTTGCCAAGCTGCAGGGCCTGATGAGCGGTAACCCGATCACGTTCAAGATGCAGCATCCCTTGAATGCCGTGATCGCGGGATTGATCGTCGTCTATATGCTGCTGCTGATCACCGACCAAACACCGGGCACGTTCTGGACCCTGGCCGCGCTTAGCTTCCTGATCGGGTTCCTGCTCATCATTCCCATCGGTGGCGCCGATATGCCGGTGGTGGTCTCGATGCTGAACTCATACTCGGGCTGGGCCGCCTGCGGTATCGGCTTTACCCTTTCCAATCCGGCCTTGATCATTACCGGCGCCCTGGTGGGGTCAAGCGGCGCCATCCTCAGCTACATCATGTGCAAGGGCATGAACCGGTCCATCATCAATGTCCTTCTGGGCGGGTTCGGCGGCGATACAAGTGGTGCATCGGCTGCCGACACCGGTGATAAAACGGCGAAATCCGGCGCCGCCGCCGATGCCGCCTTCCTGATGAAAAACGCCAACAAGGTGATCGTCATTCCTGGCTACGGCATGGCCGTGGCCCAGGCCCAGCATGCGCTCCGCGAAATGGCGGATGTGCTCAAAGAGGAAGGTGTAGAAGTCGCTTACGCCATCCACCCGGTTGCCGGACGGATGCCGGGGCACATGAACGTGTTGCTGGCCGAAGCCAATGTTCCTTATGACGAGGTATTCGAGCTCGACGAAATTAATCACGAATTTTCATCTGCCGACGTCGCCTTCGTCATCGGCGCCAACGACACCACCAATCCGGTGGCCAAGACCGATCCCACCAGCCCGATCGCCGGGATGCCGATCCTGGATGCCGAAAAGGCGGGCACGGTGCTGTTCGTGAAGCGCTCGCTGTCGCCCGGCTATGCCGGCGTCGACAACCCCTTGTTCTACGCCGACAACGCCATGATGCTGTTCGGCGACGCCAAGAAAATGACCGAGGAAATCGTCCAGGCGCTGGCCTAGAGCAAATCCCGAGCGGATGGAATCATCCGCGACGACGCATTTGCGTTACAAAAGAGCAAATCCCGAGCAAATGGACTCATTTGCGACGACGAATTTGCGGTTAAAAAATTAAATTCCAGGCACACGAAAACCGCCGGGACCGATACGTCCTCGGCGGTTTTTTTTTACGGTGACCAAGCGAAAGGCCTTAAAGGGCCTTTTTAGAAGCCTTCGCGCTCCAGGCGCTTGCGTTCAAGCTTGCGGGCGCGGCGAATGGCCTCGGCTTTTTCACGCGCTTTGCGTTCCGACGGCTTTTCGTAGGAACGGCGAAGTTTCATCTCGCGGAAAATGCCTTCGCGCTGCATTTTCTTCTTCAGCGCCTTGAGGGCCTGGTCGACGTTGTTATCTCTTACCGTGACTTGCACAGATTGTTCTCACTCTTCATGTTAAGATCAGGAAACTTAGGTGTTTCCGTAACAAGGGTGCGCTATCTATCATACCCATACCGTTATGGGAAGGGCGAAAGCTTAAAAAATGGCTATCCTGAAACTCGCCAGAATGGGACATCCGGTGCTCAATCGCACCGCCGACGCCATCGACGACCCCACGGCGCCCGAAATCCACCGCCTGATCGCCGATATGGTGGATACCTTGGCCGATGCTTCCGGCGTTGGGCTGGCGGCGCCACAGGTTCATGTGCCCAAACGGCTGGTAATATTTCATATTTCCGAAAGCCGCGCCCGTGAAGCCCTGGACGATGAAATTGAAGAGGGGGAATTTGAAGAGGCGGAAGATGAAGAGGATGACGGTGAAAACGGCAATGGAGACGCCGTCCCGATGACGGTGTTGATCAATCCCGAGATCGAAGCCCTGAGCGAGGAAACCTTCATTGGCGTCGAGGGATGCCTGTCGTTGCCCGACATGATCGGCAAGGTGCCCCGGTTCCGGCACATTCGCTATAAGGCCCTGACCCCTGACGGATCCACCATCGAGCGTGAGGTCAGCGGGTTCCACGCTCGTGTGGTTCAACACGAATGTGATCATTTGGACGGAATCCTGTATCCTATGCGCATGGAAGACCTGTCGACGCTGGGCTATGTGGATGAAATGGGCCGCAGCGAACTTCCTCTGAGCGAACGGATACGGGAAGGAAAAAAGGCGGCGGACAATGACTGAGCTTACCTCCAGGCGTGATAAAATTCTTCTCGCTACCTTGGGTCACGTGGTCTTTGACGGCTGGACCAAGGCGGCGCTGAAGGCCGGGGTTGCGGACGCCGGTTTTGCCGCCGAAATGGACTTGCGGGCGTTTCCCGGCGGGCTTCCCGATTTGGCCGAACATATGGCCGATTGGGCCGACCGGGGCATGCTGGATGAATTGGCCGGCCTCGACCTGGACGCCATGCGGGTACGCGATCGCGTCGCCGCGGGCGTCAAGGCGCGGCTGCAAGTGGTGGCCCCCCACCGCGAGGCCATGCGCCGCCTGTTGGCGTATCTGGCCCTGCCTCAGAATGCCCCAATGGCGGCACGGCAGACCTGGCGCACGGTGGATGCGATTTGGTACGCCGCCGGCGATGACGCCGCCGATTTTAATTATTACACCAAGCGCACGCTGCTTTTACCGGTCTATACGACGGCGGTGTTGTACTGGCTGAATGACGATTCCGAGGACAAAGCCGCGACCTGGGATTTTTTGGACCGGCGGATCGCTGATATCCTCAGGGTTCCGGCGTTTAAGGCGCGTATCGAAAAGGCATTATCGTCGCTGCCAGGGCCGTTTGCCGCCTTTCGCCGCGCCCGGGGTTAAGGGAGCAGCCCCCCCAAAAAGAAGGGGGCGCGATTGGGGGAACCGCGCCCCCTGTTGATGTAGGAAATGTCACTGTCCCTTTAGGGGCAGGATGCCGTTCCGAGGTAATATCAGCCCTGGGAAGTTCGGCATTTCTGGCGGTGGGGGTACCGCCTTCTGAAAACAAGGATGCCCCAAACTCCGCCCCGTGGCCAGTAACGTTCAAACACGCTTTTGTGAGCACCTCTCTGGTGTGTTTCCTTTGTCTCGCCTATGATAACGACGCCTAGGAACGGATAAATCATGATACCGACCGTGACCACCGCTGATCATCCTGAAACACCCCAAACCGGGGCGGCCGGCGGCGTGCCCGGCGCCCTGCAGCAGGATTTAGCGGATCACTTCCTCGCCTGTACCCGGCTGGGGCGGTATTTGACCGTGTTCGACGGCAGCCGTTTCGTCATCACCGATGATTTTCGTGACACGCCGGTGCTGCCGGAAGCCGCCGCCATGGCATCAATCTATTCCAAGGATCTGTTGGTCGCCCAGGCCGCATTGCTGCCTTTGGGGGGGGCGGTCCACAAGATGTCGGTGGTGAAACGCGAAAAATACGAACGCCTATTCCAGCTGATTGAGGAAAATGCCCTTTCCGAAATGGTCCGGCACTCGGCCCGAGACGTTCTCAGCGCCGGTTTCCGCAACGCCGAAATCCGGGCCTTGGAGGCTGAACTGGGGGACAAGCTCAGCCCCGCGCGCGGCCGCTACAGGGAATTTCTGGAAATCGTCAAGCAACTGATGGCCCGAAAAATCACCGCCGGGCCGTTTCTGGATGAATTTAGGGATTTCACCCAGGTCGTGGCCGGCAAGCTGGATTTTGGGATCTACAGCTTTTGCCTCGATCGCATGTTCGGCAGCGCCCGCATCACCATGAAAGTGAAAAAGCTTCTGGTCCTGGAAATTCTCCAATTTCCGCCGATCATCCGCCGGGAACTGCTGACCAACATTCTGGCCTTGCACGGTCATATCCGGGATTTGGTGGAATTCATCAAATACATGGTCGCCACCGAACTTGGCAAAAACGCCGCTATTGAGATTGAATTGCTGGAAGCCTTCAAGCTTCAGCGGCTTTCCATGGAAGATATCGAAACCAGCCTGAAAGCGAGAACAGGCCAAGCATAATCCGTTGTCGCCTTTGACGGTTATTTTGACGGAATGTCGGCAATCGTGTCGTTCTGCGTTTTTCTAAAATCGTCCACGGCCTGGGCGATTTTTTTATCACTCAACGCCAGAATCGCCGCCGCCAATAGGGCGGCATTTTTCGCCCCCGCCTTGCCGATGGCCAAGGTGCCGACAGGAACCCCGCCCGGCATCTGCGCCATGGACAAGAGGCTATCCATGCCGCCCATGACCTTGGTTTCCATGGGGACGCCCAGGACCGGCAACGGGGTCAGGGCGGCGATAACACCGGGTAGCGCGGCGGCCATACCGGCACCGGCGATGATCACTTTCAAGCCCCGGTCGCGGGCGGTGGTGGCATAGTCGTTGACCGGTTCGGGGTTTCGGTGGGCGGAAAGGATTTTTACCTCATAGGGGATTCCCAGCGCCTCCAACGTCTCCATGGCACTGTTCATGGCCTCCAAGTCGGATTTGGAGCCCATCAGGATACCGATTACGGGGTTGTCGTTTGCCATGGGAAAGTGCCTTGTAAAGCCCGTTTAGGGCAGGAAAGCGGGCAATTATTATTAATCTTTGGTATGAAGGCAAGCGCCGTCAACGAACCTTTAACCATATACTATGTTATAATGGCTTTTTGGCGTTATTCCATGTGTGGAAACCCTTGGGTGAAGGACACGCGGGATGGACGTGAACAAGACACACTCCATTACTCCCTTGGGCCCCGGTGGCTCCAAGCAAGGGCAAGGCCGTGACCCCGGTGAGGAAAAGCAGGATAAGGGTGACGGCGAAGAGCCTGCGGAATCCCCCTGGGAAGGCACAGAGGCTTTCGCTTTTGATGGCCTTTTGGCCGATGGCCTGTCGCCTGAAATTCAAAAAGCATTTGAAGAGCTAACCCGCCAGATCGAACCGCTGCGGGCGGAAGTCGAACGGGCCGGGGGCCGCGAAATCCATTTCAAGGAATTGGCCGAGACCCATTCGTTCCTTCCGTTGCCGGGACGGCGCGAATTTTTCCGCGAACTGACCCATGTACTTGCCCACATGGAAGGCCTGACAACGCCAAGTCTGATCGTGCTGCATCTGGTGAATGCCGATGACATCCGCCGCCGCCTGGGCCGGAATGCCCTTGATGGCGTGCTTGTCCATGTCTCGTCGGTTATCGATACAATACTGGAGCCCACCGATGTCGCGGGAAGCCTGGGCGGTAACGATTTCGGCCTAATCCAGCTGGTATCCGATTTAACCCTGGCGCGAAAAAAAGCCGAGGATTTGATCCAGGCGATTTCCGCCAACCCGTTCCAGTGGCAGGGGAAAATCACCCCCCTGGACACCCTGGCTGGTGTCGCGACACTTGCTAATATGGAATCACCGGAAGCCGCCTTGAATGCCGCGGACAAGGATCTGGTCGGCGGCCTGGGTTCTTTATCCGGTGAGGTTGATGTGCCCGATGCTGCCCCGCCCGCCGACGAATAAGCGGATTCGCCCCGTCTTTAGCCATCAGGCCTTCAAGCAATGATGTCGGGCAAAAGCCGGTTCTGGATTTGTATAATTTCGTCTTTTAAAACCAGCTTGCGCTTTTTCAGCCGCTGAATTTCCACCTGATCGAAAGGTGGGGTGTCCAAAAGCTCGGAAATCTCATCATCCAATTGGCGATGCTTGATCGTCAAGTCCGAGAGTTGTTTCTTCAGGGCTTCCGTAGTTTCCATCGGCCTAGAGAATTTTTGCTGGGAAGCCGATAATAACAGATGTTGGGGGGAAACGGTAGGGCCGCCACCGATAGCCGAATTCAGTTTCGGAACAAGTGGATTTTTGCGAATATTTTTACTATGATGGGAGTTGTTGGCATTATTTGATTAAGAAAGGGTAATGGCATGGGTCTGGACGATAAGTTCGATTCTCTAAAAGATGAACATCAAGCTCTTGAAAATGCTATCGAAAAAGAAGAAAGCCGACCTCACCCCGACGATATTGAAATCGCCAGTCTCAAAAAGCAAAAACTTCGAATAAAAGACCAAATGGCGGGCATATCCAGCGCTTAAGCATACGCTTGACTGACCACCCCGGTTTTGTGGCCGGGTATTTTTAAAAATTGAAGCTGGTTGCGCGTTTGCGCCGAAGGGTGTTTGCGCCTTTTTTGGTGCGCTTATAGTTGCTTGGCTTTTTCTCTGAGTTTGAACTTCTGAATTTTTCCGGTTGAGGTCTTCGGCAGGGTCCCGAAAATGACCGTTTTTGGGGCCTTATAGTGGGCAATGTTGTCGCGGCAAAATCCGATGATATCGTCAACGCCTGGCGGTTGGTCCGGGTCTTTCAATTCGATAAAGGCGCAAGGCGTTTCCCCCCATTTTTCATCGGGCCGTGCGACCACGGCAGCGGTGAGCACCGCCGGGTGTTTGTAGAGAACGTCCTCAACCTCGATCGAGGAGATGTTTTCGCCGCCGGAAATAATGATGTCCTTGGACCGGTCCTTGATCTGCATATACCCGTCCGGATGGCTTACGCCCAGGTCGCCGGAATGGAACCAGCCATCGGCGAGGCTTTCGTCCGTGGCGTCCGGGTTTTTAAGATAACCCTTCATCACCACATTGCCCCGGAACATGACCTCACCGATGGTTTCACCGTCATCGGGAACCGGCGTCATTGTTTTTGGGTCCATGACACGCAAGCCTTGAAGCATATGATAGTTAACCCCTTGGCGCGACTTCAGCTCTGCCTGTTCTTCGATGGGGCGGTCGTTCCATTCATCGTGCCATGAACAAATGACGGCCGGCCCGTAGGTTTCCGTCAAACCGTAAACATGGGTGACGTTGAAACCCTGGCGCTGCATTTTCTCGAGCGTGCTGGCCGGTGGTGGTGCGGCGGCGGTCATGACGTTGACGGTGTGCGAGAAATCCCTTCGTTCCTCATCGTCGGCGTTGACGACCATGTTCAATACGATCGGTGCGCCGCAGAAATGGGTGACCCCATGCTCGGCGATGGCGGAAAATATATTGCCCGCCGTGACCCGCCTGAGGCAAACATTGATGCCGGCAACGGCGGCCACCGACCAGGGAAAGCACCAGCCGTTGCAATGGAACATCGGCAGCGTCCACAGGTAGACCGGATGATGGGCCATGTTCCAGCCGATGATATTGCTGGTCGCGTTCAAGTAGGCGCCCCGGTGATGATAGACGACCCCCTTGGGGTTGCCGGTGGTGCCGGAGGTGTAATTGAGGGATATGGCCTGCCATTCGTCGGCGGGGAGGTCCCAATCAAAGGCCGCATCGCCTTCTTCCAATAATGCCTCGTAGTCCTTTTCCCCCAGCCTTTCGTGGCTGATGTCGTCTCCGGCTTCGCTATCGTCGATATCGATTACAGGAATGTCGCGGCCCAACTGGGCCAGGGCCTCTTTGATGGTTTTGGAAAATTCGGTGTCGGTGATCAGCAGCTTGGCTTCACCCTGATTCAGGCAGTAGGCGATGGTTTTGGCGTCTAGGCGGACATTCAGCGTGTTCAAGACCGCGCCCGACATCGGCACGCCGAAGGCCGCTTCGAGCATTTCCGGCGTGTTGGAGCCCATGACGGCAACGGCATCGCCGACAGCAATGCCCCGCTTGGCTATAGCGGAGGCTAGGCGGCGGCAGCGGGCGTAGGTCTGGGCCCAGGTAAACCGCTTGTTTCCATGAACGACGGAGAGGTGATCGGGATAAACCGCCGCCGTGCGCCCGATGAATGATAACGGCGTCAACGGTGCAAAATTGGCGGTTTTTTTATCCAGACCCTTTTCGAAAATGTTTTTATTGCTCATTGGCTACTCCCGCTATGCAGAGTGCCACAAAGCGGCTTTGCATAAAAAGCCGTTTTAGCCCAAACTTGCAGGAATAATGGTCAAGGGACACCAGGGACCAGAGAGGGTAAGTATTCATCATGAGCAACGCCTATGAAGACGCCTATCGGCGGTCCATGGACGACCCCGAGGGATTTTGGGGTGACGTCGCCGAGGATGTGCGATGGATCAAGAAATGGGACCAGGTCCTGGATTCATCCAATAAGCCTTTTTACCGGTGGTTTTCCGGCGGTGAGCTTAATACCTGTTTTAACGCGGTGGATCGCCATGTCGAAGAAGGCCGCGGCGATCAACTGGCGTTGATTTACGATTCACCGGTTACCGGCAACACGGTCCGCACCTATACCTACAAGCAGCTTCTTGACGAGGTGGCCGGGTTTGCCGGCGTCTTACAGGCGAACGGGGTGGAAAAGGGCGACCGCGTCCTCATTTACATGCCGATGGTGCCGGAGGCCGCAATATCCATGCTGGCGTGCGCGCGTATCGGCGCCGTCCATTCCGTGGTCTTCGGCGGGTTTGCGTCCAACGAGTTGGCGGTGCGGATCAACGACGCCAAGCCCAAAGTCATCGTATCGGCGTCTTGTGGGATCGAGATCGGGCGCGTCATCGAATACATGCCATTACTGAACGGCGCCATTGATATCGCCGCCCATAAGCCCAATCACTGCATCATCCTTGAACGACCGGAAGCCAAGGCGGCGTTGACGGAAGGCCGCGATATCGACTGGGCGACGGCGATGGCATCGGCAAGCCCGGCAGAATGCGTGCCGGTCCAGGCCACCGATCCGCTTTATATTCTTTACACCTCAGGCACCACCGGCGAGCCCAAGGGCGTTGTCCGCGACAACGGCGGCCATCTGGTGGCGCTGAAATGGTCGATGAAAAACATCTACGGTGTGGACCCCGGCGATGTCTATTGGGCGGCGTCGGATGTCGGCTGGGTGGTCGGCCATTCCTACATCGTCTATGCGCCCTTGTTCCATGGGTGCACGACCATCCTTTATGAAGGAAAGCCCGTCGGCACGCCGGATGCCGGGGCGTTCTGGCGGGTAATCAGCGACCATAAAGTCAATGTCCTGTTTACCGCGCCGACGGCGTTCCGCGCCATCAAGCGCGAGGATCCGGACGGCAAGCTGATGCAGGATTATGACCTGTCCAGTTTCCGTCACCTGTTTCTGGCCGGAGAACGAACCGATTCCGACACGCTGCATTGGGCCGAGGAAAAGATCGGCGTGCCGGTGATCGATCATTGGTGGCAGACGGAAACCGGCTGGTCCATTGCCGCCAATTGCATTGGTTTGCATGCCTTTCCGGTAAAGCCCGGCTCTCCTTCCAAGGCCGTGCCCGGTTGGGATGTGCAAATCCTGGATGAGAACAACACCCCGGTGGCGGATGGGGATATCGGCGCCATCTGCATCAAACTGCCGCTGCCGCCGTCCAGCCTGCCGACGCTGTGGAATGCCGATGACCGTTATGTCGATTCCTATTTGACGGAATTTCCGGGTTTTTACAAAACCGCGGACGCCGGGTACCGGGATGAAGAAGGCTACCTCTACATCATGGCGCGTACCGACGACATTATTAACGTCGCCGGGCACCGGCTTTCCACGGGCGGCATGGAGGAAGTCCTGTCCAAGCATCCCGATGTTGCCGAGTGCGCGGTTATCGGCGTTGCCGACGATCTCAAAGGGCAGCTTCCGGTTGGTTTTTTGGTACTGAAGGCGGGGGTCGACAAGGACCACGCCGACATCGTTGCCGAAGTGGTTGCCATGGTCCGCGATCAGATCGGACCCGTCGCGGCTTTCAAGACGGCGAGCGTGATTGATCGTCTGCCGAAAACCCGTTCCGGCAAAATTCTCCGCGGCACCATGCAGAAAATTGCCGATAACGAAGACTATAAAATGCCGGCCACGATCGACGATCCGGTGATTTTGGATGAAATCAAAGAAGCCCTTGAAGGGATCGGCTACGCCTCTTCCCGTTCGGGGTAGGAGACTTCGGTCGCAGCGGCCTTAACTGCCGGCATTGTCCTCAGGCGTCGGCGCCGGCGTGTCTTCTTCCTTGGGCGTAGCGGGGGCCGTCGAGAATACGTCTTCGGCGACTTTGAGCACCTCCGGCGTTACACCGTCGCCTTTGCTTTCCTCGCTGACCGCGAACACGGGGACTTCTTCCGCCTCTAGCGCCCTTTCCCTTTCCGCCTTGGCCTCGCCTTTGAGCAGCAGGGTCTCACCGGGTTTCGGGATGCGGATGGGATCGTCCGAATCAGCCTTTTCGGGCTTATCTTCAGCTTCGGGAACGATGCCGGCCTTTTTGCGGGCCAAGGCGACCACTTTTTCCAGATCAGGCGCGGTGCAAAGACCTAAGGCGACGGGATTCTGGGGCTTGATATTGGTCATATTCCAATGCGTGCGTTCGCGGATCGCGTTGATGGTCGGTTTGGTGGTGCCGATCAGCTTGGAAATCTGCGCGTCGGTCAGTTCCGGGTGGCTCTTGACCAGCCAGGCAATGGCATCAGGCCGGTCCTGGCGCTTGGAAACGGGGGTATAGCGGGCGCCTTTTTGCCGCGGCTTGGGTAGCGGGTTTTTGGGCTTGGCCATTTCAAGGCGGGCACTGGAATCGGCGAGGCAACGGTCCAGTTCCTCTTGCGTCAGTTCACCGCCCGCAATCGGGTCCAACCCCTGCATGCCGGTCGCGACTTCGTCATCAGCGATGGCCTGGACTTCCAAATCATGCAGACCGCAAAAAGCGGAAATTTGCTCGAACGTCAGCGCCGTATTTTCAACTAGCCAAACAGCGGTCGCCTTTGGCATCAGAGGATGCACCATCTTTTTTTTCCTTTTCCAGAAGGCTTTGAGATCGCCGCCGCTAAGACGGACCCCAATAACCGGCCCTTTATACAGTCGCCGGGGGGTAGGGGTCAAACATCAACGGTCCAGGTTATGGAAGCAGGACGATTTTGCCGATGTGCTGGCTCGATTCCATTAATTCGTGGGCGTCCGCGGCGTCTTGAAGAGGAAACGTGGCATGGATCACGGGGGTGATCTCTGCGCTGGCGATCAAGGGCCAGACGGTTTCCTCAAGCGCTTTTGCGATCTCGCCCTTGCGCTTAATCGGCAACGGTCTCAGGGTCGAGCCGGTGAGGGTCAGGCGCTTCAGCATAACCGGCATGAAGTTGATTTCCGCTTTTGAGCCGCCCAGAAAGGCAATCGACACATGGCGGCCATCCGGGGCCAGGGCCTTGATGTTCCTGGCCAGGTAATCGCCGCCGACCATGTCCAGAATCACATTGACGCCAACGCCCCCGGTGAAGTTCTTGGCGGCGTCGACGAAATCCTCTTCCTTGTAGTTCACCGCCAGCTCGGCGCCCAGTTCCCGGCAGACCCGGCATTTGTCGTCGCTTCCGGCGGTCGTCATCACTGTTGATCCCAGCTTGGAGGCGATTTGAATGGCTGCCGTTCCGATACCGCTGGAGCCGCCGTGGACCAGCAGCGTTTCGCCGGGTTTGAGCCCGGCACGATCGAAGACATTGGCCCACACGGTAAAGAATGTTTCCGGTAAGGCTGCCGCTTCGGTCATTCCCAGGCTGCCGGGGATGGCCAGGCATTGCACGGCGGGGGCGGTCACGAATTCGGCGTAGCCGCCGCCGGCGACCAGCGCACAAACCGTATCGCCGGTTTTCCATTGCCCAGCGTTCTTGCCAACGGCAACAATGTTGCCCGCGACTTCCAGGCCGGGAATGTCGGTGACGCCTGGCGGTGGCGCATAATGGCCTTGGCGCTGGATGCAGTCGGGGCGGTTGACCCCGGCGGCTTGAACCGCGATCAGGACTTCACCTTCCGCAGGTTCGGGCACCGGCCGGTCGGTTTTCCGCAAGACTTCAGGGCCTCCCGGTTCGATAATTTCAATGCAGCTCATTGTTTCCGGGATGGCGGTCATGGGGGCTCTCACTCGATTGTTTTTGAGGTCTATGTTAGGACTCCCATACACAATATAGGGAGGGTGGACAATGGATACCGACGATTTGGAACCCCAACAACAAAAACCGGCGCCTAAAAACCTGGAAGAAATGTCGATCGAGGCGCTGGACGAATACATCGGCAACCTGGAGGCGGAAATCGCCCGCGTCCGCGAGGCGATCAAGGGCAAGCAAGGCGCCCAATCAGACGCCGATCAGTTTTTTAAAAATTAGGGCGTTGGGGCGCTCGTGATCGGGTTTTTGCCAAGAACATCAGCCACCCGATGGGGCCTAGGAATATAACGATCACTAGCCACCCCCAGCGTGCCCCGATGGGGCAGCCGGAGTCCGCCGCCGCCTTCCAAGGGCCACTTTTCGGCGAAATCCCAACATGCATCAGCGGCAATACGTAACCGATGATCAGTACCGCCCACGCGCCGGTCGTGCTCATGGAGGGGCTTCCTTACCTTCTCGGTTTTGGAGCAGTTCAACGTCACCTTAGCATGGAACATCGGGGCCACTAGGCTAACCGTCCTAATTATTAACTTAGATTTAAGAAGTCCCGGTTAGGGTGTCTGCGTGGATGAGGAAAAACCATCATCCAATCAACTTCGACGCCTCCCTGTTGAACTCGCCGTCCCTTCGGGGGCGGCGCTTTTTTTCTCATTCCTGACTTTTGACCGGATCATGGAGCTTCTTGCCGGTATATCTCTTCTTGAGGGGTTGACCGGTGGTCGTGTGCTTAGGTAAGGTTCCTGGCGCTAAAATTTCAAAGGCGAGTTTGACAGGGTTAAGACAATAAAAAGGGGGCTACCGGTAAACGGTGGCCCCCAAATTTTTTGTCAAACGGAAGACAGGGGCCATGCCATGAACAATGCACCGACGGAAACCAGGGACGGATATCCCCATTTTATGTCTGTTCAGACCCGTTGGTCGGATAATGACATTTATGGCCACGTCAACAACGTGACCTACTATTCTTATTTCGACACGGTGGTGAACTGCTTTCTGATCGATGAAGGCGGACTTGATATTCAAAAGGATTCGATCATCGGCGTCGCCGTTGAAACCATGTGCAAATTTAACAAACCCATCGCCTATCCCGAGCCCATCGATGCCGGTCTGCGGGTCGGTAAAATCGGCAATTCAAGCGTTCGATTTGAAATAGGCATCTTCCGCAAGGGTGATGAGGAAGCGGCGGCTTCGGGGCATTTTATTCATGTTTTCGTCGACCGGGAAACCAACGCCCCGGTGCCCGTGCCTGATTCCATTCGGGCCGCGCTTGAACCCATTCAGGTGACGAATTAATCGGGAAACCCCGAAATCGATCCGACGGCAAGATAGCCGGCAACAAAAAAAGGGCGCGCTTGAATAAGCAACGCGCCCTTTGCTTTGTTGGTGTTCCGAATGGTGAGGGGCCTCTAGGCCGCCTTCTTTTCGACCCGTTTGGGCTCCTGCGTTTCTATGCTGATCTTGCGCGGTTTCTTTTCTTCGGGGATGTCCCGCTCAAGTTCAATATTCAGCAGGCCGTTGACGAGGCCGGCACCGACAACCTTGATGTGATCGGCAAGGTCGAAGCGGCGCTCAAAAGCGCGCCCGGCAATACCGCGGTGAAGGAACGATTTTTCCTCGGCGTTATCGGCGATCTTGCCGCTGATGACGAGGGTATTTTCCTTGGCCGTAATATCCAGGTCCTGTTCACTGAAACCAGCGACCGCCACGGTAATACGGTAGGTATTTTCACCCGATTGTTCGATGTTGTATGGCGGGTAGGTGTTGGCCGAAGATTCCACCCGGGCAGACGCGTTCAACAGGCGCTGCATACGGTCAAATCCAACGGAATGACGAAATAGGGGAGTAAGATCAAAGGCTTGCATAGCCATATCCTCCTTAAAGAAGCTACATGGTTGATGGGGTTCACCAACAGAGTAAGGCTGGAACCCCTTTATCAATCCCGAAGGGCATCCCGGCTTTTACAGCCGCGAACATCCATCAGGCGCTCATGACATCAGACCCTAAAGGAAGGCATCCGGTGTTCGCTCAGGATATAGGAAGGTGGTTTTTCGTCCGCAAGGGAGGCGGAAATTTTTTATTGGGTCGGGGATTCAGCGGCTTGGGCTGGGGCTTCGGCGGGTTGTGGGGCTTCGGCGGGGGCGGCGGCCTCGGGGCTGGCGCCGTCCGGGGCGGCATCATTCCACATCACTTCGTAAAGCGAGACATCTTCATCAAAACCCTTCATGGGATAGTCGCCACAGTGGCTAAATTTGTATTCCTTGCCGGCGCAGATTCCGCGGATGATTTCCGAAACATAAATCTGATCGGCGGAAGCCTTATCGACGATCCGGGCCGAAAGCTGGACCACCGTGCTGAACAGGTCGTTGTCCTCGGCGATGGGTTCCCCGGCGTTGAGGCCGATTTTCAGGTGTAGCGGCAGGTCCAGGGTGGCCTCATTGTGGACCATGCATTCCCGTTGCATCTGGATCGCCCCCTCGACGCCGTCAGACGTCTTGGCGAAGGATGCCATGATGCCGTCGCCGGTGTGCTTGATCTCTTTGCCGGCATGGGCGCTTAGCGCCTCGCGGACGATCCGGTTGTGGACGCGGACCACCTGTTGCGCGCCGGCATCGCCCAAGGCCTGGGTCATCGCCGTCGACCCGGCGATGTCGGTAAACAGCACGGTAACCGGGCCGGCTTGTTCTTCCTTGGGTTTCGGCTTGCTCCACTCGGTGAGTGCGCTTTCAAGTTGCTTCGACCCGGCGGCTTCGTCGGTGAGGAAGATGTTGATGGCGTTGCGGCCGGCCTGGAACATCTGCATGTAGCGTGAATCGGCCATTAGATATTCTTCGTAGCGGTCGGCGAAGGAGGCGGCATGGGACTTCTTGAAGCCCATGACCTGAACCCCATCGGCGAGAATCTTGGAGCGTGACAGGAGGTCCATGTTGCCTTTCTGGGAAAGAATCTCACGCGCCCCCGCCATAAACATGCTGACACCAAATTTATTGAAATTATCCAGTTTGCTCGGGTCGACCTGGGCATCCTCCAGGGCTCGGTCGAGAAATCCCAACATGTAGGTTTTCAATTTCTCAGCCGTCGGCGATAGGGTATCCGGATCGGTTTGCGGGGCCTCTTCCGGTTCTGGTTCAGGCGGGGGAGGCTCTTCTTCCTGTTTTTCCACCGGCTCTTCCGCCTGTTGCTCGGCTTCCGCCATGGTCTCGGCGCTGGGGCCGGCGGCGACACCGGTGCGAACGGCTTTCTTGGCCTGGGCTTGCTGCTTCGCCGCCATTTTTTCCGCTGCCCGGCGTTGGGCATTCGCCCGCATCCCCAATATCCATAACATCAGTTTGCTATGCTTTGCCTTTTTCAGCTTTACGTTTCGCATGACGGCGATGGCCAGGCCCGTCGCGCTGATAAGGAAAACCAGGATGAAAACGCTGACCAGAAGGTTGGTTTCCGCCCTTCCGACGAAGCGAATGCCGAACATGCGGGTGCCGCCCACAAGCTCGGACGCCAACACCGCAAAAAGCGCGGCGATGCACATGCTGGCAATGATCACCACAAGCACCCGAACGATGGCGGCTTTCAAACTGATCTCTTCTTTTTCAGCGGGCGCCTTCTTTGATTTAAGCTTTCCCTTTCGGGCGGAAACGCCGTCGCCGCCCTTATCGGCACCCCGCCCTTGGCGAGGCAGGCCTTTTTTGGAGATCGGTTTTTTCGAGGCTTCGGCCTTGAAAATTACGGAATCGTTGAAAACGCCACTTTCCGGGTCGAGTGTTTCCTTAATCACCTTGACGGCATCAATATTGCTGACCCTGGAAAGTTGCTCTTTTGCATCTTCAAGGGCCGGCTCTCTTTGGTGGCCCTTGTAGGTCTCGTGAATGGTCCACTGGCCGCCTCGCTGAACATGGACTTCGAAGGTCGTGTTCTCTGCCATGTTATCCTCAACGGTTGGTAAGGTTTGATCAACTTGCGTTGCCTGTCTGGAAGCCTTCTCCTGAGTAAGGGGATGGCCTCTAACATTTTAATCTTATCAAAACCTCAAAAGTCCGGCAATTATACTGATAGGGTTAATGGAACACTTGGCCCAGAGCAAAATATCAAAAAGGGCACGCGGAAATCCGGTGCCCTATTGATAAGGATAAAATGTGGGCCGGCGCCCGGTCCCGCTTTAGGATTCTAGGCCAATACCCTTGAACCGTTTCCGGAACTTGGCCAGTTGGCCACCCCCATCAATCAGGCGGTGAACGCCAGTCCAGGCGGGATGGGTCTTGGGGTCGACATCCAATTTTAAGACGTCGCCGGGGGCCCCCCAGGTGGACCGGGTCGTATACGTCGTGCCGTCGGTCATCTGGACGGTGATTTCATGATAATCGGGGTGTATGTCTTTTTTCATAGCTCTGCTTCACCTTTGAAGGCGCCTTGTATAGGGGAAGGCGGCCCAAGGTTCAAGGGGGGACTGATGACTTTGCGATTATTCTGGATGTCGGATCGATTTCAAGGCCCTGGCGCCGAGAAGGGCCACCACGACCATGATCATCGCGCCGCCGAAATAAGGGCCGTCGCGGCCCAGCGTTCCGAACAGAAATCCGGCCCAGGCCGGGCCTGTAAACCGTGCCATGGTGGAGGCCGAACGGGTCACCCCCATAATGCCGCCTTGCTCGTCCTCCCCCACCTGAAGCGAGATCAGACTGTTTAAGGAGGGAGAGATAACGGAAAAGCCGTATCCGGCGATGGTCATGGCGATCATCAATACGATTAAGGAGTTGGAGAATGGGATCAGGAATATCCCGACCGCCAGCGCTATCGCGCCTTGAAGGATCAGGTTGGCTTCGCCGAAACGCCGCGCCAGTCGACCGACCAAACCACCCTGGATCAGGGCGCTTAACAAACCGACATAGGCGAACAGGTAACCGTTTTGCAGCGGTCCCCAGCCGAACTGCCGTCGCGACCACATGGCAAACGTGGATTCCAAACCGGCAAAGGCAAAGGTGGAAAGAAACGTCAACGCCAACAGGAGTCCGATATAGGGGCGTTCTATGGCTTCACGGAACATGGCCAAGCGTTTTTTGGGGGTCTTGGCGGCCAGGCGCTCACGGATTTCGGCGGATAGCGATTCCTTTAAAACGATAACGGCCAAGACCAACGCGATTACCGACAGCGCCGCGGCGGCGAAGGCGGGGCTTTGAAAGTCGGCGTTGACGGGGTCGGAACCGGCAAGGATGCCGCCGATGGCCGGCCCGGCAATAAATCCAAGTCCGAAGGCGGCGCCGATCATGCCCATGCCCTTGGCGCGGTTTTCAGGGGTGGTGATATCGGCAATATAGGCAAAGGCGGCTGAAATATTCCCGGCCATCGCGCCACCAATGGCGCGCGCCGCAAACAACACCATCAGGCTGTCCGCAAACCCTAACCAGACGTAGGATGCCACCGCGCCGGCGAGACTGACCAGCAATACCGGTCGGCGCCCGATGCGGTCACTCAGCCGGCCCCAGAAAGGCGCCGCCAGGAACTGGGTGAACGAATAGGTCGCCATCAATAAGCCAACCGTTTCAGGCGTTGCTTGATAGAACTCTCCATAGAAAGGCAGCAGTGGAATAATGATGCCAAAGCCAATCAGGTCGATAAAAACGATTAAAAACAGAATCAGCATTTGAAGTCCGGCATTGCCCTCTCAAGGAAGGTCCGTGTTTAGAGTGTCGGTGGAAAAAAGGGAAGGGCGCTTAGCGTTGCGTAAATTTCAATTCAATCCGGCGGTTTCGGCGTTTGGCGATTTCGTCATCCCGGTTTTCTAACGGCTGGAATTCTCCAAATCCGGCAGCCGCGAAACGGTTGGGCGGCAGGTTCTGGGCAATGAGGAACTGAACCACCGAAATTGCCCTGGCCGAGGATAGTTCCCAATTGGATGGAAACCGGGAGGTGTGGATGGGGTCTTTATCCGTATGCCCGTCGACACGCAGGACCCAGTCGATGTCGGCGGGGATATCCTTTGAAATCTCGCGCAAGGTTTGGGCCAATTGCAGCAGTTGTTTTTTCCCGGCCTCGCCCATATCCGCCGAGCCTTTGGCGAACAGCACTTCGGACTGGAACACGAAGCGATCGCCGACAATGCGAATTCCTTTCTTGGTGCCCAGCAATTCGCGCAGCCGGCCAAAGAATTCCGACCGGTAGCGGCTCAACTCGTAAACCTTGCTGGCGAGCGCCGCATTGAGGCGTTTTCCCAGAGAGGTGATCTGTATTTTTCGATCGGCGGCGAGTTTCTCCGACGCCTCAAGGACTTGAGAAATCTTGGCAAGGGTCTGGCGAAGCGCCGCCATCTGCTGATTGAGCAGCGCCAACTTGGCCGCCGCGCTTTTGGATATTTCCCGTTCGGCCAAAAGGGTCTTGCCCGATTGTTCCAGTTTCCCCGCCATGGCGGCGATTTTGGCCTCCAGTTCCTGGCGCAGGGCCCTCAGCGCCGTCACATCTTGGGCCAGAGAGTTCAATTCCTGTAACTGCGCCGATATTTTTGTTTTACCGGCTTCCGCCGCCGCCAACGCCGCCGCCAATTTTTGTTCGGTATCCTTTCCCTGGCGGCGAAGCCCGGCGATGGTGGTTTTCATGTCGTCGCGCAACGCCACCGAAACCTGCAATTCCCCGGACAACTGGGCGATGTTGGTGCGCAGATCGTCGGCGTTGCGCCTTTCCAGGGACAACAGCTCGGCCAGTTCACTAACCTGGGTCTGTAACTTGACTAACGCCTGATCGCGCCCTGACAGGGCCTGGCCCAGGAAAAATTGCGCCAGCACGAAGATCATCAGCAGGAAGATGATGACCATTAACAACGTCGCCAGGGCATCAACAAACCCGGGCCAAATATTGGTGTCTCTCTGCCGGCGGCGGGCAATAGTGGTCATGGGAGAACTAGCCGTCGTCCGGGTTGACGCCTGAGGCGGCGATGGTGCGGGCCAGCAATTTAATCTCGCTGCGAATTTGCCCAATCAGGTCTTCGCGACCGGAAGATAATTCCTCGGTCAACCGGTTCAGGTGGTTGTCGAGGCTGCGGATATGGGATCGGGTCTGTTCGTCCATGCCGCCCGCTGAGGACGGCGCGGTTGTCGTCATGGCCCCGGCAATTTGAGCCAAGATCGGTTTCATTTCGATCTGTGTCTCGGCCAAATTTTTCATCAACGCCTGTTCGGTGCGCATATGGTCGGTCAAGGTCTCAAGCTTGTCGGCCAACGAGATAATGTTGGTGTCCACGGAAATCCGGCTTTCCTCGCCGCGGGCCAAGGTCCGTTGCAGGCTTTCAAGCCCCTCGGCGGTCTGTTCCAGAAGCGCCTGGACATAGGCCGGGATCGGCTGATCCGTTTCCGCCAGCACGGACCCCGTGGACAGCCGGGTAACTGTCGACAGCCATTCCTCAAGGTCGTTGTAGAAACGGTTCTGTGCCTGATTGGCCTGTAGATCCAGGAAGCCCAGGACAAGCGATCCGGCGAGGCCGAAAAGGGAGGAGGAAAAGGCCGTCCCCATGCCGGACATGGGCGCCTCCAGGCCCTTTTTCAGATCGGCGAAAACAGTGCTGGCGTCTCCGCCTTCGACGCTGAGGCCGCTGATGACGGTGCCGATGGAAGCGACCGTTTCCAACAATCCCCAAAAAGTGCCGAGGAGCCCCAGGAAAATAAGAAGGCCGATGGTGTAGCGTGAAATGTCCCGCGATTCATCCAGCCTGGAGACGATCCCATCCAAAAGCGAGCGCATCGCCATCGTCGAAAGGCTAAGCCTTTCCCGGTGGTCGCTGACCATGGTCGCCATCAGCGCCAATAACTTAGGTGGATGAGCTTCTGAAAAGGGGGCGCTTTCCGAGCGGAAGTTCTCGATCCAGGCAACTTCCGGATAAAGCATAATCACCTGCCGAAAATTATAAATAATGCCGAGGAACATGACGCCGACGATAAAGCCGTTCAAGGGGGCATTGGCCAGGAAAGCGCCCTGCAGGGGCAGGAATAAGATAGCGCACAAGACACCCGCCGCGACCACGAACAGGATCATCCGAACAAGGTATTTTCGTAACTGGTTCATCGGCAGGCAGTGACTCTAGAAATCAATGGTGCGGTGAGCATAGCTGAAGCGGCAGCCGGGTCGGCGCGATAATAGGGTGAAATAAAAACCCGGATCATCGCTCGACGATATTCACGTCGACTCTGTTGAGGGGTTTCTCCGTTGTTTTGGAGCCCAGGGCGCGAACATCAATTCGAGTGAAACGGACGCCGTTTTCAATCAGGAATGAACGGATCGATAAGGCCCGCGACAAGGACATCCGCCGGGCTTTGCTGGATGTCAAAGCCTTGCCTCCGGCATAGGCCATCAATTGCAGGCGCAGCGTGTCCTTGCTTTTGAGCTTCAAGGCCAGGTCCTTTAAGCCTTTCTTGGCCTTCGCCGGCAACTTCGAGGCGGTGTCAGCGAATACCACCTGCAGGGCGCGGCCGGTTGGTGTGCTCTTTGGCGCCGGGGATACGGCGGCTTGTTCTTTTTTAGCTTCTTTCGGTTTCGGCATGGCCGCGGTCACGGTAGGTGGCGGTGCCGCCGGCTTGGCTGGCGCAGGCGCCTTCTTCGCAACGGGTTTTTCAACCGCTTTTATCGCCGGCGGCGGCGGGGCCGACTTGGCTTCTTGTTTGGCCGGCGCGGGTTTGGGTAGTGCCGGTGCGGCCGCGGCAGGAGCAGCCGTCGTCACAGGCGCCGGCGGTTTGACCGCGGCGACGACCGGAGGCTTGGGCTTTTGGACGGGCGCCTTCTTTGCCACCTTCTTGGCGACTCGTTTCGCGGGTTTTTTGGTTCTGGTTCCCGGTTTTTTCAGCTTGATCCTGGCGCCTCCCTTGGGGGCGGCGACGTGAAGCTGGGAAACCGGATTTTTTCTGCCCGGTAACAGGAGACCTTGCCTGGGGGCTGGGCCGGAGGAACGGGGCACATAGGGCGTCGCCGGCGCCGGGGTTGATCGGGAACCTTCGATGACGCTGAGATCAACGGTGACCTGATCCGTGCTGAGATCGAGGCTTTGCGCCTGGGCGTCGCTACCGGCCACCACTAAGGACGCGGCCATTAAAAGCGTTGCCATCCAAAGGCAACGCACCGATGCCAGGAGTATTCCTGGAAAGAACTTCATAAGATTCTGAATCCCCGTCGAAAAGAGCTAACCCGAAAGGGCCGCCGACTAATTCCCTCAATATTTACAGCAATAACCATAGCCAAGGGAGGGGCCGCAGACAACCGGTTTACGGTCCTGGACCTCTTAGGGAGGCTCGACTCCCTTAGCCGGTCAATAAGGTTGTTTTGTGGTTTGCCAAAGGGGGAATTTGGCGGGCTTAGCGCCCGGCGGCGGAAAGGCTCTTCAGCAGTACGCCATGGAGGTGGTCGTTGGCGGCGATGATTTCGCCGCTTTCCATCATCCCGGCGCCGCCGGCAACATCGGTGACAAAACCGCCGGCTTCGCGGACCAATACGATTCCGGCGGCAATGTCCCAGGGATGAAGCCCGATTTCCCAGAATCCCTCGAATCGACCGGCAGCGACATAGGCCAGATCAAGTGCCGCGGAACCGAACCGCCGTACCCCCGCCGACACCGCCATGACTTCTTTTAATTGCGCCAAGAAGCGATCATGGTCGTCTTTTCCGGCAAATGGAATACCGGTGGCGAAAAGCGACTCTTCCATTTTATTGCGGGCGGAAACCCTGAGCCGCCGGTTGTTGAGATAAGCCCCGATCCCATTTTCCGCGGCGAACATTTGATCGGTTACCGGCTCATAAATGACGCCGGCAAAGGGCTCGCCGTCTCTCTCAAGGGCGATGGAAATGGAAAAATGCGGAAGCCCGTGGAGGAAATTCGAGGTGCCGTCGAGAGGGTCTATAATCCAGCGGTTGGATGTATCGGAACCCTCAATCTCGCCGCCTTCTTCAAGCAGGAACCCGAAGTTCGGCCGCGCCTTGGAGAGTTCATAGACCAGCGTCTTTTCAGCCTTCTTATCGGCGTTGGAAACGAAGTCGGCGGGGCCTTTTTTTGAAACCTGAAGGTTTTCGATTTCACCGAAGTCACGGACCAACCCCCGCGCCGCTTTCTGGGCGGCGGCGGTCATCACATTCAAAAGAGCGGACCGGGGTTGCATGGTCTTAGTCTTTGGCCCGTTCCACGTAGGAACCGTCGACCGTGTTGATGACGATGCGGGTTCCGGCCTCGATATGGGGCGGCACCTGACAGCGGACGCCGTTCTCCAGCATCGCCGGTTTATAAGACGATGACGCCGTCTGTCCTTTGACCACGGCGTCGGCTTCGGTGACGGCCAAGGTCACCGTGTCGGGAAGCTGTACGCCGAGGGGGTCGCCTTCGTGGCTTTCGATTTTGACCATCATGCCGTCCTGGAGGAACGCAACCTGGTCTTCGCCGATCATCTCCTTCGTCAGCGAAATCTGATCAAAACTTTCGGTGTTCATGAAGGTGTACATGTCATCATCGGCGAAAAGGAACTGGTGATCCGTTTGTTCCAGATGCGCGCGCTCAACCGTTTCGGCGGCGCGAAAACGCTCGTTCAGCTTGGTGCCGCTGCGAATGTCCTTTAATTCCACCTGCAAGTAGGCGCCGCCCTTGCCGGGCTGGGTGTGCTCCGTTTTGACAGCCCGCCACAGGCTGCCTTTGTGTTCGATCACCATGCCGGAACGGATGGCGTTGCCGTTGATTTTCATCGTTGATAACCCAGTGTTGGAATAGCCAGCAGAAGTAGAGGCGCGGAAGCTAACAGGTTGCCCCCAGTGAGGCAACGGGCGAGGCAACGCCGGGGTTCAGCGGCCTTCGGCGAAGATGGAATTGAAGTCTTTGACCGCCGAGGCGGGGCCCTTGGGGTGGTTCCAAACGCCGGAAACGACGGCCAGAAAATCGGCGCCGGCGTGGATCAGGGGATGGCAGTTTTCGGTGGTGATGCCACCGATGGCAACGGCGGGAACAACCATTAATTCGCTCCACCATTCCAGGATGGCGACCTCGGCGGCGGTCTTCGCCTGCTTCGTCGCCGTCGGGAAAAAAGCCCCGAAGGCTACATAATCGGCGCCCTGTTCGGCCGCCTCCATGCCTAAGTGACGGGACTCATGGCAGGTCACGCCGACGATGCCTTGCTCGCCGACGGCGCTTCGCGCGTCCGCGTATGAGGCGTCTTGTTGGCCGATGTGGACGCCGTCACAACCGGTTTCGGCGGCCAGATCAGGCCGGTCATTCATAATCAGGGGGACGCCCCGGTCCCCGCATACCGGGACGATGGCCGCCGCGGTTCTGCGGATGGCATCGTCGTCGGCGTCTTTCAGGCGCAACTGCACGGCGGCAACGTCGCCGCCGTCCAACGCCGCCGCCAGCACCTCCGGGAATACCGCGGGGTCCAGCGATGGCGGCGTGATCAGGTAGAGGCGGCAGGGTTCGGCATCCATATTTTTATCAGGCCCCCTGGGCCAGCCAAGTCCGCACCCGGGCTTCCGGGTCGATGGATTCCAGCAGGTCGAGAACCGGCGCCTCTGCTTCGGCGTTTTCCTTTTCCAGCCGCGCCCCGGTTTGGGCGGCGATGTCGGCGATCTTTTCCCGAGTTTCGGCCGGGGCATTGATGCGGATGACCTTTAACCCGTGGCGGAGCGCGCTTAAGGCGAGACCGGGGTCATCGCCACAATCGAAAACCGCGGTTACGGCAATGGCGCAATCAGGCCCGGTGGCTACGGCAATCATGTCCCGGAAGACCTGTGCGCCAAGATAGGCGGCCGCCCCCGGTGCGCTTCTGAGGGTGATCGGAAGGCCGAGCTCCGCCGCCACGGTGACCGCCGCCTTGGCCTCTTCGAGGCTATGGATGATGATGGGGCGGTCTTGGCTGGCAGGCATGGCGGTTATTTCTAATCCTGCAAAGTGATCGGTGACACAGACAACGGTGACTTTGAATAGTAATATGCCCGTTGATTTATTACAGGTAAAATCAGGGGCGTTTTAGCCCGGAGAATACTAGTGGATATAGCTACGCTTCTCGGCCTTTTTATCGGTGTCACCGTCGTCACCCTGGCGATTATGACCGGGTCCGACCTGTCGATCTTTCTCAATCTCCCCGGATTTCTCATTGTTTGCGGCGGCACCTTCGCCGCGACCTTGATCAAGTTTCCCTTATCGGGTGTGTTCGTCGCCTTTTTCGTCGGTGCCAAGGCGGCGTTCGTTAATGAGAAGGAAAGCCCCCGCGAGATCGTTGACCTGACCATGCGTCTGGTTAAGCGGGCGCAGAAGGTGGGGCT
>Ga0187833_10000331_pt1 | contig 55319 bp, 58 predicted proteins | sample ETNtaG_37_FD_167968 | JGI IMG/M metagenome (GOLD analysis project Ga0187833, IMG submission 167968) | Marine microbial and viral communities from oxygen minimum zone, Eastern Pacific Ocean - ETNP2014_SV_400_PacBio MetaG (Illumina Assembly) | ecosystem: Environmental > Aquatic > Marine > Hypoxic...
ATCCGGATTCTGACGAAGGCCTGTTTTTTGCCAGATACAAAAATTCTAAAGTAGCTTATAATATCCACAAGCCAAGATTCCCTTTTGGGAAGTACTCTCCAAATATCCCTAATTATCCCTGGAAAACCTTCCCATATGATGATGACACAAAAACAAGCCAAACTTTTACATCCAAAGATGTTTTTGGCACAAATAATATGCCTCCTGTAAACAAGTCATTCGGCCCGAATTCTTTCCAGGAGCAGTTAATATCTTTTATGGAAAACAACATTGATAGCTGCTTAAATTTTGAGGTTTTTGAAGAGCAGGGATTCAATATCTCAAAAAAGGAAAACAACGCTGATGTCGCTATCAATGAAGAGGACGTTTCTTTTAAGATGCAATACAATGTTATTGTGCATAATCTTATAAGCGGGGAAAAAACAGAGTTCATGGATGATTTTTTTGTCAAGCATAGCGTAAGATTAGGAAAGGTCCACGAATTTGTAAACCAGCTTATTGAGTTCGATATAAGCAACATTAAGTTTAATATCATTAATTCAAGCAATAATGAATTTGAAATTGATATCAAGCGTGATGTTTTTGAAAATGATGATTTAATTATCGTAACTGATACAAAATCAAATCTGGATAGCCTGCCTTATAAATATTTCTTTGCAAGGAAAAACAGAAATCCTGCCTTATTCTATCTAACACCAACAGAAATAGAATTGCCTGCATTTTACGACATATCAGAAGAAGATATAGTAAATAAAAAATCTCTTGAAGCCTTGGATCCTGATGAAGATCCGATCAATAATAATTCTTTTTCCATAACACCTAAGCTGCCAGTCACATTAGCATTTCCAAATATAGAATTTAAGGTTGAAGTTAATGACAGCAGCCTTAAGGATTACCAGGTAATAAACGTAAAGAGGGTTGATGCTGACTTAAGCCAGCTAATATGTACAGAAGAGAAAGCCTTGATATTTAATCAAAGTGCAATATCAAAAGCATTGGACCTTAACATTACAATTCCAGCAGCCCCAAAATTTCTCGGATGTAATCAGAAAAACCCTGACAATGATGGAAAACAAGACAGGCTTCCATTTGACTTAAGCGATTATGATGGTGTAATTTTTTACAATGCCCGCAATACAAACACTAATTATATCATAAAACCCCCTTCAAAGCCATTTTTATTGTATGCAGAAGACGGAGCCGGAAGCTTTTTCAATCTTAACCTGCTGGGCTCAAATCCCGATTTAGCAATCTATATTGATTTAGGAAACTCAATAATAACAGTAGATGCCAGGCAGGGCACTAAATATAAATTTAAATCATGCAGTGAATACACTTTGAATTCAATATCAGGCACTTGTCCGGACTCAGGTGTCGTTAGTTAAAAATGAGAATAAAAAAAGAGGTGAAAATTTTTTGTATTATGCTTTTTGCCAGTCTTTTAATCAGCTTAACTGCTGTTTATGCAGATGAAGTAGGATGCTGCATCAATCCAGGAGCAGGAATATTAGCCTGCACAACACAAAAATTAGTGCAGAGAGATGCAGAGTGCTGCCCGAAACCAGAGACTTCTTTTCCAAGCTATTATGACACTGAAACATTAGGACCTTCATCATATAATAACTGCGTTGACAATTTCTTTTTCTCAAACCAGAATTGCGATTCATTGAGTGAATGCGAGATTGGATGCTGCTGCTCATCACTATCCGGAGAATTAAAGACACAGGCGCAATGCTCCGGCACCGGATTAACATTTCTTTCCGGTGAGACAGATTGCATCCCTGCATGCGCAGTTCCAGAATGCAACGACGGACTGGACAATGACAATAACGGCTGCGCTGATTTTCCCGGAGATTCAGGATGCCAAAGCCAGGAAGATGTTACGGAATCAAGCGGAACATGTTTTACTACAATAGGGCCAAATTGCGATAATATCAATTATGTGCCCGAACTCTCAAATTTTGAAGCAATCCCTGCAAAAGGCAGGAAGGAAATCAACCTGGAATGGGAAAATGAATGTGCTTCAAATATAGTCTCTAATGAGATTTACAGGTGTGATGGCGGAAATTGCAATGACTTTCAGTTGATAGGATCATCAACACAAAGTTTTTTTATTGACCAGGATGATGAGCTGGAATTTGATCAAATATATTCTTACAAAGTAATATCCTATTACTCTGTCCAGACAGCAGAGCCAAATGCAATCACACATGCATCACTCGGAAGCCTGGAATGCTGGAATAAATTTGACGACAATAATTTTTGCGTCCTTGAATCATATTATGGCCAATATCAAAGCTACCTGATTGATAATTTTGCAGGCTTTTCTTCTTCAAATTTCAACCAAAATGTAAGGAGCAATTTTGGAGATAACCTGAACAGGGCATATTTTTGCAACGATGAAAATTTACTGAAAGCTGAGGGAACGGTATGCCAGGATGATGAGGCTTGCGTTGTATCAAATAATATCCCTAAATGCATCAAAAAAACGACATGCAACTATGAGAGTGCAAATCCTTTTGGATTGTTCTATAACCAGCAGGAATGTGAAACTGACAAATATTGCTTTTATGACAGGTCTTTGTCAGTAGCAGATTCATGTTTTGACTGCAGCCCGGAGATGTCATGCTATGATTACAAATCAGAAGCAAGCTGCACCAGGAATAACTGCAATACAGGAGACTGCACTTGGAAACCAATATCAGATGAGCTTGGGGCCGGAGTCTGCATAGATAAAAACAAAGATAACTGTAGGTGGTGCGATAAGGCTGGAACAAGTGGATTAAAGAGCGCAAATGCAGCAAATTTTGTTTTTGAGCAGTGCGGCGTATTAAAAGCACAAGTGCTTTCAAATGAAAATTTCTTATGCTATTATGGCGGGGAACAAACACTAAACTGCGCAGATATCACCTGCCTGGATTATCTTCCTGGTGAGTGTGAAAGCAGCAACATTCTTTATGACCAGTTCAACAACTTGATAAAACTGCCCAAGGACAAGTGCAGCATAGGGATTTGCCAGAATTTTAATGAAAAATGCAGAAAAAATGCAGATAGCGACAACAAGCCAGACTGCGAAACCGATGAATGCGAACATGATATTTTTGCCCCAAACACAACAATAATCCCAACAATAGATAGGGGGATTTATGAATCACTTTCAATAGAAATCTTTGACAAAACCATGGGCAACGGGGCATTTACAAGAAGAACAAAGAATGATTACAAGACTTATTTGTGCAAGGAGCCCTGCAACAGCCAACACCCATACAGCATAACTACCAATTCCTATAATATCATCTTAGGAAACCTCAATCTTTTTGATACTTTGACAGGGGATAAGCTTATGGTTCTGGATGAGGGAGCAAATACAATAAGGTACTATTCCGAGGACCCGTCAAAAAACATCGGGAAAGTTAAGATTGTCGAGCTAACAGCAAACAGCAATGCAAATGGCCCATTGGTTTTCAGGATGGATGTATCTGACGGCAACCTGATTAAAGGAGCATATTACACAAGGTCAACCAGGCCAACAATAACAGTGGAATTTTTTGAAGAGGCCATTGCAACATATGCAAGCCTGAGTCCGAAAGGCAGCCCAAGCGAAATATTCCTAGATTTTTCTGACCAGATAAGCAAAACAGTCGAATTTATTTTTTCAGATGATATTGCGACTGGAGAATATGTTTTTGAATTAAATGCAAAAGACAAAAACGGGGTTCTTATGGATCAGACATATGAGGCAGACATAACTATTGACAATGAAAATCCCGAAATCACAGCTATGACTCCAACAGAAGGCGAAATAGTCCAGAGTTCTATAGTTCCGATATCTATAGCATTCAACAAAAACACAATTTTAGATACAATAACAATAAATAATGAAAATATAACAAGCGAGTTTACGACAGATGACAGCAAAACATATGTTGCCAACATGATTATGGAAGACGACAATAAAGAGATAATCATAATGGCAAATGATTTTGCAGGAAACATCATAACATCATCTTTAAATTTTGTTGTTAATGCAGAAGATGTTAAAATTTCTTTAGTAAATCCAAGATATGGAGTATCTTCTTCATATACTTTCGATATTATCATCAAAACTGATAATAATGCAGTGTGCAGGTACAGCTTTGATGATAATCTTAATTTTGAGTTTATGGATGATTTTGGCTTTTCAGGCGGGACAGAGCACAAGATAACAGCATTTAGTGAAATTCTAGCAGGCGATACTGAAATACACAGATTTTATGTCAAATGCGATGATACAATCCATAATATAAAAACAAATGTTTTTGATTTAAGTGTTGATGTTGATGCCCCAAAAATAATTACCGGATATGCATTTCCAGACCCAATTGTAGAAGATCCAAGAATAACAACATTAAATGTGAAGACAGACAAGGAAACTGTTTGCGAATACAGCGACAATATCAATGAATTGCTGGATGTGAACAATATTGACAATGGAAACAATACATTCAGAGAGGTCAATAAAAAAGAGATTACAGTAGATTCTGATAAAGATTATACATATTATGCCAAATGCATGTCAAAAGCTGAACTTATCTCAGATATATATGAAATACAATTCAGCTCTGATCTAAGCCTGCCTCTTATCGTAACAAGCAATACTCTGCCGTTCAGCACCGATAATACAATAAATCTTGCAGTAGAAACCAACAAAAAGTCGCAGTGTAAATACAGCATAGATTCCCAGGTAGAACAGGGAACGGTCATCGGCTCTCCATCCTATTCTCACATAAAGCAATTAAATCTTAATGACGGAAAATATACATATTATGTCAAATGCAAAGACATATTCCAGCAAAAATGGTCAGATCCAATTGAGATAGAATTAGTGATGGATTCAACAGAACCAGATATGATATTTGCAGAAGACACAGGCACATTAGTACAGTTTCCAGAGCATACATGCAATACAGACCGGCTTAGAGTCAAGTGGCTCGGATCGGACGAAGAATCTGACATACAAAATTATTTTTATTCCATAATAAAAGAACCAGGCGATGTTATTCTTGACTGGACAAGAAGCTTCTTTCATTCAGATCCAGCAGAGAATGATGAATGGCTATGGATTGATGAATTGACCCTTGATATTGGCACAAAATACCTGTTCGGGATAAAAGCCCTTAATTTTGCAGAATTGGAAAGCGATGTGCTAAAAACCGACGGCATAACAATAGATACCTCTAAATGCGACCCTCTGCCGGCATGCGGTGATGGGGTAATTAACTTTGCAGGGGAACAATGCGATAGAAGTTCTTTTGGCATAATAAATGAGTGCACAGACTACTCAAACTTTATTGGAGGAAATCTTAGATGTGATACTGGCTGCAAATTAGACACATCAAAATGCGTATTGCAGCCATTCTGCGGAGACGGAACAATACAAAGCGGCGAGCACTGCGACGGCAGCTTATTCGGCGCAATTGACGCCTGCAATGATTTAGATTTTTCCGGAGGGACTATAACCTGCCAATCAAACTGCTTTTTGGACACATCCAAATGTCAACCCCAATCTGAATGCGGAAACGGAATAATAGATCCAGGAGAAGAATGCGACGGCACAAACCTTGGACCATTAAGCGGCAATTGCCAAGATTATGACCAGATATTTACCGGAGAAAGCATTAGCTGCAACAGCAACTGCAAAATTGACACAAGCTCCTGTTTTGGAACAAGAGGAACATGCGGAGATGGAAGCATTAATATCGGAGAAAAATGCGACACTATAAACTTTGGAGAAATTAATGATTGCACAGATTATGGTGAATTTGCTGAAGGTTTGCTGGAATGCAATGCAAATTGCGAGTTAAATACGGAATTATGCGTCCCAATCCAGTCCTGCGGAAACGGAATAATAGACCAGGGAGAATTATGTGACGGCACAAACCTGGGTTCAATAACTGACAGCTGCACGGATTATTCTACTTTCTTTAATAGCGGAACTTTAAGCTGCGGGAATGATTGCATGTTAAATACAAACAATTGCGAGGAATCTCCTTCCTGCGGCAACGGAAGATTGGATTCTGGAGAGCTATGCGACGGCACTAATTTTGGCAACATAACTGATTTAAGCTGCTTTAGCTATAATGAAAATTTCATTAATGGTACACTCACATGCAATTCCTGCGACCTATCTACAAGCAAATGCAACGCAAATAATACTCCAATTACAACATGCAGAGATAGGGGTGATTGCGGATTAAATGAATATTGCACTGATAATTCTGACTGCCTGAGCAGGTATTGTTTCGATAATAAATGCTCAGAAGCAAGCTGCAATGACGATAAAAAAAATCAAGGTGAATCAGACATTGACTGCGGAGGCAATTCCTGCTTAAAATGTCAAAACAACAAGAAATGCAACCTTGATTCTGACTGCCTGTCTGATTTTTGTCTTTTTGGCACATGTGAAAACATTGACTCGTGCAATGATAATGAACTTGGAGGGACAGAATCAGACATTGACTGCGGAGGAGCCTGCCCGGAAAAATGCAAAATAGGAGAAACTTGCGAGGTAGATGATGATTGCGAAGAAAACACAAAATGCATGGATTCTGTCTGCAAACTATGCGGAGAAAATGACCTAAACTGCAATGGAATCCCGGATGACCTGGAAGGATTGCCAAAAGACACTGATGGGGATGGAATCCCGGATGAATGGGAGCTGGAGCAGGGATTGGATCCCAATGATGCGTCTGATGCTGATTTGGATTTTGATACCGATGGCCTGAATAATGTCCAGGAATTTACCTATGGCACTAATCCAAACAATGCAGATACTGATGGAGATAATGTAAGTGACAAAAAAGAGATTGATAAAGGCACAGACCCATTAGATTCAAATAGCAAGCCAAAGGGAATATTCTGGATAGTAGTGCTTATTTTTGTCCTGGTAATGCTGCTTGGAGGGGGAGGTTATGGAGTGTATTATTACTTAAAATCCAAGCCAGAGAAAGAGCTAAAACCAAGCTTACTTCCAGGATACATGCCAACAAGGCCTATTTTAAGAAAGCCCCGGAAAAATCCCATAAAGAAAATACAAGAACAAGTATCCAAAATTAAGGAGAAAAGAAAAAAAGAAAAGAGAGAAAAAAGAGACAAATTATTAGGAGTATTTGAGAAAAAGAAACAAGAAGCAAAAAAAGGACAAAAACCTGCAAAAGCTAAGATAACCCCGAAGGAATCCGGAAAAGAAAAAAAATTAATCTCTGTCAAAAAAGAGCCAGGCAAAGCCAAAACAAAACCCAAAGAAGAAAAAAAAGGAACTAAAGCAGCCAAAAATGTAGATATATTTGCCAAATTGAAACTGATATCAGAAAAGGGAAATACTGGGCCAATAGATGAAAAAACTTTTAAAAAACTGAAAAATATAACAAAAGGAAAAGGCACAGAGAAGAAAAGCAACAAGAAAAAATCTGCGTAGATAAATAAGATAATGGCAAATAAAACAACAATGAAAGCCCAGCTTATCGGCCAGGTGTTTATCTATGTCATGACAATAGTTCTTGTAACCTTTATACTGACTTATGGGTATAAAGCCATAACAACATTTAAGGACAAAGCAAACCAAGTTTCTTACATTCAGTTTAAGAATAATATGCAGAATACTATAGAAACACTTGCTTTGGATTATGGAAGTGTCAAGGTCAAAGAGTTCATAGTTCCGGATGATATAACTATAGTTTGCTTTGTGAACACCTTTCCTGAAGTCCCAAGGCTTTCTAACACAGGATACCCGATAATCGAGGACAGCGTAAATTCCGGAGTTAATAAAAATGCTTTTTTAATAGGAAATGGTGTTGAGGAATCCTTTGATGCAGGAAAAATATTAATAGATGAAGATTTGCTTTGCATACCTGCACTAACAGGCAGGATTAAGCTTAATATGGAGGGAAAAGGAGACCATACAGCTATAACTGCTGGATAAACATCAATTCTAAATCTTTTGGTAATATTTATATAACACCAGTAATATTGTTTATATCTAATTATAAAAATAATCGGAAGAATGAATTCAAAAAAAGGGGTTATTGAAGTACAGTTTAATTGGATATTTGTGCTTATTATAGGCTCAGTCATACTGATCCTTATTACCGGTGTTGTTATAAAACAGAAAAACATATCTGAAACGTCAAAAAACACATTAATACTGAAAAATTTAGACGCTATCTTATCTGGTTCTGAAGTAAGCACTGGGACTGTAAACATCGTAAAAATCCCAGATACAAGGATAAACTTTAGATGCAACAGGTATTCTGTCGGAAGCCTTTCCAAGCAGCTTGATGTCATGAATGTATTTGCGCCTTCTGTCTTGGAGGGGCCAAGGATAATATCAATGACTCTTGATCTCAGCATGCCTTACCGAATAACAAACATAATCTATCTTACAAGCCCCAAATACAAGTATGTTTTTATTGGAGATGAGGAAGCAGGGCAAATGAGAGCCATGATGCCAAACGAGGCTTTTAGTGATTATTTTTTAACTCTTGGAGATGCAGATTATGAAGGTGAAAGCAAAATAAGGTTTGTTTTTTTTGACAATTCAATAAAAGATAACAGTAAATTACCTGCAGACTATGTTTCTATTCCTGATGATGATGTTACGGCATTAAATGTTAAAGGAAACTTAGATTCAGGAACTATAGAATTTTTTGAAAAAAGAAATGACAGGTTTGTAAAATCAGACTCTTCAAGCTACATTGGCAGGGAAACATTATTGGGAGCCGTTTTTACAGACAAAAAGGAACTGTATGAATGTATAATGAGCAATATATTTGAGAAGCTGAATATAGTAACCCAGATATACATGAAAAAAACAAAATCAATAATACAATCTTACAGCACAAATAATCCCAGGTGCTATGAAAACAGAGACACAGCATATTCGACAAATGATCTGCAAATAATCCTAGATTCATCATCTGATTTTTCATTAACTAATTCAGAAAAAATATTGGAGGCAAAGGAGGTTATACAACAGCAGAATAAGCTCGCGCAGTTAGAGTCATGCGCTACGATTTATTAACAAACCTATCAATAAAATACACTAAAAAATGCACAATAAAAAATCCCAAGTCCAGATGATGGAAACAATCGCGGTTTTATTCATATTTTTTGTCCTGATTATCCTCGGATTTGTATTTTACGCGAAAGTGCTGAAAGGCAATATCGAAATAGAGACAGAAGAGAGCGTGCAGCTAAACGCAATAAAGATAGCGCAAAGGGCATCGTTTCTTCCTGAGCTTCAGTGCAGCGAGGAAAACATTGTATCTGATAACTGCATTGACATTATTAAATTGGAAGCTGCATCAGCCATAATGGAGGAAAATGAGATCCACTACTATGATAGGCTGTCATTCAGCAAAATAACTATAAAAGAAGTATATCCTGATGAAAATGAATGGATGCTCTATGATCGGCCTTTAGATGATTACTCAAATAAGATCACAACTAACATTCCAATATCTTTGCTGGATCCTATACTTAATACAAACTCTTTTGGCATTATAAGCGTAGAAACATTCTTAAAATGAAAAAAATGAAAAAAGGACAAACAGAGATAATGGGACTTGCAATTGTTGTGATACTTTTAATATTGGGCATGACATTTGTGATAAGATTTATGATAAACAAAGAGCCAGTGGACTATAAAAAGCAGTTTACCCAGGCAGAGCTTGCATCAAATATGATCAACACATTTTTAAAATCAACAAGCAAAGACTGCAATGAGCTTTCAATGACAGAGCTTTTGCAGGATTGCGGGCAGAACCGTGGAATTTACTGCGAGAACGGAAAGGATTCCTGCGTTTATGCCGAGGAAACAGCGCAATTTGTATTTGCAAATACACTTGAAAAATGGAATCTGGACTATGAGCTCAATGCTTTTGTTGATGAGGAAGATCCAATATTTGTTTTGGGAGAAGCTTGTCCGGGAAGCAAGAAGTCAAAGCTCTTTCCAATACCTACATCTTCAAGAACATTGTTTGTAAAGCTCGATATTTGCGGCTAACTCAATGTTTTTTTAAAAAACCATGAAAAGAAGCAAATATTTATATATAACTTATTATATGGAAATATTAACATAATAAAGAGGTGCACAAATGAACAAAAAATCACAAGGACTTTCTATAAACGCAATTATAGTAGCGGTGATAGCATTAATTGTCCTAGTTGTCCTAGTTGCCATATTTACCGGAAGGATAGGCATTTTCAGCAAAGGAGTTGGTGAAGCAGGCTCTTGCGACAGCTTTGGAGGAACATGTGATTCTGACTGCGATACTGGTGAGGTAAGATCATACGGCGCTTCAGGTTGCGAAAATGACGATATTTGCTGCGTACCGGAACAAACTTGATTCTTTCTTTTATTCTTTCTTTTTATCCCAAATGTTTATATATATGTATTTTTAGAGATAAATCATGATATGGAATAAAAAGGGTCAGGGATTATCTTTTAATGTAATAATATTAGCCATATTAGGCCTTATAGTTCTTGTTGTTTTAGTGTCAATATTTGCCAAGCAAAGCGGCAAATCCATAAATGCGCTGGAAAGCTGCACTGGAAGAGGCGGAGAATGCAAATCAGGATGCAACTCAAATGAATTTGTGGCAGGAAATGTTGAGTGCGCTGATGAGGATGATGTATGCTGCGTAAAAATTTATGATGAAAAGGAAAATGGCTGACTTGATTAGAATAATGCTTAGTTTTAGAATTTTTAGGAATAAAAAAGGAGCAGTTGGCGCTGAGAGGCTTATTAGAATAATAATTACTTTAGGAGCAGGATTTTTGTTTTTATGGCTGATACTTAAAATGATTGGAGTTTTTTAATTATGCTTAATGAATTCAATGAAAAATAAAAGAGGATTAAGTGCAGCAGGATTTGGTATAATAATTGGTGTAGTTATATTGTTGTTAAGCGGAGGAACTATTCTTTGGGCAGCGAACCAGAGTGCATCCAAGCTTGATGAAAAACTGCAGGTCGAATTATGCCGTATTTCAAATGAAATAAAATTTGGTTTAGAAGAAAAAACTAGGGGAGTGGTTTCAGGACCACAAATCTGCAACACAATAGATAAGACAAAAAAGAAGACAATGGTGCCTATAAAAAAATATTCTCAGGATAAAGAAGGGGTTGAAGCAGAAATTAGAGATATGATTCAAAAATGTTGGTATATGTGGCTGGATGGCTCTGAAGGAAATATGTTTAAAGAATACCCTTTTACAGAATCATGCTTTACCTGTTATGCCTTTACTATCAAAGATAAGGTAAGGAAGGTTACTTACAAAGATTTAGTTAAATCTATGGAAGAGCCTTTTTTTGCAGATGATAGGAGTGATAACTGCGCTGGGGAAGCCGGAGGTTTTTGGAGAACAGAATGCAGAGATGATGAGAAAGTCTATAAAACAAATCGTAAAAACCCAAGCGATAATCATAAGTGCTGCATTCAAAAAGAGATAACCAATGAGTGCGGGAATAAAGGGGGAAGATGCTTTTCTGAAGGCAGTACAACTAATTATCCAAGAATATATCCAAAATGGAAATGCCCAAAAAGAAATCAGAATTGTTATGTAAAAGATGATGATATCTATTCCTATACCAAGTATATAAGGGAGTATGGAGCAAGAGGCGGAGAAATATATTTTATTCCGCCAGAAATTGAGCAAAAAGAAGCTAGTGATATAAGTTATAATCCAGGAGAAGCTTATGCAATTTCCTTTGTCAGCCCAAGCCGTCAATATTGTTGGAAAGAGGATCCACTTGTATGCACTGCAATGACAACAGCTTATGTTGCTGGAGCAGTTGGAATTGGAGCTATTATCTATGTAAGTGCACCAGTATGGATTCCTGCACTAACAGTACTAGGAGCTGTTAAAGCTTCAGCTATCGGAGCAGCAACCGCAGTTATAATCGGGCCAAAAAGCATTACAAATTTTATTTTAAAGGGAATAACTTTAGAAGTTCCAAACGTAATATTAGTTTCAACTTTAGACCATGCACAAAAATCAGAATGCACAATACAATATGCTGAAAAATGAAACTGAATAAAAAATCCCAGGAAATTGGAAGGAACACTCTGCTGATGATAATAATATTGCTGTTTGTTTTGGGGATAATGGCAGTTATAATCTTCCAGTCAAAGGATGTTATGACTGTTTACCTGGATAAAATTTTTGGTTAAGAAAGTGAAAAAGAAAGGTATGATTGGATGGTCAGAATTAATCAAATGGCTATTGGGCATCTTTATAGTATTAGTCATAATATTTACATTTTTTGGCCCTCAATTCTTTGGAGCAATAAGAGATGCAGCTTTTTATTTTGGATACGGAAAACTACCCGGAGAAAGAGAGCCAGAATTTGCTGGAGAATCTGAAGTTCCAAAAGAATTAATTGAATATTTTAATAAGTTAGTCTCAAAAATGAAAAGCCCACCTGCTGGAAATTCTTGCTTAGTTGACATTGGGGAAATACCGAAAGCAAAAGGTTTTAGCATAGCGCTGTATAATGATAAAATACAAATAGAAGAAGAAGGAGATAGGGGAAACATCCCCCCATATGATCCAACTTATGTTGATGGGTTTATTCCGTGCTCTGTTGATGGGGAAAAATTTTATGATTGCCTGCAAGCAGAAACAAAAGAATGCATAGATGGATACAAAACTGATTCAATCCAGATTATAATTAACGATGATACGGAAATAGCGCAATTTTTATTTAAATTCGATGATAACCATCTATGCCCAATACATTTATATGATGACGGATTTTTGTTTAAGGGAAACTGTGACAAAATAGAGGGTTTTATAGATGATGAATGTATTAATAAAATAAAAGAGAAGTATCCTGAATGTGGTTAAATTATTATGAATTGCTTTTGGAGGTGAATGAGAGATGAATAATAAAAAATCTACCATTATGGTAAATATATTGATTTTAATTGCGCTCGGCCTTCTTACATTTTTTATTTTGTCTGCCATTAATATCAAACTATTTGGTAAGAGTGCAAAGGAAACTTCCGGATTGCTTGATTCAACTAAAGATTATGATGATGATGGGGTTACAAATTTTTTTGACAACTGCGTATGCATAGCTGGAGACGAAGATAATAAAGGATGCCCTATTAATGAAGTAGATGTAGAGGAAATGAGTGCTAAAGAGAAAAGAGAATGGAAGAATAAGGAATGTCCAGATGTTTAGGCACCATAAACAATAATTTAATCTACTTTAGTTACGCTTAAAATGGGAGGAGAAACCATAACACTTGAGTCTATTATAAGAATTATTATTTCTATAGCAATAGCAGTGTCTATTATTTTTATTGTTCTTCCCATAGCAGGCAATTGGTATAAATCAGATACCAGATTTATAGAATCCTTTAGCAATTTTGTTGCAAACCTGGATGAAATGAGTTTAGGAAAGGACACTATTTTATTGAAAATGAAGGAAGATGCTGCAATAATTGGATTCGGAAAAGAAAGCGATAGCTATGGATATGTAAAAACAGCTATTACTATGGCAAATGGAAAAGACACTATAAAATTCAAAAGGCCTACAAATGCAGAGTGCATAGAAAAGGCATGCGTTTGTCTTTGTCAGGAAGAATTGGAAGAGGATAATAATGAGATATCCTGCGAAGATATCCGCTGCAAAACACTCGAAAAAACAGATATAATAGACAGTACTTTAGTTTTTATACCGCAGAAATTAGATTCTGATGATTTACAATATTGGAAAGGCGGCTTTTTGTTTGGCAGGGACATAAATGACGATTATAATGGTATTCCAAAAAAAAACTATGAAATACTGGAGCTTAGGACAGAAAAAACTGTAATTGGAAATAAGCAATTTGTCGGTGTTTGCAGCTCAGATATGCTTAAAATATCTGCAAATTCAAGAAACTATCATTTTGAGGATAAATGTATTATAACAGAATTGGATGAGGCAAAGAAATATGAGGAGCTTGCAGACAAATCAGTTGCAATTCAGAAATATGGCGAATTTACAACTAAATATAAATCGGGAAAGGAAACGGAAGAATCTTTGTTCAGGCTTGGAAGCTTATATGCAAAACTAGGTGATAATCAAAAGGCAGAAGAGACCTTTAATATGCTTATTGAGATTAAGAACCCTAAATCACAATTTGTAAAAGATGCCAAGGAAGAATTAAAAAAGCTTAGACAGACAGAAAGCGAAGAAACTGAAATTGCATAAGAAATAATTAAAAATATTTATATACTCTTTTCTAAGTAACCGATATTATGAAAAAAAAAGGCCAGTTGGTATTTGTAGCTATCATAACTCTTGTAATTGCAGTCATTATAGGGTTAAGTTACCCAATCATAGCAAAAGCTTATGCAACAGGAGAAGTTTCTTTAAAAGTAGCATCTGCAAGGGATATAGCTCTGCTTATAGACACTATATGCGCTTATCCTTATGACATGAAAGTGCAATATGAACTTGACTTGAGCAAATTTATACTCGAGTTTTATGACAATAAAGTCAAAATTTATAGTGCTTCTTATGTTAGTTTAGGGCAAAACAATAATGTAATAGGCAGGGACCCAACTTACGCAGAGTATAGTTTTGTACCTTGCAATAACAATTTAAAATCAGTATTGAAAAATCCAGAAAAACTTGTTTTCAGCAAAAAAGGAGGAGAATTATCAATATCATAAGATGAAAATTCCAAGGTATAAAAAAGGGGCAATGGTAATGACAGAGTGGCCTTTCTGGATGATGTTTATTGTTGCAGTAGGAATCACAACTGTCGTGGTAGTTTATATAGGAAATTTTTTTGTAACCGAAGCAGCAGAAATACCTGCGAAAGTTGAGGAAGAGCTGATAATACTCCCAAGATTCTTTAATCTTCCAGAATGTTTTGCTTATGAAGGCAATTCTTCAGTGCGTACTGGCATAATTGACTTAAGCAAGTTTAAGCAGGAAACCTTCGAAGATGGAAGATGCTTTCCGAGAAGCAAGGTAAAATATGGGTATTCATTGTCTCTAGAAATTCCTGGCCGTAAACTTGGCCCTATAAAGACTTTTAACTGGGCAGAAGGATTTGCAGGAAGAGAGATAATAAAGGATATTACTGTTATGGATAATGACATTGAATATAATGGAAAATTAATGATTGGGATAAAAAATGTTGAATAAAAAAGCAGCTATACCGGCAAATGCAATCAGAGGAATAATATTCTATTCATTTGTAGCAATTATAGGAATATTGATTTTTTATGGATGTAATATTCAAAAAGCCAAAGAGGCTTATGCAGAAGTAAAGGTTGCTACAGAAGAATTTAATGCAATTGAAGACTTTAACCGTTTTTTTGAAATGCCACTTAACCAAGAAATGAGAATTATAGAAATCATCGAAGAATCATATTTAAACAATGATTATGATAAATTTGATGAAACTGCCAGAGATTATTTCTCTTCAAAAAATTATGGATGGAAATTTACAATAATTGACGATAAAGGCTACCAAATACATAAATTATCAAGGCTTGATACTGGTTATGATACTTTTGTTTCGGGAATAGAAGAAGAAATAGCAATATCTGATGATAAGGGAGAGTTTAAAAAAATAAAAATCATGTTTCAAATACTTAAATAATAAAAATGACATATAAAAAAGCAATGATAAACTGGGAAATCCTTGCTTTGTCTTTAATCATAGCAGTTGGGATAATATTCTTCTATAATACTACCCACACAGATATTCCCGAAGTGAGCAAATTTCCTACAGAGTTGAACAAGGAACTGATGAAAAGCAGAAATATTTTTATCATGAATAACTATTTTATGAAAAGCCTAGCTAAAAATTCTGTCGCAACACTTGGCAGAGAAAACATGCCTTTGAAGACAGATTGTGGAAAGCATTTGGGATATAAACTGCTTAATAACGAGAACTTTAACAGCTGTGTTGATAAGAATTCTGATATAAAAGAAGAGTTCAAAAAAATATTTGAGCGTGAATTCAACAATTTTAAAACAAAAAAAGCCATTGAATTGGATTATTCAAATATAAATTATGATCTTTTTGTTACTCAAGAAAATAATAATTTTTTTCTGACAGGAAAAACAACCGATGAATTAAAACTATTTGAAGAGATTGATGGAGGAAGTGTTGAAATTTTTTCAAAACCTATCTTTAAAGTTCCAATTTATTACAATTTTAATGATCCTGCAAAAGTAGCCGAAATAGCAAAAGAATTAGCGGAAAAATGCAAAAATTCCAGAAACTATAAAAAATGCATAGAAAACAATATTGATATTTTCAAAAAAAATAATTTTGAGCTGCCAAAAAACTGTGAAACAGAGGAAAAAGAAAAGCTCTTGGAATTTGCTGAGTATTTTGAAAGCTGCTTTAATTCTAAAGACAAAAATTGCGTGTGCAGGGAAAAACCCAATAAAGAGAATTATAATATAATCAAAACTAACAATAAAGTCGAGATTAAAGGGATCATTAATAACAAAGAATTATCAGTCAATTTAGATGGAATAAATATAAATGATGATCTGGATGCAATAAGCAGTGATATGGCGCTTCATAAAAATGAAAAAGGAAACTTATTAGTTGCAAAAGATATCCCAACAAATCCAAAATGTGATATAAAACCAAAAACAAAATTCAGGTTCTGTTTTGAAACCAATAATGTTGATTACAAGTTTGCGTTGCAGTTTCCGGAGTTAAAACAAGAATCTTAAGAATAAGTCTTTTAAAAGAACAGCTTAAATATCCTTTAGCATACAAAATTATTTAAAGAAATGTATTTTATAGTATAAAAAGATGATAAAAATACCTTATGAGCAGATAATAGAAAGGATAAAAAAAGAGGCAGATATTTCTGAGACAGAGCTTAACGAAAAAATAGACAGCAAGATGAAACAGCTTTCCGGGCTTATAAGCAAAGAAGGCGCTGCCCATATCGTTGCAAATGAACTTGGGATTAAACTTTTTGATTCTGTAAGCGGGAAACTGCAGATAAAGAACATCCTTGTAGGGTTGAGGAATGTTGAGACTGTCGGAAAAGTAATGCAGAAATATGAGTTAAGGGAATTCACAACAAACAACCGGCAGGGAAAAGTAGCCTCTTTAGTTATAGGGGACGAAACAGGAACAATAAGGGTTGCTATGTGGGGAGACCAGGCCGATAATATCAATAATATCCAGGAAGGGAATATAATCAAGATAGTCGGAGGCTATGTCAGGGAAAACAACGGAAGGAAAGAGCTGCATCTGAATGAAAGAAGCCAGTTGATATTGAATCCTCCTGGAGAAAGTATTGGAGAAGTAAAGCAAACTACAGTACAATCAAGCGCTGAAAGAAAATCCATCAACCAATTGACAGAATCTGACGGCAATGTAGAGCTTTTAGGCACAATAGTACAGGCATTTGAGCCAAAATTTTTTGAGGTATGCCCGGAATGCAGCAAAAGGGCAAAAAATGTGGAAGGTGATTTTATGTGTGATGTTCATAACAAAGTTGAGCCGGATTTTTCTTATGTCATGAATATTGTGCTGGATGACGGCACAGATACTATAAGGGCTGTTTTTTTTAGAAACAGCATGGAAAAGCTCCTTAATTCAAACAAGGAAAAAGTCTTAGAGTACAGGGAAAGCCCGGAAAAATTCGAAGAAGCCAAGACAGAATTATTGGGAAATATTATCAAGGTTGACGGCAGAATCAAAAAAAATCTTTTCTTTGACAAGATAGAGATTGTAGCAAATGATGTTTTCTTAAACCCGGATCCTGAAGATGAAATCAAAAAGCTTAATGAAGAATCCAAGAAAGTAGAAAATAATTAATAGTCTTCTTATTTATATTTTCCATTATGATGTATTATACTCATTTGGCATTTGGGCTTTTTACTGCATTATTGGCAATAGACTTTTTTAATATTAAAAATAAACTGGTTTTTGTTTTGATAGCAGTGTTTTTCTCAATTTTTCCTGATATTGATGAAACAAAATCTAAAATCGGGAAAAAATACAAGTGGACATCAAAAATAATAAACTTTATTTTCGGCCATAGGGGTTTTTTACATGCAGTTTACATTCCATTAGTGTTGTTTTTTATTTTTTATGGGATTAATGAAGAACTCGGAATTGCTGTTTTAGCTGGATATTTTTCCCATTTGTTTATGGATGCTCTTACAAAAAAAGGAATAAAGCCATTTAATCCTTTATTGAATAAAAGAGTAAATGGATTTTTTAAAACAGGATCTTTGTTGGAGAAGATGTTTTTTTTGGTGATAATTGTTTTGGATTTATATCTAAGTTTAATGTATATTTAAGAAAATATATAATGAATAAGCACTGGACATTCTAAAACTCCAAAATATTGACTTTTTAAGGCTTTTAAGGCTAAAATCCTATTTTCATGTCCACTGGACATCTGCGCATGAGATATATAAAGGAATCATCACACTATATACTTGTTGTATGAGAAATCATATAGCACCTCCATCCCTGGAGCTTTAACTGCTCACAATCAAGGGGATGTTGAAATAAAAACCGAAAGGAATGAGGTAAGTAAAATGAATACAAACATAAAGACAGAAAAAGTATCTGGCAATATGCCGGAAAAAAAGTTTTCTACAGGTGCCATTGTTGCAAGCGTTTGGGACAACCAAGGCAAGAATAAAGAAGGCCTGGATGTGACATATAAGAGCATATCCCTTCAGAGAAGGTATATGGACAAAAACGGAGAATGGCAGTCTACAAACTCTTTAAGGGTAAATGACCTGCCAAAGGCTTCTTTGATCCTTCAAAAAGCGTTCGAGTATATTGTCTTAAAAGACAATCAAAAATTAGGAGCAGCCTAATGACGCTTTAATTTTTTTATTTTTTAATAAAGAGGGAAATCTTAACGGATTTTTCTAAAATTCCAAATTGGAATAAATCAGAAATAAAAACAAAAAATTTAAAAGGTGATAATAATGAAACAAGTGTTAATGGAACCAGAAGTTGTTGAAAAAAAGGAAAAATCAATCGAGAAGACTGTACCAGTAGAGAAAACTGTAAAACCAAAAGTTAAAGAGGAAGATAAAACAATAAAGGAAAAAACGTTAAATGATTTACCGGGTGTAGGGCCTGCTACAATAGAAAAATTAGAGGCAGTGGGCTATAATGATTTGATGAGTGTCGGAGTTGCAACTCCAGGAGAAATCATAGACGCTACAGGAATGACAGAAGCTGCAGCAAAAAAAATTATTGCTTCTGCCAGGGCTTCTTTGGATATGGGATTTGAATCAGGAGAAGAAGTGCTGAAGAAAAGAGACCAGGTTGTTAAACTATCTACAGGAAGCAAGAACTTTGATTCTTTAATGGATGGAGGCTTTGAATCAGCAGCAATAACAGAATGTTTTGGAGAATATGGATCGGGAAAAACTCAGGTTGGCCATATACTTGCAGTAAACTGCCTGAAGCAGTATCCTAACTCTGCTGTTGTCTATATCGATACTGAAAATACTTTCAGGCCGGAAAGGATAGAGCAGCTTTGCAAAGGACTTGATTTAGATGCTTCAGAAGCATTAAAAAACATAAAGGTAGCCAGAGCATACAACACAGACCACCAGATGCTGCTTGCAGAGAAAGTTGATGATTTGATCAAAAAACAAGGCCTTGATGTTAAGCTTGTCATTATGGATTCGTTAACTGCGCATTTCCGTGCAGAGTTTATCGGAAGAGGAACATTAGCGGAAAGGCAGCAGAAGATAAACAGGCATATGAGAGACCTTGCAAAGCTTGCGCATATGAATAATCTTTGCGTGTATGTTACAAACCAAGTCATGGCAAAGCCCGATATGTTCTTTGGCGACCCTACAACTGCAATTGGAGGCCATATAGTTGGCCATGCATCTACATTCAGATTGTACTTAAGAAAAGGAAAAAAGGGCAGCAGGGTAGCTAAACTGGTTGATTCGCCTAACTTGCCGGAAGGAGAAGCAAGCTTCTATGTTGAAACCAGTGGATTGAAGGATATCTAACTTTTTTATTTTATTATTTTTTTTAATTTTGATAGGCATTACACCAAAAGTTTTTTAATGACATATTTAATAGTTCTATTTATGGTTTATCCTATAGGAAAGCTTGTTGCACTTCCAATTTACAGGCTTTGGCTGGGGAAGGTAACTGGAATAGATAACATTCCAAAAAACGAGTCGTTTGTCATAGCAGCAAACCATGCAAGCTACTATGATGCATTATTATTGCATTCAATCATAGTTCCAAGACTAGACAAAAAAATACATGCTTTGGTCAACAGCTATTATTGGAAACCCTTATTCCCCAAAATAATCCTTAATTGGGGAGAGTGCCTGCCTGTTCATATCAGTAAGAATCCAGGCCTTAAAAACAAAGAAACATTCAAAAAAGCAAAAAAATACCTTAAAAACAAAGAATTAATCCAGATATTTCCAGAAGGAACCAGAAGCTATGATGGGAATTTAAAAAAGGCATATAATGGCGCTGCAAAACTGGCATTGGAATCAAAAGTTGCTGTCCTGCCTATTGGCATTATTGGCTCCAATAAGGTTCTTCCAAAAGGGAAGATTTTTCCAAGATTTAAGAGGTGCGAGGTGAAGATTGGAAAGTTAATGTATTTTAAAAAGTATTATGGAAAAGAAAATAACACTAAAATTCTTAAAAGAGTTACTGCTACTATAATGAAAGAGATAGCAAAATTAATCGGGAAAAAATATAACCACTGAAAATGAAAAAGAAAACAGCAAGGGACATGGAACTGGGCCCTGAGTTTATTGAAAATATCACAGTAAAAACATTAAAACTATGGATAGGAAAAGTTAGTGGCATAAAGAACCTGCCAAAAGACAGAGGATTCATAATTGCTCCAAACCATTGCAGCTATATCGAGCATTTTCTTATCGGAAGCCTAGTAGTGCCTTATATCAAGAAAAAAATATATATCTTGGCAAAGAAGGAGCATTTTGGTGATTTTACACAAAGAAGATGGCATAGCTTCTGGAGCAAATATATCGGGCAGATACCTATTGATAGGAGCAAGGGGGAAGATGCATTAATGCAGGCTGCAGACTGCTTAAAGAAAGGAAAAGTCCTGATAATATACCCTGAAGGGACAAGGTCTCTTAATGGAAAATTACAGAAAGGAAAGACAGGAATAGCAAGGCTTGTACTTGATGCAAAAGTTCCGGTATTGCCCGTAGGCTCAAAAGGAACTTTTGAAATTTTGCCAAAAGGAAAATACATACCAAGGCTCAAAAGAGCAACTATAAATATAGGGAAGCTAATGTATTTTGATAAATACCACAACAGAAAAATTACAAAAACATTATTGAGAGAAATAACAGATGATATTATGAAAGAAATTGCAAGGTTAAGCGATCAGAAGTATAAATATTAGAGTTATATAAAATGAAAAATATTGGGATTCTTGGGGCAGGAAGCTGGGGTACAACTTTAGCTATATTAGCAACTGAAAACGGCTATAATGCTATGCTTTGGACAAGGGAAAAGGAGATTATAGGGTCAATTAACGATAAAAATGAGAATAAGCAGTACCTTCCTGGAATTAAAATACATGGTAATGTAAAGGCAAACAATTCAGTTGAAGAAGTAGCGTCAAATGCTGATTTGATAGTCAATGCAATACCTGTTCAATTTACAAGAAGTATGGCCAAAAAATATTCCAAGCATATTGGCTGTAATCATGTGGTTAATGTTGCAAAGGGCATTGAACTGGGAACATACAAGCGAATGTCAGAAGTTCTTAAGGAAGAGCTTCCTAAAAATATCTCAGTAGCAACACTCTCCGGGCCCAATCATGCAGAGGAAGTGAGCAGGAAAATGCCAACAGCAACAGTTATAGCATCAGAGGATGCAAAATCCCTTAGTGAGATAAAAAAAATATTCCATACAGATTATTTTAGGGTTTTCCTGCATGATGATATGCTTGGCGTAGAGGTCTGTGGAGCTTTGAAGAACATAGCTGCAATAGCAACTGGAGTGTGCGATGGCTTGGGCTATGGAGATAATGCCAGGGCCAGTATAATCACATTGGGGCTTATGGAAATGAGCACTTATGGAAGATTTTTGGGGGCTAAAAGGTCAACTTTTTATGGGCTTGCAGGCGTAGGAGATTTAGTTGCAACATGCACCAGCAAGCACAGTAGGAATAGGCTTGTTGGAGAAAAGATTGCTAAAGGAACAATTATAGAAAGCCTAAAAAAAGAGATGAAAGGCATGGTTGCAGAAGGAATCCAGACTACAAAGGCGGTTTATGAATTTAGTAAGAAAAACAAGCTTCAAATGCCCCTGACAAAACAGGCATATGAGGTCATGTTTGAAAACAAGGATTTAAAAAAAGCAATTTCGGATTTGCTGAAAATAGAGTAACTATTCCTCTGTAAAGTCCTCTATCTTCTCCTTAAGCTCTTCATCTTTCTTTAATATCCCCTTATTTCTTAAGTACTCTCTAGCTAATATCCAGAAAAACAATCCTAGGCTTTTTTTCCCCTTGTTGTTGCTAGGAATCACAAGATCTATATTGTTTGACTGGTTGTTTGTATCGCATAATGCAATAACCGGAACACCCATTTTTACTGCGTCAATTACAGCATTTCTGTCCGGCCATAGGTCAACTACAAGAATCACCTTAACCGCAATATAATTATCCAGGCTTGGGTTTGTCAAAACTCCTGGAGGATACCTGCCTGCAAAAACCTTTGCTCCTGTAAGCTTGCCAAACTTTGTTATTGGCTTCCATGCGCCTTCTCTTCTTCCAACAATTAAAATATCGCTAGGCTCATACTGGGCTAAAAACTTAGCGGCTATGCCAATCCTTTCATTGATCTTCTGCAAATTCAGGACAGACAATCCATCAGGCCTTGTCTTGTAAATGAAATTTTCCATGTACTTTGTCTTGAATTTTGTGCCTATATGAATCCCGGATTTAAGGTACTCATCTGTCGGAACTAAAAATCTCTCTTCTGCCATATTAATCACCTATAGATATCAGTTCAGAACTTGAACTGCAGTTTTTTTTACCTCATGCAGTAATATGCAAACAACTTGCGTTCACATGTTGGTAATAGGGAATAGAAATTGGTTTTTGTTTAAAAAGGTTACTGAATCTAAACTATTCACTTAAAAATTCCTATATCCCCATAGACAGGCCCTTTCTCTGTTGATGTACTTTTTATCAGCCTGAAATCCTTTATTTCTATCTTTTTTCCTTCAACTTTTATGTTTTTTATAGTTTCAACAAACTTGGTTTTGTTTTCTTTTTTGATGAATTTTACCCTTCCTAGTGTAATATGTGGCTTGTAGTCTTTTTCTTTTCCGAACAAATTTTTCAGGCTTTCATCTATATCATTTTGCAGTTCTATTATTTTTTCTTCCGGCTTTAAGCCAACCCATACAACCCTGATGTAATTTTCATTAGGAAAAACCCCAATAGAATCTAAATTGACAGAAAAAGGTTCAAATTTGATTTTCTCAAGCTCTTTTTTCAGTTCCTCTGCAACATTAAGCTGTACCTCGCCAAGGAACTTAAGAGTTAAATGCATCTGAGATTTATTTACCCACCTTACTTTGGCCAATTCATTACCTATTTTTCCCTGTATTAGAATTATATACTCTTTTATCTCTTCCGGGATTTCAATTGCAATGAACAGCCTCATCTTTACCTAAATAAAATCCTAAAGAATTATAAAAATTTAACTAAAAAATAAAAAATCAGCTTATTCTTTTTTCTCTTCTTCTTCACCGAAGTCTTCAGTATCTTCTACTTTTTCTTCAGGTTCTTGGGATGTAGGCTCTTGAGCGTCAGCTTGGGTATCTGCTGGAGAATCTTCCTGCTGGCCAGCTTCTGGCTGGGCATCTGCATTACCTTCACTTTCTCCAGCTACTTCAGCAAACCCTACGTTGCTCAATACTTTTGTTATTCTTATTTTTACTTCCTGCCCTTCTTTTGTGTTTGGAACAAACAAAACAAAACCATCTTTCTTCACTATGCCGTCTCCTTTCTTGCCCACGGCCTCTATCTTTACATCTATTTCATCTCCTACCTTAACAGGAGCATCTTTTTGCGCAAAACTTCTATCTTGGTTCATATTCTTTTTTTACCTCATCAATTTTTAAAGTTTTCCAGGGAATCCTTAAGAAAACCTTACCTCTTAGAATGGGAGAGTAATATATAAATTTAGTGGTTTTAGAGAGGGTGATGTTAAAATAAGTGCTTGTGCGTAAATTGCCAATGAATAACTAAAAAGCCAATCCGCCATCAATATTTATCACAGAACCTGTCATGTATCTCGATTTCTCAGAAGCCAGAAAAACAACAACATTAGCGATGTCTTCAGGATTGCCTTCCTCATTTAAAGGAGTCATATACTTTATTATCTTCTTTTTGAATAAGGGTATGTTTTTGGTTATGTCGGTTTTTACAAATCCAGGAGCTATTACATTCACTGTTATCTTTTTCTTCCCAAGCTCTTTTGCCAGTGTTTTTGAAAGGCCTATGATGCCTGCTTTTGCCGCTGCATAATTACTCTGACCAAAGTTTCCATACTGCCCTATTATGGAGGATATATTTATTATTCTAGAGCCTTCTTTCATCAATGGAAGCACAAGTTTTGTCACATAAAATACGCCATTAAGGTTTGTATTTATAACAGCATGCCAGTCATCAATAGCCATATTTTTTAATGTTTTATCTCTTACAATTCCAGCATTGTTGACAAGAATATCCACTCTTTTGAATTCTGCCTCAATTTTATTAACCATGCTTTTCACTTCATCAAAATTAGAAACATCAGCTTTTAATGCAATTCCCTTTACACCAAGCTTCTTCACTTCATCAACGACTTTATCAGCTTCCTGCTTGTTCTTGTTATAATTGACAATAACATTCGCATTATTTCTTGCCAATTCCAGGGCAATTCCCTTTCCAATGCCCCTTGAGGCTCCTGTTACCAGCGCAGTTTTTCCTTTTAGCATTTCTAAAGGCATTAATCTTAGCTTTTTAAATATTCCTCTTTTTACTGTATTTTTAAACTCCTACCGAAAGTAATAAAAATGATGAGCTACTATGAGTATAATTACTACTTTGTAATACAAATTGATGAGGCCTTTATAAATGAATATTTTATTCATAAACCCGAAGTATCCGGATACATTCTGGAGTTTTAAGCATGCCCTTAAATTTATAGCTAAAAAGGCAAGTATGCCCCCTTTAGGCCTACTTACAGTTGCTGCAATGCTCCCAAAGGAATGGCACAAGAAGCTTGTTGACACTAATATCAGTAAATTAACGGACGAACACATTGAATGGGCAGATATGATCTTTATTGGAGGCATGATTGTTCAAAAAGATAGTTCCCAGGAAATTATCACTAGATGCAAATCAATGGGCAAAACAGTTGTTGCAGGAGGCCCATTATTCACAACACAGCATGAAAAATTCACAGGAGTAGATTATTTTATCTTAAACGAGGCTGAAGTTACTTTACCACTCTTTCTAAAAGACTTTGAAGAAAAAACACCAAAACCCATTTATACTTCTAATATCAGGCCTGACATTACAAAAACCCCTATTCCATTATGGTCATTAATAAACTTAAAGGATTATTCTACTATGGCAATACAATTTTCAAGAGGATGCCCTTTTAATTGTGAATTTTGTGATATTGTAATTATGAATGGTAGAACCCCCCGGACAAAAACACCAGACCAATTAATAGCAGAATTTCAGGCAATATATGATGGAGGATGGAGAGATTCTTTGTTTATAGTGGATGATAACTTTATTGGAAATAAGTCCAAAGTAAAAGAGATGCTTTTAAAACTTATTGAATGGCAAAAAGAGCATAAATATCCTTTTACACTGCTTACAGAAGCAAGTACTAATCTTGCAGATGACAAAGAATTAATGCAGATGATGAGTGCAGCAAATTTTAATGCTGTATTTCTTGGCCTCGAAACACCTCACGTTGATAGCCTAAATGAATGCGGCAAATTTCAGAATGCTACAAGGAATCTAGTTGATGCTGTAAAAACCATACACCAGAATGGCATGCAGGTGTTTGGAGGGTTTATTGTGGGATTTGACAGCGATAATGAAAAAATATTTGAAACACAGATAGGATTTATTCAGCAGATTGGCGTAGTTACTGCAATGGTAGGTATGCTCGGTGCTTTGCCGCAGACAAGGCTCTGGCATAGATTAAAATCTGAAGGGAGGCTTTTAAGTGAAACTACTGGGGAAAACACTGATGTAAATATTAGCTTTGTTCCTAAGATGGGGAAAGAAACTCTCATTAACGGTTATAAAAAAATCATTTCAACAATTTATAATCCAAAATTATATTATAAAAGAATCAATATATTTCTTAAAAACTATAGGCCAACTGCGAGAAATAGGATTTCACCAAGCGATATTAGCGCATTTATAAGGAGTATCTGGAAAATAGGTATTTTGTCAAGAGCAAGGATGCAGTACTGGAAACTAATATTAAAGACATCTTTTACAAAAAGAAAATTATTTCCCCTTGCAGTAGAACTCGCAATCAAAGGCCAGCATTTTGAAAAAATATCCAAGAGGATTTTACTAGCATAAAACGCTTATTATTCTAACTATGGTGGGTTTATTAATTATACATAACTTTGCTATGATAAAATGAGTCCAGATATAAAAACAGAGATTGCAGTAATAGGAGCAGGTCCTGGAGGATATGTGGCTGCTATCAGGGCTGCGCAGCTCGGCAAGGAAGTAGTCCTAATTGAGCAGGACAAGCTAGGAGGAATATGCCTTAATTATGGCTGCATACCTTCAAAAGCAATGATTTACGCGGCTGATTTTTTCGACAAAATAAAGAAATCATCAAAGTTCGGAATTTCTGCAGATAATGTAAAGATGGATTTCAAAAAGCTACAGGAATGGAAATCCGGCATACTGTCAAAGCTAGCTAAAGGAATTGAATCTCTCTGCAAAGGAAATAAAGTCACTATAATCAAAGGCAATGCATCTTTTGAAAATTCAAGCAGGATTAAAATAACCAGCGAAAAGAATACTTCTTATATTGATTTTGAAAAGGCAATAATTGCCACTGGCTCAAAACCAATTGAATTAAAAACATTAAAATTTGATAAAAAGAAAATAATAAGCTCTAAAGATGCATTGAGCCTCGAAAAAATACCCAAGAATATGGTCATAATCGGAGGAGGATATATCGGTCTGGAACTTGGAACAGTCTACTCAAAGCTTGGCAGCAATGTATCTATTGTAGAGATGCAGGGCCAGATACTCCCTGGATCAGAAAAGCCAATTATCAGCTTAATTGAAAAAAATTTCAGTAAAAGAGGAGTAAAAATTTATCTTAATGCAAAAGCTGAAAAAATTGAGGACGTAAAGATAATAATAAACTCAAAAGAGAAAGGTATTGTAAAATTAGATGCTGATAAGGTCATGGTGGCTGTTGGAAGGGTTCCAAACACTAAAAATTTAGGAATAAAAAACACAAAAGTCAGATTAGACGAAAAAGGGTTCGTTAGAGTTGATAAAAACCTCTTGACTTCAGATAAAAACATATATGCCATCGGAGATGTTTCAGATGGCCCTATGCTTGCGCACAAGGCATCAATGCAGGCAAAGCTTGTGGCAGAAATTATTGCTGGCCATAATCAGGAATATGAAAATTTTATAGTGCCTTCTGTGATTTTTACAGATCCAGAAATAGCTTCAGTGGGAATAACCGAACAGGAAGCCAAAGAAAAAGGAATAAAAACAAAGATAGGGAAGTTTCCTTTCCTTGCATCAAGCAGATCAATGACAAGAGATGAGATACAGGGATTTGTAAAGATGATAGCAAATGAAAAAGACAATAAGATCCTTGGTGTTCAGATTGCCGGAAGTGAGGCATCAGATATTATTAGCGAAGCGGCCCTTGCAATAAAGATGGGTGCAACTTTAGATGATGTTGCCCTGACAATACACCCTCATCCAACCTTAAGCGAAAGCCTTATGGAAGCAGCAGAAGCAACACTTGGGAAGGCAATACATATATTTAATTTGAAGTAAAAAACCCATTTAATAAAATATATTATTAATAATTCAACTTGATTTCAAAACATTAACTATCACGCTGCCCCCAGCACCGCCAATATTTTGCGTTAATCCAATTTTTGCATTTGAAACTTGCCTTTCTTTACATTCTCCTCTTAATTGTTCAGTTATCTCTACTATCTGGCCGATTCCAGTAGCGCTTATCGGATGACCTTTTGCCTTTAAGCCTCCTGATGTGTTTATAGGCATTTTTCCATCTAGTTTTACAGTGCCATTCCTTATTAGTTCCTGGCCTTTGCCTTTTTCTGCAAAACCAAGGTCTTCGTATGAAATTAATTCAACAATTGTAAAGGCATCATGCAGTTCAGCAACATCAATGTCTTTTGGTTTTACGTTTGCCTGCTTATAGGCGTCTTCTGCAGCTTTTTTTGTAGCATTCCATGTAATCATGTCTTTTCTTTCAAAAGTGGATAGATAATCAGTATATAAGCTTGAACCTGCAAGTTTTACATTGCTCTTGTCATTGCTTAATATGCAGGCAGCAGCCCCATCAACACTTATGCTGCAGTCAAACAGCCTTAAAGGGCTTGCAACTATTTGGCTTTTCTTAATCATATCCATAGTAATTTTTTTCTTATAGAATTTTGCTTTTGGATTAAAAAATGCATGCTCATGATTCTTTAATGCAATCAAGGCAAGGTCATCTGCATTGCTGTTGTATTTCAAAAAATGCTGCTGGGCAACTAACGCATTCTGGGCAGGGAATATCAATCCTTCAGGTTGCTCAAATTTTTGGTCAGCAGCCATCATCAATTCATCGGTTATGATCGGAGTTGGACATGATGACAGTTTCTCAATGCCTAATGCCATGATATTATTTATATTTTCATCATTTTCAGCTATTTTTTTTGCAGTCCATAATGCAGCCCCTCCTGATGAGCAGGCTGAAGGTGTCCTGATAATTGGGATGTTTCTCTTAAATAAAGAGCTGAGCATTGTTGGAATATGTCTTTGCCTTTCCCCATTATAATCAAAATCCATGTTACCCAGAACTATTGCATCAATATCATTAATTCCTATTCCTGAATTTTCTATTGCATCATAAGCAGCCTCATAGGCTAGGATATGGGAAGACTTATCTGTAGCATCAAACTTTGTCATTCCAACTCCTTTAATGTACATTTTAATCATAGTTTAAATTTTCATTAACTTAGAGCCAATAGCCGGACTTAGTTCACGGGCCGTTGCATTCAGCTCATTTCCGGCAATATCAATCTTTTCAATATTATTCTCTCCTAATCCAAGCTTATTTGCGATTTCAAGATATCTTGACTTTCTCATAAATAAACCAAGCTCATTAAACACAGCATCATGGGCAACAGGGTCTTTTGAAGCTAGTATATAATTTAAGAAAGCAGGGTTCCCATTTAACGGACCATTGCCTTCCATCCCGATTGTGCCGTCACCTATGGTAATATATTTTGGCAGAAATTTGTGAAGTTTTGCTATTACATCATCTAGATCTATTTTTCTCTCTTTTGCCAGATTTTCAATCTGCAATAAATTTTCTTTGCTAACTGCTCTGGCTATATTTTCAAATGCTCCAGAAATTCCGAACAATAAATGCGTCTTTAATACAGGAATATTTATTATTAAATCTTTGTCAAAAACCTCTTTTGTAATCTTGATATTCATTCCGCCAATATCTTTCTCAACAAATTTTGATTTTGACAGGTCAATAAATTTTATGCTGTGGCTTTTGCATAATTGCTCAAAACCGGTTTTTTTTAGTGCAGCTTCAAAAGGCGCATAGATGCACTGTTCTGCAATAGAGATATTTTCTTTTTTCGCACCTTTCTTGATGAGATATTTTATCACTGCAGATACAGTTTTTGGATTTGTTGTTATGGCAAGATAAGGATAGGATGTTGCCATCATGTTTGGCTTTATCAGTATTTTTGACGATTCATTGACATCCAAATCATTAATCAGATGCAGTGCTTCTTCGACAGCAATATCCACATCGTATTTTATCTTCACTATAGAAACTGCATTTTCTTTTTTTGAGGACTCCTCTTCATAAAAATCCCCCATTTCATAGTCTTTAATTGTTTTTTTTGGAATCCTGTTTCCATTCTCATCTTCAAGAATCAATATGTTGTAGGGAATTATAGGATGCATTACACTAGGGATATTTACTTTTGTAAAACCAACCACTTTCAATTTTCTGCTTATTTTTTTCTCAACATTATCTTTGCAGTAAATGCATCTTTCCACAGGATAAATCCATTCTTTGCTGCATTTTTTACATACCCATCTTATTATCATCTTTACCCCCTAACATTTTTCCAAGATATGAACGCTTACTGTGCCACCGGCACCACCTATGTTCTGAGCTAACCCGATTTTTGCATTTGAAACTTGCCTTTCTTTACATTCTCCCCTTAATTGCTCAGTTATTTCTACTATCTGTGAAATTCCTGTTGGGCTAATAGGATGACCTTTTGCCTTTAAGCCTCCTGATGTGTTTATAGGCATTTTTCCATCTAGTTTTACAGTGCCATTCCTTATTAGTTCCTGGCCTTTGCCTTTTTCTGCAAAACCAAGGTCTTCGTATGAAATTAATTCAACAATTGTAAAGGCATCATGCAGTTCAGCAACATCAATGTCTTTTGGTTTTACGTTTGCCTGCTTATAGGCGTCTTCTGCAGCTTTTTTTGTCGCATTCCATGTAATCATGTCTTTTCTTTCAAAAGTTGTCATGTAATCAACAGATAATCCTGAGCCGCAAATCTTGACATTGCTTTTTTTCTTTCCTATGATACAGGCAGCAGCCCCATTTACACTTATGCTGCAGTCAAACAGCCTTAAAGGGCTTGCAACTATTGGGCTGGATTTTATTTTTTCTAATGTAATATTTTTTTTATAAAACATTGCCTTAGGATTTAGGAAGGCATGCTCATGATTCTTTAATGCAATCAAGGCAAGATCATCTTCATTGCTGTTGTATTTCAAAAAATGCTGCTGGGCAACTAACGCATTCTGGGCAGGGAATATCATTCCTTCATCCTGCTCATAAGTCTTGTCTGCAGCCTCAAGAATCTGGTCAGTTACATTCTGGGATGTGTTGGTTGCTATCTTATCTGCGCCTAAAACAAGGACATTATCATAATCAGTTCTTAAGGCTGACCATAATGCAGCACCTCCACCACCGCAGACAGCAGGCACCCTTATTATTGGCATATTTTTCCTGAAAAAGCTGCTAAGGAATGAATTAAAGTGCCTCTGCCTTTCACCATTTATCCGGCTATCGGTATTTGAAACAACAACAGCATCAAGGTCATTTATGCTTAATCCTGAATCATCTAAAGCAAGTTTTATTGCTTCCTGCGCAAAATCCATAGTATTCTTATCTTCAATACTGAATTTTGTCATTCCTATTCCTTGTATATAGTGCATTTTAACTCAAAAGAATTTTTTTATTATTTTTTAGAGCTGAATTTTTCCCTGAACCTTTTTTTATTAACCATTGCCAAAACCATCTTTGCTTCTGAAACTAATTTATCTTTAATAAAAACTTTTCCGCTTGCAAAAGCAACTTTTTTGAATTTAAACCCAAGCTTTACTTCATATCTAATCTGATTGCCTGGAAAAACAGGCCTTGAAAATTTAGCGCTTCTTATCTTGTAAGCCAGAATATCCTTTTCCTCATGGTTTTCTATATTATACCTTACAAGCATGGTTGCAGCCTGTCCAATTCCTTCCACAATTAAAGCGCCCGGCATTATAGGAAAGTCTTTGAAGTGGCCATTAAAATATTTCTCTTCCTTTTTTACATCCTTTACTGCTACAATATTTTTTTTGTCAAGCTTTAAAACTCTGTCAACCATTAAAAAAGGATCATCATAAGGTATTATTTTTTTGATATTATCCCTATTAATCTCTCCATTGCTGTCCTTAAATTTGTCTATCTGATTCATGTTCCGACTAACTTATGCCAATTTAAATAACTTTCGTTGCAAATATTTATATACTGAAAACCCCTACTTTGGCTTATGGCGAGGAAAAAGAACAACACATCAATAAGCATTAAGAAGAGAGTAGTTGGAACTTTAAATAAAGGACTTGTTCCTGTGGAGTATTCTTTTAGATTATTTAGAAAAGCATTCAACAGCATTAAAAAAACTGCTCCTTTAGTGCATGACGAAATTGATGCCTTGATTAAAAGCAATATTGTTACAATCGATAAAAGAAAGAAAATATTCAAGAAAACCAAATTTGAGGATTTTGGAGAGACAATCACATCCAGCCTAATAAAAAAAATCCCAAATGTTAATGAACGTGAGCTAAGAAAAATAGTTGGCAGCAAGTCTTCCCAGACATTCATGGACATGATTGCTAAAGGCCTTAGTGCAGGAAGCATAAGCGAAAAGGATTATACAATTCTTTCAAAGGAAAAAAAGTTTAAGAGAGTCCTGATAGCAAACAGAGGGGAGATTGCTTTGAGAGTAATAAGAGCCTGCAGGGAACTTGGAATAGAGACTGTGCTAGTATATTCAAAGCCCGATAAAAATACCCTTGCAGTAAAATTTGCAGATAAGACTTATTGCATTGGAAATGAGACAAGCTACCTTGATGTAAACAAAATAATAAATATCACAAAAAAGACGAAGGCTGACGCAATACATCCTGGATATGGATTTCTTGCTGAAAATGCAAAATTTGCCAAGTTATGCGAGAAGAATAAAATCAAGTTTATAGGGCCTTCATCCAGGACAATAGAGCTTTTAGGCGACAAGGTAATGGCAAAAAAGACAATGCTAAAGGCTAAAGTTCCGATAATAGAAGGCACAAAGAAAGCGCTTAAAAATAAAAAGCATGCAATTAAAGTTGCAAGGAAGATTGGTTATCCTGTAATCGTGAAGGCTGCAGCAGGAGGCGGAGGCAAAGGAATGAGGATAGTAAAAAATATAGAAAATCTTGAAAATGCTTATGACAGTGCTGTAGCAGAAGCTCATCTTTCTTTTGGAGACCAAACCCTGTATATGGAGAAGTACATTGAGGAGCCAAGGCATATAGAATTCCAGATAATTGCAGACCAATACAGGCATGTTGTGCATCTGGGAGAGAGGGATTGCAGCATTCAAAGAAAGCACCAGAAGCTTGTGGAAGAATCGCCTAGCCCGGCATTAGACGAAGAATTAAGAGAAAAGATGGGCAGTGTAGCAGTCAGAGCAGTGTCTGCAACAAAATATGAAGGCGCAGGCACAGTGGAATTTTTAATTGACAAAAATAAAAATTTCTATTTCATGGAGATGAATACAAGGATACAGGTTGAGCATGGAGTTACAGAAATGGTGACTGGAATTGATCTTGTCAAGGAGCAGATAAAGCTGGCTTCAGGCGCAAGGCTTGCATTCAACCAGGATAACATAAAATTAGATGGATGGGCAATTGAGTGTAGGGTTAATGCTGAAGACCCATTGAATGGCTTTTCCCCTTCTATAGGGACTGTGACCAATTACATACCACCGGGAGGGCCGGGCATAAGGATTAATAGCATATGCCATTCAGGCTATAAAGTACTGCCCCATTATGATTCACTGATATCTTTGCTCATATGCCATGGAAATAACAGGCATGAGGCAATAGCAAGGATGGAAAGAGCATTACACGAATATCTGATAAGCGGGGTAAAAACAACAATACCCTTCCATCTAGCAGTGTTAAAGAATAAAAATTTCATTAACGGTCATTTTACAACATCATTCATAGAAAAAAACAATATTCTCGAGTCTGTAAAAAAGTACTGCAGGAAAGAGAGAAAAGCTTTAACTAACGAAGAAAAAATAATAGTTGTCAGCACTACAGTTTCCAAATACATGGAAAAGAAAAACCATCAGAATAACAAGCCTAATCAGTGGGTTATGGCCGGAAGGCAGGAAGCGATGGGGCAAGAGACAAATTAATGAAAATGTTCAGAACATTAAATTTCAAAAAATTAACATCTACTAACGATAAAGCCAGGGAATTTGCAAAAAAAGGGTATCATAATTTAGCAATAATTGCAGAAAGGCAGGAAAAAGGAAGAGGTAGGTTTAACAGAAGATGGGATTCTGATTTAGGCGGCTTGTATATGACTTTGCTTCTGAAGGAAAATAATCTGGAAAAAGCAAGGTATTTAACTTTAATTGCTTCTGTTTCTGTTGCAAGGTCTATAATGAAATTATCAAATTTAAAAGCCGAGGTAAAGTGGCCAAATGATGTGATGGTTAATGATAAAAAAGTATGCGGCATTTTAACAAAAACCATTTTAGGAAAAGAAAACTATGCTTTAGTGGGAATAGGGCTTAATGTCAATCAAAAAAAGTTTTCTAAAAACATTGCCAATAAAGCAACCTCATTAAATTTGGAGTTAAATAAAAAATTTAATATAAAAACATTTTCAAGTTCAATTTTAAAGGAATTTAATCTTCTTTATTATAGTCTTAATAACAAAAAATATGATAAAATAATTAAAATATGGAAAAAATATTCTTATACTTTGGGCAAGAAGGTAAAAGCAAAAACCCTTGCAGGAACATATACTGGAAAGGCCGTCAATATCGATAAAGACTGTAGCTTAACAATGAAATTAAAAAATGGAAAAATTAAGAAAATAACCGAAGGGGATATTTTTGCTGTTTAATCATCAAATTATAAGCGATGGATTTATTTTTTAAATTATTAAATAAAATTTTATTAAGCTGATAAAAATGGATGGAAAAACAGTTTTAAAACATCTTGGACCTAAAAAAAGTTATCTTAGGATGCATTGATACTGGTGTTGAAAAGTAGAGATGGTGGATGAGATTAAAGTCCAGGTAAAAGCAGCTCAAGTTTTAAATCAAAACTTTTAAATATTACACAAAAAATCCGGTATCTAATGACATTCATAGATCAAGTTCCTGTATTGAAGAAAATGCTGGAAATGGCGTATACTATAGCTCTTGTTGTCTTAATCAGTGGCATAGTGGGACTGGTATTGGCATTTCCGGTTATGTGGCTCTGGAATTTTGTTTTTGGCAATTTTCATCAAATCAGTGTTTTGCAGGCATGGGCATTGAATGTATTGGCTGGAATATTATTTGGAAATAAAACTAATGGTAAGAGGTGATTTTATGATACATGAAGTAAAATATAAAACACTGTATGAAGCATCCTTTCACCAGAGAAATGTTTTTTTGGATATTCTTATGATTGCATTCAGTGTTGTCTTTTTGGCAGCTATGGCCAATATTCGGATTCCTTTATGGCCGGTGCCTATAACAATGCAGACTTTTGGAGTATTTACAATAGCTTTTTTCTTTGGCTCATTAAGAGGGACAGTAGCACTTATAGCTTATGGTTTAGCCGGTTTATTGGGATTGGGAGTGTTTGCAGGATTTAACTCCGGATTGCCTGTTTTTATTGGACCTACTGGAGGCTATATTGTTGGCTTTATTTTTGCAGCTTTTGCAGTTGGCTATTTGATTGAGAAAGGATATGGAAGAACATGGAAATCAGTTTTACTGGTTCTATTGGTTGGGGAAGTGATAATCTATGCTTTTGGGCTACCTTGGTTAGCAGCTGCTTTGCCAAGCCTTACATTTTTTGGGGTTTTAAAAGCCGGATTGATTCCATTCATTGCAGGAGACATGCTTAAAGTTTTAGCAGCAGTAGCTTTGTTTCCTTATTTGTGGAAAGGCGCAGAAAAAATTAAGCAATAATCAGCAGAATATCGTCTTTGTTGACATTATCATTCTTTTTTACTTTTACTTCTTTAATTATTCCTGGTTTCGGTGCAGTTATATCATTCTCCATCTTCATTGCTATTAATTTAATTAAGGATTGGCCTTCTTTTACCTTGTCCCCTTTTTTTACCTTTACATCATAAATTGTTCCTGGCAATGGTGCTGTTACAACAGATTTTCCTTTTTCCTCTATTTCTTTTTTTATTACTTTATTGAAAATAGACGCTTCTTTGTTATAGGGTGCATCAACCTGATAAACATCATCTCCGCAATGAACCAGAATTTTGCCTTCATTTGTTTCCTCAACCATGACATCATATTCCTTTCCGTCAACCTTTATGGTGAGCTTTTCCATTTTTAAAGCGGGATATTGCCGTGTTTTTTTGATGGTCTTTTTTCCCTTTTGTTCATAAGCATTTCAAGGCAGCTGATTAAAGTCTTTCTTGTGTTTTTTGGATTTGTTATGATGTCAACTTTGCCATGTGTTGCTGCTTCGTATGGATTCAGGAACTTTTCCTTGTATGATTTTACTTTTTCTTTTCTTATTTTTTCTGCATTTTTTCCCTTTAACTCTTTTCTGTGGATGATGTTTATTGCTTGGTCTGCTCCCATGACAGCTATTTCTGTATCTGGCCATGCAATAACCTTGTCAAAGCCCATATCCTTTGAAACCATGGCAATGTAAGCACCACCATAAGCTTTCCTCATTACAAGGCTTATTTTTGGAACAGTTGCTTCAGAATAAGCATACAGCACTTTTGCTCCATGCTTTATGATTCCATTATGTTCCTGTTCTACACCCGGCAAATAACCAGTAACATCAACTAAGTTGATTAAAGGGATGTTAAAGCTGTCACAAAACCTTACAAACCTTGCAATTTTATTTGAGCCGTTTATGTCCAAGCATCCTGCAAGGATTTTTGGCTGGTTAGCCACTATTCCAACAACATTATTGTTTAATCTTGCCAGGCCAATGACTACATTCTGGGCATATAATTGGTGTATTTCAAAAAAAGTGTTTTTGTCAACAACCTCTTCTATTACATCTTTTACATCATAGGTCTTTTTTGAATCTTTTGGGATCAAATTTTTCAGTTTATTGTTCAATCTTTCCGGATTGTCATTTGTGCCTATTAAAACAGGATTTTCCAGATTATTCTGGGGTAAATAGCTTAACAGCAGCTTTATCATGTCAAAGCATTCTTTTTCATTTTCTGCAATAAAGTCTGCAACCCCGCTTTTTTCATTATGGGCTAAAGATCCTCCCAGGCCGTCAAAGTCAATAGTTTCTCCTGTAATGCTTTTTATTACATCAGGGCCTGTTATGAACATATAGCTGATTTTTTTTGTCATGAAGACAAAGTCAGTTAAAGCAGGCGAGTAAACAGCAATTCCTGCGCAAGGTCCTAATATTACTGAGATTTGGGGGATAACTCCGGATGCTAATGTGTTGTTTTTGAAGATAATTCCTCCAGTGTCCAAGCCATGTATACCTTCCTGGATTCTTGCTCCCCCAGAGTCAAATAATCCAATGATTGGACATCCTGTTTTTAAAGCATGCTCCATTATTGATGCTATTTTCAAATTATGCATCTCCCCCATAGAGCCCCCCATAAAGGTAAAATCCTGGGCGTATATGCAAACAGGTCTGTTGTTTATCTTTCCATAGCCTGTTATAACTCCATCTCCTGCTTTCTTCTTTTCCTGCAGGTTGTAATTATTACTTTTAAGCTCTACAAGCTCATTTAATTCTACAAATGTGTTTTTATCAAGGAGCATGTTAATTCTTTCCCTTGCTGTTAACTTTCCTTTAGCATGCTGCCTTTTGACTGCTTCCTTATCCTCATTATTTGCCATATAATTAAACCACCCTTAAAGAGAATAAGTTAACTATATTGGTTTAAAAAACTTGTGGAAATGGAATGAAATCAATTTAGAAAGAAATCAAGTTTATCAGTTATAGTTCATATGGTTATTTTGAATTTCTATTTCATTTTTCTCAATAAGTTTTCTATCAGAGCCAGTGATTTCATAGCTGAACAGTCTTCTATATGGAACTATAAAATTCAATAATACCTCTCTTTCTAAATCTTTATAAATAAATTTCCTTACCCCTAGATTAACTTTCTTTATCTCACGATGCCTTCCAGTAATAATTATCCCGGGATAGAATTGCATCATTATCTCATCTAGGTCTTGGTCAAAAGTTTCTAAATTTACTGTCTGTTTGATATTTTCTTTCATTTTTTAAAATAATTATCTTTCATGAATATTTTATGAGTGAAAGTTGTTATATGTACTTTTTATCAGAACAACTTAAACCCTCTTCCTTCTTTTGTTCCCAGAATTCCCCCTTCCACTATCTTGAAAGTTATTTCTTTTTCTTCCTTAAGGCTTCTGTGCTTTCTTATGATGATTCTTCTGTTTCCTGAGGGAGTGATTTGCAATTCTAACAGGCATTTGCTTGCGTATTTTAGCAAATCTCCTCCGACTAGCTTTACTTTATCTTTATCCTCGAAGTCTGCATACACTTGATTAACAATCAGTATAGGGATGTTTTTTTTAGCTGAAATCTCCTTTAAGTAAGCAAGCTGCCTTCCCAATTCACGATTGACTTCATACACATCATCATTCTTTCCAATCTCCAAGCGGTAAAGCATTGCTATTGTGTCTATTATAATGAGGCCTATATTATTGTTTACCATCTCTTTCAGCTTTTCAAAAGTATTTTTCTGCTCTTCAAAAGTTGATGGCTTCAGGAAAACTATTGAGTTGATTATTTTTTTGTAATTTAAATTTATGGATGAGCATATTTGCTTTAATCTTTCAACAGAAAAATTACTTTCAGTGTCAATATAGATGACTTTTTTACCTAATCTGACCGTATTAACAGCGCATAAGATGCATAAGTTTGTCTTTCCAGAGCCTGCAGGGCCGTAAATTGTTGTAGCTATATCCTGCTCATAGCCGCCATTTAGCAGAACGTCTAAAATCCTGCTTCCGGTAGGCAATTTCTCTATATTTTTTTCCATATAACTGAGGTAATAAAGAGGGATTATTAATTTTTTCTAATTTAATCGAATGTAAATATATAATATTTACAATCTCTATTTTTGCTATAAGAAGATGTTGCAAACTTTTGCTTTAAATTGTCAATAAAATCACTGCTTTTTTTATCACAATCTGAATCATTTGGCGGACATGGCAGCAAGTCGCATGTATTCAACAGGATAGTATCAGCATTATCTACATTAAGCATTAAATCATCAATTTTATCTGAATTATATGCAGGATAATAAACCAATTCATCGGCTTTAGCATCTGAAAATACAATAAATGCAGGGTTTGATATCCATAATCTTGGATTTGTTCCTGTTTTTTTTATATAATCATAAAAATCATCTAAATTATCTTCATATGCATTGAATTTTAGCTGAGGCATAGCTTGAATTATGAAAATTATTGATAATAAGGATAATAAAATTACTTTGTATTTTTTTACTGAATCTGCAAAATAAAAAATTCCATGAGACATAAGAATAGCGATAAAAGGAAAGATAGGAATTAATAATCTCATCTCCTTGTGGGCAATAATATTATAGGGAATAAAGCCAAAAAGGAATATTAAAGATAAAAGCATGCTGTTTTTTGATGGTTTTTTTAAAATTGTGAATAATCCAACCAATGCAAACAAAATAAGAATATTTTCTTTAAATAAATTAATGAAATAAAATGAGAATGGCTCATTAAAAACAAACCCGGTATTCTGAGTCATAAATATCTGTAATAAAAAAGGATGCAATGGGTTATTGTAAAGAAGATAATTCAAGATAAGGTATGGGATTATAGGTAATAAAAAGAAAAGTGGGAATAATGCTGATTTTTGCATTGAAACTTTTTTTCTGTAAAATGAATAAAATAAAACTAAAAATATTGGAATAATCAAAAATATCTGGAAAAATCGGGTCATAACTGCAATTCCAAGCAATAATCCAGCCAAATTATGCTTTTTCTTAATGAAAAAATAAATTCCAACAAGAGTGAAAAAAGCAGAGGGGATTTCTGTATGGAGTATATTTGCAAAAAGAAAGTAAGTCGGAAATAATGACAGGAATAATGAGGAAATTAAGGCTGTTTTTTTGTTAAAAATATTTACAGCAATAAGATAAGTTAATGCTATAGTTCCAATGCTGAAAAGTATTGCTGTTATCTGCCCGAAAATTATTGGGTTTAAGTTTAGCTTCCAGAAAAAGCCAAGCAATAATGGCCATATTATTGGCCTGGATGCTTCCCACAATCCAACATTTCCCAAAGACCATAGATATTTTCCCATGCCCAAAAATACTGCAGAATCCCACCAGATATCATGGTGAATAAACAAGGAACTGAAATATACAACTGATATTATTGAAATAAAGATGATAAATGTCTTGTTGTTTTTGATGAATTCTTTCATTTTTTAGCAAATAGAATGATCTCTGTACTTGCAAAGAATATTTTCTATTTCGTTTTTGTTGTGCAGGCCGCAGTAGGTATGCTCTTCAACAACAGTGCAGGGAAATGATGAGATGTTGTAAAAGACTGCAAGGGCATCTATAGAAGGAAGCTCAAGATTTGAGTCAAAGGAGAATATTGCAATCTCATCATCTATTTCCTTGTTTAAGTCTGTCAGGACAAATGCCTGCGCATCACAGTCAGGACATTCTTCTTTTTTCTTGTAAAAATAAAGCAATACTGACTGGTTAATATTGCAGGCTTCTTTCATGTTTTCCAGCATGGAAAGGTATATGACTTCATTCCTGTTGAATTTCTTTTTCTGGTTAAGGTAGAATGGGTCTGATATGAACTGCTCGGTAACTTCCCTGTACTGGTCAATCTTCAGGCCTGTATCCCACAATGTCTTGTCAAGATGGGATAAGGTGCTTTCTAATGATAAGCATGTCATCTCCTTGCCGAATGCATTGGACATCAATGATAATGCCTGGATTTCCTGATACTCATCTAAAATCTGCTCCATCCTGTCAACCACAACCTCCTCACGCTGTGTGTTCATGTAGAAATTCAAAGAGTAGATAGAAATGAACAGCAATATAGTGATTAATCCTGCAATCACGAAGATGCGCTTGTTTATTACCATCTTACTTTTCTCTTTGTCAGCACGATAAAGAATGATGTAAGCCAAAATGCCTGGTATAGCAGGAATAGCATGAAATAGCCAAGATATAATACAGGTTTCTTTTTTGGGCTGTTTCTGGATGCATTCAGCCCGGAAGTTACCAACAAAACCATGCCAAGAATCCCTGAAATCCCAAAGAACACAAACAAGCTGATCCCAAGAACATCAAAATTAAATGTCCAGTTCGAGAAAAAATTATAATTGGTCAGGGCATAATAAGACAGAATCTTGAATGTATTTGACATGGTAAGGTATATTGAAAATATAAACAGCCCGAGGCCTGATGCAATCAGCATGTAATTGTACGGGATGAAATAGCCAAAAAGGCCAACCTTGTTCTTCATCAAAATGTCCTTGTGCTGCCATAAAGTCAATAATGCTCCTGAATACCATCTTCTTCTCTGCCTATAAAGCCCCTTAAAATTATTTGGTGTTATTGTTTTTACAGAAGTTGTCATGCAGTTTGCAATCTTATATCCTGATTTATGGATCCTGTAGGCTATTTCAAGGTCTTCGGTTATATTGTTTGTATCAAAATATCCTATATTATCAAGCAGCTTTTTCCTGTACATGGAAAATGGGCCCGGAGTTACATGGATGCAGTTGAACAGGGAAAATATCTTCAGGAATAATGATAGGCCAAGAAGATATTCTAATCTGATTATCCTTTGCAGGAAATTATTGGCATGCATAATCTCCACAGACACTGTGACAGAGCCAATTTTATTGTCTTCAAAATAAGGAACAATCTTTTTTAAGATATCTTTTGGAATAATTGAGTCAGCATCCATGCATGCAATATATTCTCCTTTTGCTTTTCCAATTCCTTGATTTAAGCATGCTGCTTTTCCATTGTTTTTTTCATTGTTGATGAAAATTATATTTTTGCTTTGGTATTTGCTTACTATATTTGCTGTTTTGTCTTTGCTGCCGTCATTTATAATTATTACTTCATAGAGCTCTTTTGGATAGTCTATTTTTTTTAATGATTCAATGCAGTTGGCAATTGTACCTTCTTCATTGTATGCTGATACTATTATGCTTGCTTTTGGAAGCTTATTGCTTTCTTTTAGTTTAGGCGATTCATATAATATCTTTTTATTGCTGAATATTGCCAATAAGAAAACTATGACAAAATAAGTGGACAAAAACCACACTACATGAACTAATACAACATATCCTATATTCATTTTAGTCTCATACTCATATTACCTTAAATATAGAATTCTGTTTTTAAATGTTTGTTTTGTGTATATAATATGAACTCTAGGGCAACTGCCCTTAATGTCTTATTTCTTCTTAATCTTGATAAAATCCCCTATTGTGAAGGTTTTGTCTTTTGAGGCTTTTTTGCTTTCATGCAACTCCTCATGCTCTTCTATAAGCTTAATTTCCAGGAATTTCCCTATCTTTTTTGCCAATCCTATTGGAGGCTCAAAATGCCCTGACTCTATCTTCTGTATTATGGATTCCTTTTCACCCATCTTTTTTGCAAAATCTTTTTGAGTTAATTTAAGGTCGCTTCTTTTTTTCATTATTTTTTCAGCATAATCTTCCACTATAAGCTGCATTGTCTCTGGTTCTTGTGTTTCTTGGGGTCTTATCTCTTCTGCTTGCTCAACAATACCAGTAACTTTGCCGAATTTACTGCATTCATGGCATACATTAAGCCTGGCGCTCTCTATTATTGACTTGAATAACTTTCCCTCAGCACCGCACATATCGCATTTCATCTAATTATTTGTAATATTGGCTGTATTTTAAAGTTTTTCTTTATCTTAACCAGTAAAAAAACAAGACAATTTTTAAAATATGCTCTATTTTACTGTTATAAATGAAAACAATTATTGTTACTGGATCTGTTGGAACCGGAAAAACAGGATTATCAAAGAAAATATCCAAAAAACTAAATTTCCAGTATCTTGATGTAAATGAAATAATAAAAAAATACAATATTCCTGAAGGGTATGACAAAAAAAGAAAATCAAAGATAATTGATGTTAGTAAGTTGAATAAGGCATTGATTAAGGAGATAAGCAATTTTAAGAGAATAATAAAAAACAACAAACAAATTCCAATAAAAAACAGTAAAATTAAAAATGATAAAAAAATAAAAAATGGAATAATTATTGATTCTCATCTTTCTCATTACCTTCCAACAAAATATGTTGATTTATGCATAGTTGCTAAATGCAATCTGAAAGTTTTGGAAAAAAGGTTGAAAAAAAGAAAATATTCTGTAAAAAAAATCAGGGAAAATCTTGATGCTGAGATATTTGATGTTTGCTTAAACGAGGCTAAAGAGAACAATCATGAAGTTATTGTTCTGGATACATCGAAAGGTATTAAAACAACTATTAATTCTCTTTTACAGGAAATAAAGGCATTAAAATGAATGAGCAAGCATCAGAACTGAATGATAAACTGAAAGAAGCAAATCCTGCTTTGCTTGATATGCTGTCTAAGAAAGGTAAAGAGATATTCTTCCCTAAAAGAGGAGTATTGCAGCAGACAGCAGATGCAAAAGGAAAGGACATAAACGCTACAATAGGCATTGCTTTAGAGGAAGATGGAAGCCCTATGAGGCTTAAGTCTATCTCTTCAAATGTTAAATTAGGGCCTAAAGATATTTTTCCTTATGCTCCTGGCTTTGGAAGTCCGGATTTAAGGGAAATATGGAAGGAAAGCTTATTTACTAAAAATCCATCGTTAAAAGGCAAAGAGATAAGCAATCCGGTTGCTACTAGTGGTTTAACACAGGGGCTTTTTGTTTCCGGGTATTTGTTTGTTGATCCTAAAGATAAGATAATAATGCCTGATATCTACTGGGAAAATTATAACCTGATTTTTAAGAATGGGTATGGGGCTGAGTTTGATTCTTTTCCGTTTTTTTCCGGTAATGGATTTAATCTGAAAGGCTTTGAAGAAACTATATCTAAAAGTAATGGAAAGAAAATTGTTTTTTTTAATTTCCCGAATAATCCTGTGGGATATACTGTATCTGAAAGCGAAGCAGGGAAAATAACTGATATAATTAAAAATAGGGCAGAGAAAGGAGACAAGATAGTTGTAATTGTGGATGATGCTTATTTTGGATTGGTTTATGAGGATGGAATCTATAAAGAATCTTTATTTTCCAATTTAGCGGATTTGCATGAGAATGTCTTGGCCGTGAAAGTGGATGGGCCTACAAAAGAATCTTATGTCTGGGGCCTTAGAGTTGGTTTTATCACTTATGGCATTAAAAATGGAAATCAAAAAATTTATTCTGCTTTAGAGGCTAAATCCGGAGGCATTGTGAGAGGAAGTGTTTCTATGTGTTCTAATTTATCACAATCTCTAATTGTTGATGCAATTAAATCTTCTGATTATGATGAAGATAAAAGAGAAAAATATGATATCTTGAAGAAAAGATATGAGATTGTTAAGGAAATATTTGGAAGCCATAAAGAATACAGTGAATATTTTGAGCCTCTTCCTTTTAACTCGGGCTATTTTATGTGTGTTAAACTGAAAAATCTGGATGCAGAGAAAGTAAGGAAGATACTGCTTGATAATTATAGTACTGGCGTTATTGCTATTGAGAATTTATTGAGAGTAACCTTTTCTGCAATACCAAGCGATAAGATTTCTAAAATCTTTGATAATATCTATAATGCCTGCAAGGAAGCTTGATACGCAAGATATTTAAATCAAGCCATTTTCTTTAAAAAATAAAAATGGAACCAGAAATTATAAACAAGGAAAAGATGCCTTCTAATGAGCATGTTATAAAATGGGTTAATGAGATGGCTGCCATGTGCAAGCCAGATAAGATACAATATTTGGATGCCTCTGAAGAAGAAGAGAAAGAGCTTATTGAAGAGGCTTTGAGAGTTGGGGATTTGATTAAATTAAACCAGGAGAAGATGCCTGGCTGTTATTTGCACAGGTCTGCTCAGAATGATGTTGCCCGTACAGAAAAACTTACTTTTGTCTGCACTCAGAAAGAAGAGGATGCCGGCCCTACAAATAATTGGATGGCTCCTGCCGATGCTTACAAAAAACTTGCAGAAATATATGATGGTTCTATGAAAGGAAGGACAATGTATGTTGTGCCTTTTTTAATGGGTCCTAAGGGCTCTATGTTCTGCAAGGTCGGTTTTGAATTAACAGATAGTGTTTATGTTGCTTTGAATATGAGAAAGATGACAAGGATGGGAAAGATTGCTTTAGAGGAACTAGGAGATTCTGATGATTTTACAAAATGCCTGCATGGAAAAGCAGATTTGAATATGGAGCGTAGATTTATCTGCCATTTTCCTGAAGATAATACAATATGGAGCGTTGGATCCGGCTATGGCGGAAATGCTTTGTTGGGAAAAAAATGCCTGGCTCTAAGGATGGCAAGCTTTCTTGGAAAAAAAGAAGGATGGCTTGCAGAGCATATGCTTATCATGGGTATTGAAAGCCCTAAAGGAGATATTCATTATGTTGCTGCTGCATTTCCAAGCGCCTGCGGCAAGACAAATCTAGCAATGCTAATTCCTCCGGAATCAATGCCCGGCTGGAAAATCTGGACAGTAGGCGATGATATTGCATGGATGCATATTAATGAAGATGGTAAATTATATGCTGTAAATCCAGAAGCTGGTTTTTTTGGAGTTGTTCCAGGTACTAGCATGAAGACTAATCCTAGTGTTATGAAGGCTATGGAAAAAAATACTATTTTCACAAATGTTGTGATGAAAGACGATGGTACTGTCTGGTGGGAAGGAATGGGTGAAGAAGCTCCTAAAAAGGCAACAAACTGGAAAGGTGAATTATGGACTTCAGACTCTGAAGAGAAAGGAGCGCATCCAAATTCACGATTTACAGTCAGCATAAAAAATACCCCTACATATTCAAAAGAATGGGAGAATCCAAACGGGGTTCCGATAAGTGCTATTGTATTTGGAGGTCGTAGGGCTAAAGTAGCTCCATTAGTGTATCAGTCATTTGACTGGCAGCACGGGACTTTTGTAGGTGCTACAGCTGCATCTGAGCAGACTGCGGCTGCTGAAGGCCAAGTTGGAGCTATAAGGCATGATCCAATGGCAATGCTTCCATTTGCAGGCTATCACATGGGAGATTATTTCAAGCACTGGCTGGAGATGGGCAAAAAAACAAAACACGCTCCTAAGATATTCCATGTTAACTGGTTCAGGACTGATGATGATGGAAATTTCATCTGGCCGGGCTTTGGTGAGAATTTAAGGGTTTTAAAATGGATAATTGAGAGGGTTAAAGATGAGGCAGAGGCAGTGAAAACACCTATTGGCTATGTTCCCCATCAAAAAAGCCTGCATACAGAAGGACTTAATATGTCCGAAGACGATATTGAATCTGTTTTAAGTATTGACAAGGAAGCCTGGAATGAAGAAGTCAAAAAACAGGAAGAATTCTTTAATAAGTTTGGGGATAAATTTCCGCAAGAGCTTTGGGAGGAGCATAAGAAATTGAAGGAAAGGTTAGGGAAATAGATTTTAATTATTGGTCTGATATAAATTCCTTATATTTGTTTTCTAACAGTTCTAATTCTAAGTCGGGAATAATAATCACAGATTTCAAAGAATCTTTAAGACTTTTGACTCCTTCATTATCTGTTTTATTTCCCGGTTTTGGCATTCTATATGGATATCTGCTAATTTCTTCTTTTAAAGCTGCAATTTTCTCTTTTACATCATCTGTCTTGATAGAATTATATAATCCATCTAGTGTATAAACAGGTTTTCCACTAAAAAATATTACCCAGAGAAGATTATCCATCTCTCCAGGCTCGAAATTGCAAAGTTTTCTATCTATAGGTGAATCAGTTATTCTATATGGATAAGTTCCGCTCCCCCCTAAAAAAATACCATCACCACTTACTGAAAGATGAGCCGTATATTTTTCCAATTTTGGCTCTAAATGCTTTAGTTCCGGTTGACTATCATCTATTTTCCCATAACTGCCTAAATACCGAGTTATATCCTTAACACATTTATATGTATGAAGTCCGGATACATGCCCATTCTCAAGCTTCCCTTCAGCATTAATGTGATGATCCCCTAAATAATTTTTAGCGACCTTAATTCGCTTGTCCGCTGATAATAAATCATTTGCGCTTTCATATGGCCCTCTATGCCATTTCATTTCTATGGATAAGTTGAATAATGGTATTGGCTCTACTTCAGGAACTTTAATTTCATCCGTTTTAATTAATTTTAACATTAGATAGAGTATTGTGGTTTGATATATAAATTTACTTAGAAATTAATATTAAATAAAAATCAACTAAATTTAAATATAATGCTTTAAATTCTTAATATATGGTCAAGCAATTAAGCTCTGTTGATATGCATTTTTTAGTAAAGGAACTGAAAGAGTTAGAGGGCTCCAGAGTTGATAAAATCTATAATAAGGGCAAGGAAGAGGTTTATATCCAAGTCCATAAGAGCGGTGCTGGGAAGAAGATAATAAGGATTATTGTTGGAAAGGATATTTTTTTATCTTCATCTAAAGATACAGATGAATCTCCTTCAGGGTTTTGTATGATGCTTAGGAAGCATCTTGAGAACATGTTTATTGATTCTATTTCGCAGATAGAGCCTGAGCGCATTTTGAGATTTGTATTTAAGACAAAAGCCGATGAAAAAAGCCTTTATCTTGAGTTTTTTGGGAAAGGCAATTTTATTCTTTGTAGTAGGGAAGATATCATAATTGATGCTTTAATCAGGCAAAAGTTTAGAGATAGAAGCGTTATGGCAAAAGAGAAATATATCAATCCTGAGATGAAATACAATCTGTTTAAGCTGGATAAGGATAAGCTTTCAGTTTTATTAAAAAATTCTGCCAAAGATAAATTAATCATTTCTCTTGCTGTGGAATTAGGATTAGGGGGAGTTTATTCTGAAGAAGTTTTTTTATTATGTAAAATTGATAAGGATAAAGAGCCCAACAAAATTGATGAAAAGGAAATTTCTAAAATATTGGCTTCTATAAAAAAAATAATTTCAGGCAAAAAAAATGTTCAGATAGTATATGATACTAAAGGAGCAGTTGATATAATTCCTATTGACATGGAATTCTATAAAGAAAATGAGAAAAAGAAATTTCCTTCTTTTAATGAAGCTCTGGACCATTATTTTACCCATGAAGTTAAATTAATTAAGAAAGAAACTGCTGTTGAGATGAAAATAAATGAATTGAATAGAATAATAAAAGAGCAGAAAGCCAAAATCAAGAGCATGGAAAGCAAAGAAGATGAGAATAAGAAGAAAGCTGAATTGATATATACTAATTATAATCTGATAAAGGAAATTCTTACTGAGATTAATAAAGCCACAACAAAATACCCATGGGAAGAGATAAAGAAGAAATTAAAAGGGCATAAGGTTGTTAAGGATGTTGATGTAAAGGAGAAGATGGTTGTGGTTGAGGTTTAGATAATTGTTTGTTTAACTAAGGTTAAACGAACTTTTTCCGTCGCCTATTTATTGGTTCTCTTGCGAGAATAGACTTATGGATAATGAGGTTAGATTGGTTAATAATTTGTGAATAAGACTAATTTCATTATGCCTAATTTTTTGCTAATCTATCTTCTAACTGTTTTATCTCATGTTCGATAAGATAATTACTAACGTTACCAATTTTTGGAGCATATAATTCTACTTGTACTTTGCCCAATATATGATCCATTTTTAAATAGTCATCGTTTGGAGCCAAAACAAGTGATTGATTAGTTGTTATCTCTAGTGAGGATGGATTACAAACACCAAGAAACAAGCCTAAATATTTTCCATCGTTTTTATCTATCCATTTTTGGACATTTCTTAAATTCTTTCCATCATCATACATCCAAGTCTCATCTTGATCAGAACCATGTGCATCCAAAATAGCATAATCTTTAAGTCCGGTAAGTTCTCCATATAATTGAAAATATCTTTTTGTTTCTGGGTCTTTCAAAAAAAGTTGATGAAGGTCATCAGCCCTTTCTTTTAATATATCAAAAACACTGCTTTCTTCTTCACCACTAACTTTTTCCCTAATTTCTTCTTCAATTCTATCATCTGAAACATAAAGCATTCCCAAATCTGTTTTAATCTTCTTCATAAATACATATTAAAGGATGTTTATTTATAAATCTTTCTATTATTCACTACTATAAAATAAGAACATTTATAAACATTAATATCACACTTATTGATATGGAAGAAAAACCTACAACAAGAAGGAATTTTTTGAAACAATCTAGTCAGATTGCTGCAGGAGTTTTAACTTTAGGAGGTCTTTGGGAAACAATAACTCAGGTACGTTTTTCCGATAGCGGATTTCTTTATAAAAGATCGATTGATGATCCAGTTGAATTCAATATAAAGAATTTAGACGACACAGTGTCTGAATATTCTATATCTAAAAAAGGATATTTGGATATTGTGAATACTAAAAGAGGCTCTATTTCACAAAGACATCCTGAGAATTATGTTGATTGGGAACCTATCAAGGTTATTATAGAAAAAGTCTGGAAAAATAGCAATGCTGACCCTGTAGAGTATATTAAGAATACTATGGATTTTATCGCACTTAATACTGATTATCAAAAAGACAGGCAAAAACCTTTTAGTACTGATTTTACGAAACATCCGCTGGAAACGATAATAGACAAAGGTGGTGATTGCGAAGATTTAGCTGTTCTTGCTGCATCATTTTTTGCATATGCCGGAATTAGAACTGGTATTGTAAATTCTCCAGGGCACGCAGCAGTTGCAATATCATTGGATGAAGTAAATCATAAAGGTGATTATCCTAATATAGTAAAAATAGCAGAATTGTTTGATAGTTCTAAAAAAATTGATTCCGAAAAATATTTTGACCGTGATAATATCCAGCCTCATAGTGTTGTAATGATTCCAGAAGGCATGACTGTATCAGAAGCCTACCGGAAATGGGAATGGAAAAAATGGAATAATAAAAATCTATACCGGACAGGTATAGACCAGCACTTTATTACTGAAGATTCAAATACTAGTTTTATTTTTAAAAGCGGGCCTAATTATCTAACTGCTGAAGAGAGGAGAATATTGAGTGTCCCTGAGGCATTAAAATTAAAGAAAAAAAGGAAAAAAGAACATCCGGAAATTGCGGAAGAATGGCATAGAAAGCAGGGTTATCAAGTTGAAATATTTCGAACTGATGAACAAGGGAATATTATACAGCCAAAAGGATTAAAATATTTTTATCTTGAAGCAACTGCGGATAATAAATGGAAGATGTATGATAAACTTCCGCTTGAAATGACATTTTTTCCATTACCTGGACAAACACACAACCTTTTTAAATAGGAATAATATCCCACGTACTGGACGGCCATAGGGGCTTGGATCACTGGATCCCATTTCGAACTCCACCGTTAAGAAAGCCTCCGTTCATAGGTGTACTGTGTTTTTGCACGGGAAACTAAGAAAGCTGTCCACCCTTTTTTCTAAAAGCAAGATTTTTAAATGACTATAAAATCCTCTACTTAAGATGAAATTAGCAGTTATAGGCGTAGGATATGTGGGTTTGGTTACTGGTACTTGTTTTGCAGAGCTTGGTAATGATGTTATCTGCGTGGATATTGATAAAGATAAGATAAACAAGCTAAACAAGGGAATTATACCTATATTTGAGCCTGGGCTTAAAGAATTAGTAGATAAGAATGTTAAGGAGAATAGATTAAAATTTGCTAATAATAACAAGGAAGCAATAGAGCATGGAGATGTTATCTTTATCTGTGTTGGAACTCCACCAAAGCATGATGGGGAAACTGATCTGAAGTATGTTGAAAGTGCTGCTATGGAAATAGCTGAAACTATGGATTCTTACAAGATTATTGTGCATAAAAGCACTGTTCCTGTTGAGACAGGAGAAAGGGTAAAAGAGCTTATTCAAAAGAATATCAAGCAAGGTATTGAGTTTGATGTTGTGAGCAATCCTGAATTTTTAAGGGAAGGATCTGCAATATCAGATACAATGGGTCCTGACAGGATTGTTATAGGAACAGACAGCAAAAAAGCAGCAGAAATAATGAAAAAACTCTACAACCCAATTAAATCTCCTTTAATTGTGACTGATATAAGGAGTGCGGAGCTAATAAAACACGCTTCAAATGCATTTTTAGCCACAAAAATTTCTTTTATGAACGCAGTTTCAAGGATATGTGAATTAGCAGATGCTGATGTTGAAAAAGTTGCAGAAGGAATGGGCTATGACAAGAGGATTGGAAGAGATTTTCTTAATGCAGGAATCGGCTATGGGGGTTTTTGCTTTCCAAAAGATGTGCAGGCATTCATAAAAATAGCTGAAAAATACAATTATGATTACAAACTGCTAAAGGCAACACATCAAATAAATGAAGACCAGAAAATCTTCTTTGTGGAAAAAGTAAAAAATGCAGTAAAAGACCTTAATGGTAAAAACATAGGTGTTTTAGGCCTGGCTTTCAAGCCAAATACTGATGACATGAGATTTGCGCCTTCAGAAGATATCATACCTAAATTACAAAAAGAAGGGGCAAAGATAAAGGCTTATGACCCCGAGGCAATGGAAAGGGCAAAATCAACATTAAAAATAGATTACTGCAATAATCCGTATGAAGCAGCAAAAGATGCAGATTGCTTGTTAATACTTACAGAGTGGAATGAATTCAAGGAAATGGATTTAAAAAAAATAAAGTCAACAATGAAAGTTCCATTGATTATAGACGGAAGGAATATCTATAATCTCGAAGAGATGAAAAAGCTTGGTTTTGAGTATTTGAGTATTGGAAGAAAATGAAATGTATACCTCAAATGAATAATTTTTCACCAAAATCTTTTAATAGCCAAATTAATGATTTTAATTCGACTTTTCCAGAAAATAGAATATCCATGAAAAATCAAACAAAAAATCAAAATTTTGAACTTATTAATAATAAGGAAAACGTAAAAAATTATTCAAATATTCCTTCTGAATCACATCAAATTTTATTAGGTAGCCTATTGGGAGATATGTATCTTAGAAGAGAATGTAAAAATTCTAATATAGAAGAAACACATTCAATAAAACAAAAAGGATATCTAAATTGGAAGTATAAACTTTTGTCTGATTTCTTTGATTTAAAGTTATATGATTTCGATAACCCAGTATGCAAAGCAAAAGGAAGAACTTATATTAGAAAAACAGAAGTCAGATTACGAAGCAAAGTTTCAGATAAATTAAATTTATATCATGACTTGTTTTATGAAGATGGTGTTAAGAAGATTTCTTTATCATTGTTAAATCAATTAGATACATTGGCTTTGGCAGTTTGGTATTGTGATGATGGGAGTTATGACTATCAAGACAGACACATCATGCTTCATACTGAAGGCTTTTCTTATAAAGAAAATTTATTGTTAAGGAAATGGTTTAAAAATAAGTGGGATTTAGATAATTCTTTTAAGAAAGCTCATTCTGGTCAAGTGGGATTAAGATTTGATGTTAAGAATTCAGATAAGTTTCTAGAATTAGTGAAGAATCATATTTTAGAAATGCCTGAGTCTATTAGGTATAAATTAGGCCATTTGTGGGATGGCAATATAAGAAAATTGGACGAAGCTAAAATTAGAAAAAAACAAAGAATGAGGCAATATGAAAGTCGAGAAGAGGTTAAAATAAGAAGGAATCAGAAAGCTAAAGAACACTATCATAAAAATAAGGAACAATCCCTAAAACGAGCAGCAGAATTTAGAAAAACACAAAAATATAGAGACTACATTAAAAAATATCATCAAAGACCAGAGACTAAGGAAAGAGTAAATAAATATAATAAGGAATATAGGAAAAAACCCGAAGTAAAGGCCAAAATTAAAGAGTATAATAAAAGAATAAGAGAAAAACAAAGAAGGAGTGATAAAAATTAAGGCAATTTTATTGGCGGCGGGCTATGGAACTAGGCTTTATCCTTTAACATTAAATAAGCCAAAGCCTTTACTTGAGATAAATAATAAGCCTATGATAGAGCATATTATACCTAAGATTGAGGAAATTGCTGATATAGATGAAATTTATGTCATAACAAACAATAAATTCTATAAGACTTTTGTTGAATGGAAAATAGGATACAGAACCAACAAGAAAATAGAGATAATCAATGACGAGACTAATTCTGATGAAGATAAATTAGGAGCAATTGGGGATATGCAATTTGCGATAAAGAACAAGAATATTGATGATGATATCTTGATTGTTGCAGGGGATAATCTATTTGAGTTCAGCTTAAGGAAACTGAATGATTTCTTTAAAGAAAAGAATGTTAGTGTTATTGCATTATATGATGTTAAAGACAAGAATATAATCAAAGGAAAATATGGAGCAGTAGAAATAGATCAAAATAACAAAATAATTGGAGTTGAGGAAAAGCCGGAAGAGCCAAAAACAACTTTAGCAAGTACTGCATGCTATATCTTTGCAAAGAAAGATATTGAAGAACTGGAAAAGTGCATCAAAGATCACAATAAGCCCGATAATTTAGGAGATTTTATAAAATACCTTGCCAATAAGGAAGATGTGTATGGCCTTGCATTCACTGAAAGATGGATTGATATCGGGAGCAAGGAGCAATTAGAAGAGGCAAGAAATACTTTAAAATGAAAACTGTATTAGTTACCGGAGGAGCAGGCTTTATTGGAAGCCATCTATGCGAATTTCTGTTAGAGAAAGGATTTAAGGTAATTTGCATGGATAATTTAATTACAGGAAATGAAGATAATATAAAACACTTAAAAGGAAATAAAAACTTTAATTTTGTAAAGCACGATATAAGCGAGGAAATTAAAGTAAAGGAAGATATTGATTATATATTGCATTTTGCAAGCCCAGCTTCTCCAGTAGATTATCAAAAAATTCCAATCCAGACTTTAAAGGCTGGAAGTTTGGGAACGCATAATACTTTAGGCTTGGCATTGAAAAAAAAAGCAACATACTTCTTAGCTTCTACTTCTGAAGTGTATGGTGATCCATTAGTAAATCCACAAAAAGAATCCTATTGGGGGAATGTAAATCCTATTGGGTTAAGGGGATGTTATGATGAAGCTAAGAGATTTGCAGAGGCTCTGACAGTGGCTTATCATAGAATCCATAAGGTCGACACAAAAATAATCAGGATTTTCAACACTTACGGCCCAAGAATGAGAAAATATGATGGAAGAGTTGTTCCTAATTTCATAAACCAGGCTTTGGAAAATAAGCCATTAACAATATACGGCAAAGGCAAGCAGACAAGAAGCTTTTGCTATGTTTCTGATTTAGTAAATGGAATATATAAATTAATGCTGTCAGATATAAATGACCCTGTCAACATGGGAAATCCTGAAGAGCATACAATCTTAGAATTTGCAGAGATAATAAAGAAATTAACAAAAACAAAAAGTAAGATTGAGTTTAATGAACTGCCTGAAGATGATCCTCATGTAAGATGCCCTGATATCTCAAAAGCAAAGAAAGAATTAGGATGGGAGCCTAAAGTAAGCCTAAAAGACGGGATAAATAAAACAATTGAATGGTTTAAGGAGAATTAGAACTTATTCTTTATTTTTTTATACAACAATTTGTCTTCTTTGTCTATTGTTCCAAGAGCAAATAGAATTGCAAAGTAAACTATAATCCCAGTAATTACTGCTAAAACTAAATTTCCTATAAATGTTAGGGCAAATACCATAATAACTGTGGCTATTATAGGCCTTATTGACAAAGATATAAATTTTATTTTCAATCCATATTTTACAATGAAAGAAGTGTAAATAAGGAAAAATATTACCTCGGTGATTAATGTTGCAATTGCAGCTCCTATAAATCCGTAAATTGGTATTAGGATAAGATTTAGGATTATGTTGGCTAAAGCAGCTGTTCCCTGGGAAAAAACTCTTGAGCCCTGCCGGTTTATTGAGGACAGAGTAAAGCCTGATGTCACGTTAAGGAACCTTAAAAACAAATACCAGGATAATATAGCTAAAGCCAGCGAAGATGCTGCATATTCTTTTCCATACAACAATAATATTATTTTATCAGAAAGAACGTAAATCCCTGCAGAGAGCGGCAAGCCTATTATTAACATATATTTGAATGACCTTTCATAGGCAAATTTTAAAGATTTTTTTGAAGTTACATAAAACCTCGATATTACCGGAAAGATTGCATTGCTGTACATCACCGGTATGAATATTAAAGCTAACATTATGTTGGCTGAAGCTGCATAAGTTCCAACTTCAGCTACCGACCTCATTTTTGAAAGCAT
>Ga0187833_10000337_pt1 | contig 54723 bp, 51 predicted proteins | sample ETNtaG_37_FD_167968 | JGI IMG/M metagenome (GOLD analysis project Ga0187833, IMG submission 167968) | Marine microbial and viral communities from oxygen minimum zone, Eastern Pacific Ocean - ETNP2014_SV_400_PacBio MetaG (Illumina Assembly) | ecosystem: Environmental > Aquatic > Marine > Hypoxic...
AAGTGTAGGTAATGTATGCTTTGATACCATACAGCGTTATATTACAGAAAGCCAAGGAGATTGGAGTCCAACAAAAACGTAGTGTATGTCAAAAGATACCCTAGACTTCAGTCTAGGGAGTTTCATTTTTAGTTTTAAAGTACGTTAATAAATAACAAAATAAATCCATGCTCAATTTCTCTTGTTTTACTTCTACCTTTAGATTACATTCAAAACATCACTTTCATTAACATTTATAAATCAAAAATCATTCTTTTTCTCTAATGAAAATCACCATAATACCACCTCAGTATATCCCTTCTTTAGGAAAGGCAGCATACTTTATTGGCAGGTATTTCAAGAAACAGAAGCATGAAGTGACTATTGTTACGTCTAATTTAGACCATGGAAAACCTCTTAGGGAATATGATCAGAAAGATCCAGAACTAAAAGTAATCCGATTAAATAGCTTTGAAAAAAAGAAAAAGATAGTAACTCCTTCTCTTTATAATAAATTAAAGAGTATTGATACGGACATATTCCTTGCAACAGAAGGTCTTGCAACGTATAGTTATTATGTGGCTGCTAAAGTTGCAAAGGAGAGGAACATTCCGCTTGTATTAATCGCTGATTGGTATGGTGAGAATTTCAAAGGAAAAGGCCTTAAATGGCTTTATACTAAACTTTTCAAAGTACCTATGCTTAATAGAGCTAGTACAATCTTTGTCTATGACAACACAGTCAAATCAGCATTAGCAGGGGCAGGCGTGAAAGAGAACAAACTGCATATTCTTCCAAATGGTAGTGATTATGAGATGTTTTCTAATGGTGACAGAAAGAAAGGAAGAGAGATTCTAAAACTGGACAAGAATGATTTAGCAATATTAAACGTTGGTAGGGTTCTTAAAGTGAAAAACTTTGAATTCCTTATTCATTTCATCAACAAGTTCAAAGACAAATATAAAAAATTAAGATTAGTTATTATTGGTCCTGTGATAGATATGAATTATTATCTTAAGCTGATTGAACATGTCAATAAACTTGGGTTGAATAAGATTGTATCATTTCATCATATCAATGATTACAGTGATCTTCCTCATGTTTATGCAGCCTCAGATATTTTTGCATTCACTTCAAAATCTGAAGGATATTCATTGGTCATCTTTGAGGCAATGGCAGCTGGCTTGCCTATTATAACAACACCAGTTGGTGCAATACCAGAAACAATAAATAAAGTTGGTTGTGGTTTTGTATCTGGGCATAAAGATGACTATTATAACAAGCTGCTGAAACTAATTGACAAAAAAAGTTTAAGAGAGAAATTAAGCAATAAAGCTAAAAAAGCAGCTAAAAAATATTCTTGGGTTGAGATTGCTAAGCAGATTGAAGAGCAACTATTAAAACAAACAAAACAAATATTCACAATGGATCTTGAGAGAGATATTGATGCAGGTCTAAGGTTTTCAAAATTACTTAAGAAATATAATCAAAAGGGAGAGTTCTATATATCAGGATTCCTTGTAGAAAAACATCCTGAAGCATGTAAAGAAATTGCAAAATACCACGAAATTAATGGCCATGGTTTTGATCATGAACATTTCACTAAGTTAAATTTAAGAGAACAAGAAGAAATTATTAAGAAGACAATAAATATCTTCAGAAAACATGGGATTGATATTAAAGGCTGGCGTTTTCCTTATCTCCATTTTGAAAACAAAAGTTTAAATATACTTAATAAATACAATTTATACGACTCATCAGTCAGAGAAAACGTATTGAAAAAGTGGGGTTGTAGGTTATTCATACGTAACTGGTTTGTTAACCTTAAGAATGGAAATATCTCTTTTCCTAGTTTCATAAGGCGCGTCAAAGAAAAACCATGGTCACACGCAGACCTAAGCGACAAACACTTTTACACAAAAAACGGCAGATTGGTCTGTCATTGTTACAATTTTAAAAATTTCGAAAAAGAATTTGAGGAATATCTAAAAAATGGACTGGCTAGGTAAGAAAGTTTTAGTGACAGGGGCAGAAGGTTTTATTGGATCACATCTAGTTGAAAGACTAGTTAGCCTTGGCGCTGATGTAAAATGCTTTATACGTTACAATTTCAAGAATGATTGGGGCTTTATTGAAGACTTCTCTCCTGAGATAAAGGATAAGATAAAAGTAATTGCTTCAGATATAACTGATTCAGATGCAGTAAGACACGCTGCAAAGGATACAGAGATAATATTTCATTTAGCCGCTTTTATTGGTATACCATATTCTTATTCAAATCCACGGGATGTTGTGAATACAAACATAATTGGCACACTTAATGTTTTAACAGCTGCAAGAGAGTATAATATCAAGATGATTCATACATCAACAAGTGAGACTTATGGCACAGCGAAATACGCTCCAATTGATGAAAATCATCCTTTGCAAGGACAATCGCCTTATTCAGCGAGTAAGATCGGTGCAGATAAATTAGCAGAATCTTTCTATCTTTCATTTAATACTCCTGTTGCAATAATCAGGCCGTTTAATACTTATGGCCCAAGGCAATCTGCAAGGGCAGTTATCCCAACAATCATTTCACAGGCATTACAATCAGACATTATTAAGTTAGGTTCATTAACACCTCAGAGAGATTATACTTTTGTTAATGACACAGTTGACGGTTTCATTAAAGTTGCTGAGTCTGACAAATCAATTGGTCAAGTGATTAATATTGGTTCAGGAACAGAAATTTCTATTGGTGAATTAGCAAAGAAAATATTTGCTATCTTAGGCAAAGACGTTAATATTGTTGAAGATAAAGAGAGAGTAAGGCCAGATAAGGGTGAGGTTGGGCGACTGCTTGCAGATAACACTAAAGCAAAAGAATTACTTGGATGGCAACCAGAAACAAGCTTTGAAGAAGGTCTTAAACAAACAATTGAATATATTAAAAATAATTTAGATAATTACAAATCAGATATTTATAATCAATAAAATGAAAGCAGTTATACTTGCAGGTGGACTTGGAACAAGATTAATGCCTCTGACCAAGATAATCCCTAAACCTTTACTTCCTGTTGGCGAGAAATCTTTATTAGAGATAACAATACTTAATCTTAAGAAATTTGGTTTTGATGAAGTGATCCTTGCAACAAATTATAAATCTGATCTTTTTGAATCATATTTTGGTGACGGTTCTAAGATTGGTATAAAAATAACTTATTCAAAAGAGAAAGAACCATTAGGAACAGCTGGCCCACTTTTACTGGTGGAAGATAAATTAACAGAACCATTCCTTGTGATGAATGGTGATATTCTTACAAATATGGATTTCTCTAAACTTATAGGATTCCATAAAGAGAATTCAGCTGATTTCACAGTAGTGTCGAAAAAACTAGAACATCCATTACATTATGGTGTTGTTAAGACAGAGAATAATAAGGTGACTGCTATTGAAGAAAAGCCAGTTATTGAATCAGAGATAAATGCAGGAATATATATTCTTAGTCCTAACACTTTATCTTTAATTCCTGAAAATAAGTTCTTTACAATGACAGAGCTTATCAAATCATTAATCACAAATAAAAACAATGTTCTGCGCTACCAATTAAATGATTACTGGTTGGATATTGGTCATATGAGCGATTATAAGAAAGCACAGGATGATATCAAACAAGGCTTGGTCTAAATATATTTTTTAACTCTCTTAAAAATGCAAAACTTAGGTATATGTATAATTGGTTGCGGCTCAATGGCAAGAGAGCACGCAAGAACTCTTGATGAATTAGATACAGATGTATATTTTGCAAGTCGTGATATTGAGAAATCAAAAAAATATGCACAAGAGTTTGATGCAAAAGGCTATTTTGGTGATTATGAAAGCGCAGTAAAAGATGATAATATCAGTGCTGTTATAATCTGCACTCCACATGATCAGCATCTTGCTTGTGTAAAACTCGCTGCAAAACATAAGAAACATATCCTTCTTGAGAAACCAATTGCTAGATCCTTAGAAGAAGCTGACGAAATCATTGCAATTACTAAAAAAGCAGAGATTACTTTGATGATTGCCGAGAATTTTCATTTCCTTCCATCTGTTATTAAAGCAAAAGAACTGATTCAGAAAGGAATGATTGGGGATTTAAGGTTCATACAGCTCAACAATTTTTCTTATTATAAAGTTAAAGGCTGGCGAACTGATAAAGAGAAGAACGGTGGCGGTATTTTTATTGATGGTGGTGTCCATCAGATAAATGTTTTAAGATATTTAGCTGGTGATGTAAAGACAGTCTATGCAAAGAAACCGATAAACACACATAACATGGACGGAGAAGATGGCATGTTTTTGATGACAACAACAAATAAGGGCGTTATTGCAGAAATCAATTCATCATGGGCAACTCGTTTTATTCCTAGATTTCAGTTTTCAATGGTTGCAGGAACAGATGGAACAATATTCTTAGGTAACTCAGGAAAGTTTTTGCTTTTATGGGGAAATAAAAAGCGTTTCTATGCTCCTGGTTTATTAGACAATAACTCTTTAAGTCCTATGATTAAAGAATTCATTTTATCAATCAAACAGAAAAGAGAGCCTAGCATTTCTGGTGAAGAAGGAAGAAAAGATCTTCAATTAGTGTTGGCAGCTTATGAATCTGCTGACAAAGGTAAGATCATCGAAATAAAATAAAAAATAAACATTACATAAAATGAAAATCTATATATTCTCACATTCACTTAAAGTGATGGGTGGCGGGACAAGCACTAACACCACAATCAAATTCATGCGTGAGTCTGGTCATGAATTAGATATATTTACTTCTTTTAATATATTTAAGAAAAAGATAATGACAGATAAACCAGACCTTGTCTGGCATCATAATATTCTTCAGATTAGAAAAGTATCAAAATTATGTAAAGAACTAAATGTTCCTGTTATAGCAACAATAAATAATTTAGTTTCAGACGTAAACGGTTTTCATATTATTCCTGATAACAATTTTGGAAAACCATATCTTAAATGCAGATTTTTTAAAAGTTGGTTTATAGCGTTTAAGCAAACCAGAATCCATTCTCCTATGCATAAGTTGGCAAGTATATTATTTTATCCTTTTAGATATCATCGAAGAAATCAAAGAATAAAGGTCCTAAATGATATTGCAGGAGTTATAGCAATAAGTCCTACTTTAGCTAGATTATTGAAGTTAAACGGTGTAAAAAGAAAGATTCATGTCTCTCCACAGCCAATTGATGATGATTTCTTAGACAAAACTAAACCAATCAAGTTCGATAAGAAAACAATCCTGTATATCGGTGGCGGCGAACCTTTTAAAGGCATACATGTGTTGATAAAAGCTTTCAATAAGCTTGATATTAAAAACAAACAACTATTGATTGCAGGTGAATTCAGAAAAGATCACAAAATAAATTTTAATAAATATCCTAATAATATTAAATTCCTTGGAGTTATTCCAAAGAAAGAACTTAAACAACTTTATTATTCAGTTGACTTTCTTGCGTTCCCAAGTCTTTGGTTTGAAGCATTTGGGAGAGGATGGGCAGAAGCACTTGCATGTGGTTGTCCTGTACTTACACTCAAAGATAGAGGTGGTGCTGCAGATTATCTTGAACATAAGAAAACAGGCTATCTTGTTGATTCAGAGATAGATAGCTTTACTAATGGTATGAAAGAATTACTTACAAATAACAAATTAAGGAATACACTTTCTAAGAATGGACTAAAATATGCAAAAGATAATTTATTGGCAAGCGTATTTGTAAAAAGGATTAATAGAATCTTTAAAGAGATACTTAATTAGTCAAAGTAATTACTTTTTCTTTCAAAAAGAACAATTTAAATAATTATCTTACCAATTTGTTCATTAATCATGACAAAAAGAGAATCTTGGCTGAAAAAGCATAAGTTGTGGATAATTTTAGTAGTTGTAGCTCTTTTGATAATACTTGTTTTAAGTGGAACAAAGGTTGCCCTATATGTTAATTTTATTCTCGGTAGTGATATAGTGATAAAACTGAATGTTGATAAAGAGTATTTAACTTTAACAAGAGGCCAGGAAGAAATAATTACTTTTGAAGCAAGTGTAACAACTAATCCTTTTTGTAAGTCTATTTGCAATTCATATTTTGAAGATTTAAGTAAGGACACTGTTATTGAACAAGACGAACTAACAATACAACCAGGCATCTCATTAAAGAAGACATTTACTCTCACTTCTGAAAGATTAGGTGAAGGAGTTGAACTTTATAGATTTAATATGGATTGTCATAGCGTAAGAACTTTATTGTGCCATACAACAGAGCAACCAAATACACGAAATGTTCTTATAACTGTTAACTACCAATTAAGCGAAGAGGAAAAAGAACTCAAACAAGAGTTAAATAATGATTTAATATTCTTATCAGAACAACTTAATTCTCTTTTGACTGAACAGAAGATATTAGAGGCTGTTTTAAGTCAACTTAATCAGACTGTTATTGTTCCTGAATTCTCTTCTGAAATTGATAGATTAAAACAAAATGCAGATGACCTTAATCAAGAGATAATTTCACTTCAAGATATTTGGGACATACAAGATTATAATCTTCTGAAAACAGAAATCATCAATGTTCAAAAGAGTCAGCAAGATAATTTTATCAAATCATCTGATATCAATAAATCTATTATAGAGATAACTTCGCGTTATAATAAGATTATTTCTGACTTTTCTTCAATTAAATCTAAATTAGATAAACTTAATAAAATGGATTATACAAATGAAACCTTCTCTTTATTGCTTAATGATTCAATAAATAAGTTTAATTCTGTTTATAATTCAATCCAATTAAAGTCTTTGATTATTGACAAAGAAGCTTTTGTTAAAGGAATCTCAGATGACGTGAACTCTGTTTATAATTTGTTTACTGAAGATAACCACAATACTGCCGTGATTAACAAATTAAATCTTTATACTAATTATGATTCCTTGTGCACACTGACAAACACATGCATATCTCATCCATCCCTTATTGAATTATCTCAAGATGGGCAAGTAGATTTAAATGAAACTTGTTCGAATATCAACGATTTTAATGAACAGTTAATACAATTAGATAATAAAAACCAAAAAGCTTTCCTTAACCAGAGTTATCCAAGTGATGACTTTTTCTGGAGTAACATTACTCAGATAATTAAAAATATTAAACAGAACATTACAAACACTTATTTAGAACTTTTACCTGAAAGTGGATTTAATATTAATATTATCAAAGACAATTTAATCTCGTCTGAATTGATTAGTACAGAAGAGTTTCCTGATTATAACTTGACCCTTGCTTTAATCCATGAATTATTAAAACAAAAACCAGCTCCATGTAATTTTATTGACACTACATTTCATTTAATTGAAGAAGTCAATTTGGATTTAATAACTATTAATACAACTATTATAGAAACAATTGAGTTTGAACTAATTGAACCAAAACCTTTGTGCTGTGTATCTGATGAGTGTAATAATTGTTGTACGACTGACAATTGCTTTAATGATCCTTCAACTTATCCTGTGATGTTCCTGCATGGTCATGCAGTTGATAAAGATTTATCTGCTGAATATAGTCTTGAAGGATTTAATGATATCCAGAATCAACTAGAAAAAGAAGGATTCCTTAATGCTGGCTCAGTCACATTATATTCTATACAGGATCTTCCAAGAGAAATCTGGAAACCACTTAACATTCCACTTACTTTTAGGGCAAGCTATTACTTTGATATTTTCGGTCACCCTGAAAATTATATTGCTGTTCAGACAAAGAGCGAGAATATAGACACTTATGCAATACGCTTAAAAGAATTGATTGATTCTGTATTGTATAAAACCAATAGGCCAAAGGTCAAGATTGTCGCTTTCAGCATGGGTGGACTTGTAGTAAGACGATATATTCAAATATTTGGAGATAATAATGTTGACAGACTAATTATGATTGGCACACCAAATAAAGGAATCGTTGGAAGAGTTTCTGATTATTGCCCTATTATTGGAGATAAACTTGAATGTCGTGATATGAATTCTGACAGTCTCTTTATGAATAAATTAAATAGAGAAAATTTACCTGATATACCAATACATAACATTGTTGGCACTGGATGTATTATGAAAGAGGGACCCGGTGATGGTGTTGTGCTTGAGAATAAGGCACTTCTTGAAGATGCTACAAATTATATCATAAAAGGTACATGTAGAACAACTGTTTATCCTTTACATCTTGATTTACGTGACATTGAGTTATATCCAGAAGTTTATGATATCATAAAGAATTCACTAAACTAATTTTCTTATGATTTTTACTTAAGCATAAAACTATTTAAATCATTTCTTTTTTAGTTTCTAATATGATTTCGAAGAAAGATAAGAAAGTAATTCTTATTAATACGTCAATGCCTAGTGATGTAGACTTGAATCCGCTTACTCCTCACTTAGGACTTCTTGCATTAGGAACCTATATTAAAAATAGTAATTTCCAACCAATCTTATTTGATTCAAGAAAATATATCACAAGTGATTTTTGGCAAGAACTTAAACCTTTATTGGATGATGCTTTATGTGTTTGTTTGTCAGTCATGACTGCCCAGGTAAATTCAGGGATAGAAATCTCAAAGAAGATCAGAGAAAGTTTTCCTAATATACCTATCATATGGGGTGGTTTTCATCCGAGCCTGTTCCCTGAACAAACACTAAAAGATTCACTGGTTGATTTTGTTATCCAAGGTGAAGGAGATTGGTCTTTCTTAGATTTGTTAAATGAGCTTAGTTCAGATTTAAAGAACTTTGAAAAGATTGATGGGCTTGGGTATAAGAAAGATGGTAAGATTATTTTTAATCCACAAGAAAAGTTTCACGACATCAATGAATTACCTAATTGGGATTGGTCTCTAACAGATGTTGATTCTTTCCTTGAGATTGGTACATGGTCTGATCCAACTAAGATTAAACAACTATCTATTCAAACCAGTAGGGGATGTCCTTTCATGTGCACTTTTTGTATCAATACGACACTAAAATGTTATCGAAAATGGAGGACAAGAGATGTTGATAAGGTAGTGGATGAGATTGAACATTTGATTAAAGAATATAATATTGAATGGATTAATTTTAGGGATGAAATATTCTTTCTCACAAAAGAGAGGATCATAAACTTTTGTAATGAAATAATAAAAAGAGGTATCAAAGTTAGATGGTGGTGTAATTCAAGGGTGAACTTTTTCACTTGCGGAGTGATTGATGATGAAGTCATGTCAAAATTAAAAGAATCAGGTTGCGTAAATCTTTCTTTTGGTGTTGAATCAGGTTCACCAAGAATCCTCCAATTATTGAGAAAAGGAATAACACCTAACCAAGTAATAAAATCAGCTCAAGTGTGCAATAAATATGGGATAAAACCAATCTATTCATTTATTGCTGGTCTTCCAAGTGAAACAAAAGAAGATCTTATGTTAACATATAAATTAATGAAGGATATAATAAATAATTGTCCTTCGGCAATGTTACTTGGCCCACATTTATATCGTCCATACCCTGGTTGTGAACTTTATGAGATTGCAAAGAAATTTGGTGTGCCTGAAGCCAAAGAATTACGTGAATGGCCTAGAATTACTGATGAATCTTTTAATGAATCATCTGACCCAATTGAGAAAGGAGCGCATACTTTTGATGGATTACCATGGGTGTATGATCAAAATTTTGTGAAAGCATTTATCACTTATGCAAGATATGCTTCTTATAATCCTTTAATTTTATTTAGAACAAAACGTTATTTCATGGGAATTCAGTCAGCAATTGCTAAACTTAGATTCTCAACAAATTTCTTCCGATTTATTGGTATTGAGCGAAAGATAAAAGATTCATTTAGAAATATGTTACATTATCTTAATTAATTAGATAAATCTTTTGATAAAGTTTCTTACAAATTCTAATTTTATGTTTGTTCTCCTTTCAACAGCTTTGAGGATCTCAACGTCTTCTTTCTCTAGGCTTTTCATGATTAAAATAAGGAATAGATATATTACTAAAAATATAATTGAAAATATTATTAATTCCGGAATCTTTATATCATAAGGTTTTTTTAAGTAATAAACAATAAATGAAGCAATAAATCCACTTGATATTGCTTTAATATAATTTAGTTTAATTGGAACTAATTTAGTAAATATGAAAGTTTCTATTGCTGATAGAAGGCCATAAATACCCATACTAATTGATGTGGCAATCGCACCTCCAAGCATACCATATTTTGGGATGAATATATAATTGAGTGTTATATTGACTATAGCAGCAATTAATGAGTTAAACATTACATATTTTGTTTTCTTAATGACTTCTAGCATGTGAACTGAAGCAACAAAAAGATTATAGTACATAAAATATCCAAGTGTAAGTATAACTAAAGCAAAAGCGCCTTTAATGTATACTTGACCAAATAATATCTTAAGTATATCTTTTGCAAAAATATTCATTAAAAAGAAAACAATAATGTTGCTGAAGAATATCCATTTGGATATGGTTTTGAATAGGCTTTCTAGATTATCTTTTTTGTTTTTAGCATATAATTCAGTCATTAATGGAACAAATAAAACAATCAATGCTCCTGGAATCACGTTCATTAATGCAACTGTTGGAAGTGCTGCATTGTAAATTCCTACTTCAAATGCGTTCTTTAAAGAACCAAGCATAAGAACATCTGTCCAGGTTATGACTTGTGCAAGCAAAAGACTGAACATCAAAGGCCAGGAATATTTTATTAATTCTTTTGTAGAATATTTCGGTTTTATTTTATTAAATATATTGTATGTCTTATATCTCAGTAAGTATAATGACAGGATAAATGTGGTGAATATTGCAATCACATATGCAATTGTTGCTCCAAACAATCCTTTTCCTAAGAAAATTAATATGGCTGTAATCACAACCTTAGTTAGATTCTCCATGATGTTTTTTGTAAATACAAGATATTTTATCTTTTGAAAAGATTTTATTGTTGATAGGAATATATTACTCAACGCTAAGAATGGTATAAAGAATGTTAAAGTACGAATAACATTAATCAGTTCTTTATCATGAAAAATATTTATGGCTATTGTTTCTGAAAATATTAAAATTATTGCACTAAATATCAAACTTAAAGGTAAGCTAATCTTCACCGCTGAGAAAATAGTTCCTTTGATTTTTGATTCATTATTCTTTCCTTTGTAGAATGCAACATATCTAAGAACGCCTAAGTCTAATCCCATTAATGGAAAGAATGATATGATGCTTACAATAGCAATACCAATTGAAAGTAATCCATACTCTTCTGGTCCAATCCTTGCTATAATCATTCTATATAAATATCCTAGAATTTTTGAGAGAAATAATCCTATAAAGACTATACCTGCACCTTTTGCAACTGTCTTTATCTCTTTATTATCTACCATTATATCTCTAATTTTTATTCGAGAATTCTATATAAAAGTTTTGAATGAATATTCTAAAAAGAGTTTTTAAACCTTAGTAACTGCTGTAAGGTTTAATTGCTCATAACTTCGAGCAAGATAATCTTCATTGATTGGTGTATCCTCTGGATAATCCATTTCCCATATTTTAAAAGGTCCAATCTGTCTGCCATTATATAATGCAAGTGGCATCCTGTCTTCATCATTGTAGATCAGCTTAAATGCGCTTGTATCATAATCTGGGTCATTCTGTTCAAATAAGAATAACTGTGTCCATAATGCATTAACTCCTCTCTTTGACACAAATAAACCTGCACCAAATGGGTTCATTTGTCCATTACCTGTTATTGTTGGCATTACCCTGAAGCAACCTTCATAACCTTCTCCAGGGAACTTTATCATTTGTTTGTTTGTGTATAAACATTTAATAGGAACATCAAATCTTTGACCACCATGTACCATTGCAAGCGTTGGCTGGTTTATTATTTGTCTTAATTGCATCCCTTCTCCTACTTGTACTTCAATGTTCTGTGTAGGTATGAATACAGCACCAACACCTGAACCTTGTCCAGGGAATGTGTGTCCATCATAAGTGAAATCTTCATCAAGTACATAACTTCCTTGGTACATGTAAACTGTTTGGTTTCGGGTTTCTTGTGTATTCTCTTGGTTTAATGTGAAAGGAGTTATCCATGAATATCTTTCGTAATTAACTCCACCACCTATTGATGAATAAGCAGTATATTTACCAATTTCATCTGAGATTATAAGGAGATGAGTTAAATTTCTTGTCTTAAGGAAACTAAGTGCTTCTGTTTGGTTTTCAGCAGTCAGAACATTCCTACCCATAAAATAATTCCAAAGACCACGTAAATTTGCACCATCAAGAAGTGTTGCTCTTTGAAAACCATTTTGTACCCAATAACCATAATCCCACCAATGAGCAAAAACTGGACCTTCATAATGCATGACTTTATTACCTCTTTCATCTAATGTGTAAGTTATGTTTGGTTTAGGTGTATTATCTCTTACCCATTGCCCTGCAAGTTGCCATTGTGTATTATAACTAGGTCCTGTGTATTTTCCTTGTGACATTGTTTGGTCTGCAAAGTTTAATAGAAAACCTTGCTTTGTAATTACTGGTATCTTATTAATTAAAGGAATCTTATTTACTGTGCTAGCTAATGGCCAGAAAGCAAACATTATTACTATTGCAATAATAATATAACCTGCGACTCGATATACCTTGTCATTTAATCGTGGAACATAATTAAAAGCAATTTTTACAAATGAATATAGGAAATAGGCAGCTAACACTGCTGTAATTGGTGCGAATATGAATATGTTTCTTTCTGCACCTCTTGCAGCAACAACCATTAATAAGAACCATATAAATATAAAAATGTATTTTCTTTCAATCTTATTTATGTTCTCAAAAGTAGCCTTATCTTTGTAGTATGAGTATAGGAATAGAATACCTAATATTGAAGAGAATATCACTAATGAACCAGCATACAGAAACTTAGCAGTTGGACTTACTCCATTAAGATATTGTGATCCTTGACTATATCTGCTAAATATAAATGCCCAAATGAATAATGCATAAAGTGCAGTGAGCTCAAATCTTCTTTTTCCAATTGGTTTAACTGTTTCGTAGAATAAATATACAGAACCAAGTAAAAAGAATATTATATAATGCCATCCCATCTGTCCAAGCCAACTGGTAAAATATGGTTGATGGCCTTCTGCAACAGTGAGATGCCATCTTGTTGTTCCATATGGTGTAAAGAATCTCTCAACCATTTGGTCATATTTCTCAGCGAAGAATTGTGGTCCTTCTATTACTGACATTCCAGAAAATGCAAGGACAACTGCTATTAATAAGCTTAATACACTATAAGGAGCAATTCCTTTAACATATTTCTTTATCTTAATTATATCTATCTGGAATAGAAAAAAATCTACTAATGCAATGAAGAATGCAAAGATTGCAAGTCCAGAGGTAAAAGAACCTAATAATATTTTATACCCAAATCTTGCTCCACCATAATCATAAAATAAATATCCGTTTAATAATAAGAACATACCTATTACCCATGAAGCATATACATAAAAGAATTTTTTATCAAATTTTCCGAGTAAAATTTCAACAAATGCAAATCCTCCTATTAGAAGGAATAGTAAATTCACACCACCCCATGAGTATCCCATTAAGCCAGTAAATATTCCTGATAGTAATCCAAAACCAATTGCCTTTTTTGTATCTTTTGACTGCCAGCCTTCAACCAAGAAATATAATGTCATAAATAACAATAACATTCCTAAAGACTCTTTGTCAGAGAAACCAGCCATGGTTCTGTAAAGGTAAGGTGGTATTACTATTAAGATTGATGTTGCAATTACAGCAATCTTTGTATTGAACAATCTTTTAATCAATAGATAGAAAAAAATAAGGCTAATTGCAAAAGCAATTGGTGGATAGATTATATGTACAAAATCAATTGTGAATATGTTGCTAAATATAGCCAAGATCTTTTGTATTCCTACTATAAAATATGGAAGTATAACTGTTTCTATCCTCATCTTTGCGCCAAAATCAAAATATCTTAAAGCATCAACTGCATATAGTTTCCCATGTTCAGCAATATATTCAGCATATCTCATAAAATTATGAGGATCAAGTGCAAGAGGAATATATTTTCCTGTTGTTACGTCTTTGAGCAAAGAAATATTTTGCATCCTCATCAGAAACCCTGAACTCATCAGATACATGAGAATCATTTCTCCCCATCTTTTGTATTTTATGAGCACTAAAGAGATTAAAGGAATAATTACAAAGACAATAGCAAATGAGAAATTTGTTAATGGGAAAGGAATAAACTTTGCAACAAATGGTAGTTTTAATTTTCCGAATAATAATATTAACCCTAATGGAATTTGAAGAGCAAAGAAAATGTATAGTATTTTTAAGGGATTTTGTTTGAAGAATTTTATCAGTTCTTCTCTTTTTTCTTTTATATTTATCTCTTCTTTATTTTCTTCTTGTTTATGTGGGTGATGGTGATGTTCGTTCTTTTCATCATCTTTTTTCTCAGGGTGCTCTTTATCATTTTCTTTTTTATCACCTGAGAAAACTCCTTTGATAAAACCAACTACTTCTTCACGTTTCTTATCTATATCTCTTTCCCCCATTATTTCTCGGTGAAATTGTATAGTATATATAAAATTAACTTTTATTACTTTAAACAGTTCAAATAATACCTAGAAGAAAATAGATTAATTTCTCTGTGACTTTCCCAAGTTCTTTATTGTTCTCTGACTCTATAATCAGACAATTATCTTCCTGATAGATTCTTGTTTCGTTTCCTTGTTTTATGTATAGCTTGTTCTTTTCATCACTACATTCTACCACAGGTACGTCAAGATCACAAACAGGATCAATGCATCCCCTCTGTAACTGTATGCCTTTGTACTGCAATATCCTTGCAATTCTTCCAAGAGAGTTTTCTATATCAATTGTAACGCCTTCAATATCATTAACAAGATATACTTTTTGAGGAATGATATAATTGGACATTGATATATTCTCTAACTCTTGTGGTAAATATCCAAATACGAATCTTGAGTTTTCTATGGATGTAAGCCATCCTGTATTTGATCTGTAGAATGTGACATCATTATACTTTACCTTAGTCTGAGCAGAATCAGTTGAATTATTGAATGCAAAACCAACTGTACTTGCAATCATGACAAATGCGATTATTCCTCCTAAAACTAGTTTCTTTCTTTGCTCAGATTTTTTTTCTTTTTCTCTCCAGTATGCCATCTCTTTATTTGAATCATATGAATGTATATAAATATTTTGATTGTTGTTTTAGAATTGCAATATAAATTTAGCATATCTCAGAAATCTTGGCTCATTAATCAATAACTTCATCATCAACATTATTGGATTATCCCTGGATTCTTTTCCTAGTATCTTTCTTATTTTCTCTTTCTTTATCATGCTGATTAAATCATCATAATCTTTGTCAGAAAATTTATCCAGCATTCCTCTTATTTTTGAATGTGCCATCAGTTCAAGTCCAATACTTCTTTTCCATTTTGTCTCATAATTGTTATTATTGTCAATTATTGAATTAGCCAGAATTCTGGCACATCTCATACCTGGCACAATTCCGCCGCCTGTTGTAGCTTTTACTTGCGCTGCAGCATCACCAATCAAATATACCTTATTTCTTTGTGTTTGAACTTTGTTACTGTATATTGGGATTAAACCAGCCTGTTTATTGATTATTTTCTTGTTTTTTGCTCTTTGTTTAACAAATTGATCAAATATCTTATTTACATTTTGCTTTGCAGCAACACCGATTCTTATAATATCATTATTTTCTGGCACTACCCATCCAAAGAACCCAGGAAATTTGCTACCTAAATATACTTCGTACTTATTTCCATTATTCTTACATTTTACTCTTGCTTGTAATCCTGCATAAAATCGTCTATTCTTGAACAAATTGTTCTGTTTTGCGACATTGCTAACTGGTCCATCAGCGCCAATTAGTATATTTGTCTTTATCTTCTTAATTCTATTATTCTTAAGATCTTTGACTTCAACAACATCTTTTTTGTTACTAATATATCTATGTCCTAAGAAAAAATTTGCACCAGCATCAATTGCCTTATTATATATATGATTGTCAAATTTTGTTCTATCAACGATAAATTCTTCTGCATTAATACACACACTGTTTTTGTTTGATATTATCTTTATTTGTTCAGTTTTGTTAACAAGGAACTCTTTCTTTATTTTAATCAGATTTTCTACTGATTTTGTAAGAAGTCCAGTACATTGTACTGGTTTGCCTATTTCTTTATGATCCTCAAATACTTTGACTTTCATACCTTTTTTAGCTAAAAGATAGGCTAAATAGCTTCCAACAGGTCCTGCTCCAATTATAGTTACCATATATTCCTTTTGTTTAATTGTTTTGTTAACTTATTATGCTTTCTATAAATCAATCATATTTATAAATACAGTTCAAATTCAACTATTTTCAGCTGATTTGACCAATTCTCAGTAAACTTTAAATATACAATTAGCTATTTCCAAATAGTTAATTAATTTAACTACTCTACAATCGAAACATTTATATATGCAGTTTTTTTCCAAAAACAATACTTAGAGAGTAATTCTCTAGTAAGTAAATATTCAAAAACACATTTCGGGGGTACGAAATAAAATGAACGTAAAAAGTATATTGAGTGTATTTGTTCTATTTCTAATAGGTATTCTAGCTACTAGTTTAGTATCTGCAGTGCCTGTTACTATAGACGAAGTTAAGTTAAATGGCGATGTTGTTAACGACCAAGGAAACGCAAACCCTACAGTACTTGACATTGAGAGAAATGATAAAGTGAGCGTAAGGGTAAAGTTGACAGGAGACGCTACCATTACAGGATTAGCTGAAGATGTACAAATTGAAGCATCTATAAGAGGCTATGAATATAGCGACAGAGAATCAACATCAGACATAACACATGTATTTGATGTTAAATCTGGAGTTACATACATGAAAAGACTTACAGTACCATTACCTGAGAAGTTAGATCAGGACAGATACTGGTTAAGAATTGTAGTATCAGACAGAGATTCTTCATTAGAAATCAAGAACTATCTGTTAGAGATTGATACAGCAAGACATTCTTTAAAGATCAAAGACGTTGTTTTTTCACCAGAAGATTCAGTTAAGGCTGGAAGAGCTTTACTTACAACAGTTAGAGTAAAGAATGTTGGTGAAAAAGACGAAGAAGGAATCAAAGTAAGAGTTGCAATACCTGAATTAGGTGTTAGCGCAACAGATTACATTGATGAACTTGAAGATGAAGAATCAACCACAAGTGAAGAACTATACCTAAGAGTACCACTTACCGCAGCATCTGGTGAGTATACAATTGTAACAACTCTTGAATTTGACGAAGGATATGAGTCAGTAACAAGAGAAGACACAATTGTTGTTGTTGGTGAAGAAACTGCTTCAGCACCTAGCGTTGATGAGAAAACCGTTCTTAATGTAGGAACAGACTCTCAAGACGTTACTGCTGGTCAAACAGCTGTTTTCCCATTTGTTATAACAAACCAAGGTACAACTGCTAAATCATACGTATTTGCAGTTAGCGGTGTAGCTGGATGGGCTGACGTTAGAGTAGAACCTTCAAACCTAGTTACAGTAGCTCCAGGAGAAACAAGCACAGTTAGTGTTTCAGTAACTCCATCAGCTGATGTATCAGGCGAGAGAACATTTGTTGTAAAAGTACAGTCAGACAAGAAAACTGTTGACGTTGCTTTAACTGCTAATGTTATTGGAGATAGCGTTTCAGAACTATCAGCTTGGGGAAAAGTTAAGAAGGCTTTAGAAGTTGGTCTAGTAGTACTTGTTGTTCTATTAGTTATAATCGGTCTAATCGTTGGCTTTAATAAGTTAAAGTCAGATGAAGACGACTTCGATGATGACGAAGAAGACGATAAAAAAGGACAGACTTATTACTAAGTCTTTTTTATTTTTTATTTTTTTTTCTTATTCTTTTTAATCAATTAATAACTAGTTTTAACTTTTTATAATTAAATAAACTAATAATTAATGAGCAGTTTCTTTTGGTTGGTTCTACCTTTTCTCTTGGTAGAAGTTAAGGATGAGAGAATGAGCATGGAGGATTTTTTATAAGTTTCTAAAAGTAATTATTTATTTCTAATTCTAAGTCGTATTTTATCCACTAACTCAGGTTGTATATAATTATTAACAGTAACAGTATAATGTTCCTTCCACTCTTGTTTTTTCTTGTTAAAAATCCTATGCCCTAGGTCATGGGCTATTGATAAAAATAACTCTTCCATTTCATCTTTAGTTATCTTACGATTCTTTGCAAGAAAACTTTTAACCTTACTGGTTGCGTAATGTGATCTTACAATATGAGGATAGAATTCATGTCCACAGTATCTTATAAAAGCGCTCTTGAAATCATGCTCACTTAACGGATGCCTGCCCTTAGCAAAAACAAAATCATTCTTCCTCTTTTCTCCTAAAAGTAATCTTAATCTTGCTATATATCTTGTTGGAAATTTATGCGATTTCTCAATAGGTACTCCATCTTTACCAACATAATTGAAATTTACAGTATCTCCTTTTATCTTAATATCTCTCTTGGTTAAGGTTGTCAATCCTTTATGTTTGTGTGCCTTAAAATAGGTTTCATTACCCACTCTCATGTATGTCTTTAGCAAGGTATACATTGGGACAGACATGAAATCTTCTTTATCAGAAAGGCTCTTACTAGCATTCTTTAGTAGCTTACTATAATTCTTATCAAACTCTTCAACTTTCTTATACTTTTGTGCCTTATGCAGTTTTAGTTTCTTTTGAGTGTATACATATGACCACGTGCCGCCCTTATTTTGGTATATTACATCCCAATGGTCATGCGATATCTGATCATGTATCTTAAGGTGAGGTGCAAATAAAGAGTATGCTTTGGTCAATACTTCTCCGTTTGGAAGTATATTGATTCTTGCACCTTGCTGTTGCCTTTTTGGAGACAATTGTCCTTTTAGAAACTTAGAATTCTTTTTATCAATTAGTTCACTGAATTTATTATGCGCTTTAAACAGTTTGGCAGCAAGAGTTAGTTCAGGAAATTCTTTTTTTACAGGTTTCCAACCAGTGCCTGTTTTCTCATATGCCTTGAGATAATTAGCCTTAACTCTAACTGTGCCAATAATTACCTTCTTTTTTGTAGTAGGCATAACTTAATCAGAGACAATGAAATATATAAATAATACTATTTTAGTCTCTTGATTGTTCCTTTCTCAGCATCAACTTCAACTAAGTCACCATCTTTGAAGACTTTGGTTGATCTTTCTGTTCCAACAACACAAGGCTTTTCCATTTCTCTTGATATGATTGCTGCATGGCAAAGCATACCACCTGCATCAGTTACAATTGCTACAGGTCTATGATAAAATTGGACAAAGTCCGGGCTTGTCATTGTTGTGACTAATATCTCTCCGTCTTCAAGTTTATGTGCATCAGCAGGGTCAATTACAATTCTACATTTTCCTTTAACTTTTCCAGCGCTTGCACAGACCTTTCACAAGATCATCGTTTGACTCAGAGTTTCTTCTGTTTTCTTCAAATTTATCAGCAGCAGCACCTGTTAAGATTTTAAGTTCGCCATCTTTGTACAATATCACAGCTGATTCGAATCTTTCTTTGAGAATATCCTGATCAGGTAATATTCCTTCTGAGATATACTTCTCAATATCTTTTTGTGCTAAACAAGTAAGTAACTCTGCATCAACACTTTCTTTATCACTAATAGCGCTTGCAAAACCTCTGAAGAACTTTTCAGTTCTAGTATATACTTTCTCAGAGTACAATCTTGTTTCTCTAAATTTAGGCAGTAATTCATTAAGTAATTCAGTTGGCAAATAGTCCACTGTTTTCTTCATGAAGACATGATATGCTAAGTGTTTCTCAAAGCCTTCCATGAATTGATTATACTGTTTCTGAGTTAATATTTTGCCTTGTAATTCATTCATCTGCTTCATGATTATTTTATAATTCTCTATTAATTTACCTAAGAGTGTGATTGCATAACTTTTATCCTCCTTAACTTTGTCAGCAAGATAATTACCTAAATTATCAAGTTCATTTTTCTTAACAAGGAATGATACATTTCCTTTCTTGTGTACAAAAAGAGTTGTATCAAATCCTTTTCCAAGTATTCTGTTAAGCACACTATTGTATTGAGGTGCCCAGTAACTACATGAGATAAATGTATATGATCCTGCCCAACGACTTACCCAATTATTCATTTTTTTTCCTCCATTATAATTAATTAGATTTTTGTAAACTTCTTCTAAATTCTCAGTATATGTTATACTAAGCTCTTCACACTCTTCCCTGGTTAAACCGTTATCTCCTCTATTGATATAAACCAGATTTTCAATAACATAATCAGTTTCTTGTGCAGCCTTTAGCGCTTTAGCAGCATCTTCTGTAAAACTCACTACTTTTCTGTCTTGATCTGATTCATTTGCGCAGACCTCATCGAACCTTTCAGATGTTTTACCATTAGGTGCATCATAGATTTCTCCAATCTCTTGTTCGATATAGTCTCTTATCCATTCAGCTGTTCTAGTTGTAAAGATTGCAATATTATATCCTTCTTCTTTTGCATCTTCAATAACTTTGATTGAATCTTCATAAACAGAAGCTTCTAAATCACTCCTAATCTTTTTATCATTACTAACCTCAATATACTTTTCAGCTAGATCTTGTAATGTATCAACAATCTCAACTTTCCTATCTGAAACAGATTTGTCATTTTGCAACACTTTGTTATAATCCTGAATTGTAGTTTCTATTGTCTCAGGATTCACATCTTCATCTATTGCTTGTTTTCTGTACGCATCTACCATTACTTTTCCAGCTTTTTCTTGATCTAGGATTACACCCCATAAATCAAAAAGGACTGTCTGATCATTTTCTTTTTCCATTTTCTTTTACCTCCTTACTGACCTGCATTACTTGCAGCAACATCTCCTTTTGTGTTTTTAATGAACATATTCTCGCTTGCTGAATAATAGTTATCTGCTGTAAATCCAAGTTCAGCAGCAACCTTTTCTATAAACTCATCTTTTTCTTGTAACATCAGTTTCACCTCTTTTATATCATGAATAGGTAGTACTAGGTATTCATATAAAGAATCACTCTCCAAAAATGGAGGAGAAAAAGAAAGGATTATAAAGTACAGTGTATTATGTAGCAATATGGAAGCACAAATACTGTCAGATTTAGGCTTTACAAACGCTGAAATTAAGGTTTACCTTACTTTACTAGAACTAGGAACAAGCACAGCAGGCCCTATAATGGAGAAATCCGGCTTACAAAGTTCTGTAGTCCATATGACCCTAAATAAGATGGTTGGTAAGGGTCTTGTTTCATACGTCAAAGAAGGCCAACGAAAACACTATCAAGCAGCGAATCCAAAGCATATTATTAACTTTATAGATGAAAAAAAAGAGCGTTTTCAAGATATTCTACCTGAACTTTTGCTCAAACAAACTCAGGCAAAGGCAAAAAAAGAGGTCACTTTGTTTCAGGATATTCGTGGAATAAAGGAACTTTTGTATGAATTACTGGAATCAGGTGGAAAAGAACATCATACTTTTGGATCTTCAAAAGAGTCATTAATGCTTGGAGAAGCATGGTGGGTTAGTTATCATAAAAAACGTGCTAAAATGGGTATTTATGCTAAATTGTTGTTTAATGAATCACTTAAATCATGGAAAGCAGAAACCCGTTATCCTGATAATGAAGTTAGATACACAAAAGAAGGGTTTGAACCTTTGACAGAAACAATAATCAGAAATGATAAGATTGGAATAATAATCTGGACAAAAGAGCCTATTGGCATATTGATTCATAATAAGATTGCTGCTAAATCTTATGATAATTTCTTCCAGATAATTTGGAATGTTGCAGAATCTGAGAATTTAAACGAAAATAACTAGAAATCCATCATCTCAATCTCAATATTAAGGCCTTCTGGGATGGGTACTCTCATAACAAGCCTTAGTGCTCGTTCATCAATCCCTAGATCAATAAGCCTTTTATGGACTCTCATCTCAAATCTGTCCCATGAAGCTTTTCCTTCACCACAAGGGCTCTTTCTAGTAGTTAATTTGAGTTTTTTAGTAGGAAGAGCGATTGGTCCACTCATGTTTACTCCGGTCTTATCTGAAATATCTTTGATATAGTTACAGACCTCATTAATCTTGTCTATATCCGTGCTTGTCAGTTTTATCCTTGCTTTTTGCATTTTTTAGTTCTCTTGTGTCATTGTTAACCAGAGTTTATTACATGATGAATACCAATTCACCATGAGTGAAGTAATAAAAAAAAATTATAGTTCCTTTTTCACCAATTCAATACACATGCCAGCTGCTACAGTTGACCCTGAGTCTCTTATAGCAAATCTTGACATTTCTGGTATTTCACTTTGTTTTTCGATTACCAATGGTTGAACTGGTTTAAATTTAACTATTGCAGCATCTCCATTCTTGATCATATCAGGATTTTCTTCTAATACTTCACCTGTTGCCGGGTTTAGCTTTTTCTCAATTGCAATAACCTGACATGCTACTTGTGCAGTATGAATATGGAATACTGGTGTATAACCAACAGTTATAACAGTTGGATGGTTCAATACTACCATCTGAGCGGTAAATTCGCTTGCAACTGTAGGTGGGTTATCAATATGACCAAGTACATCGCCTCTTGCAATGTCCTTTTTCCCGATACCTCTTACGTTAAAGCCAATATTATCGCCTGGTTCAGCGGTTTGCATCTGTTCATGGTGCATCTCTATTGTCTTTACTTCGCCTGAAACTCCTTTACCTTCTCTGCCAGGTACAAATATTACTTTGTCTCCTATTTTCATAACTCCTGTCTCAACTCTTCCAACAGGAACTACTCCAATTCCAGTGATATTGTATACATCCTGAATAGCTACTCTTAATGGTAATTCTGTTGGTTTCTCAGGTTCTTTTAATGTATCTAATGCTTTTAATAGTGTTTCGCCTTCATACCATGACATATTCTCTGATTTAGTGACCAGATTATCTCCTGGTAATGAAGCGATTGGTATGAAAAGAATCTCATCTGGTTTGTAACCTACTGTTTTTAACAGATTTGATACTTCTACCTTTACTTCTTCAAATCTTTTTTGGTCATACTTGACCATATCCATCTTATTGATAGCAACAATTAACTGGTTTACACCAAGTGTTTTTGATAAGAAGATGTGTTCTTTTGTCTGTGCCATAACTCCATCGTTAGCAGCTACAACTATAACACCTGCATCAGCCTGTGAAGCACCTGTAATCATGTTCTTGATAAAGTCCTTGTGGCCTGGTGCATCAATTATTGTGAAATAATACTTATCAGTATCAAATTTCTTATGAGCAAGGTCAATTGTAACTCCTCTTTCTCTCTCTTCTTTTAAATTATCCATTACAAAAGCGAATTCAAATCCACCTTTTCCTAGTTCTTTTGCCTTGTCTTTTAACTTTCTCATTGCCTGTTCATCAATGTTTCCTGAATCAAACAGAAGTCTACCTACTGTAGTAGATTTTCCATGATCTACATGTCCTATGAATACAAGATTAATATGTGGTTTTTCTTTAGCCATCTTTAAATTTCCTCCTCGATTGAATATAACTATATATTCGTAAAAAGTATTCTGAAGTTATTTATAAATCTTATGGTTTGTGCTAATCCGACGAGTTCTTTAATTTTAATCCGAAACCTTTATATATTCTATTTATTAATTAAATCTAAAGATTTCATATTTAACTAAAAAAAAGTAGGTGATCGTAAATGGGTGAGGAAGAGTACGAACTTTTGCCACAGAAAGATATTCTTAAACTTAAAAAAGAGATTAGCAAATTGAGAGGCAAAGCACCTCCTGAAGTAAAAGAAGAGGAGAAATTTGAACGAGTTCTTGAGTCTATGGGTTCCCTTTCCGAGTCAATAGAAGGTCTTAATGATATCTTTCAGGCAACAGCAGAAGAGATGAAGATTGAAGAGAAGAATGAAGATTTATACATGAAAAAACTTGAGCCTCTTTTTGACAAAGTGGACAAGCTTGTAGAACAAAATGAGAAGATAGCAAAAGGCATGATTGCAATCGCTGATATGGTGAATGAACAGAAAGCAAGAATGGAAGATATGGAAGAGCATAAACCTGAAAAGCATCATGAAGAGAGAAAGCCAGTCATGAGTCCTATGTCAATGCCAAAGATTCCTATTCCACAAGAGAGGCCAATGCCTCCTCCACCTCCAAATATGCCTCCTCCTGGACCACCACCTGGACCTAGAGGACCAATGCCTCCTCCTCCTTCTCCTGGAGCACCTCCACCTGGACCTAGAGGACCAATGCCACCTCCACCTGGAGCAGGAGCACCACCTCCACCGCCTAATATGGATCTGAATATTGCACCTCCACCTGTAGAGAAGAAAGGCGGATTCCTAAGCAAGTTCATTAAGATAAAAAAATGAATCCTTTGGCTGATTCTGTGAAAGTAAAAGATTTTCTTAAACAGATGGTTAAAGTGAAGGATATGCATTTAGAAAGAGACACAGCCAGAAATAATCTTGATAAGCAGATAAAAAAGATTAAAACTTCTTCTAATACTAAAGAACAAAAAAAACTCAAGACAGAGCTTGATAAGCTATATTCAGCAATCCAGGAAACTCTTGAGAAGGAAAGAGCAATATTACATCTGCAGAAAGAAGATAATGCAGAGACAATTGAACTTAAAGACAAGATAAAAGAGCTTGAACGTCGGCTTATTTCTGAGTCAGTTTATGAGGAGAGACTTGATTATATTGCTGACTCCCTTAACAAAATGCATCTTGAGCTTACCAAACAAGGAGATGAAAAAAAACAAAGACAAAAAAGGATGATGGAACTTGAGGGAAAGATTAAAAATAAACTTGAATCAGATAACGAAGAATTTCTTCTTGCAGAAGATAGAATAAAATCACTTGAGAAAAAATATAAATTGCTTTTAGCAAAAGATAAGAAAGCAAATCTTAATAATGTTAAAAAAAGGCTTGACCTATTAAAAAATAAATTAGAAGATATGAGATTATAGGTCTTTTGCCATTACTGTATTTCTTCCGTTTTCTTTAGCTCTTCTGCACGCATCTTTAATTAATTCTTCAATCTTTGTGTTAAGTGCATCTGCTAAATCACCAGAAACATTAAGTGAGTTCTCGCCATGCTTTGCGAATTCTTTTATCTTTGCTTTAACAATCAATGACATACTTTTCACCTCATTAGTTCAACTTTTAATATATTCTAACTATATTTATTTATAAGTTTTATGATTTTATAGGATATAACTAATATTGTTAAAGTTTTTATGTCTTCAGAAAAAAATTGAGTATTAATTATATTTAATTTTAAAATATGTCAAGAACTAATGGTTCTTGAGCATGCTCAGGAATATGTAATATTCCCGACACGTTAATAAAAATAAAATATCAATGCTCATCACCTCTCTGAAGGCTTTTTATAGAAAACAAAATCAATTATGGGTAAACCAGAAATATAATTTATTCTTTTCTTTTTTATCTAATCTACAGAAACCAAACCTCAATAATTGTATTATATCACCTTGTTTTAGTTTCTTAATACTCTCTTCAGCAACGCCTTTCATCACTTTCTTGTCAGGCATTAATATTTCTATCTCAACATTACCTTTCTCAGGCAACCAGTTGATAATCTTCTTTCCTTTGCCTTTGAAGTCCATATAATCAATTGATTGATAGCAATATCCTCCTTGTTTTTTGCTGAAGTTTATACAGTCCATCAATCTGACTATCTCGTTATTCTTCATCTCTTTCATATCTTTCTTTGAAAGTAAGAATTTAGTTGTTATCTTAAGTTTTCTTCCGCCTTTTTTCTCGTTTGGGTTAAGGTTTAACTCAACTTCCATCTCAGGAGTCTCTTTAATGGTAACTTTCTCTGGGTCAAATATTGCTGAGTATCTTGGTGCTATATTATCAAGTAACCTCTTATTATGCATTATAAGATCATCCCATGTAAGGGTTGCTTCTGCTTTTGACATCCCTGTTGAAATCACAAAGTTCTTGATAGCTTCTGGAAGAAACCCTCTTCTTCGTAATGCTACAAGGGTTGTTAATGATGGATCATCCCATCCTATCAACTCATTCTTCTCAACTTTCTCTCTGATTATCCTGCCTGAAGATAATACTCCAGTCATGTTGAACCTACCAAGCTCATAGGTCTTTGTTATCCTTAGTCCTAACTTTTCCTGGATCCATCTTTGAAGTTCTGATCTCATCTCAAATTCCTTGCTTCGGAGTCTCATATCAATCTTTGAGTAAGAATCCATCACAGAATTCTGTAGATCATAGTTAGGCCACACTCTGTACTTTTTTCCTTGCCGTGGATGGCTTTCATCAATTATCCTAAATATTGTAGGATCACGCATTGTTGTGTTCTTATGTTTTAGATCAATCCTTAATCTTAGAATTGCAGTGCCTGCCTTTGCTTTCTTCATATTCTTCCATAGTTTCATATTATCTTCAGCACTATTATCTCTATCTTTTGTCGGCAACCCATTTTCTCTGCCTTTTCTGACAGCCTCTTGTGAAGACCTATCAACATAAGCCAGGCTATTTTTTATTAAGAATTCAGCTTTCTCATAGAACATGTCCATGTGATCAGATGCATATAGTAGTTTATCCCATTTAACACCCAACCATTTGAAATTATCTTTCATAATTTCGTAATACTCGCGTTTGGCAGTCTTTGGATTAGTATCTTCAAACCTTAAAATAAATTTACCATGATATTGTTTTGCAAGCAGGTAGTTCAATAAACAAGATTTCGCATGACCTATATGAGGATATTTCTCCGGTCCCGGAGGAAAAGCAGTAGTTACTTTATCAGTATCCTTAAAGCTTAGGAACGCGAATATATTTCTTTCTTTTGTCTCTTTCTTTTTTTCTAACAGTTCAGGTGCAAGACCCTCTAGCTTCTTTTTCTGGTCTTCAACTGATAACTGAGAAATTTCTTTAATTATCTTATTAGCTTCAGGACCAATTTCTCCCATCTTTGACTTTAGACTAGAATCTTCTGCCAATAATTTGCCAATAACAGCGCCAGGATTAGCGCGTCCGTTGAACTTAACTGCGTTTTGCAGTGCGTATTTGAGTATCTTGTCTTTTAGTTCCATAATCATAAATATAACTGTAAGAAGTATATAAAATTATTGCATAAATATTTAAATCTGTTTTGATATCTTTTTATCTCATGAATGCGTATGAATTCGATGGTGTGAAATATAGAAAAGCATCAGTACACCAGAAAGAATGGGGCACTAAGTTAATCACAGAGCTTGACCTTGACGGTAACGAACATATACTCGATTTAGGGTGCGGTGATGGTAGCTTAACTGAGATATTAGCGCAAGCAGTGCCAGACGGCAGAGTTGTTGGTATTGATGCTTCACAAGGCATGATTGATGTTGCAGAAGAACTCAGCTCAGATAATCTTAGCTTTTACTTTATGGATATTAATGATTTACCATATGCAGCTGCGTTTGATCTAATATTTTCAAATGCAACATTGCACTGGGTTAAAGACCATGAAAAGCTCCTTGATAATTGTTATAGAGCTTTGAAACCAGAAGGTGTAATAAGATTTAACTTTGCAGGAGACGGTAACTGCTCTAATTTTTATGAGATTGTCAAAGATGTTATGGGTCTTGAACAGTATTCTCAGTACTTCTCTGATTTTAATTGGCCTTGGTACATGCCTTCGGTTGATGAATATCAAGCGGTTGTAGAAGATTCAAGCTTTACAGGCGTGGATGTTTGGGGTGAGAATGCAGATAGGTATTTTCCTAATGCAAGCGCAATGACTGGGTGGATCAACCAGCCAAGCATTGTTCCTTTCTTAAAATGTGTATATCCATATGATAGAGAATCTTTTAGGACTGAAGTGATAAACAGAATGCTAGATACAACTAAGCAAGAAGACAATACTTATTTTGAGACTTTCAGAAGAATAAATGTTCATGCTAAAAAAGAATAAAAAAATAAAATAAAAAAAAGGTTATTACATCATACCAGGCATTCCACCCATTCCGCCAGGTGGCATTGGTGGCATTCCGCCGCCGTCTCCGCCTGAACCTGAGCTTGCGATAACGTCGTCAATTCTAAGTATCATCTCTGCAACCTCAGAAGCTGAGCTAACTGCCTGTGTCTTTATCTTCAATGGTTCAATGACTCCTTCTTTCCATGCGTCCATTGTTTTGCCTGTGAAAACATTAACACCTGCTGACTTCTCACCTCTATCGTGAGCAGCCTTAAGCTCTGTCACAATATCTATTGGATCTAGACCAGCGTTTTCAGCTAGAGTTCTTGGAATCACTTCAATCGCTTCAGCAAAAGCCTTTACAGCTAATTGCTCACGGCCTGATAATGATTCTGCAAATTTACTTAGCTCTCTTGAAAGTTCAATCTCAGGGGATCCTGCGCCAGCAACAACTTTGCCATCTTTTAATGCAGCGATCACGTCTCCGATTGCGTCTTCCATAGCTCTTTTGACTTCGTCAACAACATGGTCTGTTGCTCCTCTTAGTAAGATTGAAACAGACTTTGCAGTTTTACATTCCTGCACAAAAGTCATTACTTCGTCCCCAACCTTTTTCTCTTCAACAATACCTGCTGTTCCTAAATCGTCAGCTGATATATCGTTAAGATTTGTTACAATCCTAGCGCCTGTTGCTCTTGCTAGTTTTCCAATATCAGATTTTTTGACACGTCTTACAGCGAACACACCTGCTTTTGCAAGGAAATGTTGTGCAATGTCATCAATGCCTTTCTGGCATACAAGAACAGTTGCACCAGAGTTAATTATTTTGTCAGCCTTGTCCTTTAATGATTTCTCTTCCATGTCGACAAAAGCTTGCATCTGACCAGGGTCTGTTATCTGGATCTTTGCGTCAGTCTCAGTGCTCTTTATTTCTATTGCTGAGTCAACCAAAGCAATCTTTGCACCTTTAACCAGTTTAGGCATTCCTTCATGCACTCTTTCTTTATCAATTATGATTCCTTCAACAAGTTCTGAGTCTTCAACAGAACCGCCGATTTTCTTTTCTATCTTAACATCATCTTTATCAACAACAATCTTGCCGTTAACTTCTTCAGCAGCGCCTTTTACAGCTTTAACTGTCAGATCAGATAATGTATCTTTTGATGATTCAGCGCCTTTGCCAGTCATTGCAGTTATTGCCAGGTTCTTTAGTACTTCGTCATCATCTTTTGTTACTGGTGTGCTTATACTGTTAAGGATTTCATGAGCTTTTTCAGCTGCAATCCTATAACCTTTTGCAACAACAGTTGAATGTATGCCTTTTTCAAGAAGCTCTTCAGCATTCTTTAGCATTTCTCCTGCTAATACAACAGCAGTTGTTGTTCCATCGCCTACTTCAGCTTCCTGTGTTTTAGCGACTTCAACAATCATCTTTGCTGATGGATGGTCAATTGACATCTCTTCTAGTATTGTAACTCCGTCGTTTGTTACTACAACGTCTCCTAAAGAATCAACTAACATTTTGTCCATTCCTTTTGGTCCTAGTGTTGATCTTACAGCTTCAGCTACAGCTTTAGCTGACATAATGTTTGTTTTCTGTGCATCCTTTCCAGTAGTTCTTTGACTTCCTTCTGGTAGAATAAATATTGGTTGCATATTATTTGTCATTTTATCTTTCCCCCATATATGTTCTATTTATTAGAATTTTATGGAAAAAAGAAGTGAGCAGTGATATAAAAAGGTTATGGTTTTTGTGTTAAAGGAATGGTTTGGGTGTAAGTATAACCTATCAATACCCATATTTCCTCATAATCGCTGTTAAACTTCCCAAGTCGAAGGTGAGAGTGCAGCATGGTCGGAATTATCAGAGGGAACGGAGAAGTTCAAAAAGAGAAACATATATATTCAAGAATAGTTATACATGTATTATGGCAAAGAGAATTTCAAAAAACCACTTTATGAATATAATGAGAAAAAAACAAAGGAGTGGTATGGGGAAAAACAGTGCATTTAAATCTACGCAAGGTTATGTAGAAAGTGGTAAATCTGGGAGAACATATAATAATAAGATCCCTGAATCTTTCAAAAAAATTGAAAACTATTATTCCTTATTAACATCTATTTTAGTCATATTCTCGCTTTTAGGTGTAAATCAATTTTTTTCAAACCTTGTGATTAAGTTTTTTTCTGGATTAATTATAGGGATTCCAGGATCTGCCATTGTAGAATTAATTCTAAATTTATTTGGTTTAAGGTGGTTGAAAAACTACGAGTTCACATGGAAATTCTGGAAGTTAGAATATGGTATTACTTATTATGCAATTGCAGCAATAATTTTTGAATTAATTATTTTCTAGTCTCATCTTCTTCAACCCATTTCTCAGATAATGATTCTGCTGTTCTTGCAGCTTAGGGGATGTGTTTGTAACGTCTTTCTACATTAATTTAAATATCTCTATTATCTTATTCATCTTTTATTGTTATGGACTTCATTTTATTCTTGCTCAAAACATTATATAATTCGTCTTTTAGCCAATATTTAATAATAATTGTATCACCATTATCACGATTTTCTAGATTGAAAGATATTCGGTGGTATTTTTTTCCATCCAATTTTATGATCTTAAAATAAGGTTTAATTGGTTGATAAAGTGTGTGAGCAAGATTTCTTAATCTTACTTGAAATTCATACTTACTTATATCAAATTTAAGTGGAAATAAGAAAGAAAAATATGCTACAAATGTTAAATTAAAAAATTCAAAGGTAATATAATCATTCTCACGCGATTTATCAATAAGGTCACTCATTACTAAGGGATATTTTGTAGATAATTTAATAATATGTCTTGACCCTCTTTTTAATTTTTGATTTATCAAAAATGTTCGATTTTTTTCTTCTGGAAAATGAGATATATCTTTAAGATCATTCTCATGTAAGACTTGATCATCAAATACCACCCAATTTTTTATCTGCTCTAATTCTTTTTCTTGTCCAAGAGGAATACCTCGTTTAAATACAAAATGAGCATTCTCTTTATCTACCTTAATTTTGCATTCCTCGGAGAGATATAAGTCAAATAATCCTTTCTCTTTACTGTTTGTGGAATATTTAAAAACATATTCAATTTTACGGTACAAATTAGTGTAATCATAGGGTAGAATCAGTTTTGTTAAGATTGGTAGTATAGTTGAGTTCTTTTTTTTGATCCCTCAAATTATTCTCAATTTTTCTTCGATTAATTCACTAAGAATGAAATTATTAATGGATGAAACTAAGATATTAATTATAAGTACTGTTATTCCAGTCTGTAATAAATAGTTTCCAAACAGAAAGAGAAATGTATCTTTTTGTGCAATGATTGTTACAATTATTCCTACAAAGAATAAAATAAATCCTCCTAATAAAACAAGCATGAAATATCTATGTTCAATTGTATATCTTAGAAAACGATTCCATTCTCTCTTTATATTCATAAAAAAGAAAGAAAATAATTCTATTAATAAACTTTAAGGTATTTTTAATTACTAGCACTTGCTGGCATTCTTATCACCCACTTTTATTTATGTATTAATCTATATATGGATATACTTATTTATATATATATCTATTTTGACTTAAGCTATAATTTATATCTTCCCATTAACCCAAAACCAATAACCCTAAATATCTTAAATATTAAAATAACCAAATGAAACCCTCAATATACATAGGAGCAGGTCTTCTACTAATTGCATCATACACCACCCTTAACCTCTCATCCAAAACCAAACCCTTAAATAATTACGAGCCGACTTTAACAGAAGAGGTGATTAAGATTACAGAACCAATTGAGGTTACGGTTGCGAATTTTAAAGAAGAAGTACTTGATTCAGATATTCCGGTTGTAGTAGATTTCTGGGCTCCATGGTGCGGTCCTTGTAAACTGGCAGCGCCTGTTTTAGAAAAGATAGCGCTTGATTATCAAGGAAGAGCAAAAGTAGCTAAAGTAAATGTTGATGATGCACCAGAGTTAGCTCAACAATATAATGTAAGAGGCATACCTACTCTGAATATCTATGTAGATGGAAAAGTAACAGACCAAGTAATTGGATTCACGGCTGGCTATGAAGATAGTATCAAAGCTATACTAGATAGACATACTTACTAGAACTCTCGGAGAAACTTAATCAATTCTTTAGCGCGCTCAAACTCAAAGAATTCTTCCTTTTTGAGAGAAGGAATATCTTTTGGCTTTTTTTTCTTAAAGATAACCAAATTATCAGCATCAACCAATCTGGATAGTGACATCATCTGTGGATCTGCTTTATCACCTATCTCAGTTAGAATAATCTCTTCGTTCTTTTTAGCAACAACATTGAACGGAACCTTGAAAGTGTCAGCAGCATTAAAACCTAGTTCATCAAACTTCTTGCTAATCTGTGACTTAGGCTCTGCTTTAAAATCATATTCTCTTGAGAAAATATCAATCTTCTCAAACACGTCATCACCGAATATGTCATAAATCTTAACAGCCCTATTAACTATGACTTCAGATCCGTCATTCTCATATCTAGTGATCATGCTCTTTGATACACATATCTTTTTTGATAACGAATTAAGAGAAATATCTTCTTTCTCTCTTGCTTTCTTTAGTTTATCTCCTGCAACAGTTGCAGTGAGTCCTGCATGGTTGCTTTTTAGGAAAGGACTCTTTTCGTCAATCACATTTTTGAACGTATCAACGTTTAATGTATAGATTCCATGTCTAGTATAAACAACATTTTCCTGCAATTGTAACTGCGCTTTCGAAGCGATAATTAAAGGAGATGCATCCATACATGAAGCAATCTTCTTCATTTCATCAGCAAACTCAGTGCTTATAGAGTTAGCATCCTCAAGCACTTTGATTAGAACAATGTTCGAGCCCTGCCTTGCAATAACATCAAAGCAGCCCTTTATAGTCTTGACTACGAATCCCTTGTTAAGTAATAATATTCCTATCTGATTCAGTAAATTCTGTTTCATGTTTAATTTATCTAGAATTAATTATATAAAAAGATTTCTGATTGGCCTATTATTAACAGAAACCTTTATATAACTCAGTGCATTAATGCCATGCATTAGTGCACTATGGTCTCAAAAAAAGAATTAGTTATTAGTTTATTGAAGAAAAACACAGATGGACTTACTATCTTAGAGATAGCTAAAGAACTGAAGATATCAAGGAACACTGTTCCTGTAATTCTAGCGGAGTTAAAAGGTGCTGAGCAGATTAGAATTCGACCAGTAGGGAGGGCAAAATTACACTACTGGAAATTGCAAAAGTGATAGATAAAATAATAAGCAAACTTGTAATTTTGATTTTTATAAGTTTGTTTATCATAACAAATGTAACTGCTGGTATCTCTTCAGAATCAACCACTTCTGATGAATGGAAGACGTTTGGAAGACATCCAAATAACTCTCATTATACTAATTCTTATGCACCTCTAAACATATCACTTGCCCCTTCAATAACATATTCAGATCTAGGGTTGTATGGATATTATTCAGGAGTAATATCTAATAATACTTATTATTTCGGAGAAAATGGCGGTTTTTTTCATGCCCTTAATGCCAGTAATATTAGTGTAGTGATAAACAAGCGCTCATTTGATGACATGTCGTTATTCCCAGCTATTGCAGGTGATTCAATATACTTAGGTACTAACACTGTCGACATCTATCAGCTTAACCTATCTGACACCAACCAACTGTTTGGGACATATGCAGTTCCACCAAGCAATGGAAATGCATTTTATGGTGCTACAGTCTTTGATGGTTATCTCTATGCATCAACTGGTAATAATCAATACTTTTACCAATTTAATGCAACAAATATCAGCCAGATGATTGCAGATATTTATATTCCTACAAGATGTTATAGTCAGCCAGCGGTTGCAAACGGATATGTGTATATCGTCTGTAATGATGGTGACATCCACCAGATGAACGCATCAAATGTTTCAATTAGGCCGGCAAGATTCGATATAGGAACAGGTTCTAGCTCCTATTCCTCTCCGGTTGTAACAAAAGATTACGTTTATGTTGGTAGTGCAGATAATAAAGTATATCAACTAAATGCCTCAAATGTTAGTATTGTAGTGAATACTTATACTACTGGTGGAGTAGTATATGGTGCAGCGGCCGTCGCACATGGTTATGTCTATATAGGGAGCAATGATAAGGTTTTTTATCAGCTCAATGAATCAAATATAAGTATACAGGTTGCAAATTATACTGGCACAGGCGGCTTTACAGATGAATCAGCTGTCACTGAACTTTATATATTTACATCTGATAATAATAATTTGTATCAATTTGATGCAAAGGATGTAAGCATAATGATTGGAAAAGTTTCTTCTGGATACAATCTAGGTAGCGGTCCTATAATTGCAGGAGGTTACGTTTATATGAATGGAGGCACATCTGGTAAGATGACTCAGTACGGAACATCAAGTCCTACTGCAACTATTAATAACCCTGTAGACAATTTTGAGTTTGGAGATACTTCTCAAAGTATAACTTTCAACTGTTCTGGTTCTGATAGTTTAGAATTAGCGAATTTGAGTTTGTATATTACTGATTATCATGACTCTAATTTTTCATTGAATCAGACATCAATTTCAGGTGGGACATCCAATTCAACTACTTGGGTTTTAGAACTCTCAGAAGGAAACTATACTTGGGGTTGTTTGATATATGATAGCGATGGTAATCTTGACTGGGGTGAAAATAGGACCATGAGTCATGATACTACCTCTCCTACAGTAACTATCACAACTCCTACAAATAATACCTTTACTACAGACACTACTCTAGATATAAATTATACTCTTGTTGATCAAAATCTACAATCTTGTTGGTATAATAATGATTCAATGAGTGTTAACACAAGCCTTGTAGGTTGTGCGAATATAACTTCATTAACATGGGCATCAGGCCAGCATACTCTTATAATCTGGGCTAATGATACAAAAGGCAATACCGGGACTTCTCAGGTTACGTTTACAATAGATCTTATCAATCCTTCTTTAATAAATATTACAAATCAGACTGTAGAATATGCTTCTGCTTTTGGTTATAATATAAATTCAACTGATGATTTAGGGGTAGAATGTTTTGATGTCAATGATACTACTAATTTTAATATAAATTGTACTGGATTCCTGAAGAATAATACTTTGTTAGATATAGGTTTGTACTGGATAAACATTACTGTTAATGACAGTACTGGTAATTATAATTCTAGTCTTATGTTTGTCAATGTCACAGATACATCAGAGCCAGGCTTTGCAACTATCTCAAACCAATCTATATATGATCTGGATGGCTTGAGTTACGATATTGATGCAACTGATCAACATAATGTTAGTTGTTTTAGTGTCAATGATACAACAAACTTCAAGATTAATTGCACTGGTTTCTTGGAGAATAATACTTCATTGCCTATTGGTTTATACTGGTTGAATATTTCTGTAAATGATTCATCTGGGAATTACAACTCTACTCAGATATTCGTCAATGTATCATTAAAACCATTCCTCGGGCTTGAATTGATTTATCCTACTTCAGATATTAATGCAACACAAAATGAATTCTTTAATTTCACAGTCAATGTAAGTTGTAGTAGGGCAGATTGCGGCGAAATAAATCTTAGTCTAAAGACTACTTATGGCAATGCTAGTGATGTTCGTATTGCATTTTTATGTTATAATAGTGGATGCAGTGATGCTGACGGTTTTAGTGATTATTTGATTGATGAAGGTTTTCAAGTCACACAAAACCGATATACCACATGGACTGATGCAAGTCTAAATAGCAGCGCTTTTGATGTTATTGTTGTTGGAGGCAATTATCTTGTTGGTTACTATGCTTTTGATTCTGCCGCAGATCCTGCTAGGGACGCATTTGAGGATGAAGGAATGCCTGTTGTGGCAGCATTAGATTATGGTTACACTCCTGATAGGCTTGGAATAACCACTACTACCTGCACTACAGACAGTTCTGAAGATAATATTCTCGTTACACCTGGACATAATATCATGACTGGTTTCTCAGGGACAGTAGCAGTAGATACTTCTGGTGATGACACATGTTCTTTTACAACTTCTCAGCTGACTGATCCTTATACTAAATTATTTGCTACTGAAGATGCTGGTAATGATAGAATAGCTGGGTTTGCATTAGATGCAGGTGAAGCAACAACTGGGACAAATCCTGGAAAATTTGTCTACTTAGGTTTTGACACAGCTGACACGTACCCAACATCAACTGGAAATGATTCTTCAATAATTAAACAAGCAATATGCTGGGCAGCCACTGGAAATTATGATTGTAAAAAAACAATATTGATTAATACAACTTCAGGAAATACGCCGTTTTACACAAATACAACAAATGCTTACAATGTCACTTTAAGTAATGGATCCTCAGCATTATTCACTTGGTGGGTAAATGCAACAGGAACAGCTAACAATTATTTTGAATTTTACGTTAATGCAAGTATGAATTCCGATACTTCAATAAACAATAATTCGATAAAGTTGAATGTCACAATCCTCACTTCATCAGCACCGCCTACAATAACCATTGATTATCCTGGTAATAATGTGAATTATACCGTTGATGTTAATACCTTAGATTATATTGCCAGTGATGGCGATGGATTAGATAACTGTTGGTACAGTAACAACAGTGGAATATCATGGAACTCAACTCCTGTCTCTGCCGGAACTAATTTTACTGATGTTGTTAGTATAGAAGGTTCAAACAACTTAACAGTATTTTGTAATGATACCACTGGTGTCATGGGAAGCGCAGTGACCAATTTCTTTAAGGACACAATTCTTCCTGTTTTTTCAGTTGTCACTAATCAATCAATTGAACACGGAACAAACTTTGGTTATGATATTAACGCAACAGACTCAAATGACATTGGTTGTTTCATTGTAAATGACACCACTAATTTTAACATCAACTGCACTGGTTATTTGAGTAACAATACAGCGCTTCAAGTTGCACTTTACCAGTTAAACATCACTATGAATGATACTATCGGAAACTATCAATCTACTACTATGCTTGTGAATGTAACAGATACAACTGCACCTGAGTTTATCACATATGCAAACCAGACTCTTGAATATGATACGGTCTTAGGTTATGACATAAATGCAACAGACTCAGGTAACATCAGTTGTTTTACTATAAATGATACAACTAACTTTGCAATTAATTGCACTGGTTATTTGACTAATAATACTACGCCATACCTTGGTCTTCATTGGTTAAACCTCACTATCAATGATACTATAGGCAATAAGAACTCTGAATTAATGTTTGTAAATATTACTGATACGATTGCACCAGCACTTGGTACCATTTCAAATCAGACAATTGAACATGGCACTAATTTCGGTTATGATATTGATGCAACAGATCAACATGGTGTTCAATGTTTCAGAGTAAATGACACCTCCAATTTCAATATTAATTGTTCTGGTTACTTGAGCAACAATACTGGGTTAAGCAATGATCTTTATTGGCTGAACATAACAGTGAATGACAGTTCTGGCAATGAGAACTCAACTTTGATGTGGGTCAATGTGACTGACACAAAACCACCTCTCTTTAATCCTATCTCAAACCAAGAGGTTGAATCTTCATCTGCATTTGGGTATGATATAGATGCATATGATTCAAATGGTATTAGTTGCTTCACTGTCAATGACACAACTAACTTCGCAATGAACTGTTCTGGTTATTTAAGCAATAACACAGCACTAAGCGCTGGCCTTTATTGGCTTAATATAACTGTTAATGATACAATTGGTAATATAAATTATACTTCTATGTCAGTAAATGTAGTCAATGATAATACTCTCCCTATAATATATCTTATTTCTCCACAGAACAATTCTGGTGATAGTGATGGTAATATCACCTTTAGTTATAATGTTACAGACATAAACAATATTAATAATTGTTCACTGTATGTAGCCAATACAATAAACCTCACTAATTTATCAACCACAAAAAATCTTGCTCAGTATTTTACATTGAACAATCTAGCAGTTGGTTCTTATAACTGGTCAATAAAATGTTATGATAATTCCAGTAATCTTGGTGTCAGTAACACAAGTACATTCTCAGTTGTTCTTACAAATAACTTTATTAGCACCAATCTTAGCGCAGTAAATATAACTGATGTGATTAATCTTATGCTCAAGGATATAAATTATGGTACTATTAATTTTTCAGAATCTATTGACTTAAGCACTGGTCTTGATATTAATAGTTATGTTAATATTAGTGATAATCGAATTGAGATTAATTCAACTGCATTGCCTTCTTTAAACATCTCTGCTGAATTAACATTTTATAATCTTACTTTCTCAAATCCAAGACTCTTAATAGATGATTCAGTTTGCCCTTCATCAATCTGCACTGAGTTAAGCTATTCGAGTAATACACTTCGATTTAATGTAACTCATTTCACTGCTTATTCTGCAGAAGAAACACCAGTTACGGCAACAGAAGATACAACTACTTCTTCAGGTGGTGGCTCAATGAGTGGTGGGCATGGTTCAACTTTTGAGTGTTTCTCTGATTCTGATTGCAATAATCAATATTGTTGGAAAAACAAATGCAATGATTTATTTGATTTTAGTATTGAAAAGGACGATTTAATCATTGAACAAGGAAGTCCTTTAATAATTAATTATCTTATTGATCTTCTTATAGATTCAGAAGAACAAATCAATATTGAGTTCATGCTTAAAAAAGATAACCTAACAATAATCTCAAAGACCATTGATCTTAAGTTTAATGATTCAAAGAAAGGAGAAATTGATTTATTAATTTCAACTGATATTGAACTTGGTTTATACAACCTCTATATACTTACAGATATTGAAGGTCATAAAGAGGAACTAAGTTATATCATTGAGGTCAAACCTGTATTATTAGATTCAGATGCCTTAGCTAAATCAGATAATGGGATTGGTCAGGAGATTGAGCCAGTAAAAGAATATGCAAAATTCACTTATAAGAATCCTTTTATTTATATTATGATTGCAATACTCATTCCTTTTATACTATTCTTGTATTATGCTCCACCATTTTATGATATTAAACAATATTTAAAGAAACATGATTCAACTAATCTTTATTCAGAATATTACAATCGGCTTATTATTTTTATAAATAAGTTTCTTCAGAAATTATTCACTAAAGACACTTTCAATAAAATACCTATTAATTATGTCTCTAAAAAGAATATTCATATTTTAAAGAATAATATTCTCAATTATAACTTTAAAGAGCATTTTGAAGTTAGGAAATTAAAGACACATATTCATGTTCATCTGAGAAAAGGTTTTAGCAAAAGATTAATCAGTAATGAATTAACAAATCACAACTGGTCAAATCATATCGTAAAAAAAGCATTTTGTGCTGTTGAAGATGAGTTTTTTGTAGTTTATATGAAAGAACTTGCTAGTATAGTTGGAGAGAAATTAGCAGAAGAATCTTATGTTGCTCTTAAAGAATATATTATTCATCTGAAATCTAAAGGGTATAAAAATAAGGATATATATATTAAACTGGTTGATATGGGTTCGCCTAAAGTTGTAATTGATAAAGCTTTAAGAGATATTAAGAAACAAAAGATTAATTCAAAGGATAAATTACCTTCTCAGTATCACTCAGAATCGGAAGCACATACTTAGAATCGTTTGTTGCTAATATTCCGAGAATATATCTTGCAGCAAATATCGGTTCAATATCGATATAGACTTCTTTACTAGCTGCATCTGAAAAATCAATTGAAGAAAATTCTCTTCGAACAGCTTCTCCTTCTGTCAGGACTTCAACATCAAGCATTGAATCTGGATTTACCATAACTTTATTTATCATCTTTACAAGCTGGTTTCCATAAACTTCTGTTCCTTTACGTTTATATCTTGACAGATTTTTATCAATCCATTGACTAATTTCTCTTGTTCTCATCATTCTTGTTGTTCTTCCTGAATAACCAACTCCGCTCCTTGAATCTAAACCATATTCATCAACAAAATGATAATACTTCCTTCCCCAGTCGTCAAAGAACGAATCTTTTGCAACAATTTCGAGCCCAGGTTTAATTAACCGAAGATCAGGCACTACTAACCTTGGAGAAACAGTTGCATATTCCTCAGCACTAGGTGGTCTTCCATATAAATCATAAAGCTTCTCATAAAGTTCATAATCAGTATCAGTCTCTTCAGCAGGATATCCAAATGGATATAATCTAAGATCATCAAGCTCAATAATTTTTTTAGAATCACCAAAGAAAACATAACCGCTTCTGGTTCGAATCATCTCCAGATCTTCTTCTTTAGTCTTTTTTTTTCTTGCCATTTTACTATAAAATTAGCTATTTTGGAGATATATAAATTTTATTTAGTTCTTTCATTCAAGAAAGATATTTATATCTAAACATTTTAAATTAGGTTATGATTATTACAATCTCTGGCAAACCTGGTTCTGGCAAATCAACTGTTGCAAAGATCATTTCAAAAAAGTTAAAATTAAAGCATTATTCAACTGGTGACTATTATAGGGGCATGGCTGAGAAGCGTGGCTTGTCTGTTCTTGAACTTGCGAAGCTTGCTGAAGAAGATAAAAGTATTGACAAAGAGCTTGATTCCTGGCAGAAGAAGCTAGGCAAAAAAGAAAATGACTTCATTATTGATGCAAGGCTAGGTTTTCATTTTATTCCTAATTCTGTTAAGATCTACTTAGATGGCGATGAAACAACAAGAGCGAAAAGAATATTTCGTGATAAAGTTAGAAAAGAAAAAAATCTTAGTCTTAAAGAATCAATAAATAATATGAAAGCCAGAGAGAAATCTGAACAGTTAAGATTTCTGGATTATTATAAAGTAGATTCTAATGATCAATCACACTATGACTTGGTTGTTGATACTACAAATATGGATGCAGATGGGATTGTAAATGAAATTGTTGATTATGTCATATCAAGAGAATAACAAAACCTTTAAATAAACTATATCAAATCTTAGTCTTATGCCTATCAAAAATAAAGACTTTATCGAAGCTGAATACACTGGTAAAGTAAAAGACGATGACTTCATCTTTGATACAACTGATGAAGAATCAGCAAAAGATAATGATATCCTTAATCCTAATGTAGATTATGGTTCTGTTATTGTGTGTGTTGGTGAAGGACATCTTCTAAAAGGAATTGAAAACTATTTAGTTGGGAAAGAACCAGGTAAATATCATATTGATCTTAATCCTGAGGTGGCTTTTGGTAAGAAGAATCCAAAATTACTGAAACTTGTACCAACAAGCGTTTTCCGAAAACAAAATATAATGCCTCAACCTGGTTTACAGGTTAATATTGATGGAGTTCTTGGAACATTAAGAACAGTTAGTGGGGGAAGATGCACTGTCGATTTCAATCATCCATTATCTGGTAAAGAAGTAACATATGATCTTAATGTACATAGAATCGTGACAGATGTTAAAGAAAAGATAGCTTCTTTAGTCAAATTGCAGCTTGGCGTCAAGAAAGAAGATCTTACTATTGAAGAGAAAGAAGGAACTGCAACAATCAACTTCGACAAAAAAGTAGATCTTAATGACGAGATTAAAAAAACTATTTCTGATAAAATTATTGAGTTAACTAACATTAAGAAAATAGTGTTTGCTAACAAGAAGGAGTAATAACCTACAAAAACTTTTTATATTAGTTCCTAAATAATAAGTTTTAGAATTTTCGAGTTTGGGGTGGGATAAATTGGATATTTTCATAAAGGATTCTCAGGATAGTAAAGAGGAAAGTTTTAATAATTCTGAACATAATAATGGGCATGATCATCAGGATAATGTTCCGCAATCAAACGATTTTAATCAGCAATCTGAACAAACTGAAACACAGCCTGAAGAAACTCACGAAGAACAATCACAAGAACCTGTTCACAATAAACCAGAACCTGAACAATCAGAGCCAGAACCACAACAAACTGAGCAAACTGAGCAGGAAGAAGATAGTGTCACAGTAGAAGAGCATGGAAAAGAGATACCAGAAAGACCAAAGCCTGAACTTAATATCGATACTTCACCACCTCCAAAACAACATAAGAGCTTTAGTAACACAGCTGATGCTGAACTTGAAGAGTTACTTTCTAGGCAGACAGCTACTATCAAAGTAATTGGTGCAGGTGGCGCAGGAAACAACACAATCAATAGAATAACTGAAGTAGGCATTGCCGGTTCAGAAACAATAGCGATCAATACAGATGCACAGGATTTGTTATATACCTCTGCTGATAAGAAAGTCCTTATTGGTAGAGAAGTAACAAAAGGTCTTGGCGCAGGTTCAGTCCCACAGATTGGTGAAGAAGCAGCAAGAGAGAACGAAAAAGAGATCCGTGATGCCATGAAAGGCGCTGACATGGTGTTCATCACATGTGGACTTGGTGGCGGAACAGGCACAGGAAGTGCTCCTGTTGTAGCAGAGCTTGCTAAAAAGCAAGGCGCTTTAACTGTAGGTATTGTAACTGTACCTTTTACAATGGAAGGTCGAAGAAGATACGAGAACGCAGTTGTTGGCCTTGAAAAGATGGAAAATATTGTTGATACTCTTATAGTCATACCAAATGATAAACTAGTAGAGTTAGCACCTGATCTGCCATTACATACTGCATTTAAGGTAGCTGATGAAATATTGACAAATGCAGTTAAAGGGATTGCAGAGATGGTAACAAAGGCTGGCCTTGTCAATTTAGACTTTGCAGACATAAGAGCTGTTATGGGTAATGGTGGTGTAGCACTTATAGGTGTAGGCGAATCCGATTCAGAGAATAGAGCAACCGAAGCAGTTGAGAAAGCCATACAAAACCCATTGCTGGATGTTGATATTACTGGCGCAAACGGCGCTTTAATCAATGTAGCAGGCGGAGCCGATATGACTCTTGATGAAGCAAGGAAGGTCGTTGAAGCTGTCTCAGAGAGACTTGATGAGAACGCAAGAATCATTTGGGGTGCTCAGATATCAGAAGACCTTGAAGGATCTATCAGGACAATGTTAATTGTTACCGGGGTTAAATCCTCTCAGATATTCGGTCCAGCCAGGAAAGTAAGCGACAAAAAGAAATCAGAGATTGAGTCTGAACTAGGAATTGAGTTTGTCGATTAAATTTCTTATTTTTTATAGGTATTCATTAATAAAAAGATATTTATATCACCTCTTTCCACTATTATTAACATAATGGAAGAAGAAATTAATTATAACTCATTTTGGTTCAAGACCAAAAGGTTTTTAATGGAAAGTAGAAGAGTCCTTAAAGTCACAAAAAAACCTGACCAGTTTGAATTCAAGACAATAGTTAAAGCATCTGGTTTGGGTATCTTAATTATAGGATTAGTGGGATTTTTACTTCATGCAATAGTACAAGTGTTTAAAGGAATATAAAATGACTGAAACAGAAAAACAAGAACAACAGGAAGAGAAACCAAATATATTTGCTTTGAGAACAACAGCTAATCGTGAAGACCAGGTAATGGACTTTGTGACAAGCAATGTTGAGAAGAAGAAAATGGGAGTTTTTTCAGTCATAAGACCACATGGTATGAGAGGATATATATTCTTAGAAGCAAAATCAAGACAGGAAGCTGAACAAGCAGCATTTAACGTTCCTTATGCAAGAGGCATATTACCTAAATTAGTCGATTATAGTGAGATTGAGCACATGCTTGAACAAGTCAAGAAAGAGATCAATATCAAGAAGAATGATGTTGTTGAGATCATCGCAGGACCTTTCAAGAGAGAAAAAGCAAAGATTACAAGGGTTGACAAGGTCAAGGAAGAAGTTGTAATCGAGCTTCTTGAAGCAGCTGTTCCTATTCCAATAACATTAAAGCTTGACGGAGTCAAGGTAATAAGACGTGATTCAGACGAAGATGATGATGACGAATAATTTATTCTAAGTACATATTCTCATATCGAAAACCTTATAAATACCCCATATTTCCTTTTCAACAATGGCAACTGAAACTATAGAATGTTTAGTAAGCGGCGGTAAAGCAACCGCGGCACCACCTTTAGGTCCAGCTCTAGGACCATTAGGAGTTAATATTGGCCAGGTAATTGCCGAGATTAATAAACAAACAGCTTCATTCAGTGGTATGCAAGTGCCTATCAAAGTAAATGTTGATAAAGATACAAAAGAATTCGAAGTTACAGTTGGTACACCACCAGCATCACAATTAATTCTTAAGGAAGCAGGTCTTGAAAAAGGTTCAGGCAATCCTTTAGCTGATAAGGTAGCTGATTTAAGAGTCGAACAAATAATTAAGATAGCAAAAATGAAAGAAAGTTCTCTTTTAGGCAAGACATTAAAAGAGAGAATCAAAGAGATCATAGGAACATGCAATTCAATGGGTATCATGGTACATGGTACTGACGCTAAAGCAGCTATTGTTAATGTAAACGAAGGCAAGTTTGATCAAGAGATCAAAGAAGAGAAGACTGAATTAAGCGCTGAAGAACTTAAAGAGCTTGAAGTTGAGAAGAAAAAACTTGCTGCTGATATCGAAAAGAGAAGGGCTGAATATACCAAGACTGCTAAAGAGATTATTGGTGGTATGGAAGGCCAGTCACGTGGTTCTATTAAAACAAAGCTTGTTGAAGCAAAAGTACCTTCACAGATTATTGATGAATTACTTCCAGTTGAAGGCGCTGATGGCGCTGCTCCTGCAGGAGGCGATAAGCCTGCTGAAGGCGAAGCTGCTAAGGAAGCTCCTGCTGCTGAAGAGAAGAAAGAAGAAGAGAAAAAGTAATTTAATAATCTTTAGTTCTTTTAAATTCTATATTAAGTTCTTTCAATAAGTCAGAAATCCTTTTTTTTTCTTTTCCTAAACCTTTCCAGTCAAGGATAACATGATCAACCTTGCCCATGTTTCTATCTAACGCCTGCTGAACCATATTTTTATCTAAACGCTCAAGCATATATTTCGGACAGACATGACCTATTGCTATGTTTGTGTTCTCAACAATCTTCTTGAAATTAGTTGTAGTATGCTGCCCACCTATACCAAAAGCAATTTCATGTTTAGGAATATCTTCTGTTAGAATATGGATGATTGTGTTTGCAATTATTTCACCTGCCTCTTTTATGACCCATTCTTTTTCAGAACTGCCAATCTCAATAAACATGATGGGTTTTTCCATGTATGGTCCATGATGAGTTGCTTCCTGTACAATATCAAATTCAATTGTGTTTAATTCAATCAGTTTATTGTAAGCTATTTTCATATAGCCAGGCATTGATATGCATAGTTGTTTATCTCTTCCTCCTAATTCTGCTTTATCCCAATTACCAGGTGCGTGAACACATAAACTTGGAATGCCTGCTTTGCTCCTGTGGGTTGTTGCAAAGACAAACAAGTCAGCATCAATCTCTTTATCAAGATCTTCCCTGAATATGTGTATTTCTTTTATTGTGTATAACTTAATATCCTTAAAAGAATAGACAGTACTCTCTTCAAACACACCATCTTCTTTAAACTCAAATAGTTCAAGAAGCCTTGTTTTGACATTCATGCCTGCAATACATTCTTGTGATACTATTATTGCTTTTTTCATATACAACCTTAACAACATATAATATAAAAGCTTAGTTATTCATAACAAAAAGATTTTTATATTTTCTTTCTCAAGATTGAATAATGTGGCAATTGACCTGAACAAACTAAAAAAAGAGCTATGTAAAGATGAGCTAGATACACTTCTAAAGATAAAGAAAATCTTTAAGGACAAGAAATTAAAAAAAGACGAGATCACTTTATTCTATCCTGGTTGTGGTGATGATATCATAAATCCTTTATTGCTGTCTGATGCATTGCTTAGTTATAAGACAGTCAATCTTGTATTGATTGATGTTGAGCTTTTTAATGTTATGAGTTATTTTAGAAAGAACAATATTAAGTTTAAATCAAAAAGATCAAAGAATAAAATAACTGTCAATATAAAGACAAAAACAAAAACTATTAATCTGATTCATTATGCAAAAGACGCTTTAAGCGACTGGCCAGCTGAACTTCAGCAAGGTTTCGATGTATATTTTGAGCGAGCTTTTGAGATATGTCGTCGCGATGACCCTTTCTTTGTCAAACGAGTACTGAATAACCTTAACAAAGATGGTTTATTGATAAGCGACTGCGGTTTTTATGACATATCTGTTCTTAAGAGTAATAACCTAAAACAGATCAAAGTTCCATCTAATTTTGGGTTCTATGATAATTTTAAGATATTTAAGAAGAAATAACTTCTTAGAAAATATTAAATATGTCAAATACTATCTAAATTACGATGTTAGTTGATATAGTGAAGAGCCTTTTTGGCAATAGCGATTATGGACAGTATCATAATTACGCATGGGGTTATCTTATATTAGGAAATGCAGCAGTATATATCAATCCAATTGTTTCACTTCCAGTACTTGCAATAGCTGGTTATAATTTTGTTCAAGTAGCTAGACATCATAAACAATTTCTTTATGATATGAAACAAGAAAAGATGAGAGAATGGAGATCTAAGTATGAATAATCTATTTCTTCTTAACGAATAAATAAACAGATACAATCGCTAATAAAATTACCAATACTATTAGGAAAGTTAACAGTTTGTTAGGTTCTGGTTCTTCTTCAATAATCTCTTCTTTTTCTTCTTCCATTATGGTCTGTTCTACAATTGTTAATGTAGCTTCTTTACTTGTAGTCTTGCCTTCATAATGAAGCAGAATCTCAATTTCATATTCACCTATGCCTAAGTTTGATGTATCAACAAAACCCTTAATCTGTTTTTTTTCCCATGCACCTATAGTATCACTTAATGTCTTGTATGTCGCAACAGTCTTTCCATCTTTTTTTATTATGATATCAGCATAAACGTTTTCTATTGGTGTGCTCCATTTATTCTCAATCTCTATCATGAACTCGTTTATCTTTCCAGATTCTATGTTCTCAGGTAATGTTATCACTTCAACAAATAATTCTCCTACTTTGAAACCCTGTTCAATCTCAATCATTTCATCATGGAATAATATTGTTGCTTTTGCTTTATAGGACCCAGCTTTGACACTTGGTAACCATTCAGCATTAAGTATTGCTTTCCCATATGATTTTATTGTCTGTTCAAGATTATTTGTGGCAATTGAAGTAACCACACTTCCTTCCTGGTCAGATATACTTATGGAAGCAGACGCCTGTGTTATCTCTTCTGTACCAAAATTACTAAGTTCAAGTTCAAAATTAATCTTGTCATTACTATTCTTTATAGTCAGTATTGGTTCAATGTAATAGCCTTCATAGACTGCCGTGATAAATATCTTACCCAATACTTCTGCTCTTACATTTATCATTGAAGTTGCTTCTTTAGCTTCAGTTACCCTGAAAACAATTACATTCTCTCCTCCCTTTATCTTTTCTGGAAGTGTTAATGTTCCTTTGACTTTCTTGCGTTCATTTGGTCCAAGAGGGATTAATGTTTCTTCAAAAACAAGATATGGAGCAAGTTCTCCTTCAAGGCTTATTTGTGCGTTCAACTCTGAATCAATTGTATTGACAATCGTGAATGTTATTTCTTTCTTCAGGTTTGACTCAAAGTTAAGAAACACTCTTGCAGGTGATAATCCGATTGCATAAACATTACTTGCTAGCAACAATGTAATAATAATAAATAATATTTTTTTCATTTTAGTAATCATCTCCTAAAAATGTGACTGTGACTGTTTTTTGGCCAGGCGGCGCGTCTAGATCAACTATTAATCTTGTCGTGAAATTGACTTCATCGTTTAATGTTGGAGGATTGCTTGTTCCTCTTGATAAGTTAGTGCAAAGTGATCTGTAAGTTGTGTCTAATACTGTCCATGCGCTCCTGTTCTGCACCCACATTGTGCCATTATATAATGTCTTACCAATCAAAGCACCCTTACATCCATCATCATCTGTTGCATTGATTGCAATGAAGTATACTTCACTATCTCCACCCATCCATGTTGCAGCAGTGGCGCTTGCTCTGACTGATACATTAACTTCTATATTTCCTTCGTTCTTAATTCTCACACTATGATTGATGTCTGCCCATGAGCCGTTTATCACTCCACCTGCAGGGCTTGCGTCAAGCTCAGCAGAACCGTTTGCTGAAAAAACCTTGCCTGCACCATAATTAATAGATCCTTCAACAGTGATTGCAATATAATTACTGATTACTAAATCTGTATCAGCAGTACCTGTTGCAGCGCCCGTGACTGGTTCAACCCTTGTTTTATTTAAAGTCACTAGAGTGGTGACTATGGAAATAAATAAGGCAATCAATAAAAGTCTTCTAAGACTCTTGTCCGATATCTGTCTGAACTTCATCTCTATCAAGGATAGTTAAAGATACCTGAGCAGTCTCTGAGACTGTTTTTGGTCCAATAAGTTCATCAACTGATATTTCAGATTCATGAGAACTTAAAAGAAAGAATACTGATACTGCCACAACAAGCATAATAATATATACTATCCAATGTACCTCTTTTTCCATATTAGAATAAATCTTCGTAATCTTAATATATAAATTTATTGTTTTTGTTATTTTAATAGAAGCATTTTTTTTGTTTCGGTAATATAATTAGTTTCTAATCTGTATAAGTAAACTCCGCTTGAGACTGGACTTCCATTGTCATCTAAACCATCCCATAATTCTCTGTAATAGCCTGCCTCTCTATTGCCTTGAAATATAGTCCTTACTCTTTGCCCTGCAAGGTTCACAACACTTAAAATGGTGCCACTTCCCATGATTATTCTGTATGGTATTGCTGTGGTTGGATTAAGATTACTTATAAATGGGTTAGGGTAATTTTGTAACATAAATTCATCTATTCTAAAATCACCAAAATCACTACCACTAAATTCGTCTTCTGTTAATTCATTCCAGATAACTGCATCAATATTTCCATTATTATCCAAATCAATTCTTACTCTATTATCATATCTTTCATTTATAGTTAAAAAAGAGATTGTCCCTGCTTCATTTGGCATGTTATTGAATATAAGCGGGTCTGAGTCTGGCTTATATACTGCTAAATCCAGGTTTCCTGTATCTGTTCCTTCTAATTGAATATCATAACTCTTTCCTGGTTCTTGTTTGAAATGGACTACCTTGTAATCACCTAATAATAAACCAATAGATTCATCAAGAGTTTCAACGATTGTACCATCTGGTGCCACAGAAACTATGTTGTTATCATAATCTTCAACACTTAATATAGCAGGGCTTCCAAGTATTACAGTTGTATATCCTTCTTCTTGGAATCTTTCTGCAACACCTTCTAAGAAATCAAATACTTTATCATCTCTTTCATCAACAAAATTAAATATCTGTTCACCTGTTCGTATCAATAAACTGCTACATCCAGTACTGTTAAATTCGTTTACTGCTGTCTTATAGATTCCTTTGACAGCAGAAAAACCTTCTCCAGCAAAATGTCCTACTGAAGTTAATATACTGCTTAACATCGAATACCCTGCACTTTTATAGTCGTTTTCTGCTAAATTTAATCCAGTTACAGAAGTGCTGTTGAATACTTCAATGGTCTCACTTGTTAAGTTTGCAGCTTCTAATAAATCTGGATTCAGTTCTGCAATCGAGCTTGCTGATGCTGCAGTCATGACAGTTCCAAAACAATTCTTATACATATCATTATTCCATCCAATATCTACTGGATAAATCCGTGAATTATTATTTGTATTTCCATCTAAAGCTAAAGCACTTCCTCGTGGCATAAGCGCAAGCCTAATCTGTCTTGTTGCTTCGTTAGTAAATACATATTCAACTGTTCTTGTAATTGATTCACCTGGCTCTAATTCTTTAATTCTATCAAAGTCAATAAATCTAGTTTTGGTAACTGCTTCAATATTTCTCCAAGTGCCTCTTGATTGAACTTTTACTCGAATATGTCTTGTTGGTGAAACTCCATCTCCTATATTTTTTATATCAAAAGTGATGTAAGATTTGTCTCCAACAACAGGTAATCCATCATTTTCTGATAGGACCATTATCTTTTCAAGAGTAAAGTCATGATATAATAATGGGTCAACAGTTATGTTTCTCACAGCAGTAGCATATGCACCCTGATTATCTCTTACTCTTAATCTCACACTATAATTCCCTTTACTGAATACATGTGTTACATTTTGTCCATATGCATCATAGACCCCATCATTATCAAAGTCCCATTCATGCTTTGTTATCCTATCTCCATTATCAGGGTCATATGATTCAGAAGTAAGTATGATTTCTAATGGTTCTGTGCCTCTTGTTTTACTTGTTTTAATTCTAGCAACAGGTGGATTATTTACTTGTTGAGGTGGTTCTACTACTACTGGTGGATCATTTGGTTCATCAACTGGAGGTGCATCAATACGACCTCCTCCCCAAGAAGGGCTTATATCCTTATATTCATTATTGGTTAATTCTACTACATTTGATCCATTTGCATCCATTACATAAATCTCTGTTTCATTTCTATTGGTTCGCCACGAAGAAAAAGCAATTCTTTTTCCGTCACGTGACCATGTTGGATTATTGCCACTTCCTATCTCCATTTGATTTGTTCCATCTGCATTCATTACGTAAATATTACCTTCTCCTTGAGATGAAGTGGCAAATGCAATCTTAGATCCATCTGGTGACCATGCTGGATTTAGACCACTTCTTAACATAACTTGGTTTGTTCCATCAGCATTTATTACACCAATTCTTCCATTTGATTCATAAGCAATTTTAGATCCATCTGGTGACCATGCAGGGGTAAAGTCAGCTTCTAGATTCTTAGTCAAGAGCGTTAGGTTTGATCCATCTGTATTCATTGTATAAATGTGTGCCTTACTTCTAGGCTCTGCTGAAGCAAATGCAATTTTTGTTCCGTCCGGCGACCAAGAAGGAGTTCCATCCCATCCAGAATGATTTGTTAATCTGGTTATATTTAAACTATTAATATCTAATATATAAAGCTCAAAATTAAGAACGTTATCTGAAGGATTAAGATAATCATCTATGTTTGACTCAAATACTATCTTTGTTCCATCTGGTGACAAAGAGAGATGAAGTTCATGTGAAGGAGTATAAGTAAGTCTAGTCTGACCTGACCCATCACTATTCATAACATATATCTCATGATTGCTATCCCTATCAGATACAAAAGCGATCTTCCCACTATCACTTGCTACTTCAGCTTCAATTTCATTTGGAGAAGTAAGATAACCAGCTCCCGCAACAAAAGCACTTAACAAAGCTCTGCCGGCGTATCTCTTCAATGATTTAATTTTTCTTTCTAATCCTGACATATGAAGTTTAAATTTAACTCTAATACTCTTTATAAGTATTATTGTCATCAACAAAAAAACCAACAAATATTTATACCTCTAGTCCTAGAATATGACCATGAGACTAGAAACTCCTTTGATTATCGTCAATTTCAAGGCGTATAAACAGGCGACTGGAAGGAATGCAGTAAAACTAGCTAAAGCCTGTGAAAGAGTATCGAAAGAGCATAAGGTTAACATAATAGTTGCAGTTGAGACTGCTGATATACATCTTGTATCTTCAAAGGTTCATATTCCTGTAATGTCACAGCATATTGATTTCTATGATTTCGGAAGCCATACAGGTTCTGTCATACCTGAAGATGTCAGATATAATGGAGCTATTGGTACTTTGATAAACCATTCAGAGCACCGTGTTAATATAGGCGATATGAAGAAATATATTGATCGGGCTAAAGAATCAAGATTAATTACTGTAGTTTGTGCAGAGACAACAGCAGAAGCAAAGTTAATATCAAAGTACAAACCTGACTTTATTGCAATCGAACCCCCTGAACTAATCGGCGGTGACATATCAGTATCAACAGCAAAACCTCAACTTATTTCTAGGACTGTAAATGCTGTCAAGACTCACGTGCTATGTGGTGCAGGCGTCAAGACTGAAGAAGATGTTAGAAAATCTTTACAATTGGGAACATATGGTGTTCTATTAGCCTCAGGTGTTACTAAATCAAGAAACCCTGAGAAAGCATTGATTAAATTAATTAAAGGATTAAATATTTAATTTCTATTAATTCTTAATAATTGCTTTAATTAGCAATGGGTCTGTATAGAAATCTGGGTAAGTTGCATCACTACATAACGGACTTGGATTATTGTTTGCATTTTCATTATCATAGCATATTTTTACATCAAAAGCATACGTTCCTTCAGCTGATCCTGAAGGAGGTTGTATTCCAATGGAAGATACTCTATTCTGCTTTGGATTGACGGTTATATCTAATGGTGATTTTCCTGAACCTGAATTCATTTTGATCCAGTTAGCATTACATCCTCCACAAGCTTGTGTGCTTTTATCTAGATTATATTCAACAACAATTCTGTAAGCTCTTGCAGGTCGTTGTATATCATCAACAATATTCCTTATACCTACTGCAAACAAAGTTAAGTCTTCTACTAAAACTTTTTTTGACTTAAATGGCATGACAACACTATTGTGGCCAGTATCAAGCATATTCTCTGTCTGTGCCATAGTCTGCTCACTTAATGTTGTTGAGTATTCCTCAGCGCCCTTCATTGCATTTAAACCAAAAGTAAGTGCTAATCCAAAGAAAGCTATAGCGACAATTACACTTACAAGGAATGCAGCTGATATCTCCATTGCTTTTTTGTTCATAATTATTCTTTATAGTTAAAAGTATATAAAGATTTCTTATTAGAAATAAAGAAATAAAAAAGAATTACTTATTGCCAAACTCAAAGTTTCGAACAAGCAATATTATGAATAAGGCTAGCACAATTGCTCCAGAAACTAATAATGGAATATTATCTGCAAAGCTTTGCCCGTTAAATATCTTAAAGATTGCATAAAGCATAATAAAACTACCAATCCAAAGGAATTTGTCGAGTACCATCTTCATCATCTCAAATTCCTCGTTTTGGGTCATCCTCTTTTTCATTTTGAATACCTCTTTTTTACTGTATAATCTTTATAGTGAATCCTTTGACATGAGTTTTTGTCGAAGCAGCTCTTAATTTAAATTGAACCTTGCACAATACAGTTGTGGCGCTTACACTAGGTAAATTAAATAAGATAGAATATGTTTCATATTTCCTTAGACCAATCCCTCTGGCATTTACTTTTGCAGATTTAGTTCCTGCAGTTATTGAAGTGCTTGGAACTGAATTTACATTTAATTCTTTCCATCCTGCTGTTGTTCCACAATCTATTCCTGGCTTAAATGTCGCTCCTGCTACTGTTGTTTCTGAATTATATATACTAACTTTAATAACTCTTGGTTCACCTGCTCTTCCAATTATTCTTTCTTTAGATAATGTGACTGGATCAGATCCAGTTGGAACTGGTGGCTCTGGTTCTGTTCCAAGAAGTTCTTCAAATTGTCCAGCTGCTTTTCCAAACATTCCTCTTGTAAACCCTAACGCTAATCCTAACATTGTAATTGCAATTATCAAAATAACTATTGCGTTGATGGACAATGCCAATGCTCCTCTTTTATTCCTCATTTTTATTGCACTACTTTTATTGTGAAATCTTTTGTATATCCTGCTGTAGCAATTACTTGACAAAGACCTGTTGCAGCTGCTTGTGTGTCGGATATAGGAATTAACGCTGATAATGTTGCTTTCTCTCCTGCAGAAACTGTCACAGAATTCTTTTGTACATCTCCAAGATTAACTCCATTACAAGTTACATCCGGGTTAAAAGGTAAATCTTCATTTGTTGGATTATAAAGAGATATTTTTAAAATAACTGTCTCTCCTGCTCGTGTGATTATACTTTCTTTAGATAAAGTAACTGTATCAGCACCTGTTGGTATTGGTGGTTCTGGTTCTTCAGATATTTTTTCTTCAATTTGTGTTGATATCTTTCCGAACATTCCTCTTGTAAACCCTAATGCCAATCCTAACATTGTAATTGCAATTATTAATATAACAATAGCATTGATGGACAATGCCAATGCACCCTTTTTATTTCTCATTATTTTCCACCTCATTGAACTATCTTAATTGTTAAATCTTTAAAATACTTTTCAAATCCTGGAACTGCAGCTAATGATGGTACTTTTACTCTGCACAAATATGTTCCAGGGGCTTGATCAGGAATATCAAATAATACTGTGTATACAGTTGATTCAGTTGGTTTAAGTGTTTTTGTGTTAGCTTGAGCATTAATAACAAGTCCACTTGAACAATCCTCAATATTTGGCTTGTCTCCGCTACCAGTTCCTGTCCATTCTATGTTGCTTGGATTGTAAACATCTACTTTTAGAACTTCACTTTCACCTGCTTGAGTAACAATAACTTCTCTTGATAATGTTGTAGGGTCAGCTGCACTCGATGTTGAAGGTTCCGGCTCCTCAGAAATCTTCTCTTCAATCTGTGTTGATATCTTCCCAAACATTCCTCTTGTAAACCCCAAAGCTAGACCTAACATAGTAATTGC